>PR_CR_10_Liq_1_inCRDRAFT_1001925_pt1 | contig 11127 bp, 15 predicted proteins | sample PRCRCaboRojoPR_3_FD_10241 | JGI IMG/M metagenome (IMG submission 10241) | reverse complement strand
CCCCGCCACGGCGGACTTCACTTCATGGACCGGAGACACATCTCCCCCGGTCCGAGACTGTGCCTCGGTCTTGCTCATCGCTTGATCCCACTGTCGTTTCGGTCGTGTTACGGCGCTCTAGCTTTGCGCCATCTCTAGGCGCGCGCCCTCAAAGGCCGCCGCCAACTCGCGCAAGGCATGGTCCGTCTCCGGGGTCTCCCCCTTGGCCCCCACCCGCGCACTGGGCAGCATCGGGAAAGTCACCAAGGACACCTCCCAAAGCTCCAGTTCCGTCAAGAGCCGCTGGCCCTTGTCATTCTTCGTGGCCTTCACCGTCCGATAGCCGATGGAAAGCCCGTCAATCGCGCCCGCAGCAATCAAGGCAGCAGCCTCACGGGCGCGTTCCACGCCCTCCAGCAATCGGCCCTTCACATAAAGGCCCTTGCCATCCTCGCGCACCTCGTCCCACACGCCAATCGGCTGCGCCGGATCATGCTGCCACAGCATCTTCACCGCGCGCCCCTCGCTATTCAGCTTGGTCAAAGACGCGCCATAGGCCCCCTTGGCCACCACGTCACCGCCCCGATCACGGCTACCGAACAGGCTGGCATAGCCTTCGATCACGGCCCCGTCGCTCACGGTGATCTCCTCACCCAATCGGCAGAACTTATGTTCCAAGCCCCATTGCTCCTGCATCTCGCTCATCCTTTTCTCATCCCCATGATCAAACCTGCGCGCCCTCACGGCATCGCCGCCAACAAAGGCTGAAACGCCTGCACCAGGATCGCGCCCACCACGCCGTAAACCGCCAGCCAAAGCCGCTTTTCCAGCCGCTCCAACATCTCCTCGATCTTCTCCAAACGATGCACCATGGCCTCGTTTTGCAGCTTCGAGACCCGCTCATGCGCCTCCAGCCGCAGCGCCGGCGCACAATCGAAGGCCTCAAAGCCATAGCGTGCGCCCTCGTCCCCCATCGGTGGGCTCATGCCTCCTCCTCATCCGTCATGTCCGCTTCGGCCACTTCACCGTCGGCCAAGGGCGGCAGGCCCAGCATCCGGCGCTTTTCTTCCCGGCTCAGGAAATCGGCACCGGCCACGCGCCGCCATTGCGCCTCGCGCTCATGCGCCAGTGCCGTCACCTGCTCGATATCCGGCCGCATCTCGATCACCTCGCCGGTATAGCGCCCCAGCCAATGCGCAAGGCTCCCCGCCACGCGCCCCGCCATAGGCAACACCGTCAGGCGGTAAAACGCCCGGTTCGCCTCCTGGTAATTGGCATAGGTCGCATCGCCCGGTATCCCCAACAACATCGGCGGCACCCCGAAGGCCAGTGCGATCTCCCGCGCCGCCGCCTCCTTGCTTTTCTGAAACTCCATATCTGAAGGGCTGAACCCCATGGGCTTCCAATCCAGCCCCCCTTCCAACAGCATCGGCCGCCCGGCATTGCGCGCGCCTTGATGATGGCTCTCCATCTCGCTCACCAGACGGTCATATTGATCGGTCGAAAGCGTCCCCTGCCCCTCGGCCCCGCGATAGACAATCGCCCCCGAAGGCCGCGCCGCATTGTCCAGCAAAGCCTTAGACCACCGGCTCGCCGCGTTATGCACGTCCAAAGCCTGTGCGGCCGCCTGCAAGGGCGAGAGCCCATAATGATCATCCTGCGGATGAAACCCCTTCACATGGCACACGGGCGAAATCCCGTCCTCCACCGCAAAGCGATGCTTGCGCCCGCCCACGGCATATTCATAGCCCACCGGCCAGCCATCACTGCCCGGCACCACGCTCATCCGGTCCGAGCGCAGCACATGCAGCTCCACCGGCACAGCCCCCGGCGCACCCACCGCCTCCACATAGGCGTTCCCGGTCAAGCAAAGCTGCGCATAAAGCGCCTCCAGCATCTCACCGCCCGCCTGCGCCCCATTTGGCCGCGCCAACAACGCCTTCAAAGGATGCGCCTCATAGGACCCCTCGGCCCCGGCCAAAACCATCGGCAAGCCCGCACAGGCCTCCGCCACCAGCTTGACACAGCGATGCACCACCGGGTTCCCGGCATAGCCCGTCCGCGTCAGCGAGACCGTATCGCGCGGGCTCCAGGCCACGCGCCCCGCCCCATGCCACGCCATCACCGGCGCCGCGGCACTTGCCTTTTGTTCCGGCGCTGCGGGCTCTGCCCCGCCCTGTCTGAAGAAATCCAGTATCATTCTCGGCTCCACTCCTTGGCTCTGCCCGCCTTCCGCGTCGTCGAAAGCCAACAGACACCCAAAGGTTTATGAAAGCTTTACCAAGGCGTACGCTGCCCCGCCCCGGCACAGCGCAGGCAAGGAACCCAGCCCTTTTCGATATAGAAACAGATGCTTACGTCTTGGGTCTAAAGGCCCAAGGAGGCGCGGGATGGCCCCATTCTGGAAACTCTCACTTGCTGGATTCGCGGCAACGGCCATTACCTTCGGCCCGGCGCGCATGGGGTTCGGGCTGTTCCTGCCCCAGTTCCGCGATAGCTTCGACCTCACCAGCACCACCGCCGGTCTGCTCTCGGGGCTTGGCTTCATGGGGTTCTTCGCAGGGCTTTTGATCGCGCAACACCTGACGTCGCACAATGGTCCGCGCCGCGCCGTGCTCACAGGCCTTGCCGCCGCGACACTGGGCCTCGCCACCGTGGCCCTCGCCCAAAATACAGCCCAGCTTGCCATGGGCGTCTTTCTCGCCTTGTCGAGCGCCGGGTTTTCCTGGGCCCCTTTCAACAACGCCGTACACCGCCAAGTCCCCTATGATACCCGCCCCGAGGCCCTCTCCGCAATCAGTACGGGCACCGGCCTCGGCGTGGCCCTCGCAGGCCTCCTCGCCCTCGCAATGGCCCAAAGCGGCCTGTCATGGCAAATGTGCTGGGCTCTCTTCGCGGCACTGGGCGCATTGGCCTTTCTCGCAAATATCCCGGCCCTGCGCGACACCGCAGGCTCCCCCGGCCCGGGCCAACCGCCCGATTGGTCGGTGCTCAGGATGCGCGCGGCAGGGCCGCTTTTCGCCATCGCCCTGTCGCAAGGGGTGACCTCGGCCACCTTCATCTCATTTGCCGCAGACAGGGTCGCACAGACAGGCCCGCTTCCCGGACTGGCCCAAGGCCTCGCCCCCGCCGTGGTCTTCACTGTCTATGGTGTGCTGGGGCTGGCCGGGCTCTTCACCGACCACATCAAGGCGCGCACCGGCCTGGCCTGGCTCGTCCGCCTCTTGCTTTGGGCCAGCGCACTCTCGCTGGCCCTCGTGGCGCTTGCACCGGCGCATTGGGCCGGGGTGCTCTTCGCCGCCGGCCTGCAAGGCGCCAATGTCATGATGATGAGTGCGGTTCTCGCCTTCTGGTCGGAACGCCTTTTTCCAAGCCAACCCTCGGTCAGCTTCACAGCCGTGCTGCTTGCCGTCGCCGCAGGCAGTGTTCTTGGCCCAACACTGGCAGGGGCCGCATCCGATACACTCGGACCGACCCCCATGTTCCTGATCGCGGCCCTTCTGCCCCTGATCCTGTCGCTCGTCACAGGCCCAAAAAGGATTGTCGAACGCTTCGAATAGGGCCTGCCATCACACGGCGCGCACCCTCGGACGCCGCCACTTGGCCGCCGGCACGATCATCAATTCATGCAAGGCCCAGACCAGCGCATCCACCCGATCCGGGCTGCCCTTGCCCTCGTACCCCTGCGCCGTCATCGCACACATCTGGTCCTCCAGATCACCCAAGCCCCGCGCATGGAACACGCGCCGCTGCTCGTACAATGCCGCCACAGGCTCAGCACGGGCCACCTTGCCCCGGCTGGCATGCACGGACTTCACCGGCACCAGCGGGTCCACCTGCCGGATGACCTGCTCCACCAGATCACCGCCCTGGTTCACCTCGGCCACCAAGCGCTCGGCCCCGAACTGCTCCATGGCGCGAATGGCGGCATTGGCCCAAGACGCAGGGCTCGCCGCCCCGATGCTGCAATCGGCCAGGACATAAGCCCGCCAATCCTGCACCGGGCCTTGGGTGACGGCCCCCGCCACCACGATCCCGCATTCGTCCGATCCCTCGCGCCCGGTCACCGGCGGATCAATCGCCACCACCACCCGGTCCATCTCGGGCAGGTCATCCACCTGCAAGGCCTCCAACAGTCGCGTGGTCCAAAGCGCGCCCTCGGCTTCATCAAGAAGCACGCCCTCCAACTCCTGACGCCCCAAACGCGTCCCGGCATAGCGCGTGCGCACCTCATCCAGGAAACTCTGCGCCAGATAGGCGCTGTTGGCCTCGGTGGGCGCAGAGGTCACAACCGTGCTCTCTTGACCCAGCAACTCCTTCAACACCCCCACGTTACGCGGCGTGGTGGTCACGCACACCTGCGGATGCTCGCCAAGGCGCGACCCGAACTGCAACATATCCCATGTCTCGCGCGCCTTCTTCCACTTGGCCAGCTCATCCACCCAAGCGCCGTCAAACTGCGGCCCGCGCAGGGCCTCGGGGTCATGCGCGGAAAACACCTGCGCCGTGGCCCCGTTGTGCCAAAGCAAACGCTTGCGCGTCGGCTGCCACACCGGGCGGCGGTCCGGCGGCGAACAGGCCATGATCCCGCTTTCGCCAAAGATCATCACATCGCGCACCTGATCCATGGTCTCACCCACAAGCGCCAACCGCTTGCAGCGCCCCGGCGCAAGCGGCGTCGCGCCCTCCACCTGCGCGCGCACCCACTCAGCCCCAGCGCGGGTTTTCCCCGCGCCGCGCCCCCCCATGATGACCCACGCCCGCCAATCGCCCTCGGGCGGCAATTGGTGCTCCAGCGCCCAGAACTCGAAAATATATGGCAGCGCCAGAAGCTCACCTTCGCCCAACGCATCTAGGAACTCGTCCTGAGCATCTGGCCCTTCTGAGGCGATCCAGGCGGCACCCGATCGCAGCTCGTGCTGCGTCGAAGTCGAGGGCATAGTCGTGGACGATGCCCTTTTCTTTTTTCCGATGCTTTTCAAGTTGCACCTCCGCTTCCAAGGCGATCTTCAACCATTGCCGAATTTCGGCAGTGGCCTTCGCGCCATCCTTCAAATTGCTCAGATCCCCGGCCCTGAGCTGTTCGTATTTTTCCTCCAACTCCTGCCGCATGTCCGCCAACTGGCGCTCCAGCGACCGGATCGAAGTCGTCAGGCCCGTGGGCCCGTCGTCTGGGGTGATCAAGACCATGTTCGCTCTGCCTCATGTTGCCTATCCCTTCCCCGTACGAGAGAGGCAGCAACCCGCCCCTTCCAGCAGGATCGGTTATCTTAGCGAAAGGTTAAGAGGTGGTAGGCAGGGCGCGCGGTGGGCGTTGCGCACCTTGGCGAAACCGTTTCCTTCAAAGCCGCCCCTGCGAAACGGGGCATATCCGGACAGGATGCGTCTCGACATCGGAAAGGTTTTGCGGTGTTTGGCCGAGACCGGCGCGGTGTCGACCTACGGGGTGGGGCTGTGGTGCGGCCAGTCGGTCAGGTCTTCCATATCATCAAGCGCCAGCAGAGCGGGATGGCCAAACACCTCATGCGGCGTGAATGGCGCGGGTTGGCTCGCAAAGCCCTGTCTCGTGCCAAAGCATAGCAAGCGAATTCAATCCCAAGGCTCCCAATCGGCTTTCGCAGAGGTCTGTGAAAAGATCGCAGCCCCACCTTAAACCATTCGCATCAAACACAAAAAAGCGCGGCTCCCTTTCGGGAACCGCGCCAAATCTCACGTCGCGAGCTGGCGTTTAGGCCAGGGCGAGGTTCGTTGCGCTTTCGCGGCCGTCACGGCCCGCTTCCACGTCAAACGTCACTTTCTGGTCGTCGGCCAGACCGGTCAGGCCCGAACGCTCAACGGCAGAGATATGAACGAAGACGTCCTTGCCACCAGTTTCCGGTGCAATGAAGCCATAACCTTTGGTGGTGTTAAACCATTTTACAGTGCCATTGGCCATCTGTCAGTTTCCTTATCATATATGCCGCTCGCATCATGCAGCGGCCCGGCAAAGCGCGTCTGGATCGAATGACTGCGTGCCGTGGAAGGAAAACAGAAAGGTCGATAGAAGGTCTTAGCCCTCTCTCTTTGACGGATCACGGACCACAAAGCAAGACAATTCTTGTGCCGTCCCACCATGGCGGGTTTATGCACAAGCCTCAGAAATCAAAGATATCTTCGATGAAATCACCAAACCCGCCGCGCTTCTTGCGCTTGTCGCCCCGGCTGCTGTCCCGCGATTCACGGTTCGCCCCCGAGGGTTCCGCCCCGCCCGATCTGTCAATGATCTTGTCCAACTCGCCCCGGTCCAACCAAACGCCCCGGCATTTCGGGCAATAATCAATCTCAACACCGGAACGCTCGGTGATCACAAGCTCTTCTCCATCCACAGGGCAGTGCATCGCGGGGGGCCTCCTTTTTCATCCAACAAAAGACGAGATGGGGGGCCTCCCGCGCTTTTCAATCCCTCAAGACGGATCAGAGACCGTCAGGCCCAGCATCCGCCATGCGGTCATCCCGCCACGGTAGTAATGGATTTTCTCGGCCGGAAACCCCGCCTCGATCATCCGCCGCGCGGCTGCCGGCGATTGCCCACACCAAGGCCCGTTGCAATAAAGGGCCACCGATTTCACGTCGTCCCCATCGCAGATAAAGCCCTCGAAATCCGGCTCACACCCCAATTCGCCCAAACGGTCGGGCGCCTCGGTGTAAGGCACGTTGACCGCGCCGGGAATCGCGCCTGTTGCGAAATCCTGCGGAATGCGCCCGTCAATCACCACCACATCGGGGTCTTGCAGAAACTCCAGCATTTCCAACTCGCCAATCGGGGTCACGCCGGGGGCGGGCACCATTGGTTGAATGCAGAAATTCGGACAAGGCCGCGAGGTCTTTGCCCACTCCCCCTCAAGCATATTGTCGTTGTCCTGAATGCGGCTGATCTCAACCGGCCCGCCGGGGGTGTCCACCGTGACCGACATCATGTCGGGCCGGATATTCACTGCCTCCTGCGCCGTGGCCGCCCCGGCCATCAGCGCAAACATCATTGCAACAAGTCGTGTCATAGTACCTCCCTTTTCACCTTAACTTATCGGATGACATGCACCGCGCAATTGGCATGCCGCACCACCTGCGCCGCCGTGCTACCCAACAGCAGATCGGCCATGCCGGGCCGGTGGCTGGCCATCACGATGCAATCCACGCCGTTGGCCTCCGCATAATCCAGAATCGTACGCCCCGAATGGCCATCCACCACCTCCGACCGCCCATTCTTGACCCCCGAAGCCATCTCGCGCAGTTCCGTCTCAATGGCGGCACGGCTTTCCGTCAGATAATCCTGCGGAACATAGGAAATGGCATAACCCGGAATCTGTTCCATCACATGGATCAAAACAATCTCGGCCTCTCCGCCGGACAAACGATCCGCCACCTCAAGCGCACCCGCTGCATCGCGGTCATTGTCGAAGGAAACAGGCACCAGTATTTTCTTGTACATTTCAGGGGTCCTCCCGTGTTGCGATATCCTACCATGACAGCCCGGGCCAAACCGGGCCTTGATCGACATCAGAAAGCTACTGTTCGGCGGCGGCCTCCATCTGCCGGACAATTTCTGCCGCCCACTCTCCGATCACCGGCAGCATCTCCACCTGGCTGATCGACCACACCAAGGCCGACAACAGCACCGAGGCCCCCAAAACCGTGCCCAGCCCGAAGGCCGCTCCGCGCAGGAAATTGAACCACAAGAGCTTGATGAGCGAATTGTGCAACCGCACGAAACGGTGCTTGTTCAGCCGCGCGACCTCGTGCCGAAGCGCCGCGACTTCCTCGCCCAGCTCCTTTCGAGAAGGCTCAGTCAAAGCAGGCTGTGACGTCATACATCACCGGCTCGAAACTCTTGCACAACTCGTTGATCCGCCGATTGCGCCGGCGCATCTCCTCGCTACGCAACATGGCTTGGAAATCCTCGTGTCGGTGGTTCGATTCCGCCCCCGGGCACCATTTTAACCATAAAAATCAATAACTTAGCTATCGCACATTTTTACGAAATGTGTTGCACACTCATCGCACAGTTTTGTTGCGTGTTTGAGCGGGTGGCGCTGGGTGATTTGCTGTGTTGAACACAGTGTTTGCGGTTACTGTGTCGAACACAGTGTTTGAACACAGTTTTCGCAACATAGTCTCCAAACATAGTTGCGCTAAAAGCTGATTTTGCACGCTGTAGCGATCGGGTTAGCCAGCACGGTTATTTCAGCAAACGGTCCGCTTGAAGAGTGATTTTGTATAGTAGGGAGAGCAGCCCGTCTTTGCTATCTGCGCCGAAGGCAGTTGTGTACGAGGCAGTCAGATATTTCTGGATTGGCACCAATGTCGGATTAGTCCAGCGCACGCCCTTTTAAGAGTGCGCTGAACCATGAAGCGCTACTATTCGCGCACGATGGTGCTATAGTCACCTCGCAGTTGCAGGGTGACAGTCACCGCTTTGTCATCACGATTGCGCCAGAACCAGCCATGGTCACCGGCGAAGGGTGTTTCGAAGTTGCCCTCACCTTCCGTCTGACCACGTCCCTTCTCGTAGGTGACATCTTGTCCCTCTGCGTGGGCATGAAGGTCGAAGTTTATCCGACCGCCCTCAGAGGTCCATTCATAGAAGAGCATCGCCCCTTGTTCCATGGTGGCCTTGATTTCTGTGTATTCACCGGGTTCCAAGGTAAACGTGATTGTGTCCTGCCATGCCTCCTGCGCATGGGCCGTCGAGACGAACATCCCAAGGATGTCGTTCATCAGTGAAGACGACTGGTCTCCGCCATGCAGTTCGGCATCAGCTTCCGCTTCTGCCTGCAGTTGTTGTTTGATCTCGCCCATTTCGGTCAGGCCCAGTAGCGAGCCTACACCTGTTGGGTCTTGGCCGAGTTCGGCGGGCATGTAGACGGCCACACTAATGAAGACGGCCCCGATACCGGCGATAACGGACGATCGGCGAAGCTGCGCCTTGGTCGGTAGGTCTTCGAGCTTTGGTTTGGGTGCATTGTGCATGTTGTTGTTCCTTTAAGTGCTGGCCAAGTACCCTGCGACCTGAACGTAGGTCAGCATGACACCAAGGCCGACCATGATCCAGTTGGCATAGGTTGCTTGTTGCATGAAATTCGGGCTGCGCCGCCAGTATCCCATCACAATCAGGATGACGAAGAGCGCCAAAAGCTGTCCGACTTCGACCCCGACGTTGAAGGCGAGAAGGTTGGCCAAAAGCCCGTCTTCTGCGATTTCATATTCAAGGATCTTAGTTGCAAGGCCAGTCCCGTGGAACAGGCCGAAGATCAGCGTCGCCGACTTGGTGTTGGGTTGGAAACCCAGCCACTTTTGGAAGAGGCCGAGGTTATCGACAGCTTTGTAAATGACCGACAGGCCGATAATCGCGTCGATAATATAGGCGTTGATGCCCCAGCCGAACCACACGCCCAGAAGCATCGTTATCGAATGACCGATGGCAAAGAGGCTGACGTAAATCGCCACGTCCTTCATGTGGTAGAGGAAGAATACAACGCCTAAAAGGAACAGGATATGATCATATCCCGTAATCATGTGTTTTGCGCCAAGGTAGATGAAGGGGATGATATGCACCCCCCAAATCTCTTGGATATAGCCCGCGTCACCCGGGGTAACGTCATGGGCAAAGGCGGCATTTGTTGTCAGGAATAGAACTGATAGTAGGTAGAGCGCGAAGCGCATAGGAATGCGCCTGACACCGCCAGAGAGGGTTTTCATAGATGAACTCCGCTTGTTTTGAGAATGATCTTTGCTATGCGGCCTGCGCCGCGCCGATCATGCTCGCGGCGGTCGGTCTATTCGAAACTTCCAGTATACGCCTTTATTGGATGCCCTTAGAACCCGATGTTCGTTGAACTCGAAAGATGGTTCGCCTCCTGGGCTGGGCATTAGGAACGCTTGATTGTGATCGTGATCTGCAGCGTCATGACTATGACCATGCATCGCCCAGTGAAGGTCTTCTACAAACCCATGTGAATGCCCGTGGTTTTCGACCATCTCCATATGATCTTGAATGGTCTCAAACACTGCTGGCGCATGGGTGAAAGACGGCGTCACAGACCAGACGACCAATGCGACGCACGTCAGCACGGCAAATAGTCGTCTTACGATTTTCTTTGTGTGTGCCATAACTGTACTGCTCTGTGCGACCGCAATCGCTTTTTAATAAAATTACTAATACATGGTTCGCCAAGCAAGCTACTTTAGCTCGACAGCCAATTCTGGTTACTGTCTGCGAATAGCGGTCACTGGTCTTTATGCAGTATTGTATCTTCGACCCTCGGTCCGTCATTGCACTCAATTTTGACGCCGGTTACTAAGCTTTTGGGGCCGCGAGCCGGGCCGATAGTTTGGCTTCGTTTGCAAGCCCGCAGGGCTTTGCGCTTTCTGGCTGACAACGCCAACACAAAACCGTACTGTGCGATGAAGCTTAGGAACACACAGTATGGTCGCACTCAACCCAAATACGCACGTGCTGTTGGACGGCGAGGTCAAGGTCTACAAGCGCGGCAACAGCAAGCGCTGGCAGGCCACGTTCAAGATCGACCAGCACTGGGTGAGGATCAGCACGGGCAAGACGGATTTGGAAGAGGCCAAGACTGTGGCCCGCGACCAATACCTTGAGTACAAATTCCGCGCCAAGCACGACCTGCCTGTTGTGACCAAGCGCTTTGAGGATGTGGCCAAGCTGGCGATTGCGGACATGCAAAAACAGCTGGACGCGGAGGCCGGGCGCAAGGTCTACAAAGATTACATCAAAGCGCTGAACCTCTATTTCATCCCGTTCTTTGGCAAGACCTTCATCACCAACATCGACCACCAAAAAATTCAGGACTTCAATGCGTGGCGTAAGAAAGTGATTGGGCGCGAGCCAAAAGCATCGACGCTGAACACGCATAACTCTGCGATGAACCGTGTGTATGACGAGGCAGTGGCGCGGGGTTTCATAGCGCAGGGCAAAGTGCCCATTCTCTCCAACAAAGGCGAAGGGGCAAAACGGCGACCTGATTTCAGCCGAGAGGATTACCGTACGATGATCCGCAAGCTTCCCAGCTGGATCGACAAGGGCAAAGGCGGCAAGTCACGCGATATGCGGTATCTGCTGCGCGACTATGTGCTGATCTTGGCCAA
>PR_CR_10_Liq_1_inCRDRAFT_1001924_pt1 | contig 11130 bp, 15 predicted proteins | sample PRCRCaboRojoPR_3_FD_10241 | JGI IMG/M metagenome (IMG submission 10241) | reverse complement strand
TTGCGACCCTGTGGCAGGATGATCGAGGCGTCGAGAGTACCGCGGCCGAAGCTGCCCGACCGGGGTCGCACACCCAGATTGCCCCATTCCTGCACGGTCTTGGTGGTCTCAAGACCGATCTGATACCAGTCTAGGTCCGACGGCACGGTGACCTCTTGCAGCCACGGCTCGCCCGCCCGCCAGCCGAGGCTTTGCAGCATCTTGGCCCCGGACAAAAGCGCGTCGGGCGGAGAGGTCTTCAGCCGCACATGGCCGTCGCCGTCGCCGTCCACGCCGTTTTCGATAATGTCTTCCGGCAGCATCTGGACCATGCCGATCTCGCCCGCCCAGGCACCGGTGGTGCGGGAGGGGCTGAAATCGCCGTTCTCATAGAGCTCTAGCGCGGCAAAGATCTGCGGGCGGAACAGCTCGGGGCGGCGGCAGTCATGGGACAGGGTGACAAGAGCGTTCAGCGTGTTGAAATCACCCTGGAACGCGCCGTAATCGGTCTCGAACGCCCAAAAGGCCAACAGCACGCCGCGGCTGACGCCATAGCGCTGTTCGGCAGTGTCGAACACGCTGTCCCATTTGCGGGCGTTGGCCTGACCGTTCTGGATGCGGTTCTGGCTGATCAGGCGGCGGGAAAAGTCGATGAAAGGCAGCTGGAAGACGCCCTGAGCCCGGTCGGCGCGGATCACCGCGGGATCCTGGCGGACGCCTGCAAAGAACTGTTCTACCGTATCGGCGGCATGGCCGCGCTGGGTGGCCTCGCGTTTCAGATCGCTGACGAAAGCTGAAAACGAGCCGCCGCAATTGGCCTGGGCGGTGCTGACGCTGGCAAGGATGGAAAGGATGGAAAGAACAACTGAAAGACGCATGATACCTGCCTGCTTTGGCCCGAATTGACTTGGCGCCGACCCTATCAAGCCTGCGCCCGCGCACAAGCGCCGAGCGGCCGGACTTATCCACCGGTTGCCCACAGAGCGATACGCGGCTTCTTGCTGATTGCGCAGAAAAACACGGGTGTTCGGGGGGCGCTCGAACGGTCGTTAACCGGTTGTTAACCTGTGTTGCGGAAATTTGAACGTGTCGTTTGCATGGTAATAACATCCCCATGAAAGTTCTGCTTGTCGAGAGACAGCCCGAGTTGGCTAAGCTCTGGGCGCGCCATTTGGAGCGTCTCGGAGTCCAGGTGCGGGCATTGTGTTCCGGGGAAGAGGCGATGGACGTGCTCGAAGTCGATCGCTTTGATGTCATGATCCTCGACCTGTTGATCGAGGATGCAAGCGCGCTGGCAGTGGCGGATCTTGCAAGCTTTCGCCACCCTGCCACGCGTGTCGTGTTCGTTACGAATTCAAGCTTTTTCTCGGACGGATACATTTTCTAGCACAGCGCGAATGCCTGCGCCTTCGTGCAAAGCGGTACGCCGCCAGAGGACCTGGCGGCGATGGTGCAGCACTACGCGACGCGGGCCTGACCCCGTTGCGCCCGATCATGGGGCGCGTCGAAATCGGGGGCGGGCGTAACCGGAACGATGCGGTTCGGATTCACGCTGTCGTGGCTGTAGTAATAGTGGCGCACGATATGGTCGAAGGCCACGGTCTTGGCCACGCCGGGCCACTGGTAAAGTTCGCGGGTATAGGCCCAGAGGTTCGGGTAATCCACGATCCGGGCGCGCACGCATTTGAAATGCGTGTTGTAGACCTTGTCGAAGCGCACGAGCGTAGTAAAGAGCCGCCAGTCCGCCTCGGTAATCCGATCGCCCACCAGGAAGCGGGTGCGCGACAGGCGCTCTTCGAGCCAGTCGAGCGAGTCGAAAAGCGGGCGCACGGCGGCTTCGTAGGCATCTTGGCTGGTGGCAAAACCGGATTTGTAGACCCCGTTGTTGACGGTGTCGTAGATCCGCGCATTCACCTCCTCGAGCTCGTCGCGCAGGGCGGCGGGCCAGTAGTCGTCGGTGTTGCCGGTGATGTGATCGAAGGCCGAATTGAACATGCGGATGATCTCGGCGCTTTCGTTCGACACGATGGTTTCGCGCTGCGTGTCCCAGAGCACGGGCACCGTCACCCGGCCCGAGATCTGCGGGTCGGCCTTGAGGTAGATGTCGCGCAGGAAGGGCAGATCATAGAGCATGTCCCCGGTTGCCCCGGGGAAATCGGCGTCGAAGGTCCAGCCATCGGACAGCATGTCGGGATGCACGACCGACACGCCGATATGATCTTCGAGCCCTTTCAGGGACCGGAAAATGAGCGCCCGATGCGCCCAGGGACATGCGCCGGCCACGTACAGATGGTAACGGCCACTTTCGGCCTTGAACCCGCCTTCGCCAGAGGGGCCCGCGCTGCCGTCAGCGGTGACCCAGTTGCGGAATGCCGACGTGGAGCGTTTGAACGCCCCGCCGGTGGATTTCGTGTCGTACCAGGTGTCGTGCCAGACACCGTCAATCAGTTGACCCATGGTCGCCTCCTTGGTTGGATCTAAGATAACCGCCAATAAGTGTGCGCAACCCCATGTCGCTGCGCAGGAAATGCGCAAAAATGCACGACAACCCAAGCCAAGGATCGCGATGCCGATTTTCGACAGCTACATCATGGTAGATTGGTCCGCGGCCGGCACGCCGAAGCGCGGCAAGGACAGCATCTGGATCGCCCATTGGCAGGGCGGTCAGGTGGATTTGTCGAACCCGCCCTCGCGGGCCGCTGCGATGGCCGAGATCGAGGCGCTGTTCGCGCAGGCCCGGGCGCAGGGGCGACGCGTTCTGGCGGGCTTCGACTTTCCCTTCGGCTATCCCGAGGGGTTCGGCACGGCGCTGGACGGTGACTGGCAGGCGGTCTGGTCGCGGATCGCGCGCGAGGTCGAGGACGGGCCGAGGAACGCCAACAACCGCTTCGATGCGGCCGCGCGGCTGAATGCCTTGTTCCCGGAAGATGGCCCGTTCTGGGGCAACGGGCTGAAGCGCGACATTCCCGGCCTGCCCCGCAAGAAGCCCAAGCTTTGGGGCGGGGCGATGCCGGAAAACTTGCGGCAGGCCGAACGCGGCGCGAAAGGCGCGCAAGAGGTCTGGAAGCTGTCGGGCGCGGGCTCCGTGGGCGGGCAGGCCTTGACCGGGATCGCGGCACTGGAACGGCTGCGGCACCGGGTGGGGGCGGAGGTCTGGCCGTTTGAGACGCTGGGCGGCGGCACCGCACCGGTTCTGGCCGAGATCTTTCCATCTCTATTCCCGATGGCGTTCCCACCGGACATGGTGCGCGATGCGGTGCAGGTGCAGACGGTGGCCCGATGGATGGCAGGCGAGGACGACGCGGGGCGGCTGGCCGCGCATCTTGAGGCCTCGGCCCGCCTGCCGGAAACGGTGCGCCGGCACGAGGCGACGATCCTGGGGCTGACCCCGATCTGAGCCAGCGAGCGGTGCGGGCGATGAGGTCCCGGCGCGGGGGCCGGGACGGGTGCGGAGACAGCGGCGTCGTCTGTGGCGGGAATGTGACTCTGCCTGGGACATGCCCAAAAAGCGGGCAATCACGCTTGATTTCTCACCCGCGCGGCGCACCCTCCCTCAGGCGAACAGAGAGGACTGCGGCCATGTCGACCTTCTTGCCCAAGGAAATCCAGGACGGGCTGGACGCCGCCCGCATCGAGGCGGCGCAACGAAAGTCGCGGTTTAGGGTCGAAGCCGGGGATCAGAACGTGCGGGTTCTGCGGCTTTGGGAGGGCGGCTTTTCCGTTGCCGCCGAAAAGGCGCCCAAGCTGCGCGGGCTTGTCGACCTGTTCGACGGTGCGCGTCACCTGTACCAGGCGCTGATCGTGGCCTCCGAGGAAGAGGCGGGCGAGTTGCGCTACGAGTTCAAGCGCAACACCGCTGCGGCAGATGCGGCTCCGCTGGATTTCGCCCGCGACCCCGATGCGCCGATTGCCCTTCTGGGTCCGGCTATCGACTGATCACTGCAGATCCGCGAAGGCGTCGGCCAGCCGTGCCACGGCCTCTTCGACCCGGCTGCGCGGCGTGGCGATGTTGAACCGCAGGAAGCTGTCACCGCCCTTGCCGAAGGTCGGGCCGTGGTTCACGGCAATGCGCGCACCCTGCTCGACCCTGCGGGTGAACTCTTCGGCGGTCATGCCGGTGCCCGCGAAATCGACCCAAGCCAGGTAGGTGGATTGCAGGGGCATGGATGCGAGCCCCGGAATGGCATTCACGGCCGCATCGAAAAGTTGCCGGTTGCCGTCGAGATACGGCACCAGGTTGTCCACCCAGGCCGCGCCGTCGGGGCTGTAGGCGGCCTCGGCCATGAACATGCCAAAGCTGTTGGGCGACACGCCCTGGGCCATCATCGTGGTCGTGAAGGCTGCGCGCAGGGCCGGATCGGGGATGATGACGTTGCCGATATGGGCACCCGCGATATTGAAGGTCTTGGTCGAAGCGGTCATCATCACCAGTCGGTCCGCGATGCCGTCGATCAGCGTCATTGGGATATGGGTGTGCCCCGGCATCACGAGGTCATGGTGGATCTCGTCCGAGACAAGGATCAGGTCGTGGCGGCGGGCAAAGGCTGCCACGCCCTCGAGCTCGTTTCGTGTCCAGACACGGCCACCGGGATTGTGGGGCGAGCAGAGGATCAGCATCTTTTCCGCGCCGGTCATCTGCGCATCCCAGGCATCGAAATCGAGCGTGTATTGCCCGTCGACAATCGGCATTTCACATTCCACCACAGTGCGCCCCGCCGCTTCGATCACGCGGGCAAAGGCGTGGTAGACGGGCGTGAACAGCACGACCCCGTCGCCCGACGCGCTCCAGGTGTCGATGCACAGCGCGGTGCCGTTGACGAGGCCGTTGGTCGAAAAGATCCAGTCAGGCGCCACCGACCAGCCATGGCGGTTGGACATCCACCACGCGATCGCCCGGCGGTAGGCGGCATCGTCTCCGAAATAGCCGTAGACGCCGCAGTCTTTCATCCGGTCGATGGCCGCGTCCACGCAGGCGGGCGGGCGGAAATCCATGTCGGCCACCCACATCGGGATGCCATCCGAGGCGGGCACGCCGTATTTCTCCTCCATCATGTCCCATTTCATGGAATGGGTGCCGCGGCGGTCGATGATGTCGTCGAATTGCATGGGAGCCTCTTTGATGTTGGACCCGCGAACGCTACCCGACCGGACGGCGGGTGCAAGGGGCGTTGCGCCCGTTGGGCCGCTCGCCTAAATCAGAGGGCATGAAACGGCCCATCCTGATCCATCCCGACCCGCGGCTGAAAAAGGTCTGCGATCCCGTCACCGACCTGTCGGACGAGCTGCGCGTGCTGGCCGACGACATGCTGGAAACGATGTATGACGCGCCGGGCATCGGGCTGGCCGCGCCGCAGGTGGGCGTGATGCACCGGCTGATCGTGCTTGATTGCGTGAAGGAAGAGGGCGAGGCGCCCCGGCCCACGGTGATGTTCAACCCAGAGATCCTCGCGGTGTCGGACGATCTGAACACCTACGAAGAGGGCTGCCTGTCGATCCCCGAGCAATATGCCGACGTGACCCGCCCGGCCGAGGTACGCGTGGGCTGGATCGACCAGAACGGCACGCCGCAGGAGCGCGACTTTGACGGGCTGTGGGCGACCTGCGTGCAGCACGAGATCGACCATCTGAACGGCAAGCTGTTCATCGATTACCTCAAGCCGCTGAAGCGTCAGATGATCACCCGCAAGATGCAGAAGCTGAAGCGCGAGCGGGCGCGGGCGTGAGCGTTCGACCCATCCTGCGCTGGCCCGATCCGCGCCTTGCCCAGGTCTGCGCGCCGTTGGGCGATGCGCCGGCCGAGGCGCTGGTGGCCTACCTGTTCGACACGATGTACGCCGCGCCGGGCCGCGGTCTTGCCGCGCCGCAGATCGGCGTTTTGGCGCGGGTGTTCGTGATGGATTGCGGCTGGAAAGAAGGCACAAAGACCCCGCGCGCCTGCATCGACCCCGAGATCGTCTGGACCTCGGACGAGGTTGCGGTGACCGGCGAGGGCTGCCTGTCTATCCCCGGGGTGACGGCCGAGGTCACGCGCCCTGCCGCCATCACACTCCGGTATCGGACGCTGACGGGCGAGACCGTCGAAGAGCGGCTTACCGGTTTCGAGGCCATCTGCGCCCAGCACGAGTTCGACCATCTGAACGGGATCGTGACGTTCGACCGGCTGACGCCCAAGGCGCGCGCCGAAGCCGAAGCGGCCTATGCCCCATGACCGTGCGGCGCTGCATCCCCTGGCCGGACAAGCGGCTGCGCACGCCCGCCGCGCCCGTAGACGAGATCACCGACGAAATTCGCGCGATCTGGGAGGACATGATCGACACGATGGAGGCGATGCCCGGCGTGGGTCTGGCCGCGCCGCAAATCGGTGTGGGGCTGCGGCTGGCCGTGGTGGATGCAAGCGATACGCGCGGTCAGGCCGTCCGCATGGCCAATCCCGAGATACTGCATGCGAGCGTCCAGATGCGCACCCATGACGAGGCAAGCCCCAACCTGCCCGGCGTTTCAGCCCGGATTGAACGGCCGCGCGCCGTGACGGTGCGGTTCCTGAACGACCAGGGGCAGATCGACCGGCAGGATTTCGTGGGGCTTTGGGCCACGTCCGTGCAGCACCAGATCGACCATCTGAACGGGCGGCTGTTTTTCGACCGGCTGAGCAAGGTCAAGCGCGACATGCTGTTGCGCAAGGCCAGAAAGCTGAAAGGATAGGTCACCGCCATGCGCGTCATCTTCATGGGCACGCCAGAGTTCTCGGTTCCCGTTCTCGATGCGCTGGTCGCGGCCGGGCACGAGATTACCGCTGTCTATTGTCAGCCCCCCCGCCCCGCCGGGCGCGGCAAGAAGGACCGCCCGACGCCGGTCCATGCCCGGGCCGAGGCGCTGGGGCTGGAGGTGCGGCACCCGGTGTCGCTGAAGGGGGCCGAGGCGCAAGAGGCCTTTGCCGCTTTGAACGCCGATGTCGCGGTTGTCGTGGCCTATGGGCTGATCCTGCCACAGGCGGTGCTGGATGCGCCGACCCATGGCTGCCTGAACATCCATGCCTCGCTTCTTCCGCGCTGGCGGGGGGCCGCGCCCATTCACCGCGCGATCATGGCCGGCGATGCCGAGACGGGCGTGTGCATCATGCAGATGGAGGCAGGGCTGGACACCGGGCCGGTGCTGCTGCGAGACGCCACACCCATCGGGGCGGAAGAGACGACCGGCCAGCTCCATGACCGCCTGTCGCAGATGGGCGCGCGGCTGATCGTCGACGCGCTGGCGCGCCTGCCCGATCTGGTGCCCGTGCCGCAACCCGAGGATGGTGTGACCTATGCCGCCAAGATCGACAAGGCCGAGGCGGCGATCGACTGGTCCGCGCCCGCAGGTGAGGTCGACGCCAAGATCCGCGGGTTGTCGCCCTTTCCCGGGGCCTGGACCCGGTTTCAGGGCACGCGGATCAAATGCCTTGCGTCGCGGCTGGCCGAGGGGCAGGGTCTCCCCGGAGAGGTGCTGGACGGTGCCCTGACCGTGGCCTGCGGCACCGGCGCGGTCCGGATCACTCGGGCCCAACGCGAGGGCAAGGGCGCCCAGGACAGCGACACGTTCCTGCGCGGTCTGCCGATCGCCAAGGGCGACAGATTGGAAGGCTGAGCGATGTTTCTACCCCTGTTCGGCACCGTCGTGATCGCCGGGATCGTGGGTTACCTGTCGGAGAAGACGGGCTTTACCCGGAACGGCATCCTGCAAAGCATCATCATCTGCGTGGGCGGCGCATTCCTGTTCTATTTCATCCGGATCATGTTCGGGGTGCGGTTCGGCGCACCGGGCGTTGACGCGATTCTGTCCTCGATCGGCGCACTGATCATCGTGCCGACCCATTGGCGGCCCCGGAAATAGGGAGACGGCCCATGCATGTCATCTGGCTTATCATCATCGGCGCCGCGGCGGGCTTCGTGGCAACGCGGCTCATGCGGATGGAAACCGGCATCCTGCCGACCATCGCCATCGGCATCGCGGGGGCACTTGTCGGCGGGCTGGTGCTGCGCGCGCTTCTGGCGGTGATGGGGGCCGCGGCTGGGTTCGTGGGTGCGATCCTAGGTGCGCTCGTGCTGATCTGGGTCTGGAAGACCTTTATCCAGCGATAGCGCGCGGGGGGCAACATGGCCGATTGCCAGGGCTGGTGCGACCTGATCTGGTTCCAGCATTTCCACAAGGCCGGGGGCACCTCTTTGATCGAGGCGGCCCGCGCCAGCGGGTGGGAGCCCTATCACCCGCATCTCAACTGCAACCCGGTCCATGACGACGAAAGCCCCCTGCGGATATGGGACTGGGACTCCGGCACGCTGGGCGCCTGGCTGAACGAGGCGCATCAAAACGGCGTGACGTTCGTGGCCTGTGAATGGGGGTTTTCGCACGCGGTCCGGGACGTGACCGGGCTTGATATCACGCAGATCGCGATCATGCGTCGGCCCAAGGAGCGGCTGGTCTCGAACTACCTGTTCGACGTGACCCGGGGGCACACGCGCGCCGCCTGCATTCTGGACTACCTCGAAGAGCCTTTGCCGTTTCACGGCGCTGGGCCGCAGCCCTTTCGCGCCCCCGATTACTACACGCGTCGCGTCACCGGGCACGGCGGGCCGGACGCGCAGGAGGGAGCCTTTGCCGCGCTGGCCGGGTACGACCACATCGCGTTCCTTGAAGACCCGGACAGTTTTCGGCCGCTGCAAGGGTTGATCCCCGGTGTGGGCGCGCGACACGAGAACCGGACGGACCGGGACAGCGCGGCCCTGCGCGCCGCCATCGACAGCGTGGAACGCCACGAAGCGGCGCTGACGGACATGGTGGCGGGCGACCAGGCGCTTTACGACCGGCTGCGCGACCATTTCGCCTGACCGACCGGCGGCAATTGCGCTGCGGGCACCGTGGTCATATTCTTTGACCAATCGAGGAATGTGCACATGCCCTTTCGCCCCGTCCAACCCGAAAAACTGTCCTCTGCCGTTGTGCGTCAGGTCGAGGAACTGATCCTGCGCGGGATCCTGCGACCCGGAGAGAGGCTGCCCTCGGAGCGAGAGCTGGCCGAGCGGCTGGGCGTGTCCCGTCCCAGCCTGCGTGAGGCGGTGGCCGAGTTGCAGGACAAGGGCCTTCTTGTCACGCGCGCCGGGGCGGGGATCTACGTGGCCGAGGTTCTGGGGAATGCCTTTTCAGACGCGCTGATCCGGCTGTTTTCGGAACACGAAGAGGCAGTGTTCGACTACATCGCCTTTCGCCGGGATCTCGAGTCGTTGGCCGCCGAGCGCGCGGCACGGGCAGGGTCCGAGACGGATCTGAAGGTCGTGCAAGCCATTCTCGACAAGATGGAGGCGGCGCATCTGCGGGGCGATGCCGAGGAAGAGGCGAAGCTCGACGCGCAGTTTCACATGGCGATCATCGAGGCCAGCCACAACACGATCATGCTGCACATGATGCGGTCGATGTTCGAGTTGTTGCGCAAGGGCGTCTTTTACAATCGCAAGGCGCTGTTCAAGCAGCGCACGACGCGCGCGGCGCTGTTGGACCAGCACCGCGCGATCAATGCCGCGCTGCAAGCGCGCGACCCCGAAGCGGCACGGGACACGGTGATCCGCCACCTGGATTTTGTGGAGGACGGGCTGGCCCAGGACCGGCGGTCGGACCGGCAAGAGGTCTTTGCCCAGCTGCGTTTCCAGCACGAAACCGGGTGAAGTGTATGCACCCCGCGCCCCAGACCTGATCCGGGGCCTCAGTGTCCAGCCGAGAGGCCCCGGGACAGGCCCGGGGCGGGTGATCGGGATTGCGGTTCGGGACGCCTTCGGGGCCGTCCCGGACATCGAGACCGGCGCAAGCCACGTGCCAGGCCGCCCCGCGCCCCGGACGTGATCCGGGGCCTCTTGGTCCGGCCGGGAGGCCCCGGGGCAGGCCCGGGGCGTGGGCAGCTTGTTGGCGGGGGCTGCAAATGAAAAACCCCGGTGCGGAACACCGAGGTTTGGTCTTGCTAGGGAAAGGCGGCGTGCTTCAGTGCAGACGCTTGTCCACCTCGGCGATGGAGTCGTCGATTAGGGAGGTGCCCTTGTCGGCGCTCATCTTCTTGGCGATCACGTCCTGAGCCGCGGCTACGGCGACGGCCACGGCCTGGTTGCGGACTTCCTTGACAGCCGACGCTTCCGCCGAGGCGATCTGGTCTTCGGCGGCCTGCATGCGGCGCTGGATCGATTTCTCGAGATCCGCCTTTGCCTCTTCGGCGGCGAGTTCCGCCTCCTGGCGGGCCTGGGTTACGATGCGGTCCGCCTGGGCCTGCACCTTTTTCTGCTTGCGCTCGTAGGACGCCAGGATCGTCTGGGCCTCTTCCCGCAGCGCACGCGCCTCGTCGAGTTCGGACCGGATACCATCGGCGCGCTTGTCCAGCATGCCGCCCAGAAGCCCGGGCACCTTGAAATATGCCAGGACGCCGAGGAACACGATGAACGAGATCAGGACGATGAAATCGGTGTTGGCCAGCGAAAAGAACGGGCCCTTCGCGGCCAGCGCCGGCGTGGCGAACATGATCGCCGCGGTCGAGATCAGTACTGCACGCATGGGATCAGCCTTTCATCCGGGCGGTCACGGCCGCGTTGATGGAGCGGGCATCGGCATCGCCACCCATGGCGGCCACGATATCCTTCGCCACGTCCTTGGCCACGTCCTGCACGTTTTCCATGGCGCTGGCGCGGATCTCGGCGATCGCCTTTTCCGATTCCGCGGATTTCGCCGCGATCTCGGCATCGGCCTTGGCCATCGCATCATCAAGCTGCGCCTGGATTTCGGCGCGGGTCTGCTGGGCGATTGTCTGCGCCTCGGCACGGGCATCGGCCAGCGCCTTGTTATAGGCCTCTTCAGCCTCGACCGCCTGCGCCTTGAGCTCTTCGGCCTTGGCCAGGTCGTTGGTGATCGTGCCCTGACGTTCAGCCAAAACCGCCGCGATGCGCGGCAGGGCCACGCGCGACAGGATCAGGTAGATCACGACAAGGGTGACCAGCAGCCAGAAGATCTGGTTTGGAAAGGTCGAGAAGTCGAGCTGCGGCATGCCTGCACCGCCAGCTTCGGCCCCTTGACCCGCGGCGTCGGCCGCGTCTTGCGTCTCAGTCGCCATGTCGTCCTCCGTCGGAACCTGAGGGAACCGGG
>PR_CR_10_Liq_1_inCRDRAFT_1001923_pt1 | contig 11132 bp, 8 predicted proteins | sample PRCRCaboRojoPR_3_FD_10241 | JGI IMG/M metagenome (IMG submission 10241) | reverse complement strand
ATCGGGATGCGTCACCGTCACATCCGAATCCTCGACAGTGACGAGCCACACCTGCTGTGCTCCCGGATCCGGTGTGGAACGTTGACTACGCAAGAAGAAGCCTGATCCATTCATTACTTACCCCCCAAGGCGATCACCACCGCCGACAGGCGTACAAGATTACGCGTCGCTGGTCGAGCGCCGAGAGAGCCTTTTGACCTGGTGGCGGCGCGGACTCTTGTATTCGAGGCCCCTATCGCCTCCTTCCGATGCATCTTGCGTCGTCAGGTCTCGCAGTGCCATGACCGTCATGACCGCGCTGTCGGCAATCCCTTCGGGGCTGAATGCTCAGGGACGAAATGCTATGTGCCTTTGGAAAGTTGTCGGATACCAAATGACTGAAGGGAAAATCCACGGTACTTTCGTACCGGCGAGGTACTCGAGATCGGGGAAACATGGCCGAGTTCGTCACAAAGAACCAGTGGAGTGCGATACAAGGCGACTTGAAGGGAAAGCGGCCACCGGTCACCGCCGTCGTTTCCTTCATCGGCAAGGACGCGGACACGCTCATGCCATTACGCAAAGGCGATCGCCTCTTCTGCAATGCCGATGACCTAACCATTAAACGAGGACTCACCAACCCAGACGCCCTGAAACGTTTTCACTCCAAAGGGGTCGAGGTCTATAGCGTCGTCGGACTTCACGCGAAAGTGATCTCGGGTAGCGACTTCGCCTGGGTGGGTTCAGCGAACGCTTCCAACTCTGGCTATATCGAGGCGACTGTGCGGCTAGGACCCACTGCAGCCAAGAGAGTTCGCAGCTGGGCAAACGAGCTGAGCCAGCAAGAGACCCCATTGACGGGACCAGACATATCTCGACTCCAACGCTTGCCGCGGCCAGTGAGATCATGGGCGGCCCGACCGCCCCGATCGGACCTCGAGTTGTCCGCGGTCAGCAGTCTGAACCTGCTGTGGCTGGAGGATTGGGCCAGCGAGAAACAAAATCATGCTGCCGAGAAGGATCATCAAGAATTGGTCACAACTCTGGGTAGGTCATCTGGTGTGCGGCACTGGAGCTGGTTTGTCTGGTCTACGCAAGAAGACGGCCTGGTCGAAGGCGCCTGGATCATCGTCATCTCTGGCGGTCGCCCTGGCCGCCCAGCACGCATCGAAAGGTCAAGCCTTCACCGTGGGTTCCGCATTGTCTGGTACCAGGAAGTATCCACGCCTCGTATCGCAAGACAGTCAGAACTAGCGAAACTGGTACCAGGTTGGTGGGATTGGGATGGTGTGCTGCCGTTGCGCATCAGCAGGAAAGCGACGACCGCCAAAGTTCTGAATCTATACAACTAGTTCATCAGCTCGAACGGCTCCAGACACTGCGGATTACCTGGGACCTGTTTCGGCTGTCATTTTGTCGGCTATCTCTATTCCCAGCAGGGACTGTTGCGCACACTGCCATCTGGACAGGTCACATTGACCCATGTAGCTCCTGAAAAAAGGGCACGGTTGATTTTGAACGTGTAGGGGGAGCCGGTCTCGGGGGCCTTCCAGATGGTATTCGTGAAATCTGCTCCAGAAAAATCAGCATTTTCCAAGTCGAGGTAACTGTCGAAGCTGGTGGTTCTCGTCGGGTAGAACGTCGCACCCGTGAAGTTGGCGTCGCGTGCGTAAGTGTCGCTGAAGTTTGCTCCGAAAAAGGTGGCACCCGTGAAATTTGCTCGTTGGAGCGTATCTGGGGCATAAAACTGAGAGGCGTTGATTTGCGATCCGGAGAAGTTGGCGCCGGTGAAATCACAGCTCCAGTCTCTGAAATCGAGGCGAGAGTTCATAAGCTTGGCACGTCGGCACGAGCCGCTGATCATGGTGCCATTGAAGCGGGCGCCTATGAAGTTTGCTCCATCAAAGCGCGCATTTAAATCTGCCGAGTCGAGGTTGGCCCCTGCGAAGTTGGCGCGCTTGTAGTTGCCTTCAAGTTCGGCACTCCCAAGGTTCGCTTCTGAGAAATTGGCTCGCTGAAACTTGCCGTTGAGCCACTCGTCGAAGAAATCCCTTCCACGCAAGTTAGCCTTCTTGCACTGGGCAAGTTTGTAGTTCTTGCCGTAGGAGAGGGGGTTGCACTTCTTGTTCGCAGTGCTCTGCACTGCACCCACCCCGGACAGCGGCGTAACTCCCAAGGTCAGAACTGCTAGCGCAACGATTAGGCCACGAAACTTCATGAACGTCCCCCTACAAGAAAACTTGATATCACGCCTCAATCCACGCTGGGAGAGTAGCAGGAGGGTCCGATGTCGACCAAAATGTCAACGGAATCGACATCATTCCCCTTCTGCTACGGGCACGTCGTGAACGGGGCAGTCCTCGAAGCTATTGACCATTGATGATTCACCACACAGGTGGCGTAGCTATGTGGCGTTTTCCTACTTTGGCTGAGCACACCCACACTCCGGAGTAGTATTGAGTACTCCAGACAACGAATCTTGGGCGTTACGGACAGGAATCCGGTAAGCAATTCTGGCTCGTATGATGGGGGTAGAAGCTGAATGCTTTATCAATATGCCTTCACGATGACGACACGCCACATCGTCGCTGTGTCAGACACGTGTGATCTCGATGACGTAGGCGTCCTGTACATCACTAACTCACTCCGCTTCGGCCAAGGTCAGCGAGTTCCGGGGTCAGAAGACGTTCGCTTCGACGTACGTGTACTGCGGGAGAGCGATTCCGTCGATGCCGTCGAATCCGAATGGCCCGAGTCGGAGGACCTGCTAGAGATGACAGTGGATGAATGCGATTGCGGAGATGAGTGCGTGCGATTCGTGCTGCTTGAGCAAGATGCTTCCTTCGCCTTTGATGTAGAGGCGGGGGAGGGCCTGAGTGTTGAAGCCCTCGAGAATGGGATGGATTGGGATCTTCAGTTCGAGACAGATTCCGACGGTTGCTGTTTACTGGGCAGTGCCACGCTGGAAGCATCCGAGGGAACCCTCCGGTCAGCAAGGTAACTGCTGTCCGCCGCTTGGCACGATGAATGGTTGGTGATGCGTAGCTTTCTACGGATTGTGGCTTTATCGCAGCAGTAGTCGGCGAGCATCCGGCGCGGGATCTATGCGTTGCGGCATGACTCAGGCAAGTCTGGTGCCGCAACTCTCTCACTCAGGGTTTCGCAGGCCTTTGCTATTACGCCGTCGTCGGGGTGACTTGTGAGTTGTCCCAGTAATTCGGTGCTTGCGTTCTGATTCACGGCGAGTGCCTCCGCCACCAAGACCGAGTCGTTGTAATCAATTCGGTCCAAGACCGCTTCGTTGCTGGAAGGATTCCTGGCGATCTCGGAACGCACTAGGGGGCTTTCATCAGCCATCAATGTTGAAAGAATTTTTGGTGATGTGTTGACTGCCCTGGCGACTGCCGACCGAATAGAGGGGTCGGGATCGAGCGTCAGTTCCTCTAACAGGCGTAGCGGTGCCGTGTTGCCCTCTACCCCAGCCCGAGCGCTCAACTGTTCGATAGTGCTTATTCGAACCTCTGGGTCTTCGTCTTGAGCCAGTTCTTGGAGTGTAGAAAAACCTACCTCCGGATTACTCGCTACGGCATTCCTCACTCTAGAGTCCGAACACGTTCGGTATGCGAAGAGAACTGTCCTGTCGTTTGTTACCTCAGCTGTCTCAAGGTCGCATGCCTCTTTTGCTGCCTGCAGTTCAACCTCTGCTATCTCTTCCTGCTCCTTCATGTTTGCGATGCTTTCCGCCCGTCCTTCTTCTCTCGCCGCGGTCAACGCTCGATCCTGCTGGACCTGCCAGAAGGCGGTTACCCCGATTGCTGCGAAAGCAATTAGAGCGAGACTTAATCCTGCGAGAGATTTGGGATTCCTTGCCAAGAGACGTCGCACTGGAGACATTTCCGCCAGCCGTTCTTCACGAGCAATTTGGGCTGCCTCGCGTTCGCGTCGTTGTTCCTCAGCAATTCGAGCGCGCTCAGCTTGTTCGCGTCGTTGTTCTTCCGCAATTTGGGCGCGTTCTTCTTGCTGCTTCTGGTACTCCGCCTCTGTCCTCTGTTGCTGCTCGACTTTTTGCAGATCGTCTCGGACTGCCCACTCTTGTTGAATTTCGACAACGGCTTCCGTTAGTCGCTTCAGAACCTCCGGGTCGTCCTTCTGGCTGAGACTAGGGTCCCTGCGGATAGCCTCCTGAACTGCCTTGAGACGTTCCTTCTCGTCAGATTGTGCACGCACTTGGCTTTCACGCTCTTGCTCTTTTGCTTGGCGGCGCTGTGCTTGAAGGCGCAAGTTAATGCCCGCAAGAGCGATCATCACCATCAGAAAGCCGAATGCAACGACAATCCCTATTGGCAACTTCGATTCGTCACCCATGTGAGCCCCCGATTGATGATTCTTCTGCTACTGACCGTCGTTTCACTTGGACTACTTGACATCTCTACTGTAACTACCGTCCCGCCTGATTTCAGCCCGGAAATACGGATCAGGCTCCGCTCACTCGTAGGACAAACACCCTGCAAACGTCCCAAGCAGAAAACCCAAGCACCGACGTAAGCCCACGACGTCCGTCGTTCACTAGCAAAGTCCCAAGTCAGAGTGCTCACACACCATTGCACTGAAGAGACCTTGAATATTGGATCAGCAAGACGTCAAGTCCTGAATGCACGTACGCTCGTGGTGAACATCTGGGGGATCAATGGCGGGACGATCAACAGCGCTTGTGGCGGTTGGCAGTTATTCGACCGGGCCTTTTGCGACCCGGGATTGGAAGATTAAGCACACGGTTACCCTATTTGAGAAGCATCGGGCTGTGTGGGTCACATCACCCATCGGTTCACTCGGGTACGGAGAGCCCCCTCAGGAACCAGCTGCCTTTCCGTTCGGTTGGACTCTTGCCCAGGAATTGATCGTTGTAATCGCAGCCTGCGCGGTGAAGGACGAGGAGGTGCTAACAGCTTTGGAGGCCGAGGGGCTCGTTGCTGAGGCTGAGGGGTTCCCAGGACACTCGCGCAAGCTCTTGCGCATCGAGGACGTTCATGCGGACGGGCCGCCGCTTCCCACACACATCGTTGAATTGTCTGCAACTTGCATCTGCAACATCGTTCGGCTGGGTCTCGTCCGGCTCGAAGCGAATACGGCTTTGGGCGATGGCGCATTGGTGGAACTGCGAAGTTACGGACTCGACGTCACCGACTATCAACTGCAACCGCTAGGAGAATCAGAAAACGACTGACGTCAAGCAGTTCAAGATCCTGCAATATCCGGATGCAATACCCACTATTCCGTCATTCAAGAGTCAAGCGCTTCGGGCGGATGAGACGTCAGCCTTCTGGTCGGATGTGAGTGGGCCGGCGCTCGCTGGCGGAGTCGTCGATTTGCACGCAAAGACCCAGCAACTCTGATTCCTACGAATGGCACCGAGGAAGGGTGTGCAGTTCACGACCTAGTTGCACGGCGCATGAGTGACCAGATAGCTACTCCTATCCGGGCGTCACGAAGGCCTGTCCATCAAGGCTGTCCAACTGTTGGTCCACTGCCTTGCGAGCGCAGTTAGTCACGGCCTTCCGACCCACTTCAAGTCCCTCGCACACCGCGCTGGCAACTACAGCCCCCCTTGACCGGACTACCTCGACCCATAGTGAGTATTGATCCTCACGCACAAATGTCACCGAACCCCCTCCTTGCGGTGAAGTACTGCGGTCTCCACCCATCGTTGCCGACCAGGAGTTTCGGTACACCCGAGCCCGTGCAGTGCTCGACGCGGCATGAATAGCCATCGACCTGACGTAAAGCGCACTATCTCCGCTGTAACTGAATCCCATCCATGCCAGATTGCATTGAATCGCGACGGGAGAATTTGAAGTGACGACGCTTGATTCCTCAATCACGCGACACAAACGTGATCGACGAACCTCTATCACTCCCTCGTCCAGTGGTTGTAGTTCTTCAGGCGAGAGGACAGCGTCATAGACGTCACCCATGGGTGCTCCCCGGGGCTCCGCCGGATTCTCAATGCGTTCAATCTGAGCCTGCACCAATTGGTTCGCGCACCTTCTTGCACTTTCCACCCAGTCTGGTACTCGACTACGGGTTCGACATGTGGCAGTGACCTGATAGCGACCATGTGTTTTCGCCACCGTCATCACGGATCCTCTCGCCCATTCCGTATCAGAGAAGAACGCAGGACTTCCACTGACAACCTGCACCGAGAACGGTGTTAGTGAATCTTCAAAAGGACGCTCGTCTGGGAAAAAGAGGGAAGCCCGAGCCGCATCGGCTGTCTGGTGCTCGTGCACGTGCAAGGCCCAGGGAATGACATTCGCGCGTGCGTCAGAGATCTCCCAGATGCTTGTCGTTCTCAGAGAGCAGACACGGGAGTCGTTGCCTGCTTCCACAGGTCCGGGTGGACACCACGCTTCGACGTCAATGTCACCCCTACTGTTAGAAAACAAAGAGGATTCTCCTGCCTCGGCGAACTCTCGCGGGGTGATCAGTACGTTCAACGGAGAGGAGTTCTCCACCGCAGAGGACTGTGTTGAATTTGGGACGACAAGTGCCGCCGTCGTCACAGCGACAACCGCGACATTGAAAGGCTTCACCGTGGCGCCCCCTCCTACCTTGGTTCTTACCGGATCTGGTTTGGGACCCAGGCAATGAACGAGATTCCATCGGAGTCCACGCGTGGAAACCGATCAGCCTTTGCTGAGCGAAGCGCCCTGAGTGACTCGGTGCCAAGAAGGCGCCTGACATTCCACTGCTCGGTCGACGTGAAGTGTTCCGTTTCGCTAGAAATCCGAGTTGTGTCGCGAATATCGGGACCCACGTTCATCACCTGCGGCACCCATTGCGTCGCCGAAGTACAAGGCTGAGTGACGTATTCATTGCAGTGTTCCCTCCCCCATCAGCGCCTAAAGGACACAACCCGGCGGGTCCGACACCCCAGGCACTAACCCCACAAGAACGTTCTCACTTTTGCAGAGGGGGGTCAAGGCTGCGGATCGCTTTCATGTCCAATCTTCTATTTGATCGTCGGCCACGTCCGGGGATTGCTGTCGAGCCACTCCCAGACTAGAGAGTCCCATTTCAATCACAACTCTCTACTGCTTCCGGCATACCGACGCCAGGTCCACACCGCTGGCGAGAAGTTGGTCGGCCTGCCCTAACAGGCGCACGATCTGCTCACGGGACTTCCTTCGACGAGTGGTCATGATGCTCATCCTTCCGCCAGCCAATCTGGCGATCAGGACTCCCATCAACACTGGACCGAAAAATTGGGGTCACGCCACTTCCTCCCGCGGGCCACTGGTATTGCCCACACCGCAGTACCCTCACTGCTTCTAGGGATAAACAGTTATGCGTGTCTTGAAACTGGACAGGTAGTTGTCGGGCCAAGAGTCCACCGCGCCCGACGGCGCAATTCCATTTGGATAGCCCAAGGTCCAATCAACTACATCGCCGGGCGCCACCGCCAAGATTGGTATCTCAAGCCAGTCCCCTGAAGATCTGTCCTCTCGCACATCTACTTCCACTATGTTTAAGTCTCGACTTTCGCAAAATGCGCGCGCAGACGTGGCGTCGAGAAAATCAGGGGCGTCAGTGGTATCCCAGGTATCCAGCACCTCACCCCATACTGCTTGGAAGTCCTCAGTTGCTGTAGAGAAGTTGTAAGCCACACTCAAGTTACCGCGGCGTCTAAATCCCTCGACCGTTTCCCTCACCAGCAGGCAATCACCCACCGTCAATTCCACTCGCAGGTCATAAGGGCCCCCCGTCCATGTCGGAAATGGTGGGCATTTCGAACGCAGTAACTGCTCACCTAGGAATCTGCCGCTTACCTCACCTTCCACCACCTCGAATGGTCCCGGTGATACTCGCCAGCGCGCCAACAAGTCCGCACCCACGTCAAGCCACGAACCAACTCTGCAGTTCCTTCCCCCTTGGTCTTCGTATGGTGCTTGTACGTACATGCCGGAACTGAGTCTTCCGCCAGCAGAGAGATCGACAGAAAATACGTTGTTGTTGCGTAATGCCTGCGGAGAGGGAGTAACATAAAGGCCCCCTTCGAACTGAGGCACCACGATCTGCCCAACCCAAGTGGTACCAGGCAGATTGGCTGGATCAGTGGGTTCATAGATCCCACGCCAAGCGTTATCTGCAAATTCAAAACTCACAGTAGAAGAAAGACTATAAGTGCCGGGCTTCTCACGGGTGCTCATTGACAGCGACCCCTTCACACTCCCTTCAGCATAGGCGTACATGATGGGGACACCGTAGAACCGCGCCAGAACCAGATCCGGGGTGGTCACTGTGGCAGAGCAAGAGGCGTTCACTCCGGTCGCTGGGATCCGAACTGGGTCGGTGCTCAACCTCAAATTCAGTTTTGCATACGTGATGCCATTGAAGACGTCCCAGGCTAATTCTGATCCTTGGAGCATTGAGCGATAATCACCGCGATAAGAGATCTTCAGCCCACCCCGGCACGATTGGTCCAGGACGAGCCCTGCTGCCGAAAGGCTCCGCGGAGTCCTGCCAAGCGATTCGTTCGAGGAGTCGAGAACCACACGGCCAAATGGAATTGCCTCAACAAACGGGATCGCCTCCAAAATAGCCGTAACCCCATCCGTCGAAACAACCCGGCCTGTAAATACATCCCTACCATCACCACCCGCAATCAAAACAGACCCCACCTGAAGTTCTCTTTGTGGAACAGTGAAGCCGCCGCCCGGAATTTCGGACGGAACAACATCTGAAACTACGGCTCCTGACGCTAGCTTGGTCCCGAAAATCACACTGAGGCGTACACCGGGCCTACTGTCTCCAATTTCAAAACGTCCGGGTATCACCTGGGGAATCCATGTGCCAGTACTTGTCTTGTTGTCAGCAGCGGTGGCTCGATAGAGGCCGGAGGGTAATGTTCTGGAGTCCCTGACAACGAATTCCTCACCGGTGTCTACATTCGTAACTTGTACACTGGGCTTGGCTGGTGTACCCGGCCCCTCAAACTGCACATCCACTGTTCCAGATAGAACAGGCCTTTCCCCAACGCACGCGTAGCCTAGGTTCGTATTTCGGCCGACAGTACGTTTCCTTCCATCAATCAAAATCTGCTTTGCTCTCTTGAACTTGAATCTGGCTAACGCCTCGTTCCAGTCACAGGGCGTAGAAGACAGTTGGCCTCGCCTACCAAGAGTGCGTGTTTCACCCTTCTTCAACACTAGGCGCCCCGACGAGTCGACTTCGGGCTGCGATCTCACACGCCGAACAGTTCTAGATGGATGCAACTGCTTGCCACTAGAAATTGCCCCAGTCTCTGCCATCTCTGTGGAACCTAACCCGGCCCCGGAAGTTACTGGAATGTCAGTCGCACCAGAAGCCGTCCCCGACACAAGCATGACTGTAGAGACAACTGCAACAACGCTTGGAATGAATCGAAAAGCCACATAGCCCCCATAGATTACGCACCTACGTCGCAACTAACATCGGCACCGGACCGAGGTCCGCACGGTACCAACTTCCCTTTCCTGTGTGCGCAAAAACAAACTGAAAGTCATCATGTCGCCTGAGAAAGGCCTGATCAGGGACGCTAGATGCCTTGCAGATTGACCGAAACCACTATCGGAGCAGAACCGACTCCGTCCGCGTTGACTGCCGTGATCGTTATTCGCTTTTCCGTCCACCACGGCACGGAAGAGATGTTCGCTTCCGAAGCCCCAGCTCCGGATCGCGCAACGATTTCGTTTCCCGCTCGAACGATGTAAGCGATAGCGTCGTCGATCGGCGTCCATCGCAAGAAGCGCTCATCTTCGCTTTGGTCGTCGCGGACGTCCGATACTGGCGCTGGTTTAGCCTCGTTCGCTTTGGCTTTCGGAGTGAAACGCAGCGTGGCGCCTTCCTCGTTGGCATCGGTCAGCGTCACCCGCAAGGGTGATCCAGGGATGGCCCATGATGAGCCAAGACCCAACGCCGGTAGCGGTCCTAGCCTGAGTTCATCCCAACTACTCGTGCCAGCCAAGTTTGTTGCTTCTACGAGACTAAGGCGGGCCGCCCCTCCGGAGCGTCCCCTCGTTACGACCTCTGCCACGACTGCCGAACTACCTTCGTTCTGTCTCGCGCCGAAGTAGATCGCTCCGAACTTGCTGCGAACGACGGCCACCTGCTTTCCGCGGGCTCCGGTGGAAGCCAATGTGATCGTGGTTCGCTTGCCAGGCTTGACAACTCTGGCGCGACCGGTGAGTTCGGCTTGCCACACGGGTCCGATGCGGCGTTCAGTCGCAGGCGCTTGGAAGGATCCAACGGTGATGACACCCCCCATCACATCATCGTAGTTGCGGTATTCGCGCTCGCGGCAATTGCGAGACAGCGACACATCTTTCTTGCCCTTTCGGCAGAACAACAGGTTCGCGTGATCCATATTGAAGTTGTGGCCCATTTCATGCGCTAGTGCCGTACCCGCCGGGTCAGGTTGATTGACTCGTATCCATCCCCATCCGTTCGCGTACAGCCCGAAGGCACCTGCCTGGCATTCCGGGGCGTAGGCCACTAGGTGATTCCCCAGAGCCTGCCAATTGATGTTGGCCTTACGCGAGGCGACGGAAACTCGATCGCCACGTCGGCACAAATTGCTCACCTTCATGGGTTTCGCAATGGTCGTTCGCCATTTGAATCCTGGGATCTCACGTTCGTAGAGGCGCTCGGCATTTCTGGCCATAGACCGTGTCACAGCTCGTTCAGGCTTGGTTTTGTCGTACATCGGAACAATCGCGACGGTATGCCGAAGGCGCCTCTTGGAACTCAACTGCTTTCGAATTACCGGGTCCTTGACAACACTGGCCTTAGGAAGCCCCTTCCACTGACCTGCAACCTGCTGGGCGACCGGGAGAGCACTCTCGGTCGCGTGCGCCGGAAAGGCACTCGCGCAGATGACTATGGCCGCGGCACCAACCGCCTTCACCCGGTATAAACGACGAAACACTGCAAGCCCCCGCTATTCCCAGTAACTCCTGCAGCATAGCTCCTAATCGCAGTACTGATAAAGCGCTGCAAGACCGATAAGGCGAATTGCAGCGCGAGCCGGAGAGGGTTTCTGTCGAGAGCGTCAGCATCCAACCTAACCACGCCGACTCGGCGACACACGAGCCTCTTGCCGACTTGGGCTCCCGTGG
>PR_CR_10_Liq_1_inCRDRAFT_1001922_pt1 | contig 11132 bp, 18 predicted proteins | sample PRCRCaboRojoPR_3_FD_10241 | JGI IMG/M metagenome (IMG submission 10241) | reverse complement strand
CTTTACTGTTACGCTTGCAGGCGACGGCTTGTGGGGCGCAGAAGCGGGACGTGTTGTGCGTGTTACAGGGGCAACTGTAGTGCGCGAGAACGACGCAGTGCTGCATGTTAGTGTAACGCACAACAGCACGTGGGACATTTATACGGACACAGCATTTGAGGCTGCAATTAGCAACGCGCTGGGCTTTGCTGTTGTGTTTACGGAGCAGGGCATGCAGGACAACTGTTACGCGAGCATGGAGTGCTAGCATAAAAACACACGCGCAGTGGTTGACACGCTGCGCGTGTGTGCTATAATGTTTACATACTAAAGCAAAGCAACACAGAGGGCAACACTATGTATGCAACGCAACAGCAGTTACAGCATTTAGCAGCAGAGTTTGTGGCAGAGCATGCTGCATTTATGCAGGAGTATAACAACAGCAACACAGCATTAGACGTTGCTACGTTGGACGCTGTTTACAGCATACTGGCAGACGCAGCACTTGCTGCTGCAGGCTATTTAGACGCACGCGAGGACTTTGACTACTACACGGAGCAAGAGGCGCAACTGGTGTAGCACAACACAGCGCACAGTGCAACTTGCAAACAAAGGGTTGCACTGTGCGCACATACGTGCTATACTGTTAGTAATAGATGGTGGTGGCCCCGCTATACGCAGGTAGTTGACAACCTCTTTCATGTATCATATACTATAGACAACAGTTAGAGCAAGAGGGCGAACACCATGACCAACTATCACGTTATCTACGCAACCTATCGTCAGCGTGATGCACAGCGAGTAGCCGGCCGCTACGAACATGCGGAACTCACATACACACCACACTCAGGCTGGGAAGTTCGAGTTCTGGCCTAAAGGAGAACTAACATGATGACCGTGCTTCACATTCTCGCTGTTCCTCTCTTCCTTGCCTACATCGTCGCAGGCATTGCTATGATCGACGATGTCATCAATATCTCAAGGAGGTCACAATGACACACCGCATTCTCGACCCTGAACAGAAGCGACCTGTCACCTATTATATGCAAGTCGAAGAAGACCTGCGCCAGCGCGGTATTGAGTTTGCTGATCTACAGCCCGGCGCAGAAGATGTCGTATGGGTATCCTACGGCACTTCATCCTGCCCCATCTCACTCTACTACCGTTTCCAAAACGGTCGCATCCGAGACGTGCAGATCGACTAACTACCTGAAAGGAGAACACAATGAAAGCTCTTGTCCTAGTCCTACTTCTACTCCCTCTCACTGCGATCGCCCAGTATGAGGATCACCCCGCCCAACAGCGACTCTGGGAAGCAATGACAAATTCTGCTCCTGCCTATGAGATGCTGCTCGCCTGCGAGCGCGAAATCACTGCCAACCTCATCTACGAAGACGTCACTCGCATGGCAGCAACTCTCGTAGAAAATCGTCGTGACATTGACATTGCGATGCAGATGTGGCGAGAAGCACGAGCACAGGCTTCAATGCAGTATTGGGATTCCATCCAAGGCCTTGCTCGGGACCCCGAAGGCCCAATATGCAATAATCTTGAAAATGACATTATTCAAATCCTCGGCGCCGGCGTATAGGGGTTGACACGACCCGCCTCAGGCCTTATACTATAGACACAGTTAGGGCAAAGGGCAACACAAATGATTCGACTGTTCATGGCATTCTTCATCATGTACGGCACGGTTGGCGGCATCGAGACAGAGATGTATTGGCATTGGCTCCAGCCTGCGGCACTGTTTGGCTTGAGTGGTTTGATCTTCCTTACTACAGTGATGGACGGCACCTGGCAGCGTATCACGGGAGAAGACTAATGGATAAGCCTAGCCTAGAACAATCACGCAATTCAATTGACTGGTTTATTCCTACCAAAGACAGTCCGGGCGAGATTCGCAAGGCCTATCGAAAAAACAGAAACCTTCCCATTCTTCAATACATGTGGATGGGTCATCCTCTACAGCCTCTCGCCTGCAGCTTGCTGGGTACGCCAGCATTCACAGAGTTTCCCTGTCTAGTAAGAGGCGGTTCTCTCACACGATTTAGAATAGAGTTTAATCATATTCGCCAGAAAGCACGTCCAGGTAGACAGTGTGGAGATTCTGTAGACAAAGATCCAGGATACGGTCCGTCTGATCTGTTTAGAACTCACGAGCTTGATCGAGCAAAATATACTCTGGACCTAGTAGAGTTTATGTGTATCATGCCTGTAAGTTCTGAGGGTCATCGATATATCAATCAGAGTTCAGCCTATGGTGATATCACTCTTGCAAACTACGATCAAAAATACTGGCCTTGGATCTTACAGGCAGACGAGAACTTTGAAGAATTCATTGACTGGGTAGGTGCTCGAAGCAGGATTCGATTTGACCGCGAGTGGTTGGTAGATCATTTGTCGTCGATTGATCACAGTGATGTGTTTCATCGTGTTAAAAAGAATCGACTCGCAGACGACGGTTCTTTCTTTTTTCATACTAGCGCAGCATAAACACGACCAAGAGTGGTTGACAGCCTGACAGGTAGATCATACAATATACACAACAGTTAGGGCAAAGAGGGCAAGACCGTGGGATTTCTCGAAACGCTGACGATTGTGTTCATCGTGCTCAAGCTGACAGACGTCGTTGCTTGGTCGTGGTGGGCAGTGTTCTCGCCCATGCTCGCGGGTTATGCTGTGATTTTACTCGGTGCTGTGATTCTTGCGGCTGCTCGTGTTATCCAGGAACGGCGAGGCTAGCATGAGAACAGTGCGAGAGATCGAGCAAGACATTCGAGAAGCAGAATCAGCGCAGGCAGAGACAGAGTTTAGTTCTGTGAGTTGGGACTTCTTGAACGCAGAGATCACGGGCTTACAAGCAGAACTCAGAGAAGCGACCTACCACTGGGATAGATTGAGACTGTGTGGTATGTTAGGAGTTGACACCGACACCCGTTGATCATATACTAAACACAACAGTTAGGGCAACACACAAGAGGGCAAAAGAATGACTACTGTTACGCAGGAAGACATCCGCAACTACACTGCTGAAGAAGTTGCTACCATTGTTCATAGAGCACAGGCCGCAGCACGAGAAGAGTCAGAGCGCTATTTGAGAGACACGCTTAAGGGCGAGGACTGGATGCCCTGCGGCTTTGCAAGCGTAGAGATCTACGAAGTGCGTGCTAATAGTAAGGCAGGCAAGGTGCTAGCTGCAGCAGGTATGAGAAAGACTGGGGGCTACTGGTGGTGGAATAACCCGGGTGGCTTGCTTGTACAGAATGTGCATGTGAAAGCAGAAGGTGCTAGTGCTGCTGCACAGGTGCTGCGTGACTATGGCTTCCGAGCTTATGCTGTGGATAGGCTGGACTAGAATCGAGTGTTAGCATTTGTGTTAGTGTTTGAGGCAGGCTTCGGCTTGCCTTTTTTTTGAGAGGAGAGTCGAGGCGGCGGGAGGTCGGCGGGAGAAATTTTTTCGAAGGGGTCGGAGGTTATAACTGTTTGTTTACGCAGCAGTTTTTTGCTGCTAGTCTCTCCTCTTTTTTCAATCTCTCATCTCAAAAAAATGGGGTGAGTTCAAATCACCACCCAGATTCTATAAGTACTTCACACAAAAAATTTGCGCGACAAAAATTTTCTCCCTGTAGACCCTTTTCGGCTGCGCACAGCAACCTGGGCCTCTTTGTAAGTACTTCTCAAAATTTTTTGCGCACGAGATTTTTTATCACTGTAGACCCTTTTTGGAATCAACCTCTCTCCAAGGATATGCACTTGAGTTCCACACTAGACAGAACACGAAAAAATCTCTCTCACTCATTGCTACATCGTAAGGTAACTGTGACTGTTCCTCGTATGCAATACCAACCTCTCTTAACTGTTTACGCACATTCTCTTTTATCGTCATAGCAGTTACGAGATTAGCACCAGCGGTGTCAAAACGTATAGTTCTAGTCATGTACGACCTTTGCTTCTCACCATCCGCTACGCTGACGAAACACTGGATGCAGAGCTTCCTCATCGATCGTAGCCCAACCTACTAGCAGTGTAAACACTATAGCATATGTTATACTTTTCATGCAATTATTTAAAGAATTCGATTCGGATATTGCACTGCACGATAAATACTTGCGTCATGGAACTAGAATTAACTTACAGAGACTCAATACCCGCTTACGCTCAAGAACACTTTACTAGAGCACTTGCTGCTACATTTGAACAAGAGTTAAAAATACCCTGTGTAGCGGAAGACTGTCAAACACTGAGGTTTGCGTCAGTTCGACACGGTCAGCACGCTAGAATATGGCTGAGTAAATACTCTACTGAAATATGTAGAGTAAGCTCGTGTACTGTATAGCACTAGAATTCGCAACTGTTCAAGATCCACAAGCACAAGATCTATACACTCACATGGCCAGTCTAGAACTAGAGCTACAGCACGGGATCTCAGTAGTCCAAACTTCAGAACACACACTAGAGTTTGCGTCTGAGCGTGATCGATCGTTTGCCGTGCTTGTACTAGGTAAATTTTCACAGTTTACAGCACGGTTGGTAGATTAAATCGTCATCTTTTTTGCAATCGTTATTTACGGGGTGTTTTAGGGCCCTGTAAGGAGTCTGTCGTTATGGTTGAGGAATTTTTCATCGTATTGGGCGGGTCTAGTATGTTGGTACTGGGTTTCGAATTAACTAGGGTTTTAATGGTACGAAAATCTGCTTTAAGCTACAAGCTTTACAAGCTTGAGCCGCTTCGCGGCTTTGGGGTGTGCGCGGGCCGCTTCGCGGCTAAATAGGCATATGGCATGGACTAAATGGTATTCACCTTCCCAAGTAAGACAGCTTGAGTCTGACGAGATTCAGATGCTGTCGTATGGCACACAGGGCATTACTGCTTTTCAAAGTGTTTTTCCTGTTAGAAGCATATCAACGTCGTTTGGCACGTTTACTAGAGAAGAATCGAACTCGCTTGTCTTCACAGGGTTTGGCATGCCTGATGTCGTACCTCTAGGCATTGAAGTTAGGTTGGTCACACAGCGTCTTGCTAGAATACAGGACAAGGTCATACAGCTATGGGATGGCACACAGACCGTAGGCGAGAATAAACAGAATCTAGAAGCAGAAAACGATCAAGTGTATGGCGGGGACTTTGATCGTTGGGGTTTAAAAAGTGACTATCATATACCTACGGATTCACCTGATTTTGGCGTTGTGATAGACCTGCAGCCTCATACAGAAATCCCCTGTTCGGACACTGTGTATATTCGTTCTGTAACTATGCGTTTGTATCTCCCAGAATAGACTGCGGAGGCACATACTGTTTCTGAATTTCACTCATTGCAATCGCAGCAGCAACTCCCACATTGAGACTTCGCATTACACCTGTTTGGGGAATTGATACAAGCGGAATCTTGTTTCTCAAATAGTTAGGTAAGCCCATGTTTTCATTGCCTACAACTATGCAAGGACTTTGAACCTGAGTAAAGTCCATCTGATCGATTCTTGCACCGCCTGTTTCTAACCCAAACGGAGTATAGCCCTGCCCTTCAAGAACCTGCAGGAGAATCTCGTAGTTAATGTCAGGAGGAAAGTCTCCTACTTCGTCAGGAAGATCTATTGTGATATATTCCACTCGCTGATAGTTGTGAGCGCCTACTAGTCCTCTCTTGTCAAACTTCTTTCTACCATAGATAAACACAGTTTCGCAACCTAGCATAGCAGCAGAACGAATAATAGATCCTACATTGAGGTCACCTGTCAAATTGATACAGGCAACAGCATAGGGCAGGCGACTTTCATCGTGCATGAGGAGATGTTCTTCGTGTGATAAGTGTTTCAGTTCATCTCTTACATTCAATTCTTTCTCTTCTAGCTGCTTGCGGATTTGGGAATAGTTTTCTTTTTCACTCAAGATTGAGATCTCCATTTGTCAAATGTATATAGTTTCGCATCAGATGACTGTATAAAGTCGGAGTTGTTGGAATGACGAATTCTGCCTGTTCCATGCACAATGTCACCGTCTCTGTGATTGATGCCACGCTGTATTGTAACATCTATGTATACCCCATAGTCAATGCCCAGTGTAAGAAAAGTCACCCATTTTCCTCCTCGGCCTCTAAAGCAGCGACCGTTTGCGATTACTCCCGCAAACTCTACTCTGTCCAGCCACTGCTGCTTTACAAAGGTGCCAGGAAAGCCCTTGTGCCACCAACCCTGTAAGGAGGGTAAGCCTCTGCGATGTGCTTCTGTTTGATAGACCCAGCGACGATACGATCCTTGACAGTGTGTTAGACAGGCTTGCCAAAATTTGTCCGTGTTGTGTGCTTTTTGATAGGCAAGTGCCCAGATCAGTCTGCCTAGATTAACTGCGTGAGCCCTACACAAACCAAAGCCTGACAACTGCTGTAGTGCTGCCATTGCTTCCTGCTTGCGAGGATGCTCGCCTAGACGTTTCACAAACTCCATTATGACTTCGTCGTTCTTTTTCGCAAATGCTCGACGATACATGTCTGCTTCGTAGTAGTCTACGTCAATAATATCTGCGATTATTTCTATTGCGTCATCTTCAAACACTACCGAGTCCTGAACTGCTTCTTGCGACCAGTCTTGAAACACTGCGGCTTTCTGTCTACCGCTCATCGCAACAGGTCTTACAAGCGCAGTTGCAAACACACAGTCCTGCACGCTCTTGGGCTGTATTGCTCTGAACAGTCTTCGCATTGCGGGAGATTCTCCCTGAGTAACACCAAGAACATCTCCTCTTGACAGCAGTGCCGCGGTTTTTTCGTCTCGTTCAGGATACTCTGTGAGTGTTCTATTAGGATCTATTTCAAGCAACTGCGACAAGCCTCTGTTCGCAAGAACATCAACTTTGAGGTGTTCAAGGTCTTCCACTTCGTGTTTGTCTAACAGTATCTGATTGTCTTCTGATATGAGACTCTTAGGCAGCTTTCTAGTAAACATCACAATGCCGCCGCAGTGTTTGGATATTGCTCGCTTCTTGCCTAGGAGTTTTCTTTCTATGCGTCGTGCTTCTACAGGATCTACACCTACACTTTCATAGGTAAAGTTACGGGGTAGATTGCCTTCCGCGCCCAGTCGTTTTGCTGCTTCTCTCCTTGCCGACTTCTCCTGATACATCACATAGTTTGATAAGCGAGCAGTCTTGCCAGGCCACTTACGAAATATCCTATTCATTACTTCCCCTTGGCGATGATGCTCAAAGTCTATGTCAACATCAGGAAGATCATCTCGCATGGGGTTCATAAAACGAGCAACAGGTATCTGCCACTTGATGGGATCTACGTCTGTAATGCCAAGCAGATAACACACAAGCGACGAACCTGCTGATCCTCTTGTCATATGATATAGGTCGTCTGTTAGATCTATGATGTCACAGATTTGAAGAAAGTAATCTGTAAAGCGTTGGTGTAGTATGAGTTCAAATTCTTCTGCGAGTCTCGTTTGGTATTCTTCTGTTTGAGGAACGGGCCTTTTAAAACGATCAAGCAGCCTTTGAATATTTTCAAGGTCAGTGTATGCCATTGTGTTAGCCTCTATCTGTTGTTGTTGTGCCTAATACTGATTTTATTTATAGACAGAGGCAGAAGCGTGTGTTAAAAATCTACGTCGATGCCTCCTCTTTCCCAGGTGCGGTATCTTGTAGGCTCTGGACCTCGTGGACCGCCTAGTTCATCTGCTTGCGCAGGTTTTTGATAGTCAGGATGATGTTTTCCTAACCATTCAATATAAGCAGCTTGCCCCCTTGGAGGCCGAGGCGTTGCTTTCTTAGGCTTAAAAAAATTAATTAACTTTTTAAGCATTAGCGTATAATGTGACTGATTCGTTCTGCGAGATTTTCAAACCAAGCCGTGTTTTTTCCTCTCGTGGTTTCTGCTGCTGTGCCTATCCTAATGCCTGAAGTTTCTTTGAATGATCTAGGATCGTTTGGTATGCCGTTCTTGTTAACGGTAATACCGTGTTCTTCTAATTTGTCTGCGGCTTCTCGGCCGCTCATGTCGGTATCGCTTAGGTCGATGAGTATAATATGACTATCTGTTCCGCCTGTGAGTGTTTTTATTCCCTGTTGTTCAAAGACAGCACACATTGCTCGAGCGTTTTCTACTACTCTCTTTGCATAGGTAGAAAAACTCAAATCAAGTGCTTCTGAATAGCATTGTGCTTTAGCAGCAATGATATTCATCAGAGGTCCGCCTTGCGTGCCAGGAAACACAGCAGAGTTAATTCGCTTAGTGTAATCGTCGTTGTTCCACAATATCATGCCGCCTCTAGGACCGCGCAGTGTTTTATGTGTAGTAGAAGTAATGACATCTGCATAGTCTACAGGAGAATCATAGGCACCGCCTGCTATCAATCCTGAGTAGTGTGCCATGTCTACGAGCAGGTATGCACCTACTCTATCTGCTATCTCTCTAAAAGCAGCCCAATCAATCTGCCTAGGGTAGGCCGAGGCGCCAGCTACAATCATAGAAGGCTGTGTCTGCTCTGCTAGATCTGCAACTTGGTCATAATCTATCAAGCCGTTTTCATCTACACCATAGTGTTCAGCGTTGTAAACCTTGCCTGACAGATTGACTTTAGCTCCATGAGATAGATGCCCGCCTGACGCTAAGTCCATTCCCAGAATAGTGTCGCCAGGTTTGAGAAATGCCTGATACACAGCAGTGTTTGCGTTAGCACCAGAGTGAGGTTGAACATTGGAGTGTTTTACGCCGTACAGGGCCTCAACGAGGTCTTGTGCTAGGAGTTCTATCTCGTCCATGTGCTCGCACCCGTTGTAGTAACGAGCGCCTGGATAACCTTCTGCGTATTTGTTTGTAAAAATCGTGCCGCAGAGATATCTTACATCTTCTGACGCAAAATTTTCTGATGCGATTAGTTCTACAGTTTTAAACTGTCTGCCTCGTTCTCTTTTTAGTATGTCATATATTTTAGAATCCAACTCTTTCTCCTAGGAAAAAACCAGTTTGTATTTTTCTGGCAAATCGTCTAACGAAATCAATTTTGCGTCTATAGTCTCATAGCCTAATTGAATGGCTTTTTGCACTCTATGATTTCCGTCTACAATCATATTAACTTCAGAGCCGTCCATAAGAATAATAGGAGGATAAGTCATATCCACAGATTTTACTTTCTCCCATTCTTTAGGATCGTTTCTCCAGTTTAACAATCTCTTTTTTAATTTTTCTATCTCTATTTTTTTAACAGAAACTGTTTTTATATCGTTTAAAAGTTCTTGAAGAGTAATTGTTACAGAACCGTCCTCGCTCTGCCATTTTGTATCAAGGCCTCCTGATTCTGTAATTTCATTAATCTTCATTCGTCTCCGCCTAGGTTGTTTAAGAACTCTCGCAGTTTGGTACTGTCTGTTTCTGCTCTTATTTTGCCTACTGTGTCACCTTCACTCGGATCCTCGCGAGTTTCTGAAGGCGCAGTGTCACCTGGGGTTCCTGTTGTTCTCTTGAGGTTCTCATATACAGTAGATTTCCGCTTTGAGAACTCCTGATAGTCTTCGTCGTCTGCAAGGTCTCTTATCCTTAGAGAATCCACATCAAACTCAAGATCTACTTTTGCACCAACACCTGAACTCGAACGTGTCTTCATTAGCTGTATCTGATACCTACCTCGTTCTCTCATAGCACGAGAAGTAAAAATACCAATAACATTGTCAGCAGTCTGTATCTTACTCAAACCGCCTGATATATGAGAATGATCAAACTCAATCTCTTCTACCGCGCCTCTGTTTAACTGTGCTGCTGTGACAAACACAGTGTTCAATTCCATTGCGAGATTACGCAGTTCTTCAGACACATACTTATCTTTGATAAAGAGATTTTCTGCGGATACCTTTGCGCCGTTTGGCATAAGCAAGTCGAGATAGTCAATAAGCAGAACATCCACAGTCCTACCTGTTTTGATTTCATACTCCTTTACATAAGAGCGAATGTCATTGGGCGTCTTGCCTGAGGGCATATACTTGACTTGAAACGCACCTGACTTCTTGCCAATCATCTTGACTTTCATTTCTACATCTTCAAGGCTCTTGAATATGTCTCTCGTAGGAATATCTGTGACCATAGAGTCAACACGCATGGATACAAGATTCTCACTCAACTCTAGAGTAAGATAAAGCACATTCATTCCTGCAAGAGCCCAGTTGACGCCAAGGTTAGCAAGGAATAAACTTTTACCTGCACCAGAGCCACCTGCGAAGATATTCAGTTCGCCTCTGTTAAATCCGCCAAACAGTTTTTTGTCTAGGCTGTCCCAACCTGTAGTGACCTGACCGTTCTTGTCTTTAATTGCTTCTAGCCTTGCTCTTGGATCTTGGAAGTAATCTGTGCCCAAATCTTTCTGCAGGCCTATCTGCACTGCTTTCTTAACCAAATCCTCTACAGGACCATATTCTCCCTGCTCAAGCAAATCAGCACTTTTTAGGATAGCACTTTCAAGTGCCTTGTGACGAGAGAATGTTTCAAACTCTTCTAACAGCCAATCATAGTGATTTTCCTGTAAAGGCCCAGGGTCCTTTAGATTTACACCAGTAGCAGCAGTTACCATGTCAAATGTAGGCATGGCATTATGTTCGGTTACATATTCGTTGAGAAACTTTGCTGCTGGTTGCAAGCGTCTATCAAAAGCAGAATCATCAAACACTGTTTGACAGCGCACAAATGATTCTGCGTCGGTCATCATCATTTCAAGATAGACTTTCTGTATTTCGTAGCCGTAGTCTGTGTTTTGTCTTGTTGCCATACAATTATTATAACTAAAAAACTAATATAAATCAAGCAGTAAGCGAGTTTCTTCCGGTATCTGTTCTATGCCAAACGGTGGATCAAAAACCAATTCTCGCTCTACGGATTCTACGCCTTCTATGCCCATTGTAGTATAGTAGATATCTTCGCAGATTTCGTCCGCAAACGGACACATCATAGAAGTAAGTGTATGTTTGACATGAACATGAGATCCGTCTACATTTACTTCATAGATTAGTCCTAAATCGTTTACATTAATTGATATTTCAGGATCATACACATTTTTCAGGTGATCTCTAACTATTTCTTCTGTTACCATACTTTTACTCCATATGTATTTTCAAATGCTCGTGCATCTTGTTCGGTATTAACCATTGGCTTGCCTTTAATATTTAG
>PR_CR_10_Liq_1_inCRDRAFT_1001921_pt1 | contig 11134 bp, 8 predicted proteins | sample PRCRCaboRojoPR_3_FD_10241 | JGI IMG/M metagenome (IMG submission 10241) | reverse complement strand
GCGTAGGTCGAGAACTTGTAGCCGCGGCGATACTCGAACTTGTCCACGGCCTTCATCAGGCCGATATTGCCTTCCTGAATGAGATCAAGGAATTGCAGGCCACGGTTCGTGTATTTCTTGGCAATCGAGATCACCAGCCGCAGGTTGGCCTCGACCATTTCCTTCTTGGCGGCGCGGGCCTCTTTCTCGCCCTTCTGGACCTGAGCCACAATGCGGCGGAATTCCGAAATGTCGACGCCGACATACTGGCCCACCTGGGCCATCTCCGCGCGCAGCTCCTCGATCTTGTCGGTCGACCGTTCGATCAGAGATTGCCAGCCGCGCCCCGACTTGGCACCCATTTCCTCCAGCCAGGTCGGGTCCAGTTCGCGGCCGCGATAGGCCTCGATGAACTCCCGGCGGTTGATACGGGCCTGGTCGGCCAGCTTCACCATCGAGCTGTCGATGGCCATGATCCGGCGGTTGATCCCGTAAAGCTGGTCGATGAGCGCCTCGATGCGGTTGTTGTGCAGGTGCAGGGAATTGACCAGCTGCACGATTTCCGAGCGCAGTTTCTGGTATTTCTTCTCGTCCTTGTCGCTGAACGATCCGTCCTCGTTGATCGTCGCCGACATGCGGGCGTCCTGCATCTCGGACAGCTTGGCAAAATCGGCGGCGATGGTGTCCAGCGTTTCCAGAACCTGCGGCTTGAGCGTCGCCTCCATCGCGGCCAGCGACATGTTCGCGGCGTCTTCTTCCTCGTCGTCGTCATCGTCCTTGGCGATGGGGTTGCCGTCGGCGTCGAGTTCGGGGCCGGCGTCCTTCTTCTCGCTCTTGGCGGCCTCGGGGTCGACCACCGGCGCGGTTTCCGCCCCTTCCTCGTCAAGCTGGTTGCCGAAGGTGGTTTCCAGGTCGATCACGTCGCGCAGCAGGATTTCCTCTTCCAGCAATTCATCGCGCCAGATGGTGATGGCCTGGAAGGTCAGCGGGCTTTCGCACAGCCCGAGGATCATGGTGTTGCGCCCCGCCTCGATCCGCTTGGCGATGGCGATCTCGCCCTCGCGCGACAGCAGCTCGACGCTGCCCATTTCGCGCAGATACATGCGGACCGGGTCATCGGTGCGGTCCAGCTTTTCGGTGGTGCCGCCACCGAGCGCCACGTCGCGCGCACCGGTCGTGGCAACCTCGGTGGACTTGGACTTGTCATCCTCGCTGTCGACCGATTCCTCGCTTTCCTCTTCCTCTGTGACCTGGATGCCCATTTCGTTGAGCATCGACATGACATCCTCGATCTGGTCCGAGCTGACCTGGTCGGGCGGAAGCACCGCGTTGAGCTGATCGTAGGTGATGTAGCCGCGCTCGCGCGCCTCGGCGATCATCTTCTTGACCGCGGTCTGGCTCATATCGATGGAAATATCGCCATCCGCGCCGTTCTCGCTGCGATCGTCGGTGTCCTTGGCTGCCATGCGTGTCCCCTCTGGCTGTCTCGCAGTGATTCGGCTGATTCGCGCGTGTCCCGAATCAACCCTGCGCGTGCGTGATTCGCAATGCCCCTACGCCTTGTTTTCAGGGGCTGTTGCGCAATGCCCCAACCGCCCCTCTAGCGCGATCGGCGCCCCTTGGCAAAGTCGATACTTCCCAAAAGATCGTCAAAGGCGCTGCGTTCGTCCCGTTTCATGCGGGCCCCGTTCGGTGCGGTGTCGTATTCGGCTTTGTCATCGTCATCCTGTTTGCCGGCGCGGTTCATCGCCGCCGTCGATTGGGCGAGCCGTGCGGTAAGGCGTTCATCGACCACGTCAGAGGACAGATCCTCGATCGCCTCCTCGATCTCGTGAGCGTGGCCGCGTCGGGCATTCAACTTGGCCAGCTCCTCGGCCAGGCACATGGTCGCGACCTCGCCATTGTCAGGCTTGCGCACGGCGGGCGTTATGGCGACGTGGGCCTGCGCAAAGAGTTTTTCAAGTGCACCGGCACCGATTTGCGCCGCGATCTGCGCCTCGACCTCGGGGCCTTCAGCACCAAGTAGCGCATCTCGTATTAGGGCATGATCAGGTGTCGTGCACTCCATCCGTTCAAGCTCGTGCAGGAAATCCGGCAGCAGGGCCGGGTTCCGGATCAGCGTGGCCAGGATCACGCCCTCGCGCAGCTGGTCCTCGACCGGGCCACCGGTGACCAGCAGCGAGGACTTGCTCGACGGCATCGGCGGCGCGATTTTCCATTCAGGCAAAAAGCCCCGCCCGCCGGGCTGCCAGGGGCGCGGGCGCCGGCCTTGCCCCTGCTTGCGCGCCGGACCGAACAATTGCCAGCGCAATTCCTTGATCGCTTCGCCGTAGTGACCACGGATCGACGGATCGCGGATCAGCTTGATCTTGTCGCGCAGGGCCTTGTCCAGCGCGGCGCGGCGTTCGGGGCTGTCGAAGGCACGGCCCTCGATTTCACGCTGCCAAAGCAGCTGCACCATGGGCAGCGCCGCATCGAGCAGCTTGCGCATCCCGCCCGCCCCCTGGGCGCGCAGAACATCATCGGGGTCCAGGGTGTCGGGCATGACGGCGAACCGCAAGGATTGTCCCGCCTCCAGAAGCGGCAAGGCCAGGTCCATGACGCGCCCCGCCGCGCGCTGCCCGGCGGTGTCACCGTCCAGAGTGATGACCGGCTCGGGCGCGATGCGCCAGATCATCGCCAGCTGCTGTTCGGTCACAGCGGTGCCCAGCGGCGCAACCGCGGCTTCGAACCCCGCCTCGGACAGGGCGATCACGTCCATGTAGCCCTCGGCCACGATCAGCGTATGCCCCTTGCCGGCGGCCTCGCGGGCGCGCTTGATGTTGAACAGGCTGCGGGACTTGTCGAACAGCTCGGTTTCCGGGGAATTGAGATACTTGGCGTTGTCGTCCGGGTCCATCGCCCGCCCGCCGAAAGCGATGCAGCGCCCGCGGGCGTCGCGGATGGGAAAGATGATCCGGTTACGGAACACGTCATAGGGCGCGCGGCCCCTGTCGCTTTCCCGGGCCAGCCCGGCACCGAGGATCAGATCCTTTTCGATCCCCTTGCCCGAAAGGTGATCCCACAGGTTCGACCAGCCCGGCGGGGCAAATCCTATCTCCCAACGCGCCAGCGCGTCGTCCTTCAGACCGCGGCCTGCCAGGTAGTCGCGCGCCGCAGCACCCTGGCCGGTCTTGAGTTGCAGCCGGAAAAACTGCACGGCCATCTCCATGACCTCGGCCAGCTGCGTGCGGCGGTCAGCCTTTTCCTGGGCGCGCGGATCGCGCTCTGGCATCGGCATGCCCGCCTCGCCGGCCAGGATCTCGATCGCTTCCATGAAGCCCACATTCTCGGTCTCGCGGACAAAGGAAATGGCGTCACCCTTGGCGTGGCAGCCGAAGCAATAATAATAGCCCTTCTGGTCGTCGACGTGGAAACTGGCGGTCTTTTCCTGGTGGAACGGGCACGGCGCCCACATGTCGCCCTTGGCCTGGTTGGACTTGCGGTTGTCCCACATGACCTTGCGGCCGACGACCTGGGCGATGCTCAGGCGGCTGCGCAGTTCATCAAGGAAACCGGGGGGCAGACTCATAGGCGGAATATAGGCCCTGCCCGGCCCGACTGCGAGTCCCGATCAGACCTTGGGCGCATTGGGCGAGGGAGTCACCATGCGGCGCGCCCGCGCCTCGCGCCAGGAAATGAAACTGACCGAGGCGACGATGACCACGCCGCCCAGGATCACCCAGCCATCCACCCCCTCGCCGAAGACCACGGCGCCCAGGGTCACGGCCCAGATCAGCTGCAGGAAGGTGACGGGCTGGGTTACCGTCAAGGGCGCCGAGGCAAAGGCCAGGGTCATGGTGTAGTGCCCGGCGGTCGCAAAACAGGCCACGCCGAACAGCCACAGAAGCTGCGTGCCCGTCACCGGCACCCAGACCGCGAACGCAAAGGGCGCAAGGCCGATGGTCACGGTGATCGACAGCATGCCCACGATCACCGCAGCCGACACTTCGCCCGACAATCGCTTGGTGATCATGTAGCCGATGGCGAAGGCGATGGCAGTGAAGATCATCGCCAAGTGGCCACTGTTCAATTCCCGCAGCCCCGGCCGGAGGATGATCAACGCCCCGATCAGCGCCATGACAACCGCCGCCAGGCGGCGGGGCGGAAGCTCCTCGCCCATGAACAACGCCGCGCCGATGGTGACATAGACCGGGTTGAGGTAGTTCATCGCCGTGACCTCGGCGATCGGGATGCGGGTCATGGCGTAGAACCAAAGGATCACCGCCACGGTATGGGCCGCCCCGCGCAGGGTGAACAGTTTCATCTGCCGGCGCGTCAGACGCGCCCGCAGGATCGGGCGGATCATCGGCAGCAGGAAGACCAGCCCCAACACGTAGCGCAGGAAGGCCGATTGCGCCGCGGGAATGTCGTTGCCCACATGTTTTACAAGCGCCGTAACGGCGACGAAATTCAGGCCGGTCACGATCATCCAGAAGATTCCGGCCAGGGGGCGATGCTGTTCTGCCATGGCGCCACATGATCCCAGTTCGACAGGCATCGCAAGGGGGCTCTGCCCCCTCCGCCTTCGGCATTCACCCCGCGGTATCTCTGACCCAAGGAAGCGGGATTGCGCGAAAAGCGAATGCTTCTTTGGGGTGCAAATACCGCGGGGGAGTCAAGCTTGCTCGACGGGGGCGGAGCCCCCGGACACACTGGTTCAGTGACCGAAGACCAGGCTGTAGGCGATCGCCCACATCACACACCCGATCCCCAGCTCCAGCACTTGCCAGGCCCGGGGCCGCACCATCAGTGGCGCCAGAAGCCGTGCGCCATAGCCCAGCGAAAAGAAGAAGGTGAAGGAGGCCGCTACCGCCCCCGCCCAGAAGGCCCCGGCCTGGTCTGCATGGCGCGAGGCGACCGAACCGATCAGGACCACGGTATCAAGGTAGACATGCGGGTTGCCCCAGGTGATCGCGAGGCAGAAAAGCAGCGCCGCCCGCAGGCTGGTTGCCGCCCCCTGCGCGGGGTCCAGCGCCTCGCCGCCGGCCAGGGCCCGCCGGAAGCTCAGCGCCCCATAGACCAGCAGGAATGCCGCCCCGAGCCAGCGCATCAGGGGGGCAAGCCCCGGCAGCCACTCTGTCAGCGCGGCGAACCCGAAGACCCCCACGGTAATGAGGATCGCGTCCGAGATGGCGCAGGTCAGAACGATGGGAAGCACATGTTCGCGGCGCAGCCCCTGTTTCAGGACAAAGGCATTCTGCGCCCCGATGGCGAGGATCAGGGAAAAGCCGAGGCCGAAGCCGGTTGTGAACGCGCCGAACATCGCTCGGGTTTGCCGCGCCGGCCCCGGCGGCACAAGCCCAATTTCTTGTGCGCCCTCGGGCCCCTGTCCCGAAAACCAGCGAGGGCCGCGCGCCGGAACGGCGGGCGGCCCTCTCAATTGGATCAGGAATGGATACCCCTCATGGCCTATTCGGCGGCGTAGGCTTCCATGACCTCGTCGGGAGCCTCGAAATTCGTCGTAACTGTCTGGACGTCGTCATCGTCTTCAAGGGCTTCCACGAGTTTCATGACCTTTTGCAGCCCCTCCAGGTCCACCTCGGTCGTGGTCTGGGGCTGCCAGATCAGTTTGGTGGACTCGGCCTCGCCCAGCTCGGCCTCCATTGCGGTGGAGACCTCGTTGAGATCGGTGTCGGCACAGATGATGACGTGACCGTCCTCGGTGCTTTCGCAATCCTCCGCGCCGGCCTCGATCGCGGCCATCATGACGGTATCGGCGTCACCGGCCTCGGCGTTATACATGATCTGGCCCTTGCGTTCGAACATGAAGCCGACCGACCCGGTCTCGCCCAGGTTTCCGCCGTTCTTGGAAAAGGTCGACCGAACGGTCGAGGCGGTCCGGTTGCGGTTGTCGGTCATCGCCTCGACGATCACAGCGACGCCGCCCGACGCGTAGCCCTCATAGCGGATTTCCTCGTAATCCTCGGCATCGCCGCCCTGGGATTTCTTGATCGCGCGTTCGATCACGTCCTTGGGCACCGATTGCGACTTGGCCTCTTTCACCGCCAGCCGCAGGCGCGGGTTCTTCTCGGGGTCGGGGTCGCCCATCTTGGCGGCGACGGTGATTTCCTTGGCAAGCTTCGAGAACAGCTTGGACCGCGCGGCGTCCTGGCGCCCCTTGCGGTGCTGGATGTTTGCCCATTTTGAATGGCCGGCCATGATCCGGTTTCTCCCCTTGGGTTTCTGGCGTCTGGCGGACCTCATACCCAAGGCCGGGCCGGTGGGCAATGGCGCGGGCGGATTCGCGCGTTCCCGGGATGCATGATGCCGCTTTCAAGCCATCGGCGCGGGGGCAACATCGCTAGAATCAACCCACTGTAGAAGCCCAAGGGATGGAGGACGGCATGCAGATCTACCCGACACTGGAATTGCAGGGCGGCCGCTGCGTTTCGCTGCGCCGGGGCAATCTGGACGAGCCCGCGATCTGGCATGTGGACCCGGTCGAGACCGCCAAGGAGTTCGTGGAGAAGACCGGCTGGGTGCATGTCACCGATTTCGACGCTGTCTCGCGGTCTGAAACGGACAACAGCGCCCTGATCGAAGAGATGATCCGCACGGTACCCGGCTCGGTTCAGCTGGGTGGCGGCATGAACACGATGGACCGGATCACACAATGGGTCGAGGCCGGCGCGGGCCGGGTCGTGATCGGGCAGACCGCACTGGTCAATCCCGACCTCGTGAAAGAGGCGGCGCTGGCCTATCCCGACCAGATCGTTCTGGCCCTCGATGTCTACCAGGGCAAGGTCATGTCGCGCGGCTGGCGCGACACCACGGCCTTCGACCCGCTCGACGTTCTGGGCTGGTTCGAGAATGATGCGCTTGCGGCCATCGTCGTGACCGATATCGACGCGGACATCGAAGAGACCGAGGCCTCGGTGTCCTTGATCACCCGCGTGGCCGAGGCCTCGCGCACCCCGGTCATCGCCCGCGGCACCGTCCGCACGCTCGATGATATCAGCACGCTCAAATATGTTCCGCAGGTGGCGGGCACGATCATCGGGCGCGCCCTGTTCGACAAGAGCATCGACCTGGACGAGGCCGTGGCCCTGGCCCAGCCCGAGCCCGAGGAGACGGTCGCCCCCTTCGTCTGAGCCGGGCAAAACGGCCGATGGACGCCGCGCGTCCAGCGCAATAGGGTCTGGTCATGACCAGTGACCAGACCCTTCTTTTCGCCCTTTTCGCCCTGATCTTCGCGCTGCTGCTCTGGGGCCGCATCCGCTATGACCTCGTGGCCTTCGGGGCCCTCATGATCGCCGTCCTCCTGGGGGTGGTGAAGGTGGATGACGCCTTTTCGGGATTCGGTCACCCGGCCACGATCATCGTGGCGCTGGTGCTGATCGTCTCGGCGGGGCTGGTGCGGTCGGGCGCAGTCTACCTGATCACCCGGACCATGATCGACAGCACCCGAAGCCTGGGCGCGCATATCACCATCATGGGCGGGATCGGCGGGGTCCTGTCGGCCTTCATGAACAACGTGGCCGCGCTGGCGCTGTTGATGCCGGTGGACATCCAGACCGCGCGCAAGGCCGGGCGCGCGCCGGGGCTGTCGCTCATGCCGCTGAGCTTCGCGACGATCCTGGGCGGCATGGCCACGCTGATCGGAACGCCCCCCAATATCATCATCGCTTCGATCCGCGAGGACAGCCTCGGCGCGCCCTTTGCCATGTTCGATTTCGCGCCGGTGGGTGCGGTCACGGCGCTGGCGGGGCTGGTCTTCGTCGCCCTGATCGGCTGGCGATTGATCCCGGCCCAGAACGAGGCCACCGCCGGGTCCATGGCAGAAAGCTACGCCGATTACCTCGCAGAGCTGATCGTGCCCACGAACAGCAAGCTGATCGGCCAGCGCCTTGGCGAACTTTACGAGACGGCCGAGAAGAACGACGTGGCCATCCTGGGCCTGATCCGAGACGGCAAGCGCCGCTATGGGTCAGCTTCGAACGCGGTGCTCAAGGGCGACGATATCCTTGTGCTGGAAGCCGCGCCGGCGGCGCTGGACGAATTCCGCACCGCGCTTTCGCTGAAGTTCACCACCAAGGAAAATGCCGACAAACTGGAAGCCGATGGCGACGGGCTGACCGTGATCGAGGTCGTGGTTCCCGAGGGCGCGCGCATCGCCGGCAAGACAGCGCAGGCCTTAGGGCTGCTTTGGCGGCACCAGACGGTCCTGCTGGGCATGTCCCGCAAGGGCCGCGCGATCCGAACCCAGATGCGCAAGACCGTGGTCGAACCGGGCGACATCCTTTTGTTGCTGGCCCCCTCGGCGCGCGCCGTGGACGTGGCCGACTGGCTGGGGTGCCTTCCGCTGGCCGACCGGGGCCTGTCGGTGACCGCCGACAGCAAGATGTGGCTGGCCATCGGCGCCTTTGGCGGGGCGGTCGCGGCGGCCTCGTTCGGGCTGATCTACCTGCCCGTGGCGCTGGGGATCGTCGTGACGATCTATGCCCTCACGCGCATTGTCCCCCTGTCAGAGCTTTACGATCACGTGGAATGGCCCGTGGTCGTCTTGCTGGGCTCGATGATTCCGCTGGGCGCGGCACTGGAGGACTCGGGCGGGACCGAGTTGATCGCGAACGCCCTGACCGGACTGACAAGCGATCTGCCGGCTTGGGCGATCCTGACGGTTCTGATGGTCGTCACCATGACCCTGTCGGATGTTCTCAACAACACCGCCACGACCATCGTCGCCGCCCCGGTCGGGATCGAGATGGCGCGCACTCTGGATGTTTCACCCGACCCGTTCCTGATGGCGGTGGCCGTGGCGGCCTCGTCGGCATTCCTGACGCCGATCGGGCACAAGAACAACACGCTGATCCTCGGGCCCGGCGGCTACAAGTTCGGGGATTACTGGCGCATGGGCCTGCCTCTTGAACTTCTGATCGTGGCGGTGTCTATCCCGGCCATCCTGACCTTCTGGCCGCTGTGACACATGACCAAGCCCTTCCTGATCCTGCAACTGCGGCCTGAAACCGAGGCCAGCGATGACGAGTTCGCCGCGATCCTGCGCAAGGGCGGGCTGACCGCCGATCAGGCACACCGGGTCCGGCTGGATTGCGAGGCGCTGCCCGACGATCTGAATCTGTCCGATTACGCCGGCGTCATTGTCGGCGGGGGGCCGGGCTGCGTCAGTGACGCGCCCGAGGACAAGTCACCGGTCGAGGCCCGTATCGAGGCCGCCTGCCTGTCTCTCATGCCCGAGATCACCGCGCGCGATATCCCCTTCATGGGCTGCTGCTACGGCATCGGCATTCTGGCCCATCACCTTGGCGCCGAGGTCTCGAAGGACAGATATGGCGAGCCGGTGGGCGCAACGACTTGCCGAGTGGTGGGCGACGACCCTTTGCTCGACGGGCTGCCCGAGGTCTTCGACGCCTTCGTTGGCCACAAGGAGGCCGTGCAGCACCTGCCCGAGGGCACGGTGCACCTGCTGGAAAGCGGCCCCTGCCCNTTCCAGATGATCCGGCATGGGCAGAATGTCTACGCGACCCAGTTCCATCCCGAGGCCGATGCGGACGGGTTCGAAACCCGCATCCGCATCTACAAGGATCGCGGCTATTTCCCGCCGGAAACCGCCGATGATCTGATTGCGATGTGCCGCGCGGCGGATGTGACCGTGCCCGAACGCATCTTGCGGAATTTCGTTGCGCGCTACGGCTAGGTCCGCCGGGCAAGCCGCCTGTCACGCTGCCCGCGCGCCAGCAGCCACAGGTTGCTGACCACCATCGCGCCCAGCACGATGGCCCCACCCAACAGGGTGCGCGGGCCGGGGTCTTCGCCCAGCACCCACCAGACAAGCAAGGGACCGAACACCGCCTCCAGCAGCATCAGAAGCCCCACATCGGCGGCGGGCAGGTAGCGCGGGCCGGTGGTCAGGCAGGCAAAGGCCACGGGCACCACCCAAAGCCCCATCAGGCCCATCCAGATCCGGTCGCCTTCGGGGATCATAACGGTGGGGGCCATCGCCCCGGCGGTCAGCCCCGCCAGGATCGCGCCCGCCCCCATGGCGGGCACCATCGACCGGCCCTTCTGCCGCCGTGCGATGGAAAAGGTCACCGCGAGCGCTATCGCGGCCCAGAGCGCGGCCAGGTCGCCTTCGATCGTGCCGCCACCCCCGCCCAGCGACCCGCTGGCGATCACCGCGATGCCCACAATCGTCGCCGCGATGGTCAGCACCGTGCGCAGCCCCACGGCCTCTTTCAGGACGAAGCGCGCGATGAGGGCGGCGAAGACGGGCGATGTGGACAGCAGGAACAACGTGTTCGCAACCAGCGTATGGGTCGCCGAATAGACAAAAGCGATATTGCCCGAGCCATAGACGACGGCCATCAGCAGGTCGGCCCGCGTCGGGCGCAGCAGCGGCCGCAACCCGCGCCCACGTGTCAAAATGGCGATGCCCACCAGCACCGCCAGCCCGCTCAGCGTGCCGCGCCAGAAAAGCTGCGCCCAATGGTCGGCCTCGATCAGGCGGATCAGAAGCGTATCCGGCGAAATGACCAATACGCCGAACAGCGTGATCAGGAAGCCGCGCAAATAGGGGGACATGGTTTCGGACATCATAGCGGCCAGACCAAGGGGATCACCGCCGAGGCCAGCAGCCCTACGGTCAGGTTCAGCGGGATGCCGACGCGCAGGAAATCGGTGAACTTGTAGCCGCCCGGACCATAGACCAGCGTATTGGTCTGGTAGCCGATGGGCGTGGCGAAACTGGCCGAGGCGGCGATCATCACCGCCACGACCAGCCCGCGCGGATCGATTCCCATGGCCTGCCCCAGCCCGATGGCGATGGGGGTCACGACCACGGCGACGGCGTTGTTGGAAACCAGTTCCGTCAGGACGCTGGTCAGCAGGTAGATCGCCCAGACGATCAGGAACGGTGGCAGGTTCTGCAACCCCGGTGCCACGGCATTGACAATAAGTTCCACTGCGCCAGAGGCCTGCAGTGCCGCGCCGATGGCCAGCATGGCGAAGATCAGCGCCAGAAGTCGCCCCTCGACGAAGGAAAACGCCTCTTCGGCGTCGATGCAGCCGGTTACAAGGACCACCGCCACGGCCACGACGGCCAGGAACAGGATCGGCGCGACGCCCAAAGCGGCCAGGGTGACGATGGCCAGAAGGG
>PR_CR_10_Liq_1_inCRDRAFT_1001920_pt1 | contig 11134 bp, 8 predicted proteins | sample PRCRCaboRojoPR_3_FD_10241 | JGI IMG/M metagenome (IMG submission 10241) | reverse complement strand
TGGTGATCTGGATTTTTTCTTGCTGGATACGAGAGGCTTGTTCGTGTCTGCGCCGTTCGGTGATGTCGCGCGCGACTTGCATACGCACCCGGCGGCCATCGGTCCAGGCCAGCATTCGATGCTGAACCTCAAACCAACGCTCAACGTGGGTAGAGTAAACCTCGGCGGACTCGTCGCTCAAGCGGCCACGGCGCCCGGCCAGCAGTTCCTGATGGCCGTTGGTTTGCGCCCCAAACAGACTGCGGTATGTGCGGTTGGCAAACAGCAGATCCATGCCTTCGGCGGTGTCGGCTGTCACTGAAATCGCATCATCGAGGCTTTCGAGCACGGTCATGAATCGCTCGTGTGCGGCAGTCAGTGCTTCTCTGATGCGCCGAGGCTCGGTGATGTCTGTCATCGATGTCATCCAGCCAATTTGCGTGCCGTTGGGCGCAAGCAGTGCTGAGACATACATCCGCGCAGTAAAACGAGAGCCATCGCGTCGTTGCGCCTCAAGCTCAATGCCGCTTGAGGGGGTTTTGCCCGAGAGCACCGACTCTAGCGTCTGGCGGTGCGAATCGTATTTGCCTGGTACCCAGTAGGGGAAGGGCGGCATGCGGCCAATGAGATCAGCCTCATTCCAGCCAATCATCCGACAAAACGCCGGGTTGACGTAAGCGATGCGGCCCTCCAGGTCCAGTACGCGCATGCCCGTAGACATGGAGTTTTCCATGGCGCGGCGAAACTCGGTTTCGGCAATCAAGGCCGCCTCGGTTCGCGTGCGGTGACGCGTGTAGCGCCATAAGGCCAACAGTGCCACGACGATGACCACAGACAGCCCAATGACCACCCATGTCAGCCGTTGCTGGCGCATCTCTTGGTCTATAGAGATGAACATGACACTGTCTTCACGGATTTGTTGCAGCCAAAAAAATGCCCCCATGACCAAAGCATAGAGCGCGAGCACGAGCATCGGGGCTACCCAATACCAACGACGGCGCTTTAAGTGCGCGTGCTCGTGAAATGGCGTGGCGATGACGGATTTGGGTGCTTGCTTCATCTGTAACTGGTTAACGTTTTTTCATCGCATAGAAACTGAATCGTCTGGTGAATCGCTCTCATGCAAAACTAGATTTTAGTTTGTTCACCGTAGAAAACCGTGGGTTTTCAAGAAAACACACAAAACCATACACAGTACCCTCAGTCAGCAAAACTGTGAATGAGGCGCACCAACTTTGGCAGGGTCACGGTATTTAAGTCATAATTTTCCACGGCAAATGCCCGGGCGGCCTGTCCTAGACGCGCTCGTTTTTCGGGATCCTCTAAAAGAGCGATCACATGAGCAGCCAGCGCATCAACATCAAAAAATGAGGTGAGCATGCCTGTAGAGTCATTAATGATGGCTTCGTGCAAGGGTTGCGTGTCACTTGCCACGATGGCACACCCACAGCTCATGGCCTCAAGCAGACTCCACGACAAAACGAACGGATAGGTTAAATAAACGTGCACGGTTGACAATTGCAACAGTCCAAGCAATGTTTGGTACGGAACCGTGCCAAGAAAGTGAACACGCGAGGTGTCGATCTGATCGATCACTTCCTCGAGAAAGATTTTTTTCCAGGAAGTGCCATCGGGGGCCTTCGCGCCATAGGAAACCGCGTCACCGCCGACAATGAGGATACGTGCCTTTGGTCGAGCCTTAAGAATTTTTGGCAACGAACGAATAAATGTGTGGTAACCACGGTACGGCTCGAGGTTGCGATTAATGAAAGTGATGACCTCGTCGTCACGCGATAGCGTGTGTGATTGTATTTGCGCTTTTACATCAGGGTTGGGTTTGGCCTTTTCTGTGTCGATGCCGTCATGAATCACTTCGATTTTTGCGCGGAATGGTTCCGGAAACGTACTGCGTTGCCAATGTGTCGGTGACAGTCCGGCGTCAGCAAATTCAAAATGCAGCAGGTTGTTGATATTTTTCAAGCGCAGTCTGCACAGTTGGCCAGGATCACTGCTCTCGAACTCAGGATCAAAACCAGTATCTGCGCCACGTGCTGAATAGAAAAACTCACAATAAGCCAAGAGCTTGGCTCGAGGCCAGACGTCTTTTAAGAAAAGGCTTTCACCCCAGCCTGGATGCGCCACGATTAAGTCAGGCGTAAAACCAGACTGCTTCAGTTCATTGGCTTTGTGAAATGCGGCTTCAGCGCGAATCACTTTGGTTTCCGTGTCAGCTACCCAAGGGTGAATGTTTTGTGAGGTTCCCCGGGCGGGTCTGTACTTAATTACCCTTACTCCCGCCATGCCACTGAAGTCGTTCATGGTTAGCGCGACGATCTCGTGGTTATCACCACTTCGGGCCAGTTCGGCGGCTAGGTGCCGGAATTGCCCAGGAAAGTTTTGATGTACGAACAACAGTTTCATAGTCGGGTGGGATTGGCTAGTGAGCTCGTTAGGTTGTCAGACGATCAGCGCTTGAATAGATGATTTTAAGGCTAATGCAGTCTGAGCGAATAAGCTAATCCAAAAGTGTCAGATGAACTGTGTCTGACGATGCACGAAGGCTTTTCTGCAATTGGGACCAACCCGAGTAAGTGCCACAGGCGGTGTAAACTCGACGCTGACACGTTCGGCATGACAAATACCATATGAGCTCATCAAAACAAAACGCAGTTGTCACTGGCATCACAGGGCAAGACGGTGCCTACCTAACTCAGTTTCTCTTGGATAAAGGCTATCGGGTATTCGGAACATACCGTCGAACGAGCTCAGTTAATTTTTGGCGACTCGAAGAGCTAGGCGTTGCTCAGCACCCTAACCTGTCCTTGGTCGAATACGATTTAACCGATCTGAGCGCCAGTATCTCTTTGCTTGAGAAAGCTAAGCCCGACGAAGTCTACAACCTTGCTGCACAGAGTTTTGTCGGGGTTAGTTTTGCGCAGCCCATTACCACAGCCAACATCACCGGCATTGGCGCGGTGAACCTGCTTGAAGCGATTCGCTTGAGCAAACGCCCAATCAAGTTTTATCAGGCTAGCACCTCGGAAATGTTCGGCAAAGTCCAGGCGGTCCCGCAAGCCGAGTCCACGCCATTCTACCCCCGCAGCCCCTATGGCGCAGCCAAGCTCTATGCGCACTGGATGACGGTCAATTACCGTGAGAGTTACGGGATTTTTGGGTGCAGTGGTATTCTCTTTAACCACGAAAGTCCGCTTCGTGGGCGTGAGTTCGTCACCCGTAAAATCACCGATGCAGTTGCAAAGATCAAGTTGGGCAAGCTCGATTGCTTGACGCTTGGCAATCTCGACGCCAAGCGTGACTGGGGGTTTGCCAAGGAGTACGTGCAAGGCATGTGGCAAATGTTGCAATGCGACAAGCCAAATGATTATGTGCTAGCCACAGGGTCGGCGGTGTCGGTCAGGGAGTTTGTTCGTATGGCATTTGCTGCTGTGGGTATCGAGCTCACATTTAGGGGTTCTGAAGCCAACGAGACGGCAGTAGACATCAAGACCGAGCGCACCCTTGTGCGCGTTGACCCAGCCTATTTCAGGCCCGCAGAGGTGGACCTCTTAATTGGCGATGCNACGCGCGCAGAAACTGAACTTGGCTGGTTCGCACAAACATCGCTGGAAGATTTGTGCCGTTTGATGGTCGAAGCTGATCTCAGGCGCAATCAACAAGGGCAGTCATTCTGATGAAACTGCTAGTCTCAGGACTGAACGGTTTCACCGGCAGGCATCTCGCGCCTATGGCCAGGGCAGAGGGTTGGCAGGTGGTGGGGCTTGATTGTGACTTAAATGATGCAAAGGCTCTTCAAGCCGCCATTGACACGGTTGCGGCTGACGCCGTGCTGCATTTGGCTGGCATTAGTTTTACTGACCATCCGGATAGCAGCGAGATCTATCGCGTCAATACGGTAGGGACGACAATGCTGTTACAGGCCTTGGTCTGTACACCAAAGCGACCAGCTAAAGTCGTCCTAGCGAGCAGTGCAAGTGTTTACGGCAACAGCCTTGCTACACCGATTGCCGAGAGCCAACCGGTCGCACCCGTTAGCCACTATGCGGCTAGCAAACTAGCCATGGAGAGTCTGGCGCGAACTTATCAGGACGAACTGGTGGTGGTGATTGCGCGACCCTTTAACTACACCGGGCCAGGCCAGAACTCAAAGTTCTTGGTGCCCAAGCTCGTCGAACACTTCGCACAACAACGTGCGGCGATCAATTTAGGCAATCTTGATGTGCGGCGTGAGGTCAACGATGTACGATTTGCTTGCGAGGCATATCTCGGCTTATTGAGGGCTGGCCAGGCCGGTCAGACTTACAACATTTGCACGGGCTTGTCGTATTCGGCCGCTGATTTGTTGCGGGCACTTAGTGACATGACCGGCCAGCAGATCGAGGTCACGGTTGATCCGGCGTTTATGCGCCGCAATGAAGTCCACGAGTTGTATGGCGACCCTACCCAGTTGCGGCTAGCCGTGGGGCACTTGAGAACATATAAGCTTGAAGACACCCTGCAGTGGATGCTCGAAGATGCCAAAGCAGGGGGGTAGAGACATCACAATCGGTATTGATGGCCGGTGTTTTCTAGGACCAGCAGCCGGCACGATGCGTTATGCACGCGAACTCAGCCTAGGACTCCAAACCGCGCTGAGTGCGCCTCAAGTCCTGGTCTATGGACCAGCAAACATGCAACTGCCTCATGCAACGGGCTGGGCTGCCAGAACTGAGCCCCAACCGTGGTGGCAGCAGTTACCAACCATACTTTGGTATCGCTGGCGTGCTGGCCAGCTGGCAAAGCGAGATAACGTGGGGGTTTTTTTGGCGGGAGCGAATTTTTTGCCTGCATTTGGTTTGCACAGGCGGGCTGTGAGCAACCCTGCAAGATTGGTTTCGGTGCTGGTGGTGCACGACTTGGTCGCTGAGCTTTTTCCTCGAACATTGACTTGGACGCATCGACTGGCTCATCAACTGTTCTTGAAGACGAGTATTATGCAGTGCGATTTGTTGGTGGCGAACTCACACGGCACGGCCAAACGACTCTTTGCTCGTTATGGACGCAAACCCGATTTCGTCTTGTACCCACCGATTGATTCGCGATTTAAGCCACAAAGCCAGGCGTCGGTGGCTGCTGTCAAACAAGCGTATGGTCTGCCGCGACGCTACATCCTCACCGTTGGCACCATTGAGCCGCGTAAGAACTTGGTATCCCTGATTCAAGCTTTCGCCATGTTGGCAAAAAATGGCCATCAACTTGGCGCATTAGTAATTGTTGGCAGCCATGGCTGGCTGCACGGCGACACCAATGTCGCGGTGACTACCGCGCGACGCAGTGGCCTAGACATTCGGTTGTTAGGCCGTGTGCCCGACGCCGATTTGCCGCCCTTGTACGCCGGTTCGCAACTGTTTGTGCTGCCATCGTTGTATGAGGGATTCGGCATGCCCGTGGCCGAAGCATTAGCTTGTGGTGCGCGAGTGCTTGCGACCGATATGCCTGAGACGCGCGAGGCCGGCGGCAATCAGGCATTTTATTGTGCGCCCACAGCAGATGGGCTGTGCTTGGGTATCGCGCGCGCGTTGAGTGCGACCGCAACAACATCGACGCAAGAGCCATTTGACAGTGAAATGCCATACAGGTCACACAACGAGACCTGGATCAGTGAGGTTGAAAGACTCGCGGATTTGGTTAGGGCGAAAATAAGGGTCAAGAATTGCAAAACATCACCCCTGTGATTAGCATTGATGCCACTGCGCTAAATGCGCAGCGCACAGGCACAGTGACTTATCTCATCGAGATACTGCGTCATATTAACGCGGATGAGTCATTCGATTACCACTTCATCGTTTTCGTGACGATGAACAACCAGCATCATTTTGAAGCACTTGAGCTGGACCATCGCTTCGAGCTGTCGATCGCGCCAGCCGGTAAACTTGGGCGCCTGGTTTGGCAACAGACGGCGATGATCTGGAAAATATGGCGAAAGAAGGTTGCAGCGCATTGGGGGCCGACCTTTGTGTTGCCATGGTACTCGCCCTGTCCTTGTGTGGTGACTGTGCATGACATGACCTTTGAACTGTATCCTCAAGCGCATGAGCGTCTAAAACGGCTTTATTTCCCGGTGATGATTCGGCTTGCAGTCAGTCGCGCTCGAACAGTGCTGGCGGTTTCTTTCAATACAGCCAAGGATCTTGCTCGCCTGATTCCGGCATGCCAATCAAAAACGCGCGTGACAAGGCTTGCAGCGACAACGTTTATCGAAGGCAAGGTGAGGGCTCAGGCCCCAGAAAAACCACTATCACAATCACCAACACTGCCATTCGTGCAGCCGCCCTTCATCCTTAGCGTGGGCACGATTGAGCCGCGCAAGAATTTGCCTCGGCTCGTAGCAGCTTGGCAGCGACTTTCCGATGATGAACGTCAAGGCCATCGCCTTCTGATTGTCGGTGCGGCCGGCTGGCTCGTGCATGACTGGCAAACGACTGTCGAGCAGGACGACAGCGTGGTCTTTGCCGGTCATTTGTCTGATCAGCAGCTGCAAGCGAGCTTGCAAGGCGCAACGGCATTTGTGTATCCGTCGCTATATGAGGGGTTTGGTTTGCCGGTGCTTGAAGCAATGGCCTGCGGCGTGCCTGTTCTCACGAGTCGAGTAGGTGCCACACTCGAAGTCGCGGGCACGGCCGCTTTGCTTGTTGATCCTCAAAGCGTTGACGAGATTCGTGCAGCGCTCGCAAATTTGCTGACCGACGGGTCTTTACGTGCACGCCTAGCCCAAGCAGGATTGGCCCGTGCCGCTCAGTTTTCTTGGCAAGAAACGACTGCGCTTACCATGGCAGCCATTGAAGAGGCGATCGCTAGCGCGCAGCGTCCCCCCTCAGCCACTGTGCGATAATGCGTGCGCCTAGTATAGAAACCGTAAAACGGATAGACCACGTGGGAATTTTTGCTGCTGTTTCTGATGTCAAACGTGCGATTGGGCAGGCCTCGCTGGCGGGCACCCTAGGTTGGCAAGACGTCAAACAGCGCTACCGCCGCTCCAAGCTTGGGCCGTTTTGGTTGACGATCAGCATGGCTGTGCTGATTGGCACAATTGGCCTTGTGTTTGGCTCGATATTCCAGGCATCAATGGCTGAGTTCCTGCCTTTTCTGGCGTTGGGTATCATCTTGTGGACGTTTGTGGCGAGCGTCATCAATGAAGGCTGTATCGAGTTCGTCAATGCAGAAAGCGTCATCAAGCAGTTGCCGCTGCCGTGGTTTTTGCATTGTTTGCGTGTGATCTGGCGCAATCTCATCATCTTGGCACACAACATGGTGATTGTGCCAATCTTGTTTTTGGTGTTTTTAAAACCAGTTAGCCCAGTTGTGTTTTTGGCCATTCCTGGGCTTGCGCTTGCGACCCTTAGCTTGGCATGGATCGTACTGCTTGTTGGGATTGTTTGCACGAGATATCGCGACCTCGCACAAATCGTTGCGAGTATTTTGCAGATTGCGTTTTACTTGACACCCATCATTTGGATGCCAAGCCTGTTGTCAGGGCGCGCAAGCACGTTGTTTCTTGATTCAAACCCGTTCTACCATCTACTTGAGATTGTGAGGGCACCAATCCTGGGCTACACCCCTTCATTGCTGAACTGGGGTGTCTGCTTGGCAATGGCCGCCATCGGCTGGAGCTTGACGATTTTTATGTTTGGCCGCTACCGCGATCGCATGAGTTATTGGTTGTAAACATGGCATTGATTAACTTTGATTCTGTCAGCGTCGATTTTCCGATCTACAACTCATCAGGTCGATCGCTAAAGAAGCGCTTGTTGCAAGTAGCTACCGGCGGGCGGTTAAGTCAGGATGCCAGCGGTGTGGTTGTGGTGCGTGCTCTTGATCAGTTGACCTTTCGTATTCAAGATGGCGAGCGGGTGGCACTCATTGGCCATAACGGAGCCGGCAAAACCACGCTTCTTAGGGCTTTGAGTGGCGTATATGCGCCCACTGGCGGGTTTGTGCAAGTGCAAGGCGAGATTGGCTCGCTCATTGACATTTCGCTTGGGATTGATCCCGAGACTTCTGGGCGTGAAAACATATACATTCGTGGCCGGTTGTTAGGCATGAGCAAAGAGGAAATACGCGCTAAGACGCCTGAAATCATCGAGTTCTCGGAGCTAGGTGACTTCATTGAAATGCCAGTTCGCACCTATTCGACCGGTATGCACATGCGCTTGGCGTTTACGATTTCAACAACGCTTCGGCCTGAGATTCTTTTGATGGACGAGTGGCTGTCAGTTGGCGACGAGAACTTTAAGCACAAGGCAGAAGCACGCATGGCTGATCTGGTGCAAGCCACGAACATTTTAGTCATCGCCACCCACTCGCCTGAGTTGGTGATGCATACATGCACCAGAGCCATTTGGCTCGAGCATGGCAAAGTCCGCATGGATGACACGCCCAAGGCGGTCTGTCAGGCTTATTTCGGTTACGTGCCATCGCCTTCATTGCCGACGGCGCCAGCACCCTTGTCAGGCTGATAGCCACTTACCAGTACATGTAGCAGGCCATGAACGGTTTCTAAATCCCCCGTTTTAATTGCGATGAGCAAGCGATCTAATTCTCGCTCAAGGATGTTCCATGGCTGATAGCTCTCACAGGCTTGTAGGATACGTGGATGCTCGGTGTGGCTGACATTATCGCCAATGAGCAGTTCCTCGTAACGTTTTTCTCCTGGTCGCAGGCCAATGATCTGTATGGCGACATCGCCATCTGGATGGTGTTCGTCTTTGACGGTCAGCCCTGAGAGCGCGACCATGCGATAGGCGAGATCACGGATTTTGACGGGTTCGCCCATGTCCAGCACAAACACCTCGCCGCCAGGTCTAGTCGCCATGGCGCCTGCTTGAATGACCAATTGTGCTGCCTCGGGGATGGTCATGAAATATCGCGTGACTTCAGGATCAGTGAGCGTAATCGGACCGCCTTCCCGGATTTGTTGGCGAAACTTCGGTACGACTGAACCGGATGATCCCAGCACATTGCCAAATCGAACCATGCAGAAACAGGTGTGCCGAGCATCGCTCGCAGCCAACGCTTGCAGGATCATCTCGGCTAGGCGTTTGCTTGCGCCCATCACATTGGTGGGGCGCACGGCTTTGTCTGTGCTGACCAGCACAAATAGCGCAACGCCAGCGTCGATGCTCGCTTGCGCTGTCACGAGCGTGCCGTACGTGTTGTTGCACAATCCTTCAAGTGGGTTGGCTTGCACCAACGACACATGCTTGTATGCGGCAGCGTGATAAACCGTATCAGGCCGATAGGCCTGCATGACTCGGCGCATGCCATCGGCGTCTTGCACCGAAGCCAGCACAGATACCAAGCGGTCATTAGACAACACTGCTTTGGCTTGCAGCTCAGCATGAATCTGGTAGAGCGCAAACTCGCTTACATCAAGCAACACAAGCAAAGAGGGCTTTAAAGCGAGAATTTGCCTGCAAAGTTCTGACCCGATAGAGCCACCCGCCCCTGTAACCAAAACAGCCTTGTCGGTGATGTTGCGCGCCATGAGGCGCGGTTCAGGTGCAACTGGGTTTCGGCCAAGCAGGTCTTCAATCTCAAGTTCGCGCAAGTCGGTGAATGTGACCTTTCCTTGGACAAGCTGGTCCACGCCGGGCAAAGCACGAATCATCANGCCCAGTGGCTCAAGTCGAGCAAGGATTTCCAGGCGCCTTGGGCGTGATGCTGATGGCATGGCTAACAAGACGCTCGTGACGCCACGCGCACGCACGATGGCGTCTAACTCGTCTGCGGCAAAGATGGGCAACCCGAGCATAACCTGACCCTTTAGGCGAGGGTTATCGTCAACAAACCCCACGATTCGCATGTCGTAACTGTGCGCCATTGCACGTGCTAATTGTCGCCCGGCGACGCCTGCGCCATAGATCACGGCGCGTGGTAAGGATGCTCGTTTGAGAATGCGTTGGTATGCCCCGCCCAGCCAGTAATAAGCAACGAGCCGCGACGCGCCAACAGCCATGAGTAAAAGAATCGGCTGTATGATTCCTATGCTGCGCGGTATGCCGGCAATGCCAATGACGGTGATCGCAGTGGCATACAACAACCCGTAAAGCAAAAATGCGCGAACAGCCATGGACAGGGCGAATGCGCCGGCGTGGCGAAATATCACACGGTAAAAGCCTTGAGTTACAAATAGCGGTATGGCGATAACAATGGACAACACTGCTGCCCAGTCAGCTCGCCATACTGGGTCATGGGCAATACTGATCCAATCATCAAGTCTCAAGTAGAAAGCCAGCCATACGGTGACCACGCATAACAGCACGTCTAGCGATAGAACGATCGCTCGCTTTGCAGGCCGTGGTAGTGCCAGAACGGGATCAACGATATCGAACCGGTATTTGTCGGTCATGGGTTTTAGTGTTGGCTAGTTCTGGCTCAAGTGGTTACTGTCTGGTTTTGTAATAGCGCCAAGTGCTCGGTGATATTTCCTGAAATACCGCAGCATGCTTGCCAAATGCCAACGCAGGTGGCGCCAGTNACGGTGACTTGCTCGTTGGCCATCGTGTNCAAGGCGAGCGTGACTGCACCCAGCCACGGTCATGCCATTAAGCCAGGCGCGCACGCAAATATCGACATCTTCGTAGTACAAGTAGTAACTCTCGTCAAACCCGCGAAGGTTTTTGTAGGCATTGACCTCAAACAAGATGCACATGCCGGCAACCCAGTCAGGATAGGTAATGTCGCCTGCGGGTGACACGATGCTGGTGTCGCGTCCCAAGCTTTTGGCTACTAAGCTTCGTACAGTTGGAAACTGGCGCCAGTTGTCTTGTCGTGAGCCATCGCTTGCGAACACCGATGGCGCTACTAAGGCAGCCCCACAGNTTTTTTGGCAGGCAACTAGCGCATCAAACAAGTCGGGTGTGAGGCTCACATCAGGGTTTAGCACCACAAAGTACCTGCCAACCGCATGCAAAAACGCTCGGTTGTGATTTTCTCCATAGCCTTTGGGTTGCTCGTTGTGAATAACCACCAAGCGGTCGCTTGCAGGTAACTCTAGCCTTTGGGGTATGTTGAGCGTCAGCAGGATTTTAGCGATTCTGGGTTGGTCGAGCATCTGTGCGACGAGCTCTGCTATGGGCTCGTGATGTCCGTGACTAAC
>PR_CR_10_Liq_1_inCRDRAFT_1001919_pt1 | contig 11134 bp, 8 predicted proteins | sample PRCRCaboRojoPR_3_FD_10241 | JGI IMG/M metagenome (IMG submission 10241) | reverse complement strand
GTAGTCATAGCGGTGTAAATTCCTTCGGCCAACATTTCAATGTCAATTTGCCCACCGGCAGCGGCCATTTCATGAAAAGCCAAAATCATCCCGATAACGGTACCTAAAAACCCAATCATGGGCGCGGCACCGGCAATAGTGGCCATGGTAGCCAGGTTACTTTCTAAGCGGCTTACCTCAAGCTTACCGGTATTTTCAATGGCCGAGCTTATGTCTTTCAGGGGTTTGCCAATACGGCTGATTCCTTTACCAATCATGCGGGCAGCGGGGTTGTCTACACTTTGGCACAAGGCGCGGGCCGCATCAATCTTGCCTGAGGTAACATGATCCCTAATATTGTTCATGAAGTTAGCGTCCATTTGGTTGGCCCTTTTGATGGCGCCTAAACGCTCAACAAAAATGTACACGGTAATTACGGAGAGAACGGCCAACACGGCCATAATTAACATGCCACCAACGCCTCCGCTGGTTACCAGCTCCCAAACGCTGAGGGTCTTTTCAACGGATTCGGCACTAGTGCTATCGGCCGGAAGGCTTATTTGAAGAAGTGTAAGAAACATTAAAGCAATTTTTAAGCTTTTCAAAGATAACGGGGCTATGTGGTTTTTAGGTATACCCGGGGTATTAGAAATTAACAAAGTTGCGTTAGCTGTACTTTGCCTTTTGGCGATGACTCAGACCAGAGGTAGCTGCAAAAAAAAGCATCTCTGGAAACGGAGATGCTTTATGAAATAAGTTTTGGGAGCGCTACAGGTGGAAAAGGGACTCTTGTAAAATATAAGCTGCGGCTCCTGCCAGATAGCCAACAATGGCCAGCAGGCTTATTTTTTTAAGATACCAGCCAAAAGAAATGCTTTCAAGGCCCATTACGGCAACACCCGCAGCTGAACCAATAATTAGAGCACTACCTCCGGTTCCAGCACAGTAGGCCAAAAATTCCCAAAATAAGCCATCCTGACTAAAAAAGGTTCCTATTTCAGGGCTGATTTCGTACATCCCCATAGAGGCGGCCACTAGCGGCACGTTGTCTACAATTGCCGATAAAAATCCAATGATTACCCCAATGCTGTAAATGCCGCTGGCCTCACTGGTACCAATACCTTCATCCAGCATTCCGGCTAATTGATTCAGCTGCCCGGCCGATTGCAGACTGGCCACGGCCAAAAGTATACCCAAAAAGAAAAGTACACTGGCGGTATCTACTTTACGGAGTACGCCAATTACGCTCAATTTGCTTTTTACCTCGCGATTTTTAGAGCGGTGCATTATTTCAGTAACCATCCAAAGCACGCCCAAGCTCAGCATCATGCCCATAAAAGGCGGCAGATGCGTGTAGGTTTTAAAAACGGGAACAAAAAGCAACCCTAAAACACCTACCACAAATATGGTATTACGTTCTTTGGAAGTAGTGGGGTTTGTATAATGTTCTAGCCCCTCTGCACGTAAGGGGCGTTTTACATTGCCTTTAAGGCGAGGGGTCAATACCAATAAGGGCACTATAACACACACTAAACTGGGAATAATAAGCTTCACAATCACTGCAGCTGCGGTAATTTGGGAGCCAATCCAGAGCATGGTGGTAGTTACGTCTCCAATGGGGGACCAGGCGCCTCCGGCATTGGCAGATACCACTACCATACCAGCAAAAAACCAGCGGTCTTGCTGGTTATCAATCAGCTTTTTAAGTAGTGATACCATCACAATACTGGTCGTAAGGTTATCAAGCGCGGCTGAGAAGAAAAAGGTGAGGATGCAAATGATCCACATGAGCTTGCGTTTGCTGGTGGTTCGGATCCGGTCTGTAATTACCGAAAAACCTTCATGGGCATCAATCAGCTCAACAATGGTCATGGCGCCCAAAAGGAAAAATAAGATGGAAGCAATTTCGCCTAGGTGCTCTAAAATTTGAAACTCGGTTACGTAGTGCGTCACCATCTCAGTGGGCTCCGAAATATTTTTTTCCTCAAAGAACATTTCGGTGATAAAATGCGGAATCGCTTCAAAATTTACAATGCCTTCTGCACCAAGCACATAAACCGTCCAGCAAAGCGTACCGGTTATAAGTGCAGAGGCTGCTTTGTCAATTTTTATATTGTGTTCAAGGGCAATGGCCGCATAACCCAACACAAAAATCACAATCATTAAAGTATACATCTGCCAGAGTATTAAAGGAGTTGTTGAAGGCTTATTTGATAAGCTGTTTTCGTTATTTCGGTGCGCGCTGCAGACTCTTTATGGGTTGCTTCCAGCGCTTTTTTAATGGTTTCAGAAACGTCATTAAATATGGCTTCATCGGTCATTTCCGCCTCATCTTGCATGAGATAGCCAAAAACCCGCGCCATACCGCAATTGGAAATAAAATCAGGAATACAGCTTACATGTTTATCGGCATATTCAGAAATAGGTCCGTAGAATATTTCTTTATCAGCAAAAGGTACATTGGCACCAGAAGAAATTACTTCCAAATCATGGGCAATGAGGGTGTCAAGATTTTCTTTGGTAATTAAGCGTGAAGCTGCCGCTGGAATGAAAACCTCGGCACCTACCTCCCAGATTTTTTGATTGATTTCATTGAAATCGACCAGGTTTTCAGCTTCCAGGTAATTGCTGCTGCGATTGTTGTACAAGTCTTTAATGGCATCTAGTGAGAAACCTTCAGGCTTAATGAGGCCGCCCACGCGGTCTATAATTCCTACCACCTTAGCCCCCATAAATGAAAGGTAGCAGGCAGCAGCAGAGGCCACGTTTCCCCAACCTTGAATGATCACGCGCTTATCGCGGAGGTTGCCTCCGTAAATATCGTAATAGTGCTTTACCGATTCGGCCACTCCGTACCCGGTAATTAAGTCGGCTACGGTGCTTTTGTCGCTGTTATCAGGGCTTAGATTTGCGTGGGTAACCGGAAAAGTACCCCTTCTTGCAGTTGTTTGATTTTTTGCTTTTTGCTTTCGGCATCGGGCGCGAAGTGACCCATTAACACCCCTTCTTGTGGGTGTTCTATGCCCAATTTTTTGGTAATGGGAATAACCTCGTGAATTTCATCTACGTTCAGGTCGCCTCCCGTGCCGTAGTAATTTTTAAGCAAGGGTTTTATGGCTTTATACCAACGCTGCAGCACTTCCTTCTTACGGGGATCATTGGGGTTAAAGTTAATGCCGCTTTTGGCACCGCCTATGGCAGGGCCCGCCACGGTAAACTTAATTTCCATGGTTTTGGCCAGGCTCAGTACTTCATTTTCGTTGAGGCCCTCGCGCATGCGGGTACCGCCACCGGCTGCACCACCGCGTAAAGAATTAATTACTACCCAACCCTCGGCCATGGTTTCACTGTCTTGCCAATGAAATACAATTTCGGCTGGTTTATTCTCATAAAGCTTTAAAAGCTCTTTCATAAAACCCAAAAATTTTGTTGGCAGCAAAAATATAAAAACCAAGCCCCCAATTACATGGGGCCTAATTAAGTTTGAGTGAACACTTAAGAGTAGACAATTCCTGCGCTATGGTTTCTTCTAGCGCCTGTTACACTGGCCAAAACATTGTTCTCATTGCGCAATTTCAACAGCCCCAGCCAGGCAAAAATTAAAGCCTCCTTAAACTCTACAGTGGTAGAATCAGGTACGGTAATTTTTCCCTTAAACTTAACTTTCACCCTTTGCAGCAAAAATTGGTTGTAGGCGCCCCCACCGGTAACTAAGACGTTTTGCAGCGCATAGGCCTTTAAGGTTGCGCTTATTTGCGCTGCAGCATGCTCGGTAAAGGTGGCTAGTAAATCTTTAGGNTCGGCTTGGGCCGATNTAAGTAGGGACTCAATGTTGCTTTGAACCCATTCAGCTCCNAGNCTTTTAGGCGGCTTTTGACGGTAAAAGTTNAGGGCGTTTAAGGCCTGCAAAAGCTCTGTTTGAATGGTTCCCTTCCGGGCGATTTCCCCATCTGCATCGTAGGGTTTNCCTAGGGCCTGAGCCAAGGGGTTTAACACAAAATTTACGGGGCAAATATCAAAAGCAATGCGCTGATTGGTGTGGGTTAAAGATATATTGGCAAAGCCGCCTAAATTAAGGCAGCCATCGTATTGGCTAAAAAGATCGCGATCGCCTATGGGCACCANCGGGGCGCCTTGTCCGCCTAGAGCTACATCGGCCGTGCGAAAATCAGTCACGGTTGTTATGCCGGNTACAGCATTTAATTCTGGTCCAACACCTATTTGGTAGGTATAGCCATCCGCAGGAGCGTGAAAAATGGTGTGCCCATGGCTGGCCAAAAAGTCTACTTCGGCTTTAGCTATGCCTCTTTCTCGCATAAAAGTTAAGCATTGCTCGCCTAGGTATTTGCCATACTGGGCATTTAACCTAAGCAGTTCTGCTGAAGGGAGTTCAGAAGCTCTTGTGAGGCGGTTTCTCCATTCTGCAGAGTAGGGGATTGTTTGTGCTTGAAGAATGGTGTAACTGCCCGGATACTGCAGTTGTACATAGGCGAGGTCCACACCATCTAAAGAAGTGCCTGACATGATACCTATGGCTTTATAGGTGTTGCGCATAGCGGTTTTGAATTCAAAGGATTACCTTTGCGCAAAATAGAGATAAGCTGAAAGAATAATCTTATTTGAACTATGAAATTTGAATTGACAGAAGAACATCAGATGATTCAACAGGCCGCCCGAGACTTTGCTCAGAATGAGCTGTTACCAGGTGTAATTGAACGTGATGAAAAGCAAGCCTTTCCAAAAGAACAGATCAAGCAAATGGGTGAGCTGGGCTTTATGGGAATGATGGTGAATGAGAAATACAATGGAGCCGGTTTGGATACCATCTCGTATGTATTGGCCATGGAGGAGATTTCAAAAATTGATGCTTCAGCTTCAGTGGTAATGTCTGTGAATAATAGTTTGGTTTGCTGGGGACTTGAAAAATACGGTACTGAAGAGCAAAAGGAAAAATACTTAAGGCCCTTGGCAGCCGGTGAAATTATTGGCGCTTTCTGTTTATCAGAGCCAGAGGCCGGATCAGACGCTACTTCGCAAAAAACTACTGCAGAAGATAAAGGCGACCATTATGTCTTAAACGGGAATAAAAACTGGATCACCAACGGTGGCTCGGCCTCGGTTTACCTGGTAATGGCGCAAACCGATAAAGAGGCAGGGCACCGCGGAATCAATTGCCTGATTGTTGAGAAAGACATGGAAGGCTTTACCGTGGGTAAGAAAGAGGACAAGTTAGGCATCAGAGGCTCGGATACTCACTCCTTGATGTTTGAAAACGTGAAAGTGCCTAAAGAAAACCGCATTGGTGAAGATGGCTTCGGCTTTAAGTTTGCCATGAAAGTTTTAAGTGGTGGCCGTATTGGTATTGCTGCACAAGCTTTGGGTATTGCTAGTGGGGCCTATGAGTTAGCACTGAAATATGCTAAAGAGCGTAACACCTTTGGTAAGCCCATTGGCCAACATCAAGCAGTAGGCTTTAAGTTAGCGGAAATGGCTACTGAAATTGAGGCAGCTCGTTTGATGTGTTTAAAGGCGGCTTGGCTAAAAGATCAAGGCAAGAATTTTGACAAGGAGAGTGCTCAGGCTAAACTATACGCCTCAGATGTAGCCATGCGCGCGACTGTAGAAGCAGTTCAGGTGCACGGAGGCTATGGCTATGTAAAGGAATATCACGTGGAGCGTCTGATGCGCGATGCCAAAATCACTCAGATTTATGAAGGAACCTCTGAAATTCAAAAAATTGTGATTTCCAGAGCTGTACTTAGTGATTAAGAGCAACAGACAATATCTATAAAGAAAGGCTCCCTGCGGGGAGCCTTTTTTATTAAAGGTAAGCTACCACTTTCTCTAACTGCATGCCGCGGCTGCCTTTTATTAAGATGGTTTTGCCTTTGGGCTTATTGGTCTTAAGAAAATTTACAAGGTCTTCTGTAGTTTTAAAGTGAGCGTGTGAATGAGTTGTGGCGGCAAAGTGGCTTCCAACCAAAATGACCTTCTCAAATTCTTGCTTCAGGCAGTAATCACCAATAGCCTGATGCTCCTTCTTACTTTCAACGCCTAGTTCAAACATGTCTCCTAAAATAACCCACTTAGCCTCCGCTTTAAAAGACTTGAAATTTTCTAGGGCCGCCAGCATACTGGTAGGATTGGCATTGTAGTAATCTTTAAGCAGAATGTTTGAAGCGGTGTTTTCAAGTTGAGAACGGTTATTAACGGGCCAATAGCCTTCAATCGCTTTTTTAATGGACTCATTAGGCACATTAAAATATTGACCTAAGGCCACCGCAGAGGCTAGATTGGAAAAGTTATAGGCACCACTAAGATTTGATTTCATTGTTAGCTGAGAGGGTAAAGAGAGCTGTACACAGCCCTGTTCATTTACACCTTGGTAATATACAGGGTAGTCTGCCGTAGAATTATCACCAAAGGTGTAGCGTTTTAAACCGGCTGACTTCTCCATTTGAATGGAATCGCTAATGTTTACCCAGGCTGTTCGGTCTCCAGCACTCAAATTATCATAAAGCTCACTTTTCCCTTTAATAATGCCTTCTACGCCACCAAAGCCCTCTAGGTGAGCTTTGCCATAGTTGGTAATTAGCCCATGGTCTGGTTGGCATAAGCCACTTAAGAGTTCTATTTCTTTTTGATGATTGGCCCCCATCTCAATAACTGCTATCTCGTCTTCATCCAATATTCCCAGTATACTAAGGGGAACTCCAATGTGGTTATTTAAGTTACCATGCGTGTAGCCTACCTTATATTTTTGCTCCAGCACGGCAACAATTAATTCTTTGGTGGTGGTCTTTCCATTACTACCAGTAAGCCCAATTACCGGTATATCTAGTTTACCGCGATGGATACGGGCCAACTCATGAAGAGCCTTGAGGCCGTTTTCTACATGAAAAATACGTTCGCCTGTAATGTTTTTATCGTCTACAATGGCTGCTGCAGCCCCTTTAGAAAGGGCTTCTTTCGCGTAGTGATTCCCATTAAAATGATCACCCTGGAGCGCAAGGAAAATCTCCCCTTCTTTTAACTGGCGGGTATCTGTACAGAGGCCCTCACAACTCAAGAATAAATCGTAAAGATTGGATAAGTCCATAAAAAAAAGTCCCGATAAATTATCGGGACCAAAAATCATTAATTATAGCGATACCTTTCAAATTTATCGCGTTTTGGTTTCTTAGGCCTTTTGTCTCTGTCCGAATCTAGGTTCTGGAATCCAACTCGATCCATCGCACAACGGAAGCCTATAAAATCAGTAGATTGATCCTCATCCAAATATCTACGAGTTCCTGGACTCAACCAATAAGCACGGTCTTTCCAGCTGCCACCTTTGTAAACTCTTGAGGTATTACCCACTAAGGTTGTTTGAGCGTAGTCATACATCATGGGTTGACCCTCTTCTACCTCTTGATCGTAATATTTAGAAGATTGCTTATCACCATCTTCAAAATCACGGTAATCACTTTTCTTGTAATTTCTACGATTTAGGTTTTCTTCTTCGGTTACATCTCTAACCGGAAGCTCACCCGGTAGACGAACAATGTTGGAGTCAGTGTCTCTTTGTGGTTCCTGAAGAACTTCAAGAGCGCCTATACCCTGATAATTTTTATCAAACGTTTGAAATTCATTACCGCGGAATGGATTTAAACCACGCATGTCTTGCAATGAAAGGGGGCGGTAAACGTCTAATACCCACTCGGCCACATTACCAGCCATGTCGTATAGACCATAGTCGTTAGGCGGATAAAATTTAACCTGCATGGTAGTAGCCGCCTGATCGTTCAGCCATCCACCGGCTCCCATATAGTCACCACGGCCTCTCTTAAAGTTGGCAAGTAAATCACCACGCTCATCATCTTCAGGATTACGCGCAGAGCCACCATTCCAGGTCCATTTATTAGCATCAACAGTACGGTTGTAAACTCTATTACCTTGATTCCCGTAGGCGGCATATTCCCATTCGGCTTCTGTTGGAAGGCGATACTTAGGGAGAAGGATACCGTCTTCAATACGAACGGGACGTCCTTCTTTTCCATACGGGCTATTCGGATTATTATCTTTTAAGCCCTTTTTGTTTTGTTGAGTGTATTCGCCACTCTTGTAAAGATATACTTCGGTATTAAAATGATCAGCGTCTTGTTGATCTGGAAACTCATTGAATATACCCTCTTCAATGAGAATGTTCTCATTTACCCGGTCTGTACGCCAAGAGCAAAATTTCATGGCCTGAATCCAACTTACTCCAACCACGGGATAGAAGTTGTAGGCAGGGTGCCTGAAATAGTTTTCTACATAAAGCTCATTGTAGGATAGCTCGTCTCTCCACACCAAGGTGTCGGGCAAGGCACTGGTTAAAATTTCAGGATAATAGTCAATGTCAAATACTCTTCTAATCCAGTAGAGATACTCGCGGTAATCGGTGTTGGTAATTTCATTTTCATCCATGTAAAAAGATTGCACGGATACTTGACGGGGAATATTGTCCCAGTCTTTGTAAAAATCCTCTTCTACTCGCCCCATCGTGAAGGTACCACCCTCCACAAATACTAAACCTGGGCCCGTTTGTTGACCATCATAGTCTGTATTTACTGAAAAGCCGCCATTATCACTGTCGTTATAGGCCCAACCAGTGGTGTTTGATTTTTCGCTACAACCTACTGAAACCAAGGCAAATGGCAGCAATAGGCGCTATCAATATTTTGTGTAATTTTTTCATTACTGAAAATTCTTTGAGTAAATAACTAAAACTTAGGACAGTTTATTGCTTCAGACCGTTTTCTTTTTACGCGACACGGAAATTGGTAAGAGAGCGAAATCTCATGGCTCCCCCCCAAATTATTAGCCACAGTAGAAATGGTAATGTCATAGCTGTAGCCAACACTCCAAGCACCATCTTTAGGACTGTAACCTAAAAGAGCCACTATGGCATCGGGGTTAGTAGTACTGGTTCTAAAACCTAAACCTCCACTTATTGAAGAACGTGTAAAAGCGGTGCTAATGGTCAATTGGTCATATGGACCTTGCACCTGATAGACGATGTTAGGAATTAAATAATTCTGCAAATCCGTGTAAAGTCTTTTTCTACCTAATGGAATAGTGAGACCTGCATGAGCGGTAAATTTCATGGGTAAGCGATCTTGCGTAAAGAAGCTCACATCTGGCTGTGTTAGGTGGTGGGCGGCAAAACCAATGTAAAAACGCTCAGTGTAACCTACCAAGCCTGCACTCACATCAAAAACCGAAATTGTATTGTTATCTGGAGCTACATCTGCAGATTCACGCACAAATCCGTAGAATGGGTCTATTTGGTCGGGGAAAGTTAAGGAGTTCCAGTCAATATTCATTTGTCTGAATGTACCTTGAAAGCCGGCCAATAAGGTAAATTTTCGACTCATTTTAAGATGGTAAGAATACACCAAGCTGGCCTCGGTAGTAGATAATGCGCCATCGCCTGCTTCATCTCGCATGACCAAGCCCCCCAAACCACCATTAAGGCCGCTTACATATTGGTCATAGCTGGCCGAGTAAGTTTGGTAGACCCCTAAAACAGGGTATTGATTACGATAATTAATGTTCACTCTGGGACATTGTGAGGCCCCAGCCAATGCTGGATTCAAATAAAGCGGGTTGGCATAGTATTGACTAAAGTGCGCATCTTGGCCCGTTAGCAATGCAGAGTAACCAAAAAGGCCCGCCATTATGAATATCAGGAGTTTCTTATTCATCCTATTTTAGGGATTTCGGACTACAATGATACAAATATTAAATTATTCTACTCAAATTGAGCGACTGCTTTCTCTAGCAAATAAACTCATTTTTTTCGCTAATCATAAAGTTAAAACTGATTTTTGCGCATTAAAGTATCCTTGAATTGATCTTTATGTACTAGTAGCGGTTTTTACTCGTTACTATTGGCAAAATATAAATTCCTAAACAGATATTTTCGTTATGAATAATTTCTTGGGTAAAAGCCTTCTACTAATTATAGCTTTCATAGGTGCTGAAATTTATGCCCAAAGCAATACAGCGGTGCAGGTAAAATGGAAACCTGCCATTAATGTGCCTGCCACCGGAACCGCAAAGGCGGTTTTTGAAGGTGCTTCTTATGAACCTGATCATCCTGGCGTACCTCAGTTTTGTGGTCAGATTAAAGCAGCTGAAGCTCGGGAAGTGGTTTTGACCAATCTGCAATTTGCCGCGGTTAGTGCGCTAGAGGCAAGGGCGGTTAAATCTATGGAACTAGGGTCTAGCCCTAAGGTGAAAACCTTTTACGGAAAAGGCCCGCAAGGCATACGTCTTGCCTATTGTTTCCACCCTTTTGTTAAGAGAAACGGTGAAATTTTAAAAGTAACTTCCTTTGAAGCGGTACTTAGCGAACAACGCCTTCCCATTAATACATCGGTGAAAACCAAAAAAGCGCAGAGTGTGGTAAACCCTTTGGTCTCTGGAGACTGGCACAAAATATCTGTGGCAGAAGACGGTTTGTTTAAAATAACACCGGGCTATTTAACCGATAATAACATCAGCACGGACCCTATATCTATTAATAGTTTGCGGGTAGTGGGAACCGGGGTGGGTATGTTACCTGAATTGTTGAGTGAAAGCCGGCCGGCCGGTCTAGAGGAGGTGGCTCTGGAAGTGGTTGATCAAAATAATGATGGTCTTTTTAACAATAATGATTACGCGCTATTTTACGCGCAAGGCCCGCATAAATGGAATTACAACCCTTCTTCAGGCAATTTCACTAGTGCTGTAAATATTTACCGCAATCGTAATTACTATTTCTTAAGTGTAAATAGTGGCGCTTCGCCTAGTCCGGGTCAACTTAATCCGGGGCCAGCGGCCACCGTGCTGGTAAATAGCTTTGATGATTATGCCAGTGTAGAGGATGAAAATGTGAATTTGGTGGGAACCGGCCGCCAGTGGTTTGGTGATGAATTTGAATTTACACTGAGTTATAATTATGATTTCACCTTCCCAGACATTATTACCACTGAGCCGGCTAAGTTGCTGGTAAATGTGGTGGGGCGGGTTAGCTCCAGTAATACTTCAATGGTTACTTCGTATGCCGGGGCACCGCTGCTAACCAATGCCATTGCTGCGTACCCCACCTTGGGTAATTACCCCAACTTTGTTACCCGCACGGTAGAAA
>PR_CR_10_Liq_1_inCRDRAFT_1001918_pt1 | contig 11135 bp, 11 predicted proteins | sample PRCRCaboRojoPR_3_FD_10241 | JGI IMG/M metagenome (IMG submission 10241) | reverse complement strand
CAAAGTAACTTTGGTGTAGAGGTCGTTGCCTTTGCGCACAAACCTGCTGTGTGGAAGCTCCTTGATTTCTATAACTAAGTTGCCGCGTCGGCAGTTCATTTTGTCACTCCCTTCTCCTTCAAGCACAATCTTGTGTCCTTGGAAACAACCAGGTTCTATAAGTAAGTGTTTGGTGGCATTTTCTTCGTGAGTGGTGCGTCTGTCTTGGTTGAAAACTCTTCTGTGATAAGAAACTTCTTTGAAACACCCAAAAAAGAGTTCTTCCAAAGTGCATTTAACTGTCAGATGCACATCCAAAGGATCCAGGTCGGGAGTCCACCTAAGTCCCAGAGCTGCTTGTCCAAACAAAGACCCCTGGGAGTGGTGTCCTTCGAAGTCTATGATGTTCCTGAAAGGGTTCTTTTGGGACATTTAAATATTGTTTAACCTTATGTGTGTGAAGCCGTGCGCGTAAAGCCACTCGCAGAAGTGCTTTATAAGAGTGTTTAGTTGGGTTTCGTCGTACTCGCAGTTGTAGCTGTTCAAAAACGAAACGAAGCTGTTCATGTAGCATGGGATTTCTCCACAGTCTTGCTTTTCGTTGAAGCCTTCCTGGACTTCTTCTTCCAAAAACTTGTACAGCATGCAAACAAACACTGTTAAGAACCCGTAGTAGCTGCTTCCACAAACTCTGGAGTGCTCCCACAAAAAGTAAGCTAGCACCTGGGTGCAGTTCTTGGGAACTGTTACGGTTCCTTTGCGCAAGCACTCACTTAGGGGGTGTTCTTTTTCTTCGCCTGACTTGTAAACTGAAGGGAACTGGGCCAAAGCATCTGTGCCTTCTTCCGAGTAGTGACCTATTTCCTGCAAAAAGGATATTTCGTCTGCAAAGTTGGGGTTCCCCCTTATGTTGTCTGAGGGATGTGAAACGTGCTCTTTGACTGGTTCTGTAGTGTCTTTGATCTTGCGTGGACGGCCTCTTCCTCTTCCGTTTTTGAACTGAGGAGCGTTAGTGCCTTCAGGGTTGATTCCGTCGTGTTTAGTTTTGACATGTGTGTAAAGCGCTGGGTAACTGAGGTACATCTTGCCACAACCACACTTGTAAGAACGGCCCTCTGGGTCGTTTTTGCTTCTTCTTTTGGACTTTTGTTCGTTTTGGACTTCTTCAGACTTTTGTTCAGCCTGGGGTTCCTCTTCGATCAGTGAAATCGGAGCCGTGGGGAACTTCCTCATATTATTATGATGAGTTATTTACTCGGCTTATTGAAAACCGAATTGAGGAAATCTACAACCAGTAGAGTAATTATTGCGTGAGGTGCAATTCTAATTACATAGGTTCCAAACCCTACGTAGAGTCCCATGAAGCCTTCGTTCACAGTGGTCTTTTTGAAGCAGTCTGCAAAGTTTTTGTAGGGGTAAGTCCCGTCGTCCAGTTTGGCCATTCTCTGGAACTTGGTTTTCACGTTGTCGAATGGCAAAGAAAACACACACGCAAAGAAAGCTGCAATGAAAGAGCATACTGGTCTAATTCCATTGAAATCCCCAAACTGCTTAGTAAGCATTTCTTTAGCTTGGTCGTAAGGAGCTAGCATTCCAAGGTTGATAGACATGGCCCTGTAAACAGTGGGAGTAGCTCCTCTCCACAGATTCAAGGCTCCTTCTTCCTTGATGATTCTAGTAAGGGCGTCCATCACTCCTTTGTAGTTACGTCGCTGGGCTTCAGGCAGGGTGTGGTCGCTCTGCATACGAATGAGGGCTAAGTCAGCAGGAGTCCCTACTAAAGACGCCAGTCCTCCAGCTGTCAGAGAAAACGCACCTTTTTGCCACAAAGGAATTACTCCTTGGTTTATTTGGTTGCCCCAGTCCATTAGAGTTTTGTAAATTCCCATTCTGGCTGTGGTGTAGGTGGCTTGTCTGAGTATTGCAGAGTCCAAACCTGTGTACAGACGCTTAAATCCGTACTTAGAGATGGTTTCTTTGGCTACTGAAAGAGGACCAACGCGAGTGCCTTTAGCTCCTTCTCCTCTTATTTGCAACTGAACCTTTACGAAGTCTATAGGCTGGACACAACAGGTTGCGGCCATGCCTGCTGTCCCTCCTATAGCGAAGTTTTTAAGTATACTAGGCTTTTGCTGGTTTGACATTTATATGGATTAAATGGTGGGTTACTATTAATCTTAACTGATTTAATATGTATTTATTGCTGATTTTGCCAATAGCAGCTTTGGAGCCAAGTTCGAAGTTCAAAAACGAAGAATCTTTGCGGTCTTACGACTACTCCTTGAGGGTGGACTCCCATTTCCACGAAACAATAGTCCACGCTGAAGTTATAACCCCGCCCTTCTTAAAGTTTTCAGAAAGACAAATCGAGTTCAGAGAAAGAGGAAGAATCGAAATGCAGCACAGAAACTCTTCCTTAAGTAGAATCGGAGTAGGGAACTTAGTGTATTTACTTGACAAAAACAAGGGACTTGTTGTTGCTGAAGACCACCACTTACTGAAGTTAGCCCAGGTGTACTTTGAAAAGGCAGTTCGGCAGTTCGACCACTTAGCAGTGGGCAAAGAACTTATTGTTCTTTGGAACTTACAAACTTTAGGGTTTCTGGAAGTCAGAACCATTTACCCTCGGTTTAGGTTTTCCAAGAAACTCCAGGATCAAATCATAGCTGTGGAAGTACTTGGAAAGAACGTTTTCGTAGCTACCAAAAACAAACTTTTGAAGTACTTGGTTATGGACTTGTTTCTGGAAGAAGTAAGGCTAGTTGACTCTTTTAACTCAACTGAGTTCCTAGACTTAAAAACTAGCGAAAACAAACTTTATGCTTTGGAAAAGAACTCTGGGTTGCTAGAGCTAGAACCCCAAAACTTCAACGTCACTCGCAGGATCCAGGTTACTGGGTCTCAGTTAGTGCTTTGCGGAAAAAAAGCTGTGATAGACAACACTCTTAAGTTGGACCTAGACTCTGGCGAAGAAACTGAACTCCCCAAAGTTACAGGGAGAGTTATTTCCATCGACGACTACTTGGTGTACAGTTTCGAGAACTCAACCTTTTACGCCCAGGATATTTTTTCCAACTCAACTTTGGCGTATCAGTTAAGCGGCATAACTGCAGCTTTCCAAAGCAACTCAAAAGTTTACTTGTCCACTGAAGACCAACTAATAGTTGGGGAGTTTGGTTTAGGAGCATTGTACTTAGAAGGCAAACTGCCGGACAAAACAGGCAACTACTCCGTTAGCTTCATTGTGGCTACTTTAGACGAAGAAGCCCAAGTAAGCTACATCTTAACTGTTGACATCAACTTGACAGATCTGCTTTTGATCATTCTCGGTACTCTTTCAGGGACCCTTGTTTTTATATTCCTCATTAGATTCCTTTTTGAAAAGTTCACTTCAAGGAACCAAGAAAGAGCTCCCATCATAGAGCAGCCTGCTGACCAGCAAGAAAGCGTCCAGCCTTCAGAAGGGCGTGTTTTTTCAGACCGGAACCTTATTTCAGAACAAAGCTAATAATTAATATAAATGAAACGAAAGACCAAAGCACCACAGCCACCTCCACTTCCAAAACTTCTTTGGAACCTAAAGTTCGAAATACTGTTGGGTGTTTTTGGAATCTCTGGGGCAATTTTTGCTGTGATATACGCAAGAGACAAAAGAAACCAAAGACTGCAGAACCCTGAAAGCTTCGATGACTACATTGGCATCAACCCTGACGACAAGGAAAGGCGGTAACTAATGTTCTAGAATTCAGTAAATTAAGTAATGCTTTATAGTTACTGTTTGTTAAGCTTTTTGGCCCTTTTTCTTATATTGAAAATAATGTCAGTCCACTGGGGCTTTTCATAGACTTGAGGACAACTCTCAACGGCATCTACCATGTGGGAGTAGATTTGGCCGTCGCTGCAGCCTATTGCGGACCCTAAAGTTTTGTCGCTCGGAGCTAAGGCATCCAGCACCTTCAAACTTGCTTCTCCTAGTTCTTCGCACAACTCAACTACTTTCTCCTTGATCATCCAGGCTTGGTCCTTACTCAAAGCTTCTTCTTGGAACACACCTAAGGTTTTTTCGACTCTTTCAAGTGAGTAGAGTTGTGCAAACTTCAGGAGAGTAGCACCTGTTTCTGTGCACTGTTCAGTTAGTGTTTTGGTCCACTCAAAGAACTTTTTGGTTATGATCATTTCTCCAAAAGCCTTTGAAAGGTCTTGGACGTAGTGAACTTGAGTGTTGTTCCAAGCCTCAAGCATTTCTGAAGCCTTTCCTGCGTTTTCTTGCAACTTTAAAATAGTTGCGTGCAGAACGTAGTTTACCCTATATTCAAACAACTCAACTAAGCTTTTTTCAGTCACAAGTTCCTCTTTGTTGCTAAAAGAAGCTCTGAACTCCCTAACTTTGTCAGGATTCACTTCCAAAAACTCCAGCGTTTGTGCTGAAATCTTCACACCTTTGAAAGTTCTTTGCACTTGCTTCAGCAGGTACTTTGCAGTTTGCTGGATAAGAACTGAGTTGTCTCCGTCCCAGGTAGCGTGTATGTCCTGATTGGCCTTAATTCGTCCCAAGGCAGAGTAAGCAGAGTAACCCAACCCTCCTGTAGCTTCTCTGCACGTTTGGACTCCCTCCACTCCGTACCAACTGCAAATTGCCTTGAAACAAGAAAGCACTCCGTGGAATTCAGACAGTTCTTCACACTCTGGGTCCTGTTCTGCCAAGGGCTTAACTTTGTTGTACATCTCAAACAGCACCAGAGAAGCCATTCTCATTCCGAGTAGTTTCGAAACGTGGGGTACTAACCTGTACTTTTGCAACTGGTAAGAAAGAATTGGGACTTCTTTTCCTGAGTAACCAAACTGTTTCCGTGCTGCAGAGAACCTAACAGCAATGGTCAGAGCCAGTCTATAGTTAATTTCTGTTCCACAAACTACTGAAATTCTCCCGCTGTAAAGTCCTCCCATCATGACTCCTAGCCTTTTTTCGTTGTTTTTGATTGAACTCTTAAACTTGCCGTCTGCAGTGATGTAACTATACTTGTCTAACAGACAGTTGTAAGGCACTCTGTAGTTCTTGAACAAAATGAACCCATTGTCTACTCCTTCCATTGAAATCTTCTTGCCAATGTCTCCCAAAACCACTCCGGGCATTGGCTCGTGAGTGCTGTAGTCCCTTATAGGCACCAAGAAAACCTGCACTCCTCTGTTGACTCCTTCAACGTACAACTGCGCAAACACACAGCACATATTTGCAGTCTTGGCGGCTCCTCCTATCCACCATTTTGCTGAGGTTTTAGTAGGAGAATTTATAACAAATTCTTTAGTTGAGGGGTCAAAGTCTGCCCTAGTTTCTATTTTGCTAACGTTGCTGCCGTGGCCTAGTTCAGTCATTGCAAAGCATCCAATATCCAGGAAGCTTTGAGCTCTTTCAAGCTTTTCTTGGTGCTTTTCAGTTCCTAGCCAAGAAAGAGTTTCTAAATAAAGCAAAATGTGCACTATTGCCCTAGTTGCTAAAGCTTGATCGTATTCACTCACTGCTAAAAGCATATCATATCTGGAAAGGTCATCCAGTTTACTATCCATTTTCATAGCGAAAAATACTTCAGCTATTTTTTCAAGGACCTTTTTCCTTTCTTGGTCCCGGGTGTTTTCAAAGTCAAATCTGTGATCAAATAGTTCTGATCTTTCAACTATTTGCCTGATTTTCCTAGTTGGTTCAAGTCTATCTCCAAAGTAGTTCTTGATCAGAATTTCGGAGTTAATGCTTCTTCCTTGCTTCCTGAACTCTTCAATGGAGTCATTGTAAGACCCCTCCGGGAACTTAGAAGTCATATGAGAATTAACGAGGAATAACCTTTTCTGGGGATTCATGATGTCACTAATATAAATGGCGCATATTCTAGTGGTACTTTAACATAACAGTTAAAAGTCAAAGGTAGTTAACTTTAGTTAGCCGAAACTTTTAAACCGCCTTAAACTAGTTCCATCAATCTTTTAGTACTAAAAACTTACCCAAGTTACCAAACCACGAATTAGCTATTAAGAGAAACCAAAAATAACGTTACGAGAAATAACCAAAGCTATCAACCCTTTATTCCAAAACCCATCAGTAGGTTAGGAGTTGCCACTTGGCTTTGAGTGCAATTAGTCGATTAGACCAACTCTTAGAAGAAATAACTTACCCCAATTTACTGAAAGAGTTATTATTACTGTTTTTGAGCAAACTCTTCAAGGTTTTCTATAGTGACGCTTCCTGGCCTTTCAATAGGAAGCAGTAAGGCTCTATCCCATACGTAACTTGCCATGCATCCCAAAGCCCGCGATACTCCAAACAAAGCAGTGTAAAAGTCGAATTCTTTCATGCCGAAATGCATCAACAAAGCACCTGAGTGTGCGTCTACGTTAGGGTAAGGATTCTTAGTTTTGCCCTGTTCTTTAAGTACCCTTGGAACTACCCTATACATTTTCCTCACAACTTTGCAAAGTTTGTCTTCAGGCATCACTCGCTTAGCAAAGTCCATTTGGCAAACAAACCGCGGATCAGTGACTCTCAACACAGCGTGCCCGTACCCCGGGACTACTTGGCCTGACTCCAGAACTTCCTTCACAAAGTGTTCAACTTCTTCTTCGCTAGGGTTTTCACCTACTTTTTCTTGACAACTCAAAAGGAACCTAAGGCACTCTTGGTTGGCCAAGCCATGCAAAGGACCTGCAAGTCCATTGAGTCCTGCTGAGTAGGAATAGAAAGGGTCGCTGAGTGCGGAACCCACTAAGTGTGTGGCGTGTGCACTTACATTGCCTCCTTCGTGGTCACAGTGGATAGTTAAGTACAACCTCATCAGTTCCCAAAAGTCAATATCTTCCCAACCCAACTGCCTTGAAAAGTTAGCACCCATGTCTAAGTTAGGGTCTACTTCAGCAATTTGTCCGTCTTTGTATTTGTTTCTGTAAATCCTGGCAGCAATCTCTGGGATCCTGGCAACCAGGTCCATAGCGTCTTCGTAAGCGTACTCCCAGTAGTCGTTCTTCTTGATGCCACGTGAGTAAGCCTTAGCAAAGTGGGAACCAGTTTGCAAAGACAAAACACCAATACTGAGCTGAGTCATTGGGTGCATGTCCTTGGGCAGGTCGTTGATGATGGTTTTGGTGTGCTCAGGTAAGCCTCTGGCTCTTTCTATAAGGTCGTTACGAAGTTCTTCAACTTGCTCGTTGGAGGGCACTTCGCCGGTAAGTAGGAGGTAAAAGATAGCTTCGGGCAGGGGTTCGCGCTTTGCGGAAGGAAGTCTTACTTGGCACTCTGGCAGTGAAAGTCCCCTGAACTTGATTCCTTTGTAGGCGTCAAGTCTAGAAGTTTCAGTCAGGAGACCTGTCACCCCGCGCATGCCTCCTATCAATTGTTCAATGGTAACAGTGCCGATCACCTTAGAACCCTGTTCTTTTTTAACTTTTGTGAGGCGCTCCCTTATTTCAGGAAGGGTCTCCGCAAATCTTTGTTTGAGAGTAGCGACTCTTCTTCTAACTGCAGTTTGGAACATTTTATTACAAATGAATGGACGACTCCTGGAGTTTATTTTTTTATCAACAACTAACGCTTGCACTCCCAGCAACTAAACTTCAACTCTTAAAATTTTAAAGTTTATGTGTGAATATTCTAGAACTAATTAGGGTGTGTTTAGTGCTTTTTTTATTTTCATATAAAACAACCATATAAAGGCTTGTCCTAAACTCCTTTCAGTAATCCGTATGCTCAGTCCCTTTGTGAACCCGAAAAGTCCTTCGTTGGAGTATATGTACTTTATTCCGCTGTAAATACCACAGTAACCAGCTCCTCCAAAGCTGTACCCAGACATAGCGCGGGTTTTTATTACGTCAAATGGCTGAGTTAACACGCACGCAGTCATTCCTCCCAGTCCTCCTGCCACAAAGTTTATCCAGGAACTTGACCTCCTGTCTTGCCCACTAAGCTCCATTAGTAACTTAGCGTACTGTTCGTAAAAAGGCACAGCTAACGCTGAGTAAGGAACGTCCCTCAACAAGTTAGGCACGAGTCCGCAATAGAACCCCTTAAGGCCCTCTTTCTTGTAAACACCCTGCATGATTTGTGTCAGTCCTACGGAAATTTGGTGTGCTGGGTTTTCCATTTTGACCTTGACTACAGACAAAGGGCACTGCACTGTGATTGCAAGAGTGCGTCCCACTACTGTGGCGAACCCGTCAGTCAAGAACTGCTGGAGATTACTGTTGCTAGTGCCCATCATGCTTTTGATCCCTTCGTACCAAAAAAAGGTAAAACCCCCCCCTACACAGGACCTTGTGATCGAAGCTGAGTAGCCCCTCCAAAAGCCCCTTACTCCAAAGGTGGAGTAGATGTGCTGCACACAGCCCTTGATAGTTGGGATTTTGTGTTGGTACAAGTAAAAAGTTTTGGTGACGTCGAGCGGCTGCATGCATGAAGAAGTAAGGATGTTTGCCATAGCTCCTGCTGCAAAGTTCTTAGCGTCCATTGCTCTTAATATTAAAATGAAAAAAAGCCTAAGGAAGTTCTCAAACTTCCAAAAAGAGTTTGGTTACTCCAAGGAACTCAAAGACGCCCACTCCAGACACATACGGAGTGCGCGTGCTTCTTACAGAAGAACTGTAGTCAGTGCCGGGGTTTTTGGGTCTGCAAGTAATGCCTAATTCAGTTGTGTTCTTAATGCTTGAAATCACCAACATACACTTCCCTACCTGGAAAGTCAAAACTCTTTACCTTTACAAAACCAACCTGTCTATGGTCTTTTCTGTCCGAAAAGACATTCCTGCTAAGAAGTTTTTGGAACTCCAAAAAAGCACCCAAGTTGTCAACTGGTACTACAACATATTGATTCTCAGGCACTTTTCGTCCCAATTGCGTTCTGAACTCAGCAAAGAAAACCTCTGCAAAGAACTAGTCCTGGGAGTCTGTGATACTTTGGAACTAATGATGGACTTGTACACTCAAAACGAGCAGCAAAAAACCAAAAAGGAGTTTCTGCAGGAGTTAGCAGAAGTCTTGTTGGTTCTAAGCAAGTTCAAAGGCAAAGTAAACCAAGAACTAAACAGCAGTGGTTTAAGTAAGGCTTTTAGCATCTTAATTGAAAACTCTGAACACGAAGAGTTCTTTAAAGCTTTGGTGGCTTTTCAGGTGTTTTTTGAGTGGAATGGCTACGATTGCTTGGGACAGCAGCTTACCGAAAGTGCCTTGAAAAAAGTTCTTTTCAACTTGAACTCTGAAGACCAGGATACAAAGCAGGCCTGCAAAGACTTACTCACCTTTATGGCAATTAACCCAGCTTCCCGAAAGTTGCTTTTGAGGTTCGATATCGAAAAGCACTTCCAAGAACAGTCAGAACAACTAGACTTTATTAAAGCGTGGTTAAGTAAATGAGTGATTAGAGCTATTGCCAGTTGCTTGTTTGAAAGTCAAAACGGGAAACAATAAGTGCTTTTTAACAGGACTTGTAGTTGGTGCTTTTCTGGTGCTTTTGGTTTCTTGGGTTCTAATTAAAACTCTAGGCTCGAGTTTGTACTTGTCACCTAAAACTGGTTGTTGGATTCTGTAGTTGCTGAGTCTAGTGCAGGGTTTGAGTTCAAAAGGAGTTATTTTCTTTTTGGAAAACCTAGTTGTGTAGGCACTTTCTAACTTAGCGTTGGCTTTGTTTTTGATGCTTTGAGTTTTACAAAGAGACTTTTCTTCTGGAGTGTTTTTAAGTGACTTTAAAAAGCTAGAGTAGCCCTCAGGACTGATTAGTGGGGAGTTAAAGTCTTTCTGGAACTTCGAGAACTCATTGAAGACAGGGGGTTTTTTTCTTTCTACTGAACTAGATTCTTTCCTGGGAGAGACTTTCAAAATACTTTTTGCTTCCTGGATGAGCTTCTCTCTTTTGCACTTGGATTCAGTTAAGTAAGTTTTTAGTTTAACTTCTGTAGAGTCATTCATTTAACTTTGAATACCTACCAACTCACTATTTAATGGAAGAAAAGAACTACGAACAAAAGTACAAAGAACTCAAAAGGAAATTCAAAGCCCTCCAAGCAGTAACCCACACAAAGGAACACATCAAAGCTTCAGCGCAACTAGAACAAGCCAACAAAAGCATCAACACTCTCAAGCGCGAGTCAAGGTAAACTGCAGTCAGTTTCTTGTCTGAAAAACTCACAAACACTTCCAAAAAGCTTTCTTCTCACCCCTCAAAAAAACCCAAAGTCCAAGAAGAGCCCAAACAAGAACCTGCTGAGCAGTCTTAAGTAATCTTAAAATGGAAGAAGCCTCAAAGAACTGTGAAGAGTGCAGAGCTTCAGACAACGAAATCAACAAACTAAAAAGTGCTCTCCAAGAAGTAGTTAACCAAAACTCAACCCTGCGAGCCAGAACTATCGAACTCGAAGCTATTATGAATGAAATCGATGATACCACTGACACCAAAACTCAAAAAATCAAAGAACTCCAAGACCAACTACAAAACCTGCAAAGTTCCTGTACTCAATGCTAAGTTTAATTAAACTTGCCCTTCTGCAACCTTTTGGGCAAAGACTCCACAAACTGTTCGTCAAGGTGTGGCTGCATTACCCATGTGTATGCCAGTAACCTCCTTTTTTCGACTCCTCCGTAAAACTGACTAGAAATGCTAGCTTTTAAGTCAAACTCCAGTTTATACATGCTGAGTAATTTCTCCAGCACCTTCAAAACAACAAAAGCTCTTTCTTGGTCTTTTTTAAGCAAAAAGTCTTCAGCGTTGTGTTCAAACCACTTCAGCTTAACTATTACTTGGCTGAGTTTTTCCAAACAACCATCTATTTCCTGGGCTTTAGTTTCTAGAATTAACTTTCCTTCCATCACGGCTTGGTCCCACTCTTTAACTGCGTGCAAAATTCCTTCCCAGACGCTTCCGAAAACATCCATTATAAATGTCACGACACAGAGACGTCAAGCGAATGATTTCTGAAGAGGGTTACTACGACTCTGAAGAAGAAGACCTTGAACACTACATCCAAGCAGTTTCCCAGAGAGTAGGCAAGTGCTCCAAGAAAAAGATCACAGAAGCACTTGAGTCCTGTGGATGGAACATTGAAAAAGCTGTGAAAAAAATCAAAGAACAAAGCACTTCCAAACCTACTTCCAAACCTGCCCCCAAACCTGCTCCTTCACCTGCACC
>PR_CR_10_Liq_1_inCRDRAFT_1001917_pt1 | contig 11143 bp, 8 predicted proteins | sample PRCRCaboRojoPR_3_FD_10241 | JGI IMG/M metagenome (IMG submission 10241) | reverse complement strand
CCGCCGTCAGACGCAGCTCGCCGGTGCCGGCGGCGACGGCCTCGGCACGCTGATAGGCCGCCGCCATCAGCGCCTGCACCGGCGGCGCCCAGGCGCGCAGACCGGCGGCCTCCGCCTCCACATGCTCCACCACCCCGCGGCCCTCGCCGACGCCGTCCAGCTCGACACCGGCCACCCGCGCCGGGATCTCGATCACCTGGCGGATGCGCGCCGCCGGCGGCGGCTCCAGGGCCAGCCATTGCTCGCCCGGCGTGCGCTCCGGGTCCAACAATCGCCCCGCCGCCGGCACCAAGCGCGGCAGGGCATCGCTGCGCAGTGCGACGATGGCCCAGATGGCGGGGTGCACGGCGAGCCCGCGCACCGCCGTCAGCAGGGTGTCCAGCGCCGCCGCATCGTCGTGCAGCACCGGGTCCAGCGGGTCCAGGATCACCGCCAGGCGCGCCTGCGCCTCGGCATCGCCGCCCCGGGCGAGCTGCCCGAGGGCACTGGCCAGCTGCCGTGCCGCCACCTCCGGCGCCGTCGCCAGCAGGCGCGCCATGGCCTCGGCGCCGAGCCCGAAGCCCGCCAGCGGCGCCCCGAGCACGTCGGCGGCGCAGAGCCGCGCCGCCAGCGCCGCCAGCGGCGTCGCGCCGTCGCCCATCGGGTCCACCAGGGCGCAGCGCACGGTGGCGATGTGCTCGAACAAGAACGGCCGGGTGAGCCGCGGCACCAGCCCGGCGCGCAGCAGCGAGGTCTTGCCGCTGCCGCTCGGCCCGCTCAGCAGAAGCACGCCGGCGCGGCCCGGGGCGCGCTGCTCCAGGCGTCTCAGCAGTTCGCGGATCTCCTGCTCGCGGCCGGTGAAGACGCGCTCGTCGCCGATCTCGAAGGGCCTGTCGGCGCGGTAGGGGCTGCCCTGCCAGTGGCCGTGACCGGTGGCGGCGCGGCGCTCGGCGCTGATGCGCCGGTTCAGCAGCTTGCGCAGCTGGGTCTCCACCAGCTCGCGGAAGGCCGCATCGCCGTCGAAAACCCGGAATGCGCGCCGGAAGCTTTTGTCTTCGTTGAAGAAGTGGGTCTGGAAGAAGGCATCCAGCCGGCGCCGGTCCTCGACCGCCTCGCGGGCGGTGGCGGCATCGGTGATGTCCACCAGCCGCGGCGCCGTCTTTTTGTAGACCAGAACCTCCGGACTGCCGCTGCGCGCGGACGCCTCGACGGCGTTGATGAACTCCCACTCGGTGCCGGTCATGCCCTGGTAGGGCTCCTGCGGCAACGGCGAGCCGAGCCGCGTCCACAGGATCACCAGCACGATGTCACAGTCCTCGGGCTGGGTGAGCCCGGCCTGGAAGGTGCGGTCGGCGGTCAGCGCCTCTTCCTCCCAAAGCACGGCCTGGAGCCGAAAATAGGGGAGATATTCGCGCCCCAGCCGCTCGACGATGTCCTTGACCGCCGCGCGCTCGTGCTCCACGTCCGCCGGCGAGGAGACGAAGATGCGGATGCGCTCATCGCGCGCTCGTTGATTCATGGGTGGCTCGTGGGGGGCCTGGCGCAGGCGGAGCTCGGACATGGACCCATCATACCCATGCCATGGCCGCACGCGCCGCCGGTGGCTCCTGCTCGACAGCGAGCGCGGCCGTCGCGGTACAATCGGCACAACCGGCCGACCAGGCGGCAAACCAGCCATACGGGGGACGGTATGACACAGCACCCGCAGTTGGAACCCTTGAGCATGGACCAGCTCCTCAGCGAAGCGGTCGACACCATCCTCCGCGACCCTGACCCCGAGCGCTTTCTGCGCTGGGGCCGGCAGCGGATTCCGGATGCCCTGATCGGCGTCGACGCCCTCGACGGCGACGATGCCCGTCGCCTGTCGGCGCTCCTGGCCCAGGCCATCTGGAACGCCATGCCGCGCCCGGATCTCGGCTTCCGCCCAAGCCCCATGGCCGAGCCGGAGCCCGCGGAGCCCTGCCGTTGCGGCTCCGGCGCCGCCTACGGCGACTGCTGCCAGGCCGCCGGCGAGGTACCGGACGTGCCGGCGGAGATCCTCTGGGAGCCGCTGCTGGACCAGCTCGGCGAGGGCCGGCTGCAGGCCGCGGTGCAAAGCGGCGCGGTGCCCGAGCCGCTGCTCGCCAAGGTGGCGGATCGCTGGCTGGCCCTGGAGCGCCCCGGGCGCGCCGTGGCGCTGCTCGAGCCGCTGTTCGCCGGCGATCTTGCCAACCTCGACGACGCCTTCGAGCCGGCGCTCGACATCCTCTGCGATGCCTACGACGCCCTGGACCACTGGAAGAAGAAACAGGCCTTCCTGCTGCGCATCACAGACGATGCGGCGCCGAGCCTGAAGTCCGCCGCCTGGCAGCGCCTGAGCGTCATGTTCATCGACGACGGCGATTTCGAGTACGCCACCGACGCCTTCGCCCAGGCCCAGCGCCACGGACCGGATCACCCCGGCACCGCATTGCTGGAGATCACGCTGCTGGCCGCCCGCCACCAGGACGACCACGCCCGTGCCCGCGCCCAGTTCTGGCAGCACAAGCTGCGCCGCGCCGGCCACGACAACGCCGGCATCCAGGAGTTTCTGGCCCGCGCGCGCGAGGACCCACAGCAAGCCCTGATGATGAGTCAGGCGTCGGCCATGGACCCGGCGCTGCTGCGCCTGCGCGACTGGCTCGCGGGCTTCGCCGGGCGGGCGCTGCCGACGCTGCGTCTCGAGGCCATCGATGATCCGCTGAGCTGCAGCGACTCCCGTCAACTACCGCTGTTCGATCCGGAGCTGTTGCCGCTGCCCCCCGCCTTCGCCGATGGCCGTTGCCGCGCGCTGGCGCCGGCACGCACACTGGCCGATCTGGAGCGACGCTGGCACCAGGTGTTCGCCGCCCCCAAGCCCCTGTCCACACTACTGGCGGACAGCGAGCACGAGCAGGTTTGGCTGCGCAACGACTGGCTCGACTTCCTGGAGGCCCATCCGGCCGCCGCCGACAGCCTGGACATCCTCGACGACGTCGCCACCGCCCTGTACTGCCATCCCGAAAGCAGCCTGCCCTGGGTGGCGCGGGTCATGCTCGATCCGATCTTCGAGCGTGCGGAGGCCATCCTGCGCCACGGCCTGGGGCCCGAGCCGGCGGCGCTGCCGTGGACCGATCCGCGCAACCGCCCGGCGCTGCGGCTGCTGTTCCGACGCTGGCGCCAGCACGCGGATGCCGAGGCGCACGGTCCCGCCGTGGCGCTGGCGGAGCTGCTGCTGGCGCTCAATCCGCGTGACAATCATGGCGTGCGCGCCGAATTGATGAATCATTACCTGCGCGTGCGCGAGGACGAGAAGGCCCTGGCGCTGGCGCGGCGCTTCCCCACCGATGCACTGGCGGACACCGCCTACGGCGAAGTGCTGGCGCTGTACCGCCTGGGTCACCAGGAGCGCGCCGCGCTGGTGCTGCACGAGGCCGTGGACCGCCTGCCGCGGGTGCCGCGGTTTTTGCTGCGCAAGCGCGTGCGCCGCCCGCGCCTGCACCAAAACGGCTTCGTCACCGGCGGCGATGACCAGGCCTGGCTCTACCGCCAGGCCATGCGCGATGTCTGGGCGGCGGAGCCGGGGCTGCTGGCCTGGATGAAGAAGCTCACCGCCTGAGGATGGCCGGCGCGCGTGCATCGCCGGATGCAGGCGCGCCGCCGATTGCGAACAACTTGGAGACCCGACATGAGCGCATTCCACCAGGTGGTGTTCACCGGCCGGCTCAAGCCCGGCATCGATGCCGAGCAGGCGGCGCAGGACTTCGCCAGCGTCTTCAAATTGCCGCAGGAGCAGGCGCGGCGGCTGATCCTGGACGCGCGCGAGCATGTGCTCAAGCACGAGGTGGACGACAGCAACGCCGAGCGCTACCGCGAGGTGCTGGAGGACATCGGCCTGGAGATACGCATCGAGCCCGCCGCCCCCACCCAAGGCGGCGCCGGGGCCGACGCCCCGACCGCAACCGACGCGGCGGGGCCTGCGGCACCGGCGGCGGGCATCGATCCCTACGCACCGCCGCAGGCGGATCTGACGCCGCCGGCTGAGGACGACGGGCCCCTGGCCACACCGCAATCGCTGTCGCCCGGACACGGATGGCTGTGGCTGAAGGATGCCTATGCCCTCTTTCGCAGCCGCCCCGGCGCCTGGCTCGGGGCCGTCGCCGTCATCTATCTCATCAACTTCGTGGTGGGCCTGGTGCCCCTGGTTGGGAGCCTGGTGGGCTTTTTGCTGGGCCCCATCTTCGGCGGCGGCATCATGGCCGGTGCCCGCTCGCTGGATCGCCACGGCAGCGTCCGCGCCGGTATGGTGCTCGACGGCTTCTCCGGGCCCGCCATACAGCTCGGCCTGGTGGGCGTGCTCTATCTGTTGGGTCTGGCGGTGGTGATGCTCGCCGCCGGGCTCATCGCCGTCGCCATCGGCGCCATCACCCCGGCCGGGCTGGAAGCCATGTCGGGTGGCGATCCGGAGGCCGCCGCCATGGCGTTGGCGCCCGGCATGCTGACCCTGCTCTTCCTGCTGGTGCTGGCGTTGCTGATTCCGCTGCTGATGGCGTATTGGTTCGCGCCGGCGCTGGTGATGCTGGAGCACCTGAGCGCCGTGGAGGCCATGCGGGCGAGCTTCCGCGGTTGCTGGATCAATCTCGTCCCCTTCCTGATCTATGGCGTGTCCCTGCTTGGCATCGTAGTGGTCTTCTCCATGGCCGTGGGCCTGGTGGCCCTGCTCGGCGGTATCGTGCTGGGTCCGGCGGCGGGGGTCGGCGGTTTTCTTGTCCTTGTGGTGATGGTGCCGGTGTTGCTGAGTTTCGTCGCCGTGACCATGCTCTCGCAGTACACCGGCTATCGGGACATTTTCCGCCACGCCGGCTGATGCCATGCGTCGCTGGCTGCTGCTCGGGCTAAGCGTCCTGCTGCTGTGCGCCGCCGCGGCGACGGGCACGATCTTCTGGCTCGGCAAGCGCGCCGAGCCGCAATACGACGGCACGCTGGCGCTGGCGGGGCTGGGGGCACCGGTGACCCTCACCTTCGGGCCGCATGCGGTGCCCACCATCGCGGCCGATTCGGTGGCCGATGCGCTCTTCGCCCAGGGCTACATGGTGGCGGCCGAGCGCATGTGGCAGATGGACCTGCTGCGCCGACTCGCCGGCGGGCGCCTGGCGGAGGTCTTCGGGGCGGGCGCACTGCCGGCGGATCGCTTCTATCGGACCATGGGGCTGCCGCTGGCTGCGCGTGAGGGTTACGCGGCGCTGGAGCCCGCATATCAGCGTTTGTTGCTGCGCTACGCCGACGGCGTCAATGCCTATATCGACCAAGCGGCCGGCCGGCTGCCGCTGGAGTACCTCGTCGCCGGCTTTGCCCCCGCCCGTTGGCGCCCCGAGGACAGCCTGGTCATCGGCGAGTACATGGCCTGGATCAACAGCGTCAATCTGCGCGAGGAATTATCGTTCCTCAAGTTGGCCGCCCGCCTCGGCAACGCCAGGGCGCTGGAGCTCTTTCCGGTGGATGTGGGCGTGGCGGCGCCGCGCACGGCCCATGAGCTGCCGGACTATCGCGCCCTGGCCCGGACAGCGCCGGATGCGCCGGCGATCGCGCAACGGCTGCCCATCGCGCCCATGCTGCGGGGTGGCGCCAGCAACATCTGGGCCATCAACGGCGGACGTACCGGCGACGGTACCGCCCTGCTCGCCAACGACCCGCACCTGGAGCCATCCATGCCGGCCATCTGGTACGAGCTGGAGCTGATCGCCCCGGGCCTGCATGTGGCCGGGCTTGCCCTGCCCGGAGTGCCTTTGGTGCTGCTGGGTCACAACGACGACCTGGCCTGGGGCATGACCACGGTCACGGCGGACACCCAGGACCTCTTCGTGGAGCAACTGGATGCCAGCGGCCAGGCCGTGCGGCGGGCGGACGGCTGGGAGCGGCTGCGCGTACGCACGGAGCACATCCCCGTGAAGGACCGCGCTGCGCCCGAGCCGCTGCACATCCGCAGCTCCAGCCACGGCGTGCTCATCGACGCCGTCATCGGCCCGGACAATCCGCTGGGCTTGCCGACGGTACACGTCGGCGATGCGCTCGCACTGCGCCGCAACCTGGAGTTGCCGGAGCGGGCGCTGGCGGGCCTGTGGCGGCTCAACACCGCAACTACCATCGCCGAGGCCCGGGCCGCCGGCGCCGACCTGCGCCACGTCTCGCAGAACCTGGTCATCGCCCATCGCAACGGCGATATCGGCTGGCAGGTGACGGGCACCCTGCCCCAACGCGGACGCGGCAGCGGCATGCTGCCCATGCCGGGATGGGAGCCCGGCTACGGCTGGCAGGGCTGGCAGCCGTTCGCCGCCAATCCGGGGGCGACCAACCCCACCGATGGCCGCCTGGTGAATGCCAACAATCGCAGCGTGCCGCTGCTCACGGCGGGTGCTGTCGGCCACAGCTGGCTGCCGCCGTACCGGGCGGCGCGCATCCACGCGCTGCTGGACGCCGCCGATGCGCCGGATGCCCCCGCCCTGGCCCGCATGCAGGCGGACCGCGAGAGCCTGCGCGCGCAGGTGTTCATGGACGCGTTGCGCCGAACGCTGCCGGCGCTGCGGGCACTGGACCCCGAGGCCGCCCGCATCGCCGAAGAGGACTTGCTGCACTGGCGCGGCGACTTCTCGCCCGACAGCCGCGCCGGCGCCCTGTTCGGACTCCTGCTGCCGGCGCTTTATCAGGCCCTCTATGGCGATGAGCTCGGCGACGATCTGCGCGTGCTGATGCAGCTCGATGCCAGCACCTACGGGCCGTTGGATGAAGCCCTGCGGAGCGCATCCTCGAGCTTCTGGGATGATACGCAAACGCCGCAGCTGCAAGAGGGACCGGCCCATGTCTGGCGCGAGGCGCTGCTGGCGGCGCGCGCACGCCTGGATGCGCTGTTGCCCGCAGGATCCCAGCGGCTGGATCGGCTCCGGGGAGTCACCTTCCGCCATGCCTTCGCCGCCCGGCCCTGGCTCGGGCGCCTGTTCAGCGTCGGCCCCATCGGCATTGGCGGTGATAATGCCACGGTCAACGTCGCCAACGCCTCGGTGCTGGCACCCCAGCGCATCGGCTACATCCCCTCGGTGCGCGTGGTGTACACACCCACCGACTGGTCCGCCACCCGTGGCAGCCTGCCGCTCGGTCAATCCGGGCATCGGTTCTCGCGCTACCGCACCGACCAACTCGACGATTGGCTCGGCGTCGACGGCCACGTCTGGCCCTGGCACGGGCCGGCGCCCGGCACGGCGCAGCGCACGCTGCAGCTCTTGCCCGCGGCTGCGGATTGATCCCGACGCGGCGCGCGCCGTCTGGATTTGGGGGGCTGTCCGCGGTGACCGCCCGCATCGTCGCGGCGCGGGCGGTGCGCCTGGACTGTCTCAGGCTGGGGCCTGAAGCCCGGCGCCCCCGGCGTCCCTCAGCAGGCGTGACAGTAGTAGGCGGGCAGACCGGCGATACGACAGGCCTGCTTGCAGCCACCGCCGGGGAAGAGGCCCTCCAGATTCTTGCGGGTGCAGGGGCTGTGCCGCGAGACCTCGTGACCGATGCTGCGGATGATCACCTTCGGCGACGGCGGCATCTCGTGGAAGGCATAGTATTCGCGCAGAAAGTTGATGACACTCCAGTGGCAGTCGGTGAGCGCGAGGCCCTCTTGGGCGGCCAGCGCCTCCGCGAGGTCGTTGTCCCAGTCCAGGAAGCTCGCCAAGAGGCCCTTTTTGTTGAAGTGGACCTCGCGGCCAGCGATCTGTACGGCGGTCATACGGTGCTCTCCTCCACCCGCGGGTGGTCGATGAGGGTGTGGCCCGACATTGCGCCGGGCGAGTGGTCTCGATTGGCTTATTAGAAGATTTGAAAATCGTGGAACAGGTGATTCNNCACCTGTCAAGGAAATATAGTTCAAGGCCCGGGTCGCCTGGGCCCGGAGACTAGACCTGGATCAAGTCGCGGCTGATCTTTGCGCTGCGGCGCCCTGGTGCGGNCGCCGGTGTCGATCGCCGAAAGCCGCCTGGATGGCGTGGGGACACGGGCCTCCCCCGGCATACGCCGATGGCCGGCGNGAGCTTTCGCGGGCGGGGTGACGGCGGGCGGGGATCTCGGCCGCCGGGGTGCGGTGGTGAAGCCTAAGGGGGTGTAGGCACAGCCGGCCACCGGCCGCCGGCCCGGGCCTGCGAGACCTCGGGGGAGACCCGGGGGAGACCGACGGTCAGGAGCCCGGCACGCTCAGCGGGGCTGGGTCTGGCGGCGCCTGGGGCGCTGGCGATGGAGCCGAAACGGGGGCCGCGCCCGAGGCGAGGGGAAAGCGCGCCGCGCAAAAGACCTTGCGCGGGCGCGTGGCGCATCGGTCTACCAGCTGACGGCACCCTCGGCGACGCCCTCGAGCATGGCGGCGACCTCGCCCATGATGGGACTCGCTTCGATTTCCTCGGCGGGGATGCGCCGGTGCACCACATAGGTGGTCTCGGGCTCACTCGGCAGCGTATAGACAGCGATGATGAAGGGACAGTTGACGATACGGGTGGGATCCTCGGACGTCATCCTGCGCGACAGCACGGCGCTGCAGAACTCGATGGAGTGGGCATGGGTGTAAATCGTCTCCGCCATGCCGAGGTCCTGGCCCGTGCGCTCCAGCATCTCGTCCAAGTGCATGACATTGTTGATGTACATGCCGCGCTCCTGGATCGCGAGCTTGAGACCGTCGATGACGTCTTCGAAGCTGCTGTCGCTTTGATACACGGCGTAGCCATCGTCGGCCTGCGCCGGGCCGGCGACCATCAGCATCGCGACCAGCGAGAACAGGAAAGCACGCAGGAGGGGCGGCAGGCGCCGGGCTGCCCGGGCGGTGATCGCCGCGGCGGGCCGGGCCCGGCGGCCGGCCATTGCCGCGGCCAGCGGTTGGGAAAGCAGCAGTATTGGGGTCATCAGTATTGGTCCATGGGCCGGAAGGCGGGCGCTGAGGGCCAGGCATCGCCGGCGCCGCCCGGGGCCGGCGCGGGGGCGCTTTGGCGACTCTCCAGCTGCTCGATACGGCGCTTGAGGGCTTCGATCTCGCGCTCTTTTGCGTCATCGCCTGTCGTAGCGGGCGCACTTGAGGTGCCGGGTGCGGCCGGCGCGGCGTATCCCGGCGCATAGCCGGGTGCCGGCGGGTAGCCGTAGCCCGGCGCGCCATAGCCCGGTGCACCATAGGGGGCGCCGTAGCCGGGCGCACCATAGCCGCCATAGGGGCCGTAGGGGCCATAGGGGCCGTAGGGACCTTCGTCGTAGTAGTAGTCCTCGTTGTCGCCGCCGAACCAACGGCCCGGGTTGAACATGTCGCCAAAGCCGACCGCCTGCACGGCGGGTGCGAGCAGCAGCGCAGACACGAGGCCCACGGTGCGGATTACGGTGCGGGCTTGCATAGCCACGTTGGGCATCCTCCAGAATCGATGATGGATGGTTGTCGGCGCGGTGCTGCAATGGACTGGACCCGCAGAGCGCAAGGCTGCGGATGTGTCCGTTGCGGGGCGATCTGCGCCGCCTGTTACCGCGGGGCAAGCATACTACAGGCTGGGGGCTTCAGCGCCCGCTCACGGCTCTGCCCGACGCCGTTCGCCAGCGCCATGGGCATGGGTATGGCCGTGGTGGTGGCCATGATCCTGCGATGCAGGGGGCTCGCCGGCCGCAGGCCCGTGCCCGTGCCCGGCATGACCGCCGTGCAGCAGCGCGCCGTCGGGCTGCAGCGCCGGGCGCCCGGTGGCGCCGCTCGCCACCCGCTCGCGCTGCGCGGCGAGCTCGGCGCGCAGCCAATCGAGCCAGGGGCCCAGATGCGCGTCGTCGCGGCGGGCGCTGAGCGACAGTAAGGGCGCGGCGGTGCCGAGATCGCGCAGATAGCGCTCGGCCCGGGCCGCATCGAAGTCGTCCAGCACCGGCAGCAGATCCGCTTTGGTGAGCAGCACCAAGTCGGCGGCGCGGAACATCACCGGGTACTTGGCCGGCTTGTCATCGCCCTCGGGCACCGACAGCAGGGTGACGTTGCGATGATGGCCAAGGTCGAAGCTCGCCGGACAGACCAGATTGCCGACGTTCTCGATAAACAGGATGTCGACCCCGGTCAGATCCAGCCGATGCAGTGCGTCGTGCACCATGTGCGCGTCCAGATGGCAGGCACTGCCGGTGGCGATCTGGATGGCCGCGACCCCCTTCGCGCGGATGCGCTCGGCGTCGTTCTCGGTTTCCAGGTCGCCTTCGATGACGGCGATGCGCAGCTCGCGCCCCAGCGCGTCGATGGTGGCTTCCAGCAGACTGGTCTTGCCGGCCCCCGGCGAGGACATCAGGTTGACGGCGAGGATGCCACGGGCATCGAAGTGCGCGCGGTTATGCGCCGCTTGATGGTCGTTCTCGCCGAGCAGGCTCTGCAAGACCTCCACCGCGGCACGGCCCGAGGCGGTCTCGGCATGCTTACCGCCGGGACGCACGAGGTGCTCGTTGCCGGACGTGACGTTGCAGCCACAGGTGTCACACATGAATCAGCTCCGGATTGACGGCAGGTTCAATGCGAGACTATAGCAGCGCCGATGGCCGATTTGACCCTGTTTGGGGCGCGGAGCGCACGCCCGCCTGCTCGGGCGAGGCGGCATCGGGATCGGCGTTTGCCGATGGCCGGCGACCGGCGCCGGGCCTCTAGCGGCCGGTGCCCGCATCATCGGGCACGCGCAGTTCCAGATTCACCAGCAGCATTTCGTCACCGCTCACGAGGCGGGTGTGCCAGTCGCCGCAGGCGCCGCAGAGCAGGCGGTTCGGCGTCGCCTCGGTTTCGGCGCCGCAGGTCGTGCAGTGCACCCGCACCGGTGCCGGCTCGATGTCGAGCACCACCCCCTCGGCGATGGTGCCGGCGGCCGCCAGCGGATAGGCGTTGCGCAACAGCTGCGCGTCCACGCCCGACAGCGGACCGATGCGCAGCCGGATGTGCTCCACCCGATCGGCGCCGTGATCGGCGGCGATGCGCTGCACCTGATCCAGCAGCGATTGGCACACCGAGAGCTCATGCATGGCACACGCCCGCGGCGGCGTTCACTGGACGCTCGCGTCGTCGCCGCGTAGCCCACAGACGTGGACCCGCGGCGTACATGGCTGCGAGGGCTGGATTGCCGGCGGCGGCATCGGGGCGGCCGAGCGATGGGGGCGC
>PR_CR_10_Liq_1_inCRDRAFT_1001916_pt1 | contig 11147 bp, 10 predicted proteins | sample PRCRCaboRojoPR_3_FD_10241 | JGI IMG/M metagenome (IMG submission 10241) | reverse complement strand
TATCATTTCCACGACCTTCGGGAAGCCACCGGGTTCCAGCGTTGTACGCCAAAACTTTGGACCTATCAGCCGACATGGTGGCTGGCGGCGACTCAACGTACTTTTTACCCGAGCCAAGAGGTCCATCGTCCTTTATACGTCACTACGTCCGGAAGATATCGTGCTGGATGGCGCTACTCCCGACGGTACTAAAGCATTACGAAGTTATCTTGAATATGCCCGTTCCGGTTCCTTGACTACCGTTGAAGAAACAAACCGTGAGCCAGATAGCGACTTCGAGGTGTCCGTGATGGACATGCTCAAATCAAGAGGCTACGAAGTGACCCCACAGTTAGGGGTTGCTGGTTACCGCATCGACATTGCTGTTAAACATCCAGATGCACAGGGCTCGTATTTAGCTGCAATTGAATGTGACGGTGCTGCCTACCACTCCGCGTTGTCTGTTCGCGATCGCGACCGCATTCGCCAAGAAATTCTCGAGTCACTCGGGTGGCGTGGCCGCATTTGGCGCATCTGGTCCACCGATTGGTTCCGCACGCCGAGACAGGAAACTGAAAAACTCATTAGCTTCCTCGAAGACCTACGCGAAAGTTGGAAACCTGCACACGCCGCGGGTGAGACCTGGATTGAGGAAGGGCAGTCGACGGCAGAAACAGCTACAAACGCCGAGCCAGAACTTGAGCGTGTTGAGAATACCGAACAAGCCCTAATTGAACGGGAGGTCATGAGCGCCGCATTGATCAATACGGAAGACGATTTAGAAGTCGAAGTGGGTGACGTGGTCCATTATGCTGACATGGCTAATCCCAAGACCTGCTTACGGTTCAAATTACCGATGGGAAAGATGACTTCGCTAATGGCATCGTGAACGAAAGTCGTCCACTTGCGCAAATATTGTTGGGGGCGGTTGTTGGAGATGAGGTCAATCTTCACTTGGCTGGCAAAGCCTCTAGGACATTCCAAATCGTTGAAATCAAAAGAACGCAAAGCTAATGATCTGACCAGCACCCTGCTCCCGGTGCGGCAGATTTAGTTTGTCGGTTTTAAGCCCCACTTCGTCTAGTTAATTGACTAAGGAAATGTTAACGTAGGCGATCTAATGTAGACCTGAGGTCAGTAAAGATGAACGACCAACTCAAAACGGTGTCGCGCATATCAGCGCTCGTGCTTCTTACAGGATTGATATCTGCCTGTGGAAGCGTCAAGCAGTTGAACAATCCTGCCACGAGTCAAAGTCAACCAGACCCATCCTCACTTAGCGGTCGGGACGCTCTATATGAAACAGCCGTGAAAAGCGACTTGAGCGTTTCTTACAATTTGTCCACTTCGGCGATGGGAATGGCGAAGCTCGGGCTCATAATCAAAAATGTGGGTAGCAGTGAGCTAGTAGCTGTCCCGAGTGTGCGCATCACGAACGCTAGTGGCTTTGTAGTTCAGCCCTATACTCACCAAGGGTTTATGAGTATGGCTGCCTCTATGGCCGGTACCGCAGTGCCACCCATACCATCACAAGATGCAGGACAAACCTACTACTCCGCCGGAACGGTTACTAGCAACAGCGGTGCGACTTATAACTACAGCGGCACGACGACATCCACAGCCAACTTTGGCAGTAGTTTTGCGCAGGGGTTTAACCAAGGTATGGCATTAGCAGCTATTGGGCGCCGGAACACAGGGTATTCGATGATGGAGTGGGGAAATACTTACTGGCTCAAATCACAATACACGTTGCCGCCAGGGGGCGCGGCAGCGGGCGGCATAATGTTTCCTAGTGCTCAATTAAGACTTCCTCTAACGATCGATATAGACGTTTCAGGGCGACGATTCACCTTCACCACGGTACAGAAGCTCTAGGTGAGTGGTGAGACCGCGTAACTCTGCGGCTACGCCTTCAAGCATGTTCTGCAAATCCAGCAATTCTCGTTACCAGTGAAGCATAGATATTTGTGAAGATATTTAAATATATAGATGACAGCAAAATCCACTTAAAGGCCCGCAGGGCAATAGAGGACAAGGCACTTGTTTGGCTTTAATCCCTTCAAGAAAATAGATAACAGGCGTAGCAGTAGCGCTCTTCGAGCGAGCTCATCAGCACGTCTAAGGAGCTGTCTGTGAGTAATCGAGGAAAGGCTTGGGGCAAACTAGATGAAACGGGTAGGCGTCACCCACTGATAGATCACATGCTTGATGTGGCTGCTTGCTTTTTGGAAATAGCAAAACAGGAATGCAATGCGAGAGCATTGGAGTGTGTGGCAGGTCGAACGTTAACTAGGGTAGATATGATGCGTCTTGCTGCTATAGCTTTCCTGCATGATGTTGGTAAAGCCAATGCCGGGTTTCAAGCAAAGCAGTGGTCACATGAGACAAACCCCAGTCCTGCTAGCTGGCCCCCGACCGCTGGTCACACGAATGAAGCATTATTTATTTTCACAGATGAAAAACTAGCGAGCGCTTTGCCGTTAGAGGCTATGAGCGAATGGGGAGACGCATGCCTTAACTTGTGGCGGGCCGCCATCAGTCATCATGGCAGCCCGGCGATTGATCCGACAGAAGCCAACGTAAAGCAATTTTGGGACCCAGTCATTCAAGATGGTGAGGTTGTCTATGATCCTCGCAATACTCTGACAGAGATAGGATACTGCCTCACCCTTTGGTTTAAACCAGCATTTGAAGCCGGACTACCACTTCCCAATAACCCCGAATTCGCCCACTATTTTGCCGGGCTTGTACAGTTTGCGGATTGGTTGGGATCAGATACGGAGTTTTTCCCGTATGCGAAGGACGAAGAGGACCGAAACCAAACAGTGTGGCTACGTGCAAAGAGTGCTGTTGGGAAAATTGGCGTCGATGCCCAACCATGGCGAGATGCTTTAACTTCGTTGCCTGACTTTAAAACAGTTTTTCATGTGGCAGCTCCACGACCGATACAAGCCAAAATGGCAGAACCCGGTTTGGGCAATCTACTGATTCTGGAGTCTGAAACAGGTAGCGGGAAGACCGAGGCTGCCCTCTGGAGGTTTGCTCATCTATTTCAGACCGGACAAGTAGACAGTCTCTACTTTGCACTGCCTACAAGGGTGGCTGCGACCCAGCTTTACGAACGAGCTATGCGGTTTGCGGAAAATCTATGGGCTTCGTCTCAAATGGCGCCGCCCTTGGTGGTTCGCGCACTAGCAGGATATGAGAGCGCAGACGGGACAGATATTTTGACAAGGCTGCCAGACTTCAAGGTATTGTGGGCAGACAAGCCGGACGAACAAAAGGCCCACAAACGTTGGGCGGCCGAGTCGAGTAAGCGTTTTCTGGCGGCACCACTTGCCGTGGGTACCATTGATCAAGCTCTGATGGCCGGTTTACAGGTTCGCCATGCTCACATGCGCCACAGCTTATTGGCCCGCAGCTTGTTGGTAGTTGACGAGGTGCATGCTTCAGACGCCTATATGGCCACGTTACTTGCGCATTTGCTCAAAGCACACCTAAACGCCGGCGGGCATGCTTTATTGCTGTCCGCCACCTTGGGATCAAGTGCTCATCATCGGTACCAAAATTTGGTTGCGCCTGAAATAGGTATGCCTTCATTGGCACAAGCAAAGATCAAGGCTTATCCAGCGCTGACAGATGGTGCGAGCACGCACGCACTACTGAATATGGGACGAAGTAAACGGGTGTTTTGGCAAGTACTGGACTGCATAGACGAAACAAGGACTATTGCAACAGTGGCCATTACAGCAGCACAGCAAGGTGCCAAAGTGCTAGTGATCCGCAACACCGTGCCCACTGCTATAGCCGCCTTTCGGGAAATTGAAGAGCTTGCAGACGCACATCATTTGCAGGGGGCAATTTTTGAACTCAATGGCGTAGCCACTGTACACCACAGCCGCTACAGTCGCGAAGATCGTCCTTTGCTGGACCAAGCGATTGAACGGCAAATTGGTAAAAAGCGTGAGCACTCTTTGCAACCCTGTATCGTTGTAGGAACGCAAACACTGGAACAGAGCCTAGACATTGATGCTGACATATTGATTACTGATCTCTGCCCTATGGACGTATTGCTACAGCGAGTAGGTCGTTTGCATCGCCATGATCGACCGCCAGAAGCGCGGCCCCTGATGTACCGCGCAGCCCAAGCGATCGTGTTGGTGCCTTCAGGTCATTCGCTAGAAGGTTGTCTAAAAAAACCACGCCACGGACTAGGCCGTTTCAACAATGGTGGTGGCATATATACAGATCTGCGGATTCTCGAGGCGACGCGCAGAGTAATTTTCGCAGCGAGATGCCATGACATACCTAAAAGCAATCGTGAATTGGTGGAGCAGGCAACGCATCCAGAGGTGTTGTCGGCTATAGAAAGTGAATTGGGTACGGCTTGGCAGGAACACGGACAGGCAGCTGACGGGCGAACACAAGCAGAGAAAATGATAGCGTCTCTTAGCAAGCTGCCTTTCGAAAAATACTTTGAGGATGAGGCTGGCAATGTATTGCAGTTCCCCGGTAGTGACCAGCGAATATCTAGCCGCCTGGGTGCGTCTGATTATTTGTTGACATTTGACCCACCGCTGCCGGGGCCCTTCAAGCAAAAAATTCGGATGCTCCCCATGCGTGGCCACATGTGGCCACGAGGAGTAGACCCAGACGAACAACCAAAGGTAGAGGATCAATTGCCTAGCGGTGGTTTCACTTTCAGGCTCGGTCCGAGCAAGTACTGCTACAGCCGGTTCGGGCTGGAGCGCATACCAGAAAGATCACGGGAGGAAATGCATGACTAATGCGATTTTGCATTCACCTACGTCATTGTTTGGGAGCCTGTTAGACGATCCGTTGATTCACTACCGGCATCCCGACACGGGGAAGCGAACAGCAGTCACCCTGCCAGAGTTGTTTGTGGCCATGACAAAGGATGGCGTGCGTGACTTTCCCCTCCTGCGGCCGCACCAGCGTCACCCTTGGCATGCGTTTTTGGTTCAACTCGCCGCAATTGCGCTGCACCGGGCAGATGAAGCAGAGCCATTTACTACCGGAGCCCAATGGCGTGACGCGCTGCTAGCGCTCACACCCGCCGACCCCGACGGTGCCGCATGGTGTTTGGTCAGTCCAGTTAGCAGACCTGCGTTCATGCAAGCGCCTGAGCCAAGCGGAAGTATTGGTTCTTGGAAAAATGTCTGTGTGGCTGCCGACGAATTAGACATGTTAGTCACCTCTAAGAACCACGATCTAAAAGCGAGTCGGATGATTGAAAGCAGCCCAGAAGACTGGGTTTACGCTTTAGTCAGCCTGCAGACACAAGAGGGATTTCTTGGAGCCGGCAATTACGGTATCTCAAGAATGAACGGGGGGTTTGCAAGTCGGTGTGGTGTGGGTGTTTATCCAAACGGAATGTGGGGTAAGCGGTGGGTTAGGGATTTGAAGGCACTACTTAACAGCCGAGCGCGAAAAGTAGTGGCCGATGGTTCTAACAAGACCGGCCTACATGCACTTTTATGGCTTTCACCTTGGGACGGTACAAGCAGCCTACCCTTTGACAAGCTTGAACCCTGGTATATCGAAATTTGCCGGAGAGTACGGCTCGTAAAAGAGGACTGCATAAAAGCTAGACTCATCGGTAGCAAAGCACCACGAGTAGCTGCTAAAGACCTCAATGGCGTGACTGGCGACCCGTGGATGCCGGTTGATATCCCGCAAGCAAAAGCACTGACTATTGGTGCACGTGGGTTCGACTACAAACTATCGGTGCAGTTGCTTCTCGGGGATAAGTACACGAAACCAATAGCCCAGACTTGGCTTGCATCTGATGACACGGACGGCGTGAAGTTGATTGCACAGGGTGTTGCTCGAGGCCAGGGCAAGACCGAGGGTTATCACGAACGCCGGATTCCTATCTCCCGCAGAGTTCGCCAAGCACTGATGACACGCCAAACTGACGAGTTAGCAAAACTAGCCGATGAACGAATAGAAGCCATTAGTGAAGTTCGAAAAATGTTGTGGGGGGCTATCGCTGTTCTACTCGCGAACGGCGCAAAGGATGACAGCGGGAACCACAAAGATGGCAGCGATACCGTTACAAAGCGGGCTAACGTTTTTACCCAGCCTTTCGAAGCAGAGTGCGATGCCGAATTCTTCACTGAATTAGCTCAAGAGATAGAAAGTAATGACCGTATTTCGGTTCGTACACGGTGGTTACAAAAATTGGCGACTCGAGCAGAGCGATTTTTGCGAGCAGCTTTTATCGTAGGCCCCCGTAATGGGCACTTGCGGTATCGCGCTCAAGCGGCAGCATTAAGTCGGTTGCATGGGGCCATGCGTGGCAACAAATTGCCTGCACTGGCGCTTGCTTTGAAATCAAAACAAACAGAAGAGGAAACGCATGAGCTCGTCTGAACAAGCAACAATACAAGAAACCGATTTGACGCAGGACGCGCGCCCTTTGGGGAAACTAGCTGGATTCATCGATCGCGCAGACCCTGGCACCAAAGCTGCTCTAGCACGTCTTGATCCGTCTAACTTGAAGCCGCACCAAATCGCTGCCCTCTCGCGGGCATTGGTGGCTGCAGGGCTAGAGCCCGAAAAGTGGCATCTCAAAAACTGGAACTGCTGGGCCTTGGTAGCCCATGGGATGGCGTTGGCTGGGCATAGCAAAGGTCGCCTGGGTGCACAACTAGCCAGTGCAGGCATCGCCGAATCGCGGGTGACCAAATTGCTCGTATCGCGTGGTGAGGCTTTTTTACAAATCGTGCCACGCCTTTTACGCCTGCTCGCTAGCAAACAGACATCACCTAACTGGTATGAGCTGAGCGACTTGATTTTTTGGGATGACACCATCGATCCCATCAAACACGCAAAGGTTGAGGATCGTCGTCGCAAAGTGGCGGGAGATTACTTTGCTGCGTTACAGCACGCAAATAAACACTGACTTTAAATTCAATCGAGGATATACACATGACCACCCTCCCACGCTTCATTCAAATCCACACCCTGCACAATTACCCAGCATCATTACTCAACCGTGATGATGCCGGCTTAGCAAAACGCTTACCGTACGGCAATGCTATTCGAACCCGTATTTCTTCGCAGTGTCTCAAACGGCACTGGCGTGTGGCTGATGATGCATTTTCCCTCTCGACCCTGGGTGTTCCCATGGCTATCCGCTCAAGGGAATTGCCACGACAGATGCGTGACATGTTGATACAGAAAGGCGGAAACGAAGGGCTTGCGCAGGCTGCAATCGAGGGTATGCGAAACGGTGGCTTGCTAGACAAGGCTGGCAAGGATCCTCAAGGTGAAGATGCGCTGAGCACAGGGCAAGCAGTATTGCTGGGCAAAGCCGAGCGGGATTACCTAGTCGGCAAATGTCTTGCTTTGATGGAAGAACACACTGATCCCAAAGCGTTGAAAGAAGCTGTGGCTATGTGGCTGAAGGACAAGGACGAAAAGAAAAACATCGAAGCTATGAAACTAGGGAGCGGTTTGGAGTCTGCACTGTTCGGTCGCATGGTGACTTCCGATGTTTTATCCAACCGCGATGCCTCGGTCTACGTAGCCCATGCCTTCACAGTGCACGAAGCACAGGTTGAGAACGATTATTTCACTGTAGTGGATGACTTGCTGAATGAAAGCGGTGAACTGGGCTCGGCAGGCATTTTTGACACTGAGCTGGCCTCGGGTCTTTATTACGGCTACGCGGTGGTAGATGTACCGCAGCTAGTGGCTAACATTGAGGGTATAGATATTAAAGAATGCTTTAAGGCGGGGGCCGAACAGCGTGAACTTGCAGCCAAAGTAGTCCATCATCTGCTGCACCTAGTTGCCACCGTTAGCCCTGGTGCCAAACGCGGCAGCACGGCGCCTTTTGAGTGGGCTAAATTCATGTTGGTCGAGATAGGTGACTGGCAGCCGCGTAGTTTAGCTGGCGCCTTCCAGAATGCGCTGGATCTTCGCGCAGGCAAAATCCGTGAATGTGCAGTCAGCCAATTAACCGATGAATTGAGGCGCCTTGATGTTGCCTACGGTGCGCCGTGCGAGCGTCGGTTTTTGTCAGTAGATGAGTGTCAAGTACCTGGTGCCGAACGTCTGCCTTTAGCTGGGTTGGCGCAGTGGGCGCAAGCGCGCATCGTAAGCGGTAATTTGCAGGAGTCATAAGATGGCACTGCACATGATGATGCGCCTGCGAGCGCCGCTGATCTCATTCGGCGGGGAAACGATTGACAATCATGGAATCATTCGGAGCTTTCCAGCTTTATCGATGGTTACTGGCTTACTGGCGAACGCTTTGGGATGGGATCGTAGCGACGCTGCAAAGCACAATATCCTGCAAGAACGCTTAGTGATGGGTGCACGTCTGGATTCGGGTGGAAGTCTTCTAGTTGACTTCCAAACAGTCCAGTTGTCAGCAAACGACAAAGGTTGGACAACGAGAGGCAGCGCAGAAGGCCGAGCCGGTGGCGCAGGCACCTATGCTGGGCCTCATCTGCGCTATCGCCAGTATTTCGGGGACATGGATGTGCTGCTCGCGTTACGTCTTAAGTCAGCAGACGAGTCACCCACACTCTCCGAATTAGCCTCCGCGTTAGACAAGCCAGCCCGTCCCCTGTTTGTGGGCAGAAAGAACTGCTTGCCGACTGAGCGCGTGATGGCTGGGTGGGTAGAGGCGGACAACATTCTTAATGCACTTGAGCGGGCAGAGCCCGCATTACAGGCATCAACACTTGCCCAGTGGCCCGTGGGTGAGGGGGAATTACTTGGCGAGCAAGAGACGAAAGACGTTTGTGACGAGCGCAACTGGAGCAGCGGCGTACACGGTGGCTGGCGACCCGTCAGAGAAGGTCTGTTACATCCTGCCCAAGTGGAGACTATATGAGTCAATCACTTTACTTAGCGCACATGCGGCCCAAACTGTATCGATTGCTACCTTGGGCAGACCGTCAAGGTCTAATTCCCGATAGAGGGCAAGGCGACCTGGGTTACGCATTTCATGCAGCCTTACGTGCGGCTTTTAGCGACTTGGCACCGCAGCCCTTTAGCTATAAAGAAAACCAGGGTTTGCTAGCCTATAGTGAGAACGGTGAGGCGATAAAGGCCGCCGCTGCACTAGCGCCACCAGAAATAGCCGATATGTTGGGGCTTGATGAATCATCACAATCACCAGGACTGTTGGTAAGGTCATTTCCCTCCGTTTGGAAAGAAGGGCAACTCTTGGCTTTCGAAGTGCGTGTGCGACCAATTGTGCGTTCTAAGGATGGACGCGAGCGCGATGCGTTTTTGGTGGCGATCGAACAAAGTCGTTTTGAAAACCAAAGCCGGCCAGTTGTTTACATTAATTGGCTCAAAAGACAGTTTGCTGAGGCAGCCGTCATAAAAGAGGTCAGTATGACTGCCTTCCACCTAAGCTCTGTCATGCGGCGTATTGCATCACAATCAGATGGTAATCGACCGAAACGGACGCTGCTCGGACCTGATGTCGCTTTTTCTGGTGTGCTTGAGATTAATGACAGACACTCATTCGAAAACTTGTTACGACGCGGTATAGGGCGGCATAGAGCATTTGGATTCGGCATGCTTTTACTTAAACCAATCAACGCTGGAGCGTACTGATTTTGCTCAAAGGTCGCCTCGGGCTGGAAAAGGCTCGTATACCTCATGCTGACAGGCACGGCCTAATCTGGTTGGAGCGCGGCGAGTTGTGCGTGATCAATGGTTGCGTACATTTCGCACGCAGTAAGGATAACGCCGACCCCACAGTGGATCAAATTCCGCATCAGGCTGTATCGATCATCTTGCTTGGGCCTGGTAGTAGCGTCACGCATGATGCTTTACGATTGCTTGCGAGGCATGGCACCATGCTGGCTGCAGTGGGTCTGGACGGTGTACGTAGCTATACAGCACCCCCTCTGATGCCGGACCGCTCCGATATTGCGCGACGTCAAGCTGAACTATGGGGTAATCCCAGACGTCGTATAAGCGTAGCCCGCCACATGTATGCTTTGCGCTTGGGAGAGGTGTTACCACACCGTGATTTGAATACTTTGCGCGGCATAGAGGGAAGTCGGGTCAAAGAGACATATAGACTCATGGCACAAACGTTTGGGGTTGAGTGGCACGGGCGTAGGTTCGATCGGACTAATCCAGACGCTGACGACTTACCTAATCAAGCCATCAACCATGCCGCCACAGCAGTACAAGCTGCCGCGGCCATTGCTACGCAATCAGTTGCTGCCATCCCGCAGTTGGGCTTTATTCATGAGGACTCTGGTCAAGCCTTTGTACTAGATATTGCTGATTTGTTTCGTGATCAGATCACCCTAAAGATAGCATTTTCAGCAGTCAAAAAAAGTAAGACTTCGGAGGAACTGATAGAGCGTCTGGTTCGACGAGAGGCCGCTAAAGTGTTTCGCAAGGAAACAGTGATTCCTTCTATGATTGACAAAATCAAGCAAATACTTCGAACAGATGAGGTGGCGCATGGCACTCGTGACCGTAGTGACTCGTGACGTTGCTGACCGTTTTCGGGGGTTTCTAAGTTCCGTGATGCTTGAAGTTGCACCTGCGACCTACGTCAGCCCAAGAATGAGCAAAGGAATCAGGGAACGTGTCTGGAAGGTGCTGACTGAATGGCATACCTCTGAGCCTCGTGGTAGCGTCGTGATGATTTGGAGGGACATGGAAGCGACAGGTGGTATTGGCTTAGCTCATTTGGGGGCACCACCAAAAACAGTTGTCGAAGTTGATGGTATGTGGATTTCGCGCTCTAGGTGGTAACAGCCGCTCTTTAAAAACAGATAGATATTCTGGAAAACCGATTTAGTTCAAAAGGTTAACATCTAGAGTTTCCCCCGCACACGCGGGGATAGGCCCGGTTGAATCCCTACACATCCCTACACGCAAGGGTTTCCCCCGCACACGCGGGGATAGGCCCCAATCGTATAAGGTGCTACCCCTTATACCGTCGTTTCCCCCGCACACGCGGGGATAGGCCCATGTTACGAGTGGCAACTAGGTGGAGCAAAATGTTTCCCCCGCACACGCGGGGATAGGCCCTCGGTCGCGTCTGCTGTAAAGCCGACCTCAAGGTTTCCCCCGCACACGCGGGGATAGGCCCTCTGCCATTTCCACGCAAAGCAGCTCTAACGTGTTTCCCCCGCACACGCGGGGATAGG
>PR_CR_10_Liq_1_inCRDRAFT_1001915_pt1 | contig 11150 bp, 12 predicted proteins | sample PRCRCaboRojoPR_3_FD_10241 | JGI IMG/M metagenome (IMG submission 10241) | reverse complement strand
CAGGACGCCGGGGGCCTGCCGGTCACCGGCTACCTGACCCGGGCCCAGATCGCCCGGCTGGCCGACGCGGCGGACGCCCGCGCCGCCGCGCTGGAGGCGCAAGCGAAGGAACGCCGGCGCGAGGCGGAACGCGCCGACCGTGCCTTCTGGGACGAGACGGGCCGCGGCGCAGGCGAGGCCGGCCTCCGGCGCTATCTCGATCGCTACCCGGACGGGCTTTATGCCGAGACCGCGCGCGACCGCCTAAACCAGATCGAGGCGGAACGGCGCGGGCGTATCCCCGAAGCGGAACGCCGCGCCTGGGACGCGGCGCGCGACAGGGACACCATCGCGGCCTACCGCGACTATCTCGACCGCTATCCGGAGGGGGCCTTCGCGGAGGCTGCCCGCGACCGGGTTCGCGCGCTGGAACGCGACCGCGAGGAGGCGGGCCGCCTCGAGGCGGCGCGCGCGGGCGAGCGCGCCCTCGGGCTCAACCCGATCACCCGGATGCTGGTCGAAACGCAGCTGGCGCGGATGGGGCATGACCCGGGGCAGGTGGACGGATCCTTCGACGACCGCACCCGTGCCGCGATCCGCCGCTACCAGCGTGCCCAGGGCCTCGAGGTGACCGGGTATCTCAGCCGCGCGGTGCTCGTGCGGATGCTGGCGGGCATGACGCGGCCCTGAACCGGGCACGAAGAAAAGCCGCCGGGCGCGGGGCCCGGCGGCGCTCATTCCGACGGAATTCCGTGTCGCTCAGCCCTGGCGGGCCTTGAACCGTCGCTGCGTCTTGTTGATGACGTAGACGCGGCCCTTGCGGCGCACGACGCGGCAGTCGCGATGCCGGTTCTTAAGCGAACGGAGCGAGTTCTTGACCTTCATCGGTCCTCTCCTCATCTCGCGGCGCGCGTGCGCCTCGGTTACGTTTCGTCGCGTGTCTTCGCGATGGTGGGCGCGACTGGGTTCGAACCAGTGACCCCTACGATGTCAACGTAGTGCTCTACCGCTGAGCTACGCGCCCATCCGCGCTGAAAAAGATCCGGGTTCCGCCCAGGGGCGAGGGCCCGGCTCCACGCTGGTCCGGCGCTCTATAATCGGAGTCGGAACGGGGTTCAAGGGGTTTTGGAGTGGCGCAGAAAAGGGCTATATCGAGAAGCGAAAGGACCCGCGCATGCCCGAGACGCCCTATCGCCTGATCCGCCCCGAGATCCACAGCACGAGCGTGATCTTCTCCTCGCCGCACAGCGGCCGGGAGTACCCGCGCGATTTCCTCCGGGCCACGGAGTTGACGGAGCGCTCGGTGCGGTCCTCCGAGGATGCCTTCGTCGATATCCTCTTCGACCGCGCGCCCGACTTCGGCGCCCCGCTGATCGCCGCCACGGCGCCGCGCGCCTATGTCGATCTGAACCGCGGCGCCGACGAGCTGGATCCCGCCGTGATACGTGACGTCAGCCAGACCGTGCACAATCCGCGCATTGCCTCCGGGCTGGGCGTGATCCCCCGCGTCGTTTCCAACGGTCGCCAGATCTACCGCGGCAAGATTTCCCGCGAAGAGGCGACGGCGCGGATCGACCGCTATCACAGGCCCTATCACGCGGCGCTGCGCCAGCTTCTGCAGGACAGCCACGCCCGGTTCGGCGAAGCGATCCTGGTCGATTGCCACTCGATGCCGCACGAGGCGCTCGAGGGTGTGACGCCGCGCGGGGCAAGGCGGCCCGACGTGGTGCTGGGCGACCGGTTCGGCGCCGCCTGCGGCGCCCATGTGATCGAGGAGGTCGAGACGATCTTTGCCGGGGCGGGCTTGCGCGTCGCGCGCAACGCCCCGTTCGCCGGTGCCTATATCGTCCAGAGCTACGGCCGCCCCTCGCGCCGCCAGCATGTCGTGCAGGTCGAACTCGACCGGTCGCTCTACATGAACGAGGCGCTGGTGCGCCCCAGCGACGATTTCGAGAGCTTCCGCGCCCTGATGACCGAGGTGGTGGCAAAGGTGACCGCGCTTGGCCGGGCGTCGGACATGGCGCTCGCCGCCGAGTGATCTAGCGCAGCGACCGCCCCTTGAGGATCGCGCCGTCTCCGAAGCGGCGCCGGATCGCGTCGGTCGCGTGCTCGGCCCGGGCGCGGCGTGCGGCGTCCGGATCCAGCAGGTCCGGGGACAGATCGGACTCCGCCGCCGGGCGGAGCGACGAGAGTCCGACCCCGATCAGGCGGAACGGCCCGGGCACGGTCACCTGGTCCAGCAGCCCGCGCGCGGTCCGGTAGATCCGGTCGGCGATCTGGGTCGGCTCGCGCAGGGTCACGCGCCGGGTCAGGCTTCGGTGGTCGCTGCGCTTGAGCTTCAGCGTGACCACCGCGCCGCCGAGCGCCTTGGCCTTGGCCCGGTCGGCCACCTTTTCCGCCAGCCGCCAGAGGTGGCCGTCGAGCAGGTCGCGATCGGCGATATCCTCGGCGAAGGTGGTCTCGTTCGAGATGCTCTTGACCGGCGCGTTGGGCGAGACCCGGCGGCTGTCCTGCCCGCGCGCCAGGTGCCAGAGTCGCTCGCCCATGCTGCCGAAGGCGGCGTGCAGCTCCTTGCGATCCCAGCGCCGGAGGTCCGCGAAGCTGCGGATGCCCTGCGCCTCGAGCGTGGCCTGTCCCGCCGCGCCGACGCCCCAGATCATGCCGACCGGCCTGTCGGCCAGGAAATCCGCGGTCTCGGCGGTGCCGATCACGGAGAAGCCGCGCGGCTTGTCGAGATCGGAGGCGAGCTTGGCCAGGAACTTGTTGTGGCTGAGCCCGATGGAGCCGGAAACGCCGAGCTCGGCCTCCATCCGCCGCACCATCCGCGCCAGCAGCACCGCCGGCGGCGCCCCGTGCAATCGCGCGGTGCCGGTCAGGTCCAGGAACGCCTCGTCGAGCGAGAGCGGCTCGACCGCCGGGGTGAGGTCGGTCATCATCGCGCGGATGGCGCGGCTGACCTCGGCATAAAGGTCCATCCGCGGCCGCAGAACCACCGCGTCCGGACACAGCTCCAGCGCCTTGAACATCGGCATGGCAGAGCGCACGCCCCGGATGCGCGCGATGTAGCAGGCCGTCGAGACCACGCCGCGCCTGCCCCCGCCGATGATCACCGGCTTGTCGGCGAGATCGGCGTTCTCGCGTTTCTCGACCGCGGCATAGAACGCGTCGCAATCCATATGCGCGATGGAGAGCGTGAAGAGCTCGTCATGGGCCGTGACGCGCGGACCCCGGCAGGCCGGGCAGCGCCGGCCGGCGTCGAAGGTTTCCATGCAGTCGCGGCAAAGGGCTGGCATGCGCGGGCGTCCGGGATGTCGTGACGGCAGTCTAGACCCTCTGACCGCCGCCGGAAAGGCCGCCGGCGGTCAGAGCCGCTGCGCGGCGGTCCATGCCTCCGGCGGGGATATTTCGGCCACTTGGACGGTGCGGGATCAGGGCAGTTCGGCGCGCACGGCCTCGGCGGCGGCGCGGGGGTCGGCGGCCTGCCAGATCGGGCGGCCCACGACGATATGGTCGGCCCCCGCGGCGATGGCCGCGGCCGGCGTCGCGATCCGTTTCTGGTCGCCCGCGGCCGCGCCGGCGGGGCGCACGCCCGGGGTGACGATCAGCTTGCCCGTGGCCTCGGGCAGGGCCCGAATGGCGGCGGCTTCCTGCGGCGAGGCAATCACCCCGTCGGCCCCGGCCGCGAGCGCGCGGCGCGCGCGCTCGGTCACCAGCTCGGCGATCTCGCCGGGCACGATCATCGCCGCATCGAGATCGGCGCGGTCGAGCGAGGTCAGGATCGTCACCGCCAGGATCCGCGTCGGCTTGTCGCCGCGGCCGGCCACCGCGGCGCGCACCACATGCGGGTCGCCATGAACGGTCAGGAAATCGAGGTCGTACGCTGCAAGGCCTCGCACCGCGGCCTCGACGGTGGCCGGGATGTCGAAGAGCTTCATGTCGAGGAATATGCGTTTGCCGTGTTCGGCCTTGAGTTCATGCGCCAGCGCGAGACCACCCCCCGTCAGCATGCCGAGCCCGATCTTGTAGAAGGACACCGTGTCGCCCAGCCTCTGGGAGAGCTGCAGGCCCTCGAGCGCGTTCGGGACGTCGAGGGCGACGATCAGGCGGTCATCGGCGGCGGGCATGGGGATATCTCCTTTCAGGCGTCAGCGCTGTGTAGCGCCGGCGCCGCTCTGCGGCAAGTTGTGTCGCGGTCCTATGGCTTGTCATCGGACGGCCCACTCCCCAAATACATGCCGAGGCTTGCATAAGCGCGTGCCGCATGTCGGGCGCCGGATACTCGCAAGCGCTTACGAGAGGAGTTGAGAACATGAACTTCGAGAAGTTCACGGAACGCGCGCGCGGATTCGTCCAGGCGGCCCAGACGATCGCCATGCGCGAGACCCACCAGCGTGTCATGCCCGAGCATTTGCTGAAGGCGTTGATGGATGACGAGGAAGGCCTCGCAAGCAACCTGATCCAGAAAGCCGGGGGCGACGCCAAGCTCGTCCGGGCGGCCAACGAGTCGGCGATCGCGAAGATCGCCAGGGTGAGCGGCGCCGGCGACCAGATCTACGTCGACACCCAGACCGCCCGCGTGCTCGACGAGGCCGAGAAGCTGGCCACCAAGGCCGGCGACAGCTTCGTCCCGGTGGAGCGTATCCTGACCGCGCTCGCCATCGTGCGGTCCGAGGCCAAGAAGGCGCTCGAGGCCGGCAACGTGACGGCGCAGGGGCTGAACACGGCCATCAACGACCTGCGCAAGGGCCGGACCGCCGACAGCGCATCGGCCGAGGAAGGCTACGAGGCGCTGAAGAAATATGCCCGCGACCTGACCGAGGCCGCCGCGGACGGCAAGATCGACCCGATCATCGGCCGCGACGAGGAGATCCGGCGCGCCATGCAGGTGCTGAGCCGGCGCACGAAGAACAACCCGGTCCTGATCGGCGATCCCGGCGTGGGCAAGACCGCCATCGCCGAGGGCATGGCGCTGCGGATCGTCAATGGCGACGTGCCGGAAAGCCTGCGCAACAAGAAGCTGATGGCGCTCGACATGGGGGCGCTGATCGCAGGTGCGAAGTACCGCGGCGAATTCGAGGAGCGTCTNAAGGCGATCCTGAGCGAGATCACCGCCGCGTCCGGCGAGATCATTCTCTTCATCGACGAGATGCACACCCTGGTGGGCGCGGGAAAGGCGGACGGGGCGATGGATGCCTCGAACCTGCTCAAACCGGCGCTGGCGCGGGGCGAGCTGCACTGCATCGGTGCGACCACGCTCGACGAGTACCGCAAGCATGTCGAGAAGGACGCGGCGCTTGCGCGGCGTTTCCAGCCGGTCTTCATCGACGAGCCGACTGTCGACGACACCATATCGATCCTGCGGGGCATCAAGGAGAAATACGAGCTGCACCACGGTGTGCGGATCTCGGACTCGGCGCTGGTGGCCGCGGCGCAGCTGTCGAACCGCTACATTACCGACCGCTTCCTGCCCGACAAGGCCATCGACCTTGTCGACGAGGCGGCGAGCCGCCTGCGGATGGAGGTCGACTCCAAGCCCGAGGAGCTTGACCAGCTCGACCGTCAGATCCTGCAGCTGCAGATCGAGGCCGAGGCGCTGAAGAAGGAGACCGACGCGGCCTCCGCCGACCGGCTCCAGAAACTCGAGAAGGAACTCGCCGACCTGCAGGAGCAGAGCGCCGAGATGACCGCCCAGTGGCAGGCCGAGCGCGACAAGCTGGCCTCTGCCCGCGCGTTGAAGGAGCAACTGGACCGGTCGCGGGCCGAGCTCGACCAGGCCAAGCGCGAGGGCAACCTGGCCCGTGCAGGCGAACTCAGCTACGGGATCATCCCCGATCTCGAGAAGCGTCTGGCCGAGGCCGAGCAGCACCAGGACGAGGACGTCATGGTCGAGGAAGCCGTGCGTCCCGAGCAGATCGCCCAGGTCGTGGAGCGCTGGACCGGTGTTCCGACCTCGAAGATGCTGGAGGGCGAGCGCGAAAAGCTCTTGCGCATGGAAGAAGAACTGGGCCGCCGCGTGATCGGCCAGCGCCAGGCGGTGACGGCGGTCTCGAACGCCGTGCGCCGGGCGCGGGCCGGGCTGCAGGACCCGAACCGGCCGCTCGGCTCGTTCCTGTTCCTCGGACCNACCGGCGTCGGCAAGACCGAGCTGACCAAGACGCTCGCCGATTTCCTCTTCGACGACGAGAACGCGATGGTCCGCATCGACATGAGCGAGTTCATGGAGAAGCATTCGGTCGCGCGGCTGATCGGGGCGCCCCCGGGCTATGTCGGCTATGACGAGGGCGGCGTCCTGACCGAGGCCGTCCGCCGGCGGCCCTACCAGGTGGTGCTGTTCGACGAGGTCGAGAAGGCGCACCCGGACGTCTTCAACGTGCTGTTGCAGGTGCTCGACGACGGTCAGCTGACCGACGGGCAGGGGCGCAAGGTCGACTTCAAGCAAACGCTGATCGTGCTGACCTCGAACCTCGGCTCGCAGGCGCTGAGCCAGCTGCCGGAAGGCGCGGATGCCAGCCAGGCCAAGCGCGACGTCATGGATGCGGTGCGCGCCCATTTCCGCCCCGAATTCCTGAACCGGCTCGACGAGATGGTGGTGTTCGACCGGCTCACGCGCGACGACATGGACGGTATCGTGACGATCCAGTTGCGGCTGCTGGAAAAGCGGCTGGCGACCCGCGACATCTCGCTGGTGCTGGACGACACGGCGCGCAAGTGGCTCGCCGACGAGGGCTACGATCCCGTCTTCGGCGCCCGGCCGCTCAAGCGCGTGATCCAGAAGCATCTTCAGGATCCGCTGGCCGAGATGATCCTGGCCGGCGACGTCAAGGATGGCGACACCGTGCCGGTCAGCGCCCGCGAGGACGGGCTGATCGTCGGCGACCGCGTCTCGGACTCGCGTCGCGAGCCGCCGCAGGACGCGGTGGTGCACTGACGGGCCGGCGGCCCTGACAAGAAAAGCCCCGGCAGGCGTGGCCTGCCGGGGCTTCGTGTTTCAGGCGGCGGCGGGACTTAGTCCGGCAGCAGCACCGTGTCGATGACGTGGATCACGCCGTTGGAGGCCATGATGTCGGCCTGGGTCACCGTGGCGTCGTCGACCATGACGCCGTCGGTGCCATCGACATGCACGGCCTGGCCCTGCACGGTGTCGACGCGCAGTTCCTGCCCGGCGAGCTGATCCGAGGTCACCGCACCCGGCACCACGTGATAGGTCAGGATGCTGACGAGCTGGTCTTTGTTCTCGGGTTTCAACAGCGTTTCGACCGTGCCGTCGGGCAGCGCCTCGAAAGCGGCGTTGGTGGTGCAAAGACGGTGAACGGACCATCGCCTTTCAGCGTGTCCACCAGGTCTGCGGCCGAGACCGCGGCGACGAGGGTGGAAAACTGGTCGTTCGACGCGGCGATGTCGACGATGTCCGGCTCGCTCGCCATCGGCGCGCAGGCGGACACCAGGCCGGCCGTGGCAACGGCCGCGGCGGTGGTCAGAAGAGTGCGGCGGTTCATGTCGGTTGGTCTCCAATCAATAAAAGGAAATCCGGGGCGGTGGGCCGCCCCGGATGCGCCGTGTAAATCAGCTGTCGCCCGGCAGGATCACGGCGTCGATGACGTGGATCACGCCATTGGACGCCTCGATGTCGGCGGTCACGACATTCGCGTTGTCGACGGTCACGCCGCCTTCGGTGCCGATGGTGACCTCGCTGCCCTCTACGGTCGCGGCCATCATGCCGTCGGACAGATCACCGGACATCACCTTGCCCGGCACCACGTGGTAGGTGAGGATCGCGGTCAGCTGATCCTTGTTCCCGGGCTCGAGCAGGCTCTCGACGGTGCCTTCGGGCAGCGCGGCGAAGGCGTCGTCGGTCGGGGCGAAGACGGTGAACGGACCCTCGCCTTTCAGCGTCTCGACGAGACCGGCCGCCTGGACGGCCGCGACAAGCGTCTCGAAGCTTCCGGCCTCGACGGCCGTGTCAACGATGTCCTTGCCCATGTGGCCGTGACCGTCGGCGAAGGCCGGGGCGGTCATCGCGGTGGCTGCGGCGAGCGCGATAAAGGTTCTGCGGATCATGTATAGTCTCCCGTTTTTGGCAATGCATCATCGCATGCATCGGGGGAGACTACGGTCGTCCGGGGATGCTGGATGACCCGGTTTCTGTCACCTTACCCCCTTGTCAGGGGAGGCCGTCGCGCTAAGCCCGGCCTTCCCGCGTTTTCAAATCACGGCTAAGTGACGCGACGTGATCTCACATGCCGATGGCGGCCGTCACGATCTCGTCGAGCATGTCCTCGACCTGCTGCATAGCCCCGTCGGGATAATCCTGGAAACCCACCACGGTCGTGCCCGGATCGTCCGCGCGTTCGTAAACGAAGATGGTGTAGGGGCAATAGCGGATATTGGCCGGGTCCGCCTCCATCGCGGCGCGCGAAACCGTCGCCGAGCAGAAGGCGAAGACATCGGCCGTGGTGTAGAGATCCTTGGTGCCGCCGACATCCTCTTTCGTGCGCGCGAGCATCTCGCCCACATGGCTGACATGGTCGATGACCAGTCCCTTGGCGAGAATTTCGCTTTCCACGGCGAAGATCACGTCGTCGACCGACGTATCGGTGCTGTAGGTGATCGCCTCCTGGCCGAGCGCGGGCGTTGCAATCAGACCGGCGGCGACGAGCGCGCATACGGTATGCCTCATATGGGGTTCCTCCCTCGTGCGGAATCGGGCGGTGCTGCCCTGGTTACGATAATGCAGCCTAGCGGCCTGCGCGGCGTTTGCATTGATCCGGCTCAATTTCCGCGTCCCATGCGGCACCCCGCCCGGCCCGGTCGGCGGGAATGTGATGCGACCGTGTTTGGACCCCGTGCGCCGAAGCCTTAGTTTAGGACGCAGAGATCCGAGGAGAGACGCCATGCCCTATCGCTTCCGCACATCGCTGAAGTCGTCCGACGTGACCCCGAAATCCGCGTGGATGAACCGTCGCGCGTTGCTTGCCGGGGCCGGCGGGGCGGCGTTTGCGGGGGCCATCGGGCTGCCGGCGCGGGCCGAGCTGTCCTATGTGAAGAGCCCCTATTCCACGCAGGCCGAGCCGAACAGCCTCGAGGACATCACCAGCTACAACAATTTCTATGAGTTCGGCACCGGCAAGGACGACCCGGCGCGACATGCCCACCAGCTGACCACCGAGCCCTGGCCGGTCGAGATCGACGGCATGGTCGGCAAGCCCGGCACCTACGACATGGACGACATCCTCGGCGGCGTGACCCTCGAAGAGCGGATCTACCGCTTTCGCTGCGTCGAGGCCTGGTCGATGGTCATCCCCTGGATCGGCTTTCCGCTGGCCGATCTGCTGCGGCGGGTGGAGCCCGGTCCGGGCGCGAAATACGTCGCCTTCGAGACGCTCGTGCGTCCCGAGGAGATGCCGGGCCAGCGCCGGGCGATCCTCGACTGGCCGTATCGCGAAGGGCTGCGGCTCGACGAGGCGATGCACCCGCTGACGATCCTCGCCACCGGGCTTTACGGCGATCCGATGCCGAAGCAGAACGGCGCGCCGATCCGGCTGGTCGTGCCGTGGAAATACGGCTTCAAGTCGATCAAGTCGATCGTGCGGATCACCCTGACCGACCGAGAACCGCCGACCACCTGGAACATGCAGAACCCCCGCGAATACGGCTTCTATTCGAACGTCAACCCCGAGGTCGACCACCCCCGCTGGAGCCAGGCGACGGAGCGGCGCATCGGCGGCGGACTGTTCTCCAGCCGACAGCCGACGCTGATGTTCAATGGCTACGGGGAAGAGGTCGCCGGGCTTTATGCCGGGATGGACCTGACGAAACACTACTGACCGAAGACGACGAGATGCATCACCCGACCCGGCAGAAGCGTGAAGGCGCCCGCCCCGATCAGCGCGGCGAAGAACAGCCAGAGCATCCCGTGACGGTGGGCGCGGATATTGCCGCGCCGTGCGGCCAGCAGGGCCAGGGCCAGGCCCACCAGGGTTCCCACGGACAAAATGTGGATCGGGCTGAACGGGCCGATCACGCGAAGATCGTGGATCCAGAAACTCGTCAGGGCCACGCCGATCATCAACCCGGACCATGCATAGCCGATAACGCGGTGACGTGGGCCGCCTTTGGACTGCGCCAGCTGCACGAGTCCGAGCCCGAGCGCCGCAAGGGCGGCGAGGGCGTGGGCCATGACGACGGGACCCGACTCGATAAGCGGCACGATACTCACCGCGTGATCCTAGGCGCCCGGGCAAACCGGCTCAAGCCGTCACGGGAGGCGTGAGCCCATGCGCTTCGCCGAACGCGTGACCACGCTTGGCCGCCGCCTGCCGCGCTGGCCGGTCTATGCCGCGGGGGCGTTGCCCGCCGCCTGGCTGGCCTTCCGTCTTTTCACCGGCGGGCTCGGGGCGGACCCGGTCAAGGTGGTCGAGCACGAACTCGGCGAATGGGGGCTCGTCTTCCTGATCGCCACCTTGTCGGTCACGCCGCTCCGGCGGGTGGCGGGCATAAACCTGATGAAACATCGCCGGGCCCTGGGGCTGCTGGCCTTCTTCTACGTGCTCCTGCATCTCCTGACCTGGGTCCTGCTCGACATGCAGCTTCTCTGGGCGGAGATGCTGAAGGACATCTACAAGCGCCCCTATATCACCATGGGCATGGCGGGCTTCGTCGCGATGGTGCCGCTCGCGGTGACCGCGAACAACCGCGCGATCCGGCGGATGGGGGCGGTGGCCTGGCAGCGCTTGCACAGGCTGGCCTACCTGGCCGCCGCGGCGGGGGCGATTCACTATCTGCTTCTCGTGAAGACGGTGACCTTCGCACCGGCGGCCTATGCGGGGGCGGTCTTCGGGCTCCTGGCGCTGCGGGCGGGATGGAATCGCCGGCTTCGAAACGGCCTCGGGGGACTCGGACCGACCTGAGCGGCGCCCGATTCCGCACGGCCGGCCGTGGCCCGCACCGGATTCGCCGCCGGCAGGACGCCGCGGCCCGCAGGCCGGGACACGAACTTGCGCGGTGCGGGGCATTTTTGTTGTTTCTTGGCGCCTTAACCCAAGATTTAGCGCCGATCCGGGCCGCGCGCAAAAAACTGTCATCTTCCCGCAAAAAACCTCTTGCGGAGATTTGTTTTGGTGCGTAGATACGCCTTCACCGACGGCGCGGGGCGCTGTTGGGTTCGCTGGTTG
>PR_CR_10_Liq_1_inCRDRAFT_1001914_pt1 | contig 11158 bp, 7 predicted proteins | sample PRCRCaboRojoPR_3_FD_10241 | JGI IMG/M metagenome (IMG submission 10241) | reverse complement strand
CACCGAAGCGTCACCGGCAACCCCTTGATTGCCCCCGAGGATGACACCGTGCGCGCCGTGGCCAGTGACACGGACCTGGACCTGGACCGGCCGGTGTTCGACCTGAACGATACCAAAGCGATTGCCGATTTCATCCTTCAGCAGGTTGGTTTGTGACGCCCTACGACAGTTTCGCGATTGTCGATTGGTCGGGCGGGAACGACAGCGGGCCGCGCCCGAAACGCGATGCGATTTGGCTGGGATTGGTGCGGGCTGGGGTTGAGGAAACGCCGCGTTACCTGCGCAATCGGCTTGAGGCCGAGGCGGCTTTGACCGAGTTGATCGAAGTGGAGCTGAGCGCCGGGCGGCGGCTTATGCTGGGGTTTGATTTTCCCTTTGGCTATCCGTCGGGCTTTGCCGAGGCGTTGACCGGGCAGGCCTGCCCCTTCGCGATCTGGGAATGGCTGGAGACGCGGATCAGTGACAGCCCAAAGGCCAACAACCGCTTTGACGTGGCCGGTGAGGTCAACCGCATGTTTGGCGGGACCGGCCCCTTTTGGGGCAATGCGCGCCCCAAGCATGACGTGGCGGGTCTGCCGCGTACCAAGGCGGAATATCACAACCCCTTTCCCGACAGGCGCGCGGTAGAGGCCCGCGCCAAGGGCAGTTTCACCTGTTGGCAATTGGCGGGTGCGGGGGCTGTGGGCAGTCAGGTTTTGATGGGTCTGCCAGTGCTGGAACGCCTCAGGCGGCGGTTTCCCGGCAAGGTGGCGGTTTGGCCGTTTGAGCCGATGGTGGCCCCGGTGGGATTGGTCGAGATTTGGCCGGGATTGATTGACCCGGCGGTCAAGCGGGCCGAAGCGGGAGGCGGGATACGCGATGCCCATCAAGTGCGGCTACTGGCGCGCGCGCTTCATCGCTTGCCCATGGACGACATGCGCGCCATGTTGAACATCGACGCACCCGAAGAAGGTTGGATCATGGGACAGGGGTTTGAGGATAAGTTGACCCACGCGGCCGAGGGCCTGCGCCCCCCGCCCCTGCGCGATGATTGCTTTGCCCTGCCCGCCGGGGTGGATTGGACGCCTGTGGATGAGGCGTTGGACATGCTGCGTGCCCGGTTGCACCCGGTTGTCAGGCAAACCACCCTTCCCCTGACTGACGCGCTGGGCCGGGTGTTGGCCGAAGATGTCACCGCCATCCGCGCCAACCCGCCCGAGACCAATACCGCCGTCGACGGCTATGGCTTTGCTCATGCTGCGTTGGCGGAGGGCGATCAGGTCCTACCGCTTGTCGAGGGTCGTGCGGCGGCGGGGGCACCGTTTGTGGGAACGGTTCCAAAGGGAATGGCCGTGCGCGTCCTGACGGGGGCGGCTTTGCCCGAGGGCGTGGATACCGTGATCCTGCAGGAAGATGTGACCTTGGGTGATGATGCGATCGCTTTTAGGTCCGGTATCAAGCCGGGGGCCAATCCCCGCCAAGCCGGGGAGGATGTGCATTCGGGCGATGTGATCTTGTCCAAGGGTCGGGTGCTGACAGCGGCGGATTTGGCGCTGGCGGCTGCGGTTGGATTGAACAATCTGCCGGTACGCGCCCGCCTAAAGGTGGCCGTGATCTCGACCGGGGATGAGTTGCGTGATCCGGGTCAAGCCGTTGAAACTGGGCAGATTTTTGATGCAAACCGCCCGATGCTTGGCGGGCTGGTGCAGCAATTCGGATATGACCTTGTGGACATGGGCCGGGTACCGGATGATCGGGATACCCTGCGCGGGACATTGGACCAAGCAGTTGAAAAGGCTGATGTAATTCTGACCTCGGGCGGCGCGTCATCGGGAGATGAGGACCATGTGTCGGCGCTGTTGAACGAGGCGGGGGCAATGGCTGAATGGCGGATTGCCGTGAAGCCCGGGCGCCCCTTGGCCCTGGGGCTTTGGAAAGGCACGCCGGTCTTCGGTTTGCCGGGGAACCCCGTCGCCGCGATGGTTTGTACGTTGATCTTTGCCCGCCCCGCCATGGGAGTGCTGGCTGGAACAAAATGGCAGGAACCACAAGGGTTTACCCTGCCTTCCGCCTTTGAAAAACGGAAGAAGCCGGGGCGGCGCGAATACCTGCGCGCGCGGGTGCGCGACGAACAGGTCGAGGTTTTCAAGTCCGAAGGATCGGGGCGGATCAGTGGGTTGAGTTGGGCGGAGGGATTGGTGGAATTGCCCGATGGTGAGGCGCATATCACCCCCGGAACGTTGGTGCGATATATCCCGTTCTCAAGCTTCGGGTAATCGCGGAAACGATTGTACGAGTCGTACGGTCGTCCCCCGAGTTTCGTACGAAAATCGCCACCCACCACGATCCTGTCGTACGAGTCGTACGAATAAGTTTCCTCACCTCGGGCCAAATTTGTGAAAACACGCTGGCACGAAACGTGGCACTGGTTGGGTTAGAGTGGTTGCCGCAGTGACAAAACTTGGCGACGGCGCCGATCAATCCGCGCTGCGCCGGACCACCGGAGTTCCGTCTTCAATGCGTTCACTTGGGTGAACCAAGACTTCGCTGTTCGCGGAGAGACCGTCCAAGACTTCGGCGGAAAAGCTATTTGTTCGACCGATCGTGACCAGACGAAGGCGGGCCGCGTTCCCCTCGATGACGAAGACGGCCCAGTCTTCGCCCTGCCGGAACAGCGCGCTCAGCGGGATTTGCAGAACGTCGTCATTCTCCCATTCCACGACGCGCAAATTGACGGCGTAGCCATGCCCCAGCGAGGGGCGCTTTTCCTTGGGCGAAACAAGGTCGAAGACCACATCGACGCGTTGCTCTTCAATGCCGAGGGCCGAGACCTTGGTATATGCGGAGGGTTCGATCTCTGACAGCCTTGCCTCCAGCGTGCCGGGCCCGCCCCAACGTTCGACAATGGCTTGATCGCCGACTTCAAGCCGCACGGCATCGTTTGAAAGGACATCAGCCACGATCTCCAGCTCTTCGGGCTGACCGATGGAAAGAAGACGAGCGCCTGCTGCGACCGGGCGCTCACTGATCATCTCGATCTCAAGAACGCGGCCATCTACCGGGGCCATGATCTGGAGGCAGCAATCCTCGATGTTGATCGCGTCGTCGCCGGGCTCGATCAAGGCGGCGCGGGCGCGATCAAGCGCACCCTTGGCCATTTCGAGATTGGAAAGCGCGGCTTCATGTGCGGCTTGCCGAACACCGAGGGTCTGCTCCGCGTTCTCCAAGCGGGTCAACGAGGCCACCCCACGGTCGACAAGCTGTTGCGCGCGCCGGTATTCGCTTTCGGCCAAGCTAAGTTCTTCCTGCGTTTGCCGAAGATTGCTGCGCGACATTTGAAGCCCGGCTTCGGCCTCTCGAATGGCGGCTTCTGCCTGAACCCTGCTACGTGGGTCGAGCGGATCTGAGGCGGCCGGATTGATTGTCGCGACCACGGTTTCGCCGGCCTTGACGGCATCCCCCACCCGGACCGGAGAACGGCGCGCCACGCCGCGGATCGGGGCGGCGACGTCGTAGATTTCGGCGATCCGGGTTTTGCCCTCGACATTGACTGTCACCTGCATTGGCCCGCGTTCGGCCATGGCGATATCAACTGGAACGGGTTCGGTGCGGAAGGCGACGATGCCAAGCATACCGGCGGTCAGCACGCCAAAGGTTGTGAGTATGACAGTTCTGGTTTTCATGTGCCCTCCTTACTCACGCGTTTTCATCACTTGCACCAAGTCCAGCCGGTCCAGTCGTCGGCGGACCGCCAAAGACGAGATCAGCGCCGCCGCCAAGACCACGAGGCTTGCAGTGGCGAACCCGGCTGGCTTCAGCACCAGCGGTATCGCATAGAGGTCACTGCTTGAACCTTCGGCCAAAGCCGCCGCGATACCTGCGCCAAACAGCCAGCCCAAGGGTTGTGCGATCAGAGCCAAAAGCATGGTTTCCCCCAACAGTATGAACGATACCTCGCCGCGGGAAAATCCGAGGATGCGCAGGCTGGCCAATTCACGCGCCCGTTCGGATAACTGGATGCGCGCCCCATTGTAGGCCACGCCGATGGTGATCAGTACCGCAACCGTCAGGTAGATCGTTGTCATGATGACCACGTTTTCGCGGATCGTCGCCTCGAAGGAGCGTTGCATCTTGTCCAAGAGCACCAGCCCACTGAGGTTGGGGGTTGTTTTGAGCACGTGGTGCAGTTCCGGCAAAGCCTTTGGATCGACCTTTAGATTGGCGACGGTGATTTGCGGGGCTTGTCGTAAGAGGCGGCTGAGGGTTTCGATATCCATGTAGGCGCCGAGGCCTACGTATTGTGTGACGATTCCGGTAACCGGCACCTTGTGCGTTTCATTGATGCCGCCCAGAAACTCGACCTCGATCACGTCGCCGGGGCGCACTGCCAGTTGCGCCGCCAAACGCCGGGACAACAGAAGGCCATGGCCGGGTGGGTCGATGGCCTGCCCATCGGTCGAGATGATACGCGCGAGATCGGCACCGGGGCGGCGTGCTTCGATCGCGGCCTCCTTTTCAAGATGTCCATTGCGCAGAACGGCGGATTGGAATTGCTGACCTTCGGCGCGCAACACACCGGGCAGGCGTGTCACGCTGGCAAGCGCTGCCTCGGGCACGCCCGGATCAAAGAGCAAGATGGCATCTTGCCGGTTGGAGCGGTTGAAGGTGGTGTCAATCATCTCGTCCAGTGCCGATGTAAAAAAACCCGAAGCCACCAGTACTGCCGCGGCCAAGGCAAAGCCCAACACCGTAAACGCCGAGCGCACCGGCCAACGCATCAGGCTGCGCAGGATCATCATCACCGGTTGCGACAGGCGCAAAGAGGTCAGGATTTGATCAAGGAACCGGCGCTTGAAGCGGGGAGGCGCGGGGGGTGCCATGGCGACTGCGGGAGGCAGGCGCGCGGCGCGCATTGCGCTTCGCGCCGCGCCGAGGCCGGCACTGGCGATGGCCAGCAGGCCTGACAGGGCGTAGGCGGTGTAGCTGAGATTGTAGATCAGGTAGGGAAAGTCGAAAAACTGCGCATAGAGCCGCGCCAGTGCCCGCGCCAGCCAAGTGCCGGCCGCCCAACCGATCAAGGTACCAGCCAAGGCGATCAGGATTGCCAGAAGAAGGTAATGAATGCAGACTTCGGTATTGGAATAGCCAATTGCCTTGAGAAGCCCTATTTCGCTGCGTTCGAGGGCGATGATGCGGCCGATGACCATGCTGACCAGAAATGCGGAAATCGCGTAAAAGATCGGCGGCAGAATTATCGCGCCGGTGCGTTGTTGTTCGAGTTCGGAGTCGATGAAACTGTTGGACAATTGGACGTCCCGGCCATATGCCCCCAAACCGCCGTAGGGGGCGAGCATGTCGTCAAGCCGGTCGATCACGTCGTCGATATTGGCGTTGCGGCCAAGTTTCAGGGTGACGTTGTTGAATGCCCCCTGCATGTCGTAGGCCGCTGAGATGGCCGTTTGGCGCATCCACACTATGCCGAAGGCCTCGTTGTCTGGCATCAGCGCGCCGGGCCCGATTGTGTAGATGAATTCAGGTGATAGCAGGGTCCCTGTCAGGGTCAGAACCCGTTGATACCCATTGAGATTGGCCCGGAACGTATCGCCGGGGCGAAGGTTGTTGGCCTTGGCAAAGGGCTGGTTGACGGCCACCTCGTGGTCTGAGCCGGGAGATGGCAGGCGACCCTCTCGCAAGACCGGCAGGTTGAGTTGAAGGTTGCCGTTGTCCGGAAGCGACAGCAAGCGCGCCGTGACGGTTTCCTCTTGTCCGGGGACATCGAGAACCGCGAATTTCGATATGCGCGCATCCGCGGCCAGCACGCCGTCGATTTGGCGGACCTCCTGCATTAGCCAGAGCGGTGCGCGGTTGGCATCGGCGAAGACATCGGCAAAGCGATTGCGTTCGTAGTATGCACTACGGGTGTCTTCCAGCGAGATATAGGTGCCGAAGGTCGTCAGCAGGATCGCAACCCCACATGCCAGCACCAATGCGATGGCCAAGGCCTGCGCCCAGAGGCGTTGAAAATCCCTTAGCAGCTTACGGTCAAGGGCGTTCATCGCAGGGCCTCACCAACTTATCTCAGCGGGTGCGATGCGGGTGGTGTTTTCTTCCACGCGGTCGATCCGNCCATCCAGGAAGTACACCACTCGGTGTGCCATCTTGCGGATCCCGGCATTATGGGTGATGACAGCAGTGCTGGTGCCCAGCCTGTCGTTCACATCCCGCAGGACCTCGAGAACCTGAATGCCGGTTTTGCTGTCGAGTGCGCCGGTCGGCTCGTCACACAAAAGCACCTCGGGGCGTTTGGCGATGGCCCGCGCAATTGCAACGCGCTGTTGTTCGCCCCCCGACATTTCAGCCGGAAAATGGTCCAAGCGGTGTTCCAACCCAACCTGCGCCAAGGCCTCTTCCGCCGGCATCGGGTTCGGCGCGACGTCAGTGACCAGTTGCACGTTCTCGCGGGCTGTCAGGCTGGCCACAAGGTTGTAGAACTGAAAGACGAAGCCGACATGGTCGCGTCGATAGCGGGTCAGGCTGCGATCGTTCAGGGACGTCAGTTCGAGGTCACGGAACCAGACCTTGCCCGCAGTCGCGTGATCGAGGCCGCCCAGAATGTTGAGCAGGGTGGATTTTCCACTTCCGGAGGGGCCAAGCAGGACTGCCAGTTCGCCGGAAAAAAGTTCAAGATCCACACCATCAAGCGCCCTGACCTTGAGGTCCCCGGTGTCGTAGACCTTCGACAGATCCTGCGTGCGAAAAACGGTGTTCATGCTGCCCACTCTCTAACACCTTATAAAGGCGCTTTTGGGGGCCACAGCATTGATCCACGTCAAGGCCGGTGTCAGGCCCCGTCATAGCCTTTCTTTTGTGCCTTGTAGAGTTGGGCATAAAGCCCGTTTTCGGCCAAAAGTGCCTCGTGCTGGCCCTGTTCGACAAGTTGCCCGGCCTCCAGCACGAAAATTCGGTCTGCATTAGAGATCGACGACAGGCGGTGCGCCACAACGATAGTCGTTTTGCCCTTGGTCAGCCGCGAAAGAGCGGATTTGATGCGCTCCTCGGTGGCTTGATCGAGCGCGCTCGTCGCCTCGTCCAGCAGCAGGATCGGCGCGTCGCGCAGGAAGGCGCGGGCGATGGCGATACGCTGTTTCTGACCGCCGGAAAGCTGTGCGCCCTTGGGGCCGACGGGGGCGGTGCCGCGCTTGCGGATGAGATCGGCAATTTCGGCGTCCTCGGCGGCTTGCCAGATCTGATCCTCGCTGGCCTCGGGGTTCACATAGCGGATGTTATCCCAGATCGAGGCGTTGAAGATGACGATATCCTGCGCCACCACCGAAAAGGCCCCGCGCAGGGCGGACACCTGTAGATCGCGAATGGGGGTATCGCCAAAGCGGATTTCGCCACCTTGTGTGTCATAGAGCCTTGAGAGGAGCGACAGGATCGTGGTTTTGCCCGATCCGGTGGCCCCGACGATCGCCGACACCTTGCCGCCGCCGAAGGTCAGGTTCAGCCCCTCAAAGAGCGGCTGTTCGGGGGTATAGGCGAAGTGTACGTTTTCGAGGGTGATGTCGGCGCCCGTGTCGAATGTGGTTTTGGCACGCTGGGCATCCTTGATCGAGGGGGTTTCGCGGTAAAGGCCTCGAATGCGATCCAGCAGGACAAGGTTGGATTGTACGGTGCCGAAGAACTGCGCCAGTAGGCGGGCAGGGTCGAAGACCATGACCATGCCCAGCAGGAAGGTGATGATGCCTGCGCCATCAACGTCGAAATCGGGGCTCAGCACCATGTAACCGCCGCCGCCGATCACCAGCACATAGACAAAGGCCGAACTCAGGTCGATCGAGGGCATGACAAGCGCCTGCGTGATCTGCACCCGGTTCATCAGGTCGCGGATCGCCCCGGTGCCTTTCATCAGGCGGTCGGTCTCAACCTGCTCTTGGCTGGCGATCTTGACGGTGCGCATGCCGTTTACCGTTTCCTCGATCCCGTTCATGTAATCGCCAAGGGCGGTTTCCGCCTCGCCTTGGGCGGTTTTCACCCGGTCCGAGACATAGTTCATAACCCAGATGATGAAGGGCAAAACCACAACGGCTGTGGCAAAGAGAATGGGGTTTTTCCAGATGAGGTAGCCCGAGACAATGACCACGGTCACGGCATCGCGGACCGCATTGGCGGTGGCCATGCCCACGAACATGCCCAACTGTTGGGTCTGGGTCACCAACCGTTGAATGATCTCACCCGATTTGGTGCGCTCGAAATAGGCCAGATCCAGCGCCATCAAATGCCCGATCAAATCGCGCCGCATTTCGTAAACCGCTTGGTTAGTGACCCGAACCGCCACAAGCGGCACCAGATAAGACATCAACCCACGCACCGCGAAAAGGAAGAATACCACGACGCAGACCATGGCCAGTTCCCGCGCTTGCCCGGACTCGAAGATCACCCGCAACCCGTTTTCCGTCATCGACAGAAACTGCTGATAGACCAGCCCTTGGATCAGGATCATGCCAAGGATCAGAAAGAGCTTGGGCGTCTTGTCTTTGAGGTAATTGCGCCAGAACCAGCGGATATTGTCGCGGTCCTGCTCGGTATAGAGTTTCTGACGGGTTGACTTGGTCATAAGGGCCTTGGGGGTTTGGGCGGTCTTTCCCCTGCCTATAGAGGGTTCGCGCGCAAAGGTCAGTACGCGATTTTCATCCCGTCGGACACCATCCCTTCTTCTGTTCAAAAATATCCTGGGGGAGTCGCCCGAAGGGCGACGGGGGCAAAGCCCCCTCAGGCGGCGACCAATTGCCCATCCCGTATGCCTTTCACCTTTGCGGTGACGATCTGGCCCTCGGGGCGGTCTGTATCAAAACTCACCTCGGTGAATTGCTCGGTGCGGCCCATGCGGGGGTTTTCCATCAGGATGTGATGGGTCCGGCCCTGTTGCGCTGCGAGGTGCCGTGTGACCTGCGCCTCACCCGCCGCACGCAGGCGCGCGGCGCGTTCCTTGATCAGCTTGCCGTTCACCTGCTGCGGGATGCGCGCGGCGGGGGTGCCTTCGCGCTTGGAATAGGGAAAGACATGCAGCCATGTGAGGTCACAGTCGGTCACCAGCTTCAGCGAGTTCTCGAAATGCGCCTCGCTCTCGGTGGGAAAGCCCGCGATGATATCGGCGCCGAAGGTCATCTCGGGGCGCAGGCGGCGGGCCTCCTCGCAGAAACGAATGGCGTCGTCGCGCAAATGGCGGCGCTTCATCCGCTTGAGGATCAGGTCATCGCCATGTTGCAGGCTGAGGTGCAGATGCGGCATCAGGCGCGGCTCACTTGCAATCGCTTGCATCAGGTTGTCGTCGGCCTCGATGGAATCGATCGAACTGATCCGCAGGCGCGGCAGGTCGGGCACCAGTTTGAGGATGCGCATGACCAGATCACCCAGCCGGGGTTGTGCAGGCAGGTCCGCGCCCCAGCTTGTCAGGTCCACCCCGGTCAGCACCACCTCGTTATAGCCCCGGTCGACTAACCGCTTGATCTGATCCACCACCACGCCCGCGGGCACGCTGCGCGAATTGCCCCGGCCATAGGGGATGATGCAGAAGGTGCAGCGATGATCACAGCCGTTTTGCACCTGCACATAGGCGCGGGACCGGGTGCCAAAGCCGTCGATCAGGTGGCCGGCGGTCTCGGTCACCGACATGATGTCGTTGACCTGAAGTTTCTCGCTGTCGCCGATGAAATCGGCGGCCAGCCGCCCCCATGTTTCGGGCTGCATTTTCTCGGTATTGCCGATGACGGCGTCGACCTCCTCCATCTTGGTGAAGGTCTCAGGCTCGGTCTGGGCGGCGCAGCCGGTGACGATGAGGCGCGCCTCGGGGTTTTCGCGGCGCAGGCGGCGAATCTCTTGCCGGGCCTTGCGTACAGCTTCCGCCGTTACCGCGCAGGTGTTGACCACGACCGCGCCCGATAGCCCGGCTTGCGCCGAAAGCTCTTTCATCGCTTCGGTTTCATAGGCATTGAGGCGACAGCCCAGCGTGGTGAACTTGGGTGGCGTGGTCATTCCAGCCCCCGCAGGAATTCGGGCGTCAGCACCCCGTCAAAGACATGGCTCGTGCCGCCGGTCATCCAGACGCCATCCTCGCGCCAGTCGATATCGAGCGTGCCGCCATCCAGATCAATCCGCACCTGCCGCCCCGTCAGGCCCCGGCGCGCGGCGGCCACGGCGGTGGCGCAACTGGACGACCCGGAGGCCAGCGTCACGCCCACGCCCCGCTCCCAGACCCGCACGCGCAGGTGGTCGGGGGCGACCACACTGGCCACCTGAACATTGGTGCGTTCGGGGTAAAGCGGGTGATGTTCATAGCGCGGGCCGAATTGCTCCAGCGGGATCGCCTCGGCGTCGTCCACGAAGAAGGTGCAATGCGGATTGCCCATGCCGGTGGCGGTTGGGCTGCCTTCGATGGGCAGTTCCAGCGTGTCCATCTCTTCGGCCAAGGGAATCGCATCCCACTCAAGCTGCGGCGCGCCCATATTGACGGTGGTCAGGCCGCCCCCGGCATCACGGGCCAGAATCACGCCACGGTCGGTGGTCAGCGACAGGCTGTCGCGGCCGGTCTCATTCATCAGGTGCCGCGCAATGCAACGGGTGGCGTTGCCACAAGCCGCCGAGGTGGAACCATCAGAATTATAAAAGGTCAGATGCGCGTTGCCTTCGCCGTTTTCGATAAGGGCCAATTGGTCGAAACCAACGCCCATATGCCTGTCTGCAAGGGCGATGGCGAGCGCCGGAGTGACCTCCACAGGGCGCAGACGGGCATCCAGCACGACAAAGTCGTTGCCCAGCCCGTGCATCTTCATGAAGGGCAATTTGGAATCTGCGCGTGTGTTCATGCCGCGCATATAAACCCGGTGGATAAGTGAATCCAGCATTCCCATGAAATTCCCGCAATTTCGGGGTTGACCCCCTGCCCGGGTGTTTCTAGATAGGCCGCCTAGTGGGCCGTTAGCTCAGTTGGTAGAGCAACTGACTTTTAATCAGTGGGTCGCAGGTTCGAATCCTGCACGGCTCACCACTGTTTTTTGACTATCAATGACTTGGCTGAGCAGAATTTTCACTTGGGCCTGTCGTATGGCTTTTCTGAAAGCAGTACGGAAAATTGCCGAATGCGAAACTCAACAGGAACCGAAGTTGCGGTTTTTTGATG
>PR_CR_10_Liq_1_inCRDRAFT_1001913_pt1 | contig 11161 bp, 10 predicted proteins | sample PRCRCaboRojoPR_3_FD_10241 | JGI IMG/M metagenome (IMG submission 10241) | reverse complement strand
TTTTACCAGCCTTAGCCCCAAAGGTTACCGCTACTTTTTTGTGTTTGAGCGTATTTGGGCTAAAGGGGTGTTACTGCTTTGCGGTTACCGGGTAAAAGTGCGGTGGCATGAAAAACCGGATAAAAACAAACAGTACATTGTTTGTCCCAATCATACCAGCATGATTGACATTATGCTCACCCTGGCCGTTTTTCCCAACCGTTACCTTTTTATTGGAAAAAAGGAATTGAGTAAAATGCCTCTGCTGGGCTACTTCTACAAACGCACCAACATATTGGTAGACCGCAGCAGCATGAGCAGCCGCAAACAGGTTTTTGTTGAAGCCGGCCAAAAGTTGAAAGAAGGGGAAGGACTTTGTATTTTTCCAGAAGGTTTAGCCCCAAGGGAAGAAATACTTTTGGCGCCTTTTAAAATGGGCGCTTTTAAACTCTCGGCTCAAAGCGGTGTGCCCATCATACCCGCAACTTACTTAGATTGTAAGAGGCTCTTGCCTTTCAATATTTTTAGAGGCGGCCCCGGTACTTTGCGGGTAATTGTACACCCGTTTTTAAACCCCAAAGAAGATTCATCCGCAGAGGCGGAGCGTTTAAAAAGTGAATGCTACCAAGTAATTTTGCAACCTTTGCAATCTCAAGAAATGGCTTATGAAATTAAGTAAGGAGGAAGTAGACAAATTAGCCCACCTGGCTCGGCTGGATTTTTCAGAGGCCGAGAAAGAGGCTATAGTCAATGACATGGATAAGATTTTAGGCTTTGTTGACAAAATTAATGAGTTAGATCTTGAAGGTGTTGAGCCTTTAATTTACCTGAGTGAAGAACGCAACGTACTGCGTAAGGATGAAGCTCAAGACTTGGTTACCATAGATGAGGCCCTAAAAAATGCTCCAGATCGCGATACCGACTTCTTTAGGGTACCCAAAGTACTCAAGCGCGAAGAAGAGTAGAAGTTTTAATGGCTGGTTTATTTTAGGGCATATATTTTTATTTCCATAGGCCCAATCTCCAGGGTTTCCCCCGAAAGGGCCTGACCGGTAAGCGCCTCTGTGGCCACGGATTCATTGGTCCAAAAATTCTTGAAACGATTTAGGTCCAGCCCACGCGGCTCCTCTGGATGGGCGTTGAAGACCACCATCACCGTATCTTCTGCCGTATGGCGGAAATACACGTACACATTATCTTCTGGGATGTAGTGGGTGAAATCACCCTCAGTAATGGCGGGTTGCTTGCTGCGCCATTCTAAAAGCTTTTGAACATGTTTGTAAATGGCCTCCTCAGAGGCTGTGCGCCCTTGGGTAGTGAATTTATCCACACTGTCATTGGGCCAGCCCCCGGGGAAATCTTGACGAATAACACCGTGGTTTTCGGTCTCGCGCATTAAAATCTCTGTTCCGTAGTAGGTACACGGAATACCGCGCATGGTGTAAAGCAGCCCCAAGGCAACCTTCAGCTTAGCAGTATCGCCTTTAGTTCTCCAAAAATGCGGGCCTCATCGTGGTTATCAATGAAAGTAACCAAGTTATTGGGGTTTTCGTAGAGGTAATCTGCGGCCAACCGATAGTATATTTTGGCCACTCCGCTGGTCCAACCTTGCTGCTGATGTAGGGCTTCCTTAATGGCATACTTGAGCTGAAAATCGGTGACGCCATCCAGGTAACTGTTGTAAGGGTTGTGCTTGTTGTTAGCCGCGAAGTAACTTTGAATTTCGGGCATGTGCACCCATATTTCTCCAAATAGAAAGAAGCTGGGAAACTCCTCTTTTACCCGTTTTCCCAAAAGGGCCATAAACTCTTGATCGGGGTAGGCATAAGTATCAATTCTAAAGGCATCCACTCCAAACTCAAAAATCCACCACAGTGAATATTGAATGAGAAACTGCTGCATGTGTGGATTTTTCTGATTCACATCCGGCATGTGATTGTCAAACCAACCATTGGTGAATTGCTCTAAGTCTGAGGGCGCAGCATGAGGATCCATTACGGTAACGGCTCGATAATTGGTTTTCACAAACTCGGGGTGAAAGTGAAAGAAGCTACTATCGGGCGGGTTTAAAAACAAATGGTGCTGAGAGCCAAAATGATTGTACACCACGTCCATCACCATTTTCATGTCGCGCTGATGTAATTGGTTTATTAAACGCTTGTAAATAGCATTACTGCCAAAACGAGGGTCAATTTGATAATGATTTGTGATGGCGTAACCGTGGTAACTTTCTTTGAACTCATTGTTCTCCATTAAAGGCGAAATCCAAAGTGTTGTAAAGCCGGTATTCTGGATGTAGTCGAGTTTAGAAATTATTCCTTGAATGTCGCCTCCGTGACGGCCAAACGGGAATTCACGTCCTAATTTTTTATCGTTCATTCCGGCCACCTCATCATTTGCCGGTTCACCGTTAGCAAAGCGGTCTGGTGTAATCAAATACAAGGCATCTGCCTGAGTGAGCGGCTGAGGCCGATGAGAAGACGGCTTTTTGAGCTGGTAGCGAATTTCTTGCTGCCCTGCTGTAATGGTAAAATCATCGGCTGGAAAGCCCTCTAAATTTACTTTAAAATAAGCATATTGGGGGTTTTGAGCTATCTCTGAAAAAATGAGCGCTGGGCCATTTTCAGCACGCAGCTGCGGTGCTTCTTTAAAACCTTTGGGGTTAAACAGTAATAATTCTAAACTGGGGTTTTTAGCACCCTTAAACCAATGGGGGGGATAAGCAGTAATTTGCGCCTGTGCCGTAAAAAGGCTCAGGACACTGGCCGTTAATCCTAAATAAAGCACTGTAAACCACTTTCTTCCAGACATAGTGTACTAGTTACAATTTGTAGCAATATTACGGTATTGATGCTAATTTTTTGTTTATTTGCGTTGTAATTGTAAAAATTACACTAACTCTAAATTTTAAATAGTACTGATTATGAGAAAGTTTTATGCACTTGTAGCGGCAATGTTTCTTGCTAGCAGTGTAGGGTTTGCTCAAAGTAGTGTTACCTTTCAGGTAGACATGACCGGGCAAACTGTATCGGCTAACGGAGTTCACATTGCCGGTGATTTTCAATCGGCTGCTGGTGCCCCTGGAAACTGGGACCCCGCTGCCACTGCTCTTACCCAAGTGGGTACTTCTAACATTTACGAAGTTCAAGTAACTATACCTGATGGCATTTACCAGTTTAAATTCATTAATGGTAACGCTTGGGGTGATGATGAAGGTGTACCTGCTCAGAGCCAGGTTAGTCTTGGTTTAGGTTTTGACAACGGAAACAGTAACCGTTACCTGGTAGTAGACGGAAATACTGTGATGGATCCCGTATTATTTGGTGGTAACGCCCCTGCAGGTAAAGAATTGGTTACCATGGTAGTTGACATGGGCCAAGAGGCTACGGTAGACGACACCGTGAGTGTGGCGGGCAACTTCCAAGGCTGGTCTCCCGGCTCTACCATTATGGCCGACCTTTTAAATGACAGCATTTACCGCACCAGCGCTTATGTAAACCCCGGTGATACCGTTGATTTCAAATACATCAATGGTACTTCTTGGGCGCAAAATGAGTCTGTGCCTGGAGCTTGTGCGGTGGGTGGCAACCGTAGAGGAATCATTGCCAGCGACACGGTTCTAGGCCCTGTATGCTTTGGTCAATGCATTGCCTGCTTTATTCCTGACACATTTGACGTGACCATTAAGGTAGATATGAGTACTACCTGTGGTTTTGACCCTGCTACTGACGTGGTAGACGTAGCTGGTCCATTTAACAATTGGCCCGGAAGCTTTGATGCCAATACTGAATTAACAGATCCTGATAACGACTTGGTGTATGAAGGTACCTTCCGCTGGACGGCTCCTTCTATGGACTACAAAGCTCGTTTTCACGTGGGAGGCACAACTACCAACTGGGAAAGCGGCAACAACCGTACAGTAAATTTCTCTGGTGACACCGTGCTTAACGTGCGTTGCTTTGGTTTTGAAGCTTATGGCGCCTGTGCGCCTAAGGCTGACCCATCTGATATTACCTTTCAAGTGGATATGACCAACGGTCCTGCCAACTTTGTTAAAGTTTATCTAATTGGTGACTTTACAGACCCAGCATGGCAAGGTGGTAAAATTGAGCTTACGCCAGTGCCCGGACAGCCCGGTGTTTTTGAAACCACCGTTAATGATATTTGCCCTGGCAAAATTGCTTACAAGTACATGATTGAAGATGGTTCTGCCGTTGAAATTGAAGAATCTTTTGCCAATGCTACCGACACATCTTGTTTAGAACCAAGCGGTACCGGTAATTTCAACCGTTTTTACGTGCGTCCTGATGATCAGCCTAAAACACTTTCTGCACCTTGGGAGCTTTGTGCCAGTGTAGGAATTACTGAAGTGGAAGCCATAGATTTTAACGTGTATCCTAATCCTTTCTCTGGAGCAGCTACGGTTGAATTAGGCAATGGTGTATTTGATCTAGCTATGATTGACGTTACCGGAAAAACAGTAAGCAACCTTAACGGTGTAAGCGGAGACGTTACTTTAAATGCCAATGGTGTTGGCCCTGGCGTGTATATTCTCTCTATCACTAATCAAGAAGGTGTTACAGCTACCAAAAAAGTAGTGATTAAGTAATCGTTTCTTGTAATTTGATATTTTAAAGACGGTGGTTTTTTCAACCACCGTCTTTTTCTTTTCAGAGACTAACCAAAAAAAGCCTGTGGAATGCACAGGCTTTTTTCATTTAATCTTAAAACTTGAGCAGCCTAGCAACAATGCTCGTCAAAAGCTTGTTTTAAATTCTCAGCTATCATTTCTGCGGGTCTACCTTCAATGTGGTGCCGCTCAATCATGTGAACCAGATTGCCATCTTTAAACAAGGCAATACTGGGAGACGAGGGCGGGAAAGGAGCCATTAGGTCACGCGCTGCTTTTACGGCCTCCACATCGTTTCCGGCAAAAGCGGTAATCATTCGGCTGGGCTTTTTCTCATTACTAACAGCCAGTTTTACTGCTGGTCTGGCATTAGCTGCAGCACATCCGCAAACCGAGTTTATTACCACCAGAGTGGTGCCTTCTGCTTTTACGGCTTCNTCTACTTCCTGAGCAGTTTTNGTTTCTTGTATGCCCACTTGGGTTAAATCTTCCCGCATTGGGGCTACTATATCTTCTGGGTACATAATCTAAANTTTTAGCAAAGTTACAAAGCAAAAAGCCCGGTGCATAATCACCAGGCTTTTCAACCATAGAATTCAGTTATAAGATGCCGCTTAAATGAACAAATGCAAGTTTTTAGGGGACTTTTCACGATGTATATCGGCTACGGCCTGCTCTAATTTTTTGAGTTTACGGTCACTTAAAATAGTAATGGAAAAGCTTTCGCTTACCTCTTTACCCTGTTTTATAAAGGTAACTATCAGCTTTTTGCGTATTCCGCTCAAGTCAATGTCTAAATCGGTAATATTCATTTTAGGTATTACCAACTCTTTGCCAAATAAAGTACTCAGGGCCAAATGTGATTTAATTTTTACTACATCTGACTTAGCATCAAAAGTAAAAAGCGGATACCCTACATAACTGTAAAAAGCAATCACCAAAACAGGAATGGCAATGGCCACGTAACCGTTGAGTTTGGCCCCTCCAAAAAAGCCCGGTATAAAAAGAAATAGTACATCTATGGCCACTAATATGAGTAGCAAAATGGGCATTAACTTTAGGGTTTTGCCTATTTGTTTATTGGTTACAAACATGGTTGAACTGTGAATCAAAAATAAAAATTTATACCGTTATTATTTTATAGCAAAAGCTCTCTAGCGCTTTTGTCTAAAAAAGTTTAGTAAAAGCTCGCTACATTCATTACGTAAAATACCACTGTTTAGTTTGGTCTTGGGATGCAGTTTTCCACCTTGAGTGCTAAAACCACGTTTAGGGTCTGGAGCGGCAAAAACTACTCGTTCAATTTGGCTCCAATACAAGGCACCGGCACACATAGAGCAGGGTTCTAGGGTAACAAAAAGTGTGCATTTGTGCAAATACTTACCCCCTAAATAAGAAGCAGCTGCGGTAATGGCTTGCATTTCTGCGTGCGCAGTAACATCTTTTAGGCGCTCCGTTAAATTATGACCTCGCCCTATGATTTTACCGTTCNCTACCACCACTGCTCCTACCGGCACCTCATCTTCAGCCAAGGCCTTTTGAGCCTCTAAATAAGCTTGTTTCATAAAATGCTCATCGCCAAAAGGTTGAATCATTATTTTCTAATTATGGGTCTTACAGAATTCAAAGCTTTAAATATAGGCTCTGGCAAAGCTATATTGTAATTTTGTGCGCTAAATCAAAAAGCATGCTAAGAACGCATCACTGTGGTGAGCTTAATGCCGATGCCATAGGCACTACCGTAACCTTATGTGGTTGGNCCCANAAGGTTAGAAACCTGGGAGGAATGACTTTTATTGATCTTAGAGACCGTTATGGCATTACCCAATTGGCCTTTAATGAAGGCTGGGACGTTAAATTAATGGAGCAGGCTCGCAAGGTGGGCCGTGAATTTGTTTTGCAAGCCACCGGTAAAGTGATTGCCCGCGAGAGCCCTAACCCCAATAATCCTACCGGGGCCATTGAAATAAAAACCCAACAGCTTACGGTTTTGAATGCGGCCAAAAACCCTCCCTTTACCATAGAAGCCGAAACGGACGGTGGTGAAGAATTACGCATGCGCTATCGCTATTTGGATTTGCGCAGAAGCCCTCTGCAAAAGAATGTGCTTTTGCGCCACCGGGTAGACCACGAAGTCCGCAATTACCTAAATGCTCAGGGGTTTTTAAATATTGAAACCCCCTACCTGATTAAGTCTACTCCAGAAGGTGCGCGCGATTTTGTAGTGCCTTCACGCACCAATATCGGTCAGTTTTACGCCCTACCCCAATCGCCTCAAACTTTTAAACAGTTGCTTATGGTTTCCGGCTACGACCGGTATTACCAGATTGTGCGCTGTTTTAGAGATGAGGACCTAAGAGCCGACCGCCAACCCGAGTTTACGCAAATAGACTGTGAAATGAGTTTTGTGGAGCGCGATGACGTGCTGCAAACCTTTGAAGGTTTAACCCGGCATTTGTTGGAAAAAGTGGCCGGCCAAGAGGTAGGCGAGTTTCCTCGGATGAGCTACCAGGAGGCCATGGAAAATTACGGCAATGACAAACCCGACATACGGTTTGACATGCGAATTAAAAACCTGAATGATGTGGCCCAAAACAAAGGCTTTAAAGTTTTTGACCAGGCCGAAAGGGTGGTAGCCATAAATGTGGAAGGCTGCGCACACTTCAGTCGTAAGCAGCTAGATGCCCTAACCGCCTGGGTGAAAAGACCTCAAATTGGCATGGCGGGCGTTATTTGGTGTAAACATCAGGAAGATGGTAGTTTTAAATCTTCGGTAGATAAATTCTTTAGCCAGGAAGACCTGCAGGCCTGGAGCGAAAAATGTGAAAGCCAACCGGGTGACCTTATGTTGGTGCTGGCCGGTGCCAAGGCTAAAACCTTAAAAGCCATGGGTGAGTTGCGCTTACACCTGGCTGAGGAGCTGAACTTGCGCAACCCAGAAGAGTTTGCTCCGCTTTGGGTAGTGGATTTCCCTCTGCTGGAGTGGGACGAGGAAACCCAGCGTTACTATGCCATGCACCACCCCTTTACCGCTCCGCTGGAAGAAGACTTAAATCTACTGGAAAGTGACCCGGGCGCGGCACGGGCCAATGCTTATGATCTGGTGTTAAATGGCAATGAAATTGGCGGGGGCAGCATCCGTATTCACGACCGCAGCCTGCAAAAGAAAATGTTTGATGTACTTGGCTTTACAGCCGATGAGGCTCAAAAACAATTTGGCTTTTTAATGGATGCTTTTGAATACGGAGCCCCTCCTCATGGCGGTATTGCCTTTGGGCTAGATCGTTTGGTAGCCATATTAGGCGGTAAGGAAACCATCCGCGATTTTATTGCCTTCCCTAAAAATAATGCCGGTAGAGATTTAATGATTGATGCACCATCGGGCGTAAGCCAGGAACAACTCAATGAGCTTAGCCTGAGTCTAAAGCTGCAGGAAGAATAATGCCGCAAAAGCCGCAAAGCCTATTGGGCAAGTTTTTGGTTTGGCGCGCTAGGCATGTTACTCAGCAACAGTTCATCCTGTTTTTAAGTGTTTTGGTGGGTTTTATAACCGGGCTGGCCGCGGTTACCCTGAAAAATACCACACATTTTGTACAGGAATTTCTGCAGTCAGACTTTGTTGGCAGTTACTTTAATGTCTACTACTTCGCCTTTCCGCTTATTGGCATTGGCCTTACCCTGCTGGTGAAACAGTTTATTAAAGGTCCCGTGGGCGAGGGCATCCCTTCAACCCTTTTTGCCATATCGCGCAGGCAAGGCTTTATACGGCCTTTTAAAATGTATGCCTCGCTTATCACCAGCATGTTTACCGTAGGTTTTGGCGGCTCAGTAGGGCTGGAAGGGCCTACCGTTTCTACCGGATCAGCTATTGGTAGTAACCTGGGCCGGCTTATGCACGTAAACTTTAAGCAACGCATCTTACTCATTAGCTGTGCCACAGCCGGAGCAATAGCCTCCATTTTTAATGCCCCTATTGCCGCTATTATTTTTACCATTGAAATTTTTAGCCTCGATCTTACCTTCAGCTCACTTATTCCCTTGCTACTGGCTTCGGTAAGCGGAGCGGTAACCAGCATTTTTATTGAAGGCAGTGACTACCTTTTTCACTATAAATTTATTGAGCCATTTACCATAGATGACCTGCCCTTTTACATTTTGCTGGGGGTTTTAAGCGCCTTGGTTTCTGTGTACTTTAATAAAACCTACTTCTATTTTGATCGCTTCTTTAGCAAGTTTAAAACGCCCGGGCAGAAAACACTGGTAGGCGGGTTAGCCTTGGGCCTCATCATTTGGCTCATTCCGCCCTTGTATGGCGAGGGCTATGAAACCATAAACCACTTGCTGAATGGAAACATTGAAACCATAGTACAGCAAAGCGTGGTCTACGATTATTTTAAGGGCGAATACGTAATAGTGGCCCTGCTATTGGGTTTGGTGTTATTTAAAATTTTTGCCACCGTGTTTACCATTGGCGCAGGTGGGGTAGGCGGTATTTTTGCACCCAGCCTTTTTGTTGGCTCCTCTATGGGCTATCTCTTTGCCCGGCTTTTAAATTCAACGGGGTTTGTAAACATCAGCACCACCAACTTCTCCCTTATAGGTATGGCCGGTCTTATGGCGGGGGTGCTGCATGCNCCGCTTACCGCGATATTTATGATTGCCGAAATTACCGGAGGCTATGAGCTTTTTATTCCGCTCATGTTGGTNNCNGCCATCTCATTTCANATTACCCGGCAAATTATGCCCCATAGCATTTACACCACNCAATTNGCGCAAAGAGGCGACCTGCTTACGCANAATAAAGACCANGCCATCCTNACCTTAATGAGCATCAATAATGTGGTTGAGAAAGACTTTAANCGCGTAAACTCCAACATGAACTTGGGTGAATTGGTAAAANTAGTGGCCAAAAGTCGTAGAAATTTATTCCCGGTTATTGATGAAAATGATTTGCTGGTAGGCGTGCTTACGCTAGATGATTTCAGGCANTTAATGTTTGACCAAAGCCTTTATGAAAANACCATGGTTTCAGAGCTCATGAGNCCCCCCCCGGCATACGTNCAANAAGGAGACAACATGAGCGAGGTGATGAAAAAATTTCAGAGTACCGGAGCCTGGAACTTGCCCGTGGTCAAAGACGGTAAATACCTGGGCTTTGTGAGCAAAAGCAAATTATTCTCTGTGTATCGCAGGAAACTGATTGAATTCAACTAAAGAAAACCATGCCCCCAAAAACCAAAATTCTGTTCCGCTTTTTATGGGGGCTTCGATTAGATGGTCTGGATCACTATTGTTTAAATGCTCTCCCCAAAATATACAATCGCGGATATGATCTGTCTTCCAGCACTACAAACAGCCTTTTTTCAGCCCAACCTTTCCCGCAACCCGCTTATTCAGCAAAAGAACAGTCAAATTACGCTTTCAAAAAAGAAAGGGTAACCAAGGCCCTGCAAACCAACGCCTCTTATCAAAAACGCATTCTTTTACTTAAACACCCCTATACATGGTTGACTGAAAGGTTCTTCCAAAGCTTGGTTTTGCAGCCTGCTATCATTGAGCAAGGCCCCATTTACCTTAGTGTATTGAACAAGTTTAAAAAGAAAGAGGTGAAGCGCGATGCCGTGAATTTTAGTGAGCTTATTGGAGAGGCAGTAGGAATCTCAACTGATCAGGCTGAGCAATTTTTACGACAGACCGCTAGCCTTGACCTGGACTTCTTAGCCGAAATGACCAAAAACTGGCAAGGCCTGGTCTTTAAATTTGAAGATTTTGAACAGAAAAACCTAAATGCACTTAACCGCTATTTAGGAGTAGACATTCTCAAAGCTGCCCGCCAAATACCAGAGCTATTTAGAGCTTGGCCTCAATCTTTAAAATGGCAAGCCTGGCTTTCGCCCGATGATCAGAAGCTTTGTGAAGAAATAGCCAAGCCCTATTTCACCTCCCTAGGCTATTCTCTACCTCAAACCCAAGCGTATAGTCAGTGGGGTAAAACCAGCGAAATTAGCGCTATTTTTAGAAAATCGGTGCAAATACAAAGAGGCGTTTTAGCAGCCAACTTATAAAGCATTGGTAAAAATTATAAACTACTTCAAACGCAGATAGTATCTTGCCAGCTCAACCTTTTTGAGTGGGTTTACGTAAATATAACAGTGATAGCCAATTCCGCTGTCCCTAAAATTTTGCTATGAAGAAAATTTTGGCTTTGGTAGCCTCCCTCTTAGGGGTGGTAGCCGTGCTCTACATTTATAACTATTCAGAAACCTCTAATAAGCACCAGTCCTACGCAGAGTTTGTGAAAAACAACCCCTATCTGCAACCCTCGGCTCTTAGTGCTAAAGAACTTGAAAAACTTCCTAAAGCCGACCGGCCAGACCTGGCTTTTGAACAAAACTTCATTATGACCATGGATCCGGCCTTGGGTTACCCCACCCCGGTAAAGCTCCATACGGCTTACGCAGAATTGAAGGCGCAAAAGCGCAAAAAAAGCGACACCCCTTTATTGGTGTGGCAAGAACGTGGCCCCGGCAACGTGGGAGGCCGCACACGAGC
>PR_CR_10_Liq_1_inCRDRAFT_1001912_pt1 | contig 11162 bp, 9 predicted proteins | sample PRCRCaboRojoPR_3_FD_10241 | JGI IMG/M metagenome (IMG submission 10241) | reverse complement strand
AGACCCTGGAGCCGGCAGGATCGGCCACGGATGTTGAAGACCACACAGCGATGGAGAAGTCGGTCGTGGCCCATCGCCACCCCCCGCCCGTGCGCTCTCCNNACCACCAAGCACACCACCCCCCAGCCCGCCAAGGTTCTCCCCAACCCGTAATCGTCATCCCCTCCAATCCCCCCGTCCCATTTCGAGCAACGAGGTGAATTGGAGGGACAAACCTTCAAAGTCAGCTTAGATCGCTCTTCGGTCCTCCGAGGGGAGGGGCTGGTCGGGGAGGGCGGAATTACCGGAATCTTTCCGCTGGAGAGAAGGTTCAGGCGGCCTTGTGGCCGGGATAGAGCTGAACGAAGGCGACGCCGACGCAAGGGCGTGCGGATCTTGCCGTGGACAGTGGAGGGTTGGGCCTTTCTCCTCGGATCGCTTGGGCTTCGAGGATTGCTTTCCCGAGGGGAACGGGCGGAAGCCGGATTCCCTCAGCGGAATCTTCGCCTTCGTCGGAGGGGGCGGGCGGTGCAGAGCCGGGCCCGGGCGTCGTCGGCGAGGGTCCGCAGGGGGACGGAGGAATCGTAGCCGCGCCAGCGGCGGCAGTGGTGGGCGACGAACTCCTCGCTGCCCACGATCATCCCGCGGTCGAGCTGCTCGACGAAGTCCCACCACTCGGACCGGCGGGCGTGCACGTCGAGGTTCACCGTCGGGGTGAGACCGGTGGCCAGCAGGTCGAAGAGCGCCCGGCGGAGCGGACGCAGCCGCTCCGCCCACGCGGAGGGGAGGTGCGCCCGGGCCTCCTCCGCGGAGAGGCTCCGCTGCCAGGGCCAGTCCTCCGGGCGGGCGGCGCTGCCCGCCCGCACGGGAGCGGTCCGCACGAAGGCCCGGTAGTAGTCGAGCACGTCCGGGCGCTCCTCGAGGAGGGAGCTGGCGAAGCGCCCCTTCCAGATCGTCCCGCTGCAATCGTGGTGGCGGTTGAACCAGGTGGTGTAGCGCTGCTTGAGCGCCTTCAAATACTCCGACAGGTCCTCCATCCGCGCCACCAGCCGCCTCCGCACCTGCCGCGAGCGCAGGTCCCCCTCGGCGAGCACCTCCGCCAGCCGGCCCGCCCCGTAGCCCAGCGAGCCCGGGCCCTCCCCGTAGAGNACCCGGTAGCGCCGCACGATCTCTTCGTCGGAAAGCTCCGCCCGCTTCTCCGGGTTCGCCTCCACCACCAGCTGCATCCCCCGCTCCAGCGCCACCGCCTCCAGCACCACCACCCCGCAGAACTCCGCCACCTTCCCCATCATCGCCAACAGCACACGNCAGTCCTCCTCCCCCAACGCCGGCAACCGGTCCACCAGCTCACTCCGCACGTAGTACACCCCACTTCCCTCCAACTTGTAACGCGCCATCCGCATCGCAACCCCACCCCAAAACAACACTTCCCCCTTTGCAAGCTCAATACGGGGGACAGACCAACAGAAGCTCACTGGGGAGGGAGATCTTTGGAGGTGTGAGCGAAAGCCGTGGTGAATCGTTGTTGTTTTTGGATTGGTTGGATTTGGCTGGTCGATCCAGCAGGCTCCGGTCGGGCTCCGTCCTCCCTCCGCCTGTGGGACCGAATGTGGGACCGAAAAGTCACGCGAGTTGCCTGCGTTCGTGGTTCCCGTCTCGATCCCGTTCATGGAGGCAGCGCATGTCGAGCTAGCAACGGAGTGCCTCCTTGGTTCCGACTAGGCGGCGCGAAGGGCCGCACACGAGCATGATAGCGCTTCTGCTGCTAGGAAAGGCGCCGACCCCCGAGTGCGTCGGCGCACCTCCTCCATCCGTCCCTCGAGAGGATTGTTTGTTCGCAGCGAACGCCAGTGCTCCCAGGGGAAGTCCAGGGAGCAGAAGGTCTCTTCGATGGAGTCGGCGATCCTCCAAGCGGCCTGCGAAAACTTCCTCCTGCAGAACTTTTCCTCCGCCACTGGGGCCTTTTCCCTGACAGCCTTCACGTCCTCGCAGGCGTGAATCGCCCTGAGAGCGGCGGTCCCCTCCTTACCATTGCCCTCGGGCCCCGCTGCCCACACGCAGCGATAAAAATGACGGATGCACCGCTACCATGAGGCCTCTGGATCAAAATCCCCGAGAGCTTCCAACAGCCCGAGACACTTTCCCTGACGATCAACCGGGCGGCCTTGAGGTCCCGTTCCTTGAGGGAATGCAGGAAGTTTCTCCAACTTTCCCTGTCCTCTCCAGCTGCTTCGGTCACCCCGAGGATCTCCCGGTATCCTTCCTGGTTGACACCGACGGCTACTTGCACGTTCACGTTCCTGACCAACCCGTCCTGGGTGCGCTTTAGCCAAGTCCCGTTGAGGTAGATGTAGGGGTTGGTCCCCTTCAATGGGCTCGTTGTATCAGGCCTCGATCTTCTCGTTCATCTTTTGATTGAGGCCGCTCATTGCCGACGGATTCACTTTTGTCCCCTCAAGGGCCTTGGTGGCGTTCTCCACCCCGCGCACGTTCTCCCTCCGGCCCAGTCCATCTCGCTCCACGACTCCTCCTCGCTCGACTCCTAGCGAAGGTACCGTTCGATAATCTTCGTCTCAAAGGGCAGACTCGGCAGCTTCAACACCCGCGGCTTTACCTTCCCCAACTTCGTGTGTTCGTGTGCAGACGAAGTTCACAAGGGTCCGCCCTCGTGTCCTTGTGCCAGGGCTAGATTCGTAGCGAGAGCAACCGCACTGGCAGTCTGTCTCCGCATCCCCAACAGCCCGTTAAGTGTCTCCTTCCACACTCTGGTGGATCTTACGGCCTGAATGCTCCCGAATCTGCGTCTCAACCAGCCCGATGATCTCTTCGCCACGGCATCTCTACTCGTTGTTTCGCCCCTCCTGTCTACTCGTTCTTTTTCAGAGCCGCCCGCAAGCTCGTCACCAAAAAGTACGAAAGTCTGCCCATCGTTAGCGCCTATCGAATTCCAAGACACGTTGCCGTTCCTCTCTGCCCAGTTCTTCAGAGATCACCAGGTACCGAAAAAAAGAGACCCCGGCCGCGCTTCCGCGACCGGGGTCCTAACCTGGCAATCACCTACTCTCGCAGGACAGCGGGGTCCCACTACCATCGGCGGCTGAGGGCTTGACCGGCGTGTTCGGAATGGGAACGAGTATTTCCCCTCGCCTATCTTCACCAGAGCCGTACCGGGAATTTGCGAACCCTGCCAGAGGAGGTCCGCAACCGGAAAAAGAGTCCGACGCAACGCAGAAACAACCCATGCCTGCAGAATCCATGACAAAACGGGAAGTGATGCACGGACGGCAATCCTTTGGATCATTAGTACAGGTTAGCTCAATGCGTTGCCGCACTTACACATCCTGCCTATCAACCAGGTCGTCTACCTGGATCCTCAAGGAGATCTTATCTTAGGAGGAGCTTGGCGCTTAGATGCTTTCAGCGCTTATCTCTTCCGCACTTAGCTACCCGGCGGTGCCGCGGATACGACAACCGGTACACCAGCGGTGCGTCATTCCCGGTCCTCTCGTACTGAGGAATGAACCCTTCAAATCTCCAACGCCCACAGCGGATAGAGGACCGAACTGTCTCACGACGTTCTGAACCCAGCTCGCGTACCACTTTAATTGGCGAACAGCCAAACCCTTGGGACCTTCTCCAGCCCCAGGATGTGATGAGCCGACATCGAGGTGCCAAACCGCGCCGTCGCTATGAACGCTTGGGCGCGATCAGCCTGTTATCCCTAGGGTACCTTTTATCCTTTAAGCGATAGCGATCCCACGATCGACTACCGGATCACTTCGGCCTGCTTTCGCAACTGCTCGACTTGTTGGTCTCACAGTAAAGCCACCTTATACCGATGCGCTCTACGGCCCGATTGCCAACCGGGCTGAGGTGACCATCGCGATCCTCCGTTACTCTTTGGGAGGAGACCGCCCCAGTCAAACTGACCCGCTAGCACTGTCCCCCGGCCGGATCACGGCACAGGGTTAGATACCTAATTAACAGAGAGTGGTATTTCACCGATGACTCCCCCCGGCCCTGAAACCGGGGTTCCTAGTCTCCCACCTATCCTACGCACTGAGAATCAAATACCAATACCAGCTTACAGTAAAGGTCCATAGGGTCTTTCCGTCCTGCTGCGGGTAGCCCGCATCTTCACGGGCACTACTATTTCACTGGGCGTCTCTCCGAGACAGCGATCGACTCGTTGCACGATTTGTGCAGGTCGGAACTTACCCGACAAGGAATTTCGCTACCTTAGGACCGTTATAGTTACGGCCGACATTCACGGGGGCTTGGGCCAGAGGCTCTCACCTCCAACGTTCACCTTTCCGCATTGGTCACGTGTCACTCCCTATACGTCGTCTTGCGACTTAGCAGAGAGCTGTGTTTTTGCTAAACAGTCGGTCAATCCTCTTTTCTGCGACCCGGCTTACGCCGGGCGCCCCTTCTACCGAAGATACGGGGCCAATTTGCCGAGTTCCTTGGAGAGATTTCACCCACGCGCCTTAGAATACTCATCTCGGATACCTGTGTCGGTTTGCGGTACGGGCGCCCTGCATCCTCCCCGCGAAGCTTTTCCTGGAAGCTGGGTATCACCAATCCCCCGCGACCGTAGTGTTGGGGTCCTGTCACGCCTCAGCCGTACGCCCGGCGGATTTGCCTACCGGACAGCCTAAGCGCTTCGACACGGACAATCAAAACCGTGCTGGCTTAACCTTCTTCGTCACTCCGCGGGTAAAAACGCATGCAGGACGGTACAGGAATATTAACCTGTTGTGCATCGACTACTCCTTACGGCCTCGTCTTAGCTCCCGACTCACCCTGGGCGGACGAACCTTGCCCAGGAAACCTTATCCTTACGGCGACCCGGATTCTCACCGGGTTTATCGTTACTCAAGCCTGGATTCTCACTTCCTGCCGGTCCACCCCGCCTCGCGACGGAGCTTCACACCTGCAGGAACGCTTTCCTACCGCTCCCGAAGGAGCCCACAATTTCGGTATACTGCTTAGTCCCGATCATTTTCGGCGCAGATTCACTCGATAGGTCAGCTATTACGCACTGTTTAAATGATGGCTGCCTCTAAGCCAACATCCCTATTGTCTCTGTAAATCCACCTCCTTTTCCACTCAGCAGTATTTAGGGACCTTAATTGGTGGTCTGGGCTGTTTCCCTTTCGACCATGAAGCTTATCCCCCATGGTCTGACTGCCGTGCTACACCCCTCGGTATTCGGAGTTTGATAAGGTTTGGTACCCGGGTGTGGGCCCTAGCCTTTTCAGTGCTCTACCCCCGAGGGTCAGCGCACGACGCTATACCTAAATATATTTCGGAAAGAACCAGCTATCGCGGGGTTTGATTAGCCTTTCACTCCGATCCACAGCTCATCCCCTGACTTCTCAAGGTCAGTGGGTTCGGTCCTCCACGTGGTTTTACCCAAGCTTCAACCTGGCCATGGATAGATCACCTCCGCTTCGGGTCTATTGCCGGCAACTCATCGCCCTGTTCGGACTCGCTTTCGCTGCGCCTCCACCCCTGAAGGGCTTAAGCTTGCTGTCGGCAATAACTCCCAGGCCCATTATGCAAAAGGTACGCCGTCACCCCGCAAGGGGGCTCCGACCGATTGTAGGCAGATAGTTTCAGGTACTCTTTCACTCCCCTAACAGGGGTCCTTTTCACCTTTCCCTCACGGTACTGGTTCACTATCGGTCGATATCGAGTATTTAGCCTTACGCCGTGGTCGGCGCAGATTCACACGGGGTTTCACGTGTCCCGTGCTACTCAGGGTATCCCCAGGCCTCGTCCGGTTTTCGGTTACAGGGCTGTCACCTCCTATGGCTTCCCTTTCCAGGGAATTCACCTAACCTTCCGAGTGCCTGTGTGGGGCCCTACAACCCCTGCCGGCAAGCCGACAGGTTTGGGCTGATCCGCTTTCGCTCGCCACTACTCACGGAATCTCTTCGATTTCTTTTCCTCCGCTTACTAAGATGTTTCAATTCAGCGGGTGTCGCTTCTCCAACCTATGAATTCAGTTGAAGATGACCCTGCTTGCACAGGGCCGGGTTTTCCCATTCGGAGATCTCCGGATCAGAGCGTATTTGCCGCTCCCCGAAGCTTATCGCAGCTTATCACGTCCTTCGTCGCCTGATATCGCCAAGGCATTCACTATCTGCCCTTACTAGATTGCTCGTCCGGCAATCACGCCGTTTTGACATGGAATCTGGTACTGGCACGCTTATGTTTCTACCCACAGCATTTTCTTACGAAAATGCTATGTTTGCGTCGAACTATCAAAGAACAGGAAAATCCTGAGTGTTTCGTGAGAAAGCTTGGCTCAAAAATAGAGCCCCAACAATTGAGTGAACCCAATCGGTGGCCTGCTCATGGTGGGCCCAGTTGGACTTGAACCAACGACCCCCGCCTTATCAAGGCGGTGCTCTAACCAACTGAGCTATGGGCCCGAGGNGGTCAGCTGCAAAGGCTGACACAAATCAATTGCCTGGCTGGTGGAGCCGATCGGATTCGAACCGACGACCCTCTGCTTGCAAAGCAGACGCTCTTCCAGCTGAGCTACGGCCCCGGAGAAGGCGGGCGTGGTGTCGAATTCCACGAAACTGGCAAAGAACAGCAAGCTGTCCTTCAAAAACTACTCTGTACGATTGACCGAGGCGACAATTGTCTTCGGACGGCGTTATTGCCGAACCGAAAACACCTACCTCATCCTGCTTTCGCAGGACTCTCTCCTTAGAAAGGAGGTGATCCAGCCACTGGTTCCCCAACGGCTACCTTGTTACGACTTCATCCCAGTCACCAGCCCCACCTTCGACCGCTGCCTCCACGAGGGTTGGCTCACGGGCTTCGGGCGGAACCGGCTTCCATGATGTGACGGGCGGTGTGTACAAGGCCCGGGAACGTATTCACGGCGTCATTGCTGATACGCCATTACTAGCGATTCCGGCTTCATGGAGTCGAGTTGCAGACTCCAATCCGAACTGGGCCCGGCTTTATGGATTGGCTCCACCTCACGGTATTGCATCCCATTGTACCGGGCATTGTAGCACGTGTGCAGCCCTAGACGTAAGGGCCATACTGACTTGACGTCGTCCCCACCTTCCCATCCGTACAACGGATTTGTCCTCTTAGAGTCCCCAACTGAATGCTGGCAACTAAGAGCAGGGGTTGCGCTCGTTGCTGGACTTAACCAAACATCTCACGACACGAGCTGACGACAGCCATGCAGCACCTGTGAACCAGCCCCGAAGGGAGAGATCGGTTTCCCGAAATCGTCCGGTTCATGTCAAGCCTAGGTAAGGTTCTTCGCGTTGCATCGAATTAAGCCACATGCTCCACCGCTTGTGCGGGCCCCCGTCAATTCCTTTGAGTTTTAGCCTTGCGGCCGTAGTCCTCAGGCGGTACACTTAACGCGTTAGCTGGAGCTCCGAAGGGGTAGGCCCTCCGAAACCTAGTGTACAACGTTTACGGCGTGGACTACAGGGGTATCTAATCCCTTTCGCTACCCACGCTTTCGTATCTCAGCGTCAGAACCTGTCCAGGGAGCTGCCTTCGCCATTGGTGTTCCTCCTGATATCTACGCATTTCACCGCTACACCAGGAATTCCACTCCCCTCTCCAGGCCTCGAGTCCGGTAGTTTCAGGCGCAATTCCGAGGTTGAGCCCCGGGCTTTCACACCTGACATACCAGACAGCCTACATACTCTTTACGCCCAGTGAATCCGAGTAACGCTTGAGGTCTCCGTATTACCGCGGCTGCTGGCACGGAGTTAGCCACCTCTTCCTCTCCAGGTTAACTCAAAGCCGGCTATGAACCGACTGTTTGTTCCCTGGTGACAGGAGTTTACAACCCGAAGGCCTTCATCCTCCACGCGGCGTTGCACCATCAGGGTTTCCCCCATTGTGAATGATTCGAAACTGCTGCCACCCGTAGGTGTCTGGGCCGTATCTCAGTCCCAGTGTGGCTGATCATCCTCTCAGACCAGCTACCCGTCTTCGCCTTGGTGAGCTTTTACCTCACCAACAAGCTGATAGGCCGCGAGCCCCTCTTGAAGCGCCTTTTCAAGCTTTGGTCCACTTTCCATGCGAAAAGGGACCACATGCGGTATTAATCCGGGTTTCCCCGGGCTATCCCCCACTTCAAGGCAGGTTGCTCACGTGTTACGCACCCGTTTGCCGCTACTCCATCCCCGAAGGGACTTCATCGCTCGACTTGCATGTCTTAACCACGCCGCTAGCGTTCACTCTGAGCCAGGATCAAACTCTCCGAAAGAAACTTTCGAGAGAAACTCGCGATCTTGGCTGATTCGCGACTTTTGCGGTGGCTGGAGCGGACTCCACCACCGCGACAACAAAGGATTGTCGTCTCGGCAATCGCACAGAGTAATTTTCAAAGAACTTGTTTTTCCCAACTGGGAAAGACGCTTAATCAGACAGATCCTGCCGGGACCGTCAAGACTTTTGCCGAAGAATTTTCGGAAAAATCCGCTGGGGCGGTCCGATTGCCCCGCAGGACGCGTCTGCCACCCGAACCCCTGCACGAACTCCACGGGGCCGCAAGGCAGAGGGCTATTTCCCCGGAGAGGGAGCCAGGACCACAGTCGCCCGCGGGGGACCGTCGCTGGGAGGTGGCGATTGTCTGCAAACCTCTCTTCCCCCCATCGCCTCCTTCGCGCGGCCGACCGCTGGCGCAAACGCTTGCTGGCACAACCTTTTCCGCCAGCGGGCCCGATTGCAGGCCGTTTCCCCTAGCGGAGGCTCTCGCGCACCCCGAGGATCTCGATGCCCACGTCCCGGGCCCGGGCGAGCACGGCCCCCTTGTCGAGGAGAACCGTACGATCAATGGCCAGAGCGGCGGTCCCGATGCCCGCCTCGATCATCGTCTCGAGGGTCGTGGGTCCGAACACCGGGACATCGAAGCGGTAGTCGTGGTCGGGCTCGGGAAGCTTCACAAAGATCTTGCGGTCGGTTTTGAACTGGCCACCCCGGCGCAGCATGGCATCCGTTCCCTCAAAGGCTTCGACCGCGAGCACCGTGCCCTTGCGCACGAGGACGCCCTGCCCGATCCGCAGGCGGGCCACCTCGGTGGCGATGCGTACCCCGTGGGTGAGATGCTCCTGATCGCACTGGCGCCGTCCCCCCGTCATCACCCCGTCCTCGGCCAGGTCGGCGTCAAGAAACGAGCGGGCGTCCAGCACGCGGCAGCCGACCGATTCGATCTCGCGAACAATCGTCCCGAAGATTGTGGCGGCATTGCGCTCGCGAAGTGTGGCGAGGAGCTGGAGGGCCCGCAGGTCCGGGTGGAGACCTCCAAAGAGACGGCCCGGGCGCACTTGCCCGATCAGCACCGCCCCACCCGCTCCGAGGTCGCGGAGCGCCCGCTTCAGATGCCCCACCTGGCCGACCTTGACTCGCCGGCGGTGCGCTTCCGGAAACTCGGCAAAAAGGTCGTCGCGGGTTTCCCCGTCGAGGGCAACCAGGCGGAGCTCACGGCCCGCCGCGCGCGCCCGGGTCGCCGTCAGGTGGGGATAGGTGCCCCGCCCGGCCACGAGGGCTACCGGTGCATCGGCGGGAAAATCGGGAGGGAGGAAGCGGGAGGGAAGATTCATGGGCACCAGCGCCCACTCCAGCAAAGCCGTGCCACCCTGGCGAGGATTCCCGGCTCCGCTCTCAACCGATCCCCCGCTCCTCGAGGTCCTCCTCCTCCATCCCGAGGAAGTGGCCGAGCTCGTGCAGGAGGGTCACGCGCACCTCCTCGGCGAACACCTCCGCATCGTCCCCCGCGTAGGCCCGCAGGTTGGCGAGAAAGAGCCGGATCCGGGTCGGCGTCCCCTCCCCTGCCGGAATTCCCACCGGATCCCCCTCGAAGAAACCGAGCAAGTCCCCGGGCCAGCCCTCCTCGATCAGGGCGCCCGGGACTTCCTCCTCGAGGAGGACCGGCACCGCCCGGGCCTTCTCCCGGAGGGCCGGGGGCAGATCCTCGAAGGTGGTCCCGACAACCGTCTCCGCGAGGGCCATCCAGTCGCGCTCACTCATGGTGCCTGCGGCAAGCCCACGCAGTTGCCCTTCCCTAGGCAATTCCTGCGGTTCCCGGCGCGGGGGGCAGGGACTCAAGGACCTCGGTGTGGAGCGAGGCCGCCGTCGCCGCAACCAGCGAGCGTGACCCGACCCCGGCCGGGGAACCCGCGAGGTCGCTGATCGTCGCCCCGGCCCCCGCAAGTACCGGCAACAGTGGGAGCAGGTCCCACGGCTCCATGACCGGATCGACCATGACATCGCTCCGCCCGCTCGCCAGCAACAAGTACCCGAAGCAATCCCCCCAGGCGCGCACCACCTTCGGCCGCCGCAGGAAAGCAGCCCCCGCGGGCTGGGTCCAGTAGGGATCGGCCGGATCGGTGAGCAGGAACGTCGCTTCCGCCAGCGCCCGCGCCTCGCGCACGCGCACCTCCTCGCCGTTCAGCGTCGTCCGCGAGGCATCCCCGATGAGAGTGCGCCCGAGCACCGGCTGGGCCACGAGAGAGGCGAGTGGCTCGTCCCCTCGCAGGAGAGCGATCATTAACCCGAAGAGCGGCACCCCGTGCACAAAACTGACCGTCCCATCGATCGGGTCGCAGATCCAGCGGTACTCAGCGTCTTCCGGCCCCGTCCGGCCCCGCTCCTCCCCCTCGAAAGCGTGCTCCGGAAAACGCTCGGCCACCCGTTGGCGCAGGAGATCCTCCGCCGCCCGGTCGGCCGCCGTCACCGGAGAACCGTCCGCCTTCGCCTCGATCGCGAGACCCGTGCGCTCAAACCACCAGCGCAACTGCTCGCCCACCTCCGTAGCCATTTCCTCAAGAAACTGTCGCACGGTGGAGAGCAGGGGATCGGAAGAAAGCGTCATCTCCCCAGCCCAGCAAACATTGCCACCCGATGGCCACCGCCGAATCGCCGATTCGGTAGACCAGACCACTCTCGGCCCGAACGAACAAACCCGCTGCGATCCTTGCCAGGCCCGGAACAGAGGACCCGCCGCCCCCAAAAGGGGCGCCTCTCACCCCACCTCCGCCACCACCCCGACCCATAGAGCAAGAAAGCGCCGGAAGGCGAGGCAGGGATGGGCTAAAGACAGGGCAGAGAGGCGCCGACAGGCACAGCATGGATTGAATCCCCCGCAAAATCCCAAATCCACCCCCCTGCCGTGGGCCCCGCCC
>PR_CR_10_Liq_1_inCRDRAFT_1001911_pt1 | contig 11165 bp, 5 predicted proteins | sample PRCRCaboRojoPR_3_FD_10241 | JGI IMG/M metagenome (IMG submission 10241) | reverse complement strand
GGGTGAAGACCTGCACCACGCCGCCCGCGGCCTCCGAGCCATAGAGGCTGGAGCGTGGGCCGCGCACCACCTCGATGCGCTCGATCTGATCCACCGGCAGATTCTGAAACTCGGTCTGCCCGGTGGTGGCGGAGCCGACCTTGATGCCGTCCACCAGAAACAGGACCTGGTTGGGATTGGTGCCGCGCAGATACAGGTTCGCGACCCGCCCCGGCCCACCGAAGCTTGCCATGGAAATGCCAGGCAGGCCGCGCAGCAGGTCCAGGGTGCTGCGCGCCTGGGAGCGCTCGATGTCGTCTCGGGTGACGACGCTCACGGGCGCCAGGGTGGCATCCGCGGTTTCCGCGGTGCGGGTGGCCGTGACCACCACGGGGTCCACCTCGCTCACAGCATCGACGAAGCCCGCGTCCGGGGCGGAATCGGCGTCAGTCGCGGCACTCGTCGCGCCGGTTGTTGCGAGCGACAGCAGCGACGCTGCCACGAGCACACCGCTGCGGCGCCGCTGCCGCAGAGGCTTTTCTGGTAGACGTGTCATGCAATACCTCTCGACTCCCCGCTCACCCGCTGGGGATTTCGGTGAATTCAAGCGCCGAGAGGCGGCGGGCGGCGTGGGCGATGGACGAGGCAGGACGCACAAGGCGGCGGCCCGCGGATGCGGACGCGACCGATTGCTGCGGCGGGCACACGAGCGGCACCGGCACGCCGGCACCGCCCACCGCGACGCCGCGAGCAACCGTTGGGCCGGTATCCGGGCTCACGAGCTGGGAGGCGGGCCTGGCGGCTCCTGGGGGGCTCCTGGGGGGCTCCTGGGGGGCTCCTGGGGGGCTCCTGGGGGGGCTCCCGGGGGCGCTCCTGGGGGGCCTTTGCCCGCACATCCCGGCCGCGACGCCTTCCCGCGGCCCAGCTGGCCACAGTGGCATGTGTCACGGCGCGACTCGCCTACCGTTGCGGGGGCAGCGCCGGCATCACGCGGCATCGGCGGCAGCGCTGCGGTTGCGCGCACCGACACCGGCGTTGGACCGGCTTCCCGTTCAACCCCGCCACCGCCTGGCGAATGCCGGCGGCCGGGGCACCCATCGGAAAGCCCGAATATTCTGATGTTTCTTTGCCCCCGACCGCAAGCGCGCCGCCTGACACGGGTCAACGGCAAGGCTCGCGGCGCCGCCGGGCAAGGCGCTGTTCCACTGGACGCTGGATGGGCTGGGCCGATGGATGCCGCCGGCAGGCCATCACCAGTGCACCCGGTGCCGAGGCAGGGGGGCCGCCGCGGCAGACTGCGACCTCCCCGCAGGGCTTAGGCGCTTCAATGGCGTACAATCCGTAGGATAACGCTGGACCCTATCACGCAGAGCAGTGCCCCCAATGCCAGACACCAGCAGCGGCGTCGACCTGCCGCACACCGAGGACACACCGGCTGAAGCCAGATTCTATGTCGTCGCCGTGGGCGCCTCCGCCGGCGGACTCGACGCACTGGAGCGCTTCTTCCACGGCCTGCCGGCGCGCTCTGGGGCCGCCTATGTGGTGATCCAGCACCTGTCGCCGGATCACAAGAGCATGATGGGTAACCTCCTCGGCCGACACACCGGCATGCCGGTGGTCACCGTCGAGGACGGCATGGACATCAAGCCGGATCGGGTGCACCTGATCCCGCCGGCGAGCGTCATGAGCGTCTCGCGCAGCCAGCTGCGCCTGAGCCCGAAGAACCCCCGTGGGCTCACGCTGCCCATCGACCTCTTCTTCACCGCCCTGGCACGGGAGTTCGGCAAGTACGCCATCGGTGTGGTGCTGTCGGGCACCGGCTCCGACGGCACCCGCGGCGCGGTGGCCATCAACGACGCCGGCGGCCTGCTGCTGGCGCAGGAGCCCGAGTCCGCCAAGTTCGACGGCATGCCGCGCAGCGTCATTGCCACCGGGCTGGTGGACGGCACCCTGCCGCCGGAGGAGCTGGGCCCGCGGGTGATGGACCACATCAGCCAGGCGCCGCGCCCGCGCATCCGCCCGCCCGAGGAAGGCATCACCGCGGACCGCCAGAGCGCGCTGGAGGAGACCATGCACCTGCTTCAGCAGCAGGGCGGCATCGACTTCCGCGAGTACAAGCCGGCCACGGTGATGCGCCGCATCGAGCGCCGCATGCAGGTGCGCCACGTGCCGGACCTGGAGAACTACGCCCGCCTGCTGGACGGCGACCGCACCGAGCTCAACGCCCTGCGCCGGGAGCTGCTCATCCCGGTCACCAGCTTCTTCCGCGATCCCGTGGCCTTCGAGGTCCTCGCCCAGACCGCCATCGACACCATCGTCAAGGAGCGCGGCGAAAACCAGCCCATCCGCATCTGGGTGCCCGGCGCCTCCACCGGCGAGGAGGCCTACTCCATCGCCATTCTCTTCGCCGAGGCCTGCGCGCGGGCGCGGCGCTGGCCGCCGATCAAGCTGTTCGCCACCGACGTCGAGCAGCACAACGTGGACTTCGGCAGCGCCGGCGTTTTCTCCGAGGCCATCACCACCGAGGTCTCGCCGGAGCGCCTGGAGCAGTGGTTCTACAAACGCGGCAACCACTTCGTCATCAAGAACGAGATCCGCCAGAACATCGTCTTCGCACGCCACAACCTGCTGCAGGACCCGCCCTTCACGCGCATGGACCTGGTCTCCTGCCGCAACCTGCTCATCTACTTCCGCACCGAGGCCCAGGAGCGGGCGCTCAGGCGGCTGCAATACGCCCTGGCCCCCGGCGGCTTCCTGTTCTTGGGATCCAGCGAGACCCTGGCACAGCTCCAGACCGACTTCACCGCCGTCAACTCCAAGGCCAAGGTGTTCCGCATCCTGCGCCACGTCGCACTGCCGCTGGACACCGGCGCCTCGCAGCTGCAGCGCCTCGCCGGCGCTGCCCATGCCCACCCGCGACGCCACAGCCACAAGGACCGCCAGCTCACCGACGCCGCCGCCATCGAGGCGGGCGAGTCCGTGCTGCTGCGCTCCTACGCGCCCACCAGCCTGCTGCTGAACGGCAACCAGGAGCTGATGCACGTCTTCGGCGACGTCAGCCATTACCTGCGCATCGGCGAGGGCGCCGTCACCCTGGACCTTGCCAAGCTGCTGCCGCCGGCGCTGGCCCCGGTGGCCCAGGCCCTGCTGCACAAGACCGCCCGCGGCCATGAGCCGCTGCGCTCGGACCTGCTCACCATGCAGCTGCCCGACGGCAGCAGCGAGCGGCTGCGGCTGGTGGCGCGCAGCGTGTCGCTGGACCAGGGCGAGCCGCACCTGCTGTTGTCCTTCGAGCCGGACACCGCGCCGGTGGACGAGACGCTGGCGCGCGGCAGCGCCATCGAGACCATGAACATGGACCAGGAGCACGCCGAGCGCGTGCAGACCCTGGAGCGCGAGCTGGCCGCCACCCGCGAGAGCCTGCAGGCCACCATCGAAGAGCTGGAGACCGCCAACGAAGAGCTCCAGGCCACCAACGAGGAGCTGATGGCCTCCAACGAAGAGCTTCAGTCCTCCAACGAGGAGCTGCAGTCCGTCAACGAGGAGCTCTACACCGTCAACGCCGAGAACCAGGAGAAGATCGAGATCCTGAACCGCCTCAACGCAGACCTGGACAACATGGCCAAGGCGGCGGCCATCGCCACCATCTTCGTGGACGCCAACCTGCTGCTGACCCGCTTCACGCCGGAGGCCACCAGCCTGTTCAAGATCCGCGACGGCGACATCGGCCGCTCCATCGAGGACTTCACCAATCTGCTGGACTATCCAGAGTTCGTCGCCGAGCTCAAGCGCACCATCGCCGACGGCGAGATGAGCCAGCGCGAGATCCGCGCCGCCAACGGCCGGCTCTATCTGCTGCGGGTGCTGCCCTACGCGGTGCGCGAGCGCGAGGCCCGGGGCGCCGTGGCCACCTTCGTGGACGTCACCGTGCTGCGCGACGCCGAGCGCCTGCAGGCGGTGCTGGACTCGCTGCCGGAGCACGTCGCGCTGCTGGACGACGACGGCGAGGTGAAGATGATCAATCGCGCCTGGCGTGAGTTCGCGGCGGCTCACGACGCCGCGGGCGGACTGGGCAGCCGCTATCCGGAAGCCTGGGCCGGCGAAAAAGGCTTCGACGAGCCGCAGGAGTCCCAACTGCGTGATGGGCTCGACGCCCTCATCGGCGGGGCCAGCGAGACCTTCTCCATGATCTACCCGTACCACGGCGACGACGGGGAGCGCTGGTTCGCCATGCACGCCGCACCCATCGTGCACGGCAACGGCGGCATCGTCGTGAGCCACGTGGATATCACCCGCTGGTATCGCGGCGCCACCCCGGCCTGAAGGCCCGCCGCCGGGTGCCCACTGTGCGGGGACCCCGGTGGCGGCGGCTCGATGCCCGGCGCTTGACTCCGTTGGCGGCACCGCGGCCCAGAACGGCAACCATGACAAGAGACAAGACGCACAGCGCCGACGCGGCCGAACCGCCCGCCGCTTACACCGAGACCGATGCAGCGCTGCGTCACCGTGCCCTGGACGCGCTGCGCACCGGGCGCTTCGATCTGGTGGAGCAGGTCCTCGCCGACGGCGACCTGGACGCCGCCGCCCTGGTGGAAAACCTGAGGGTCTACCAGGCGGAGCTGGAGCTCCAGAACGAGGAGCTGCGCGCCAGCGAGCAGCACGCGCAGACGGCGCTCGCGCGCTACACCACGCTGTTCACCAACCTGCCCATGGCCGGTCTGGTGGTGGACGGCTACGGACTGGTGCTGGAGACCAATCCACAAGCCCGGCGTCTGCTCGCCCTGCGCGACGTGCGCTCGCACCAATACTTCCTGGTGCGCCTGGTCCACCCGGATGACCGCAGCGCCGTCGCCGGCGCCTTCGAGCGCGCCAAGCAGAGCCAGGCGGAGGGCCTGTCCGGACTGCGCTTCGACGCCGCCGACGGCAGCCGCTTCCAGGCGGACCTGCACATCGCCCGTCTGCCGGGCGCCGAGGGCGCGCCGCTGCAGTTCGTCTGCGCCGTGGTGGACCAGACGGAGACCATCCGCCAGCGCAATGCCCTCGCCCGGGCCTACGACGCCCTGGAGCAGAGCGAGGAGCGCTACCGCGTGCTCGCCGACTTCAGCCCGGACTGGGATTACTGGTACGGGCCGGACCGCCGGTTCGTCTACGTCTCTCCCGCCTGCCTGGCGGTCACCGGCTACAGCGCCGAGGACTTCCGCAAGGACGCGGGCCTATTCGAGCAGCTGGTGCACCCCGACGACCTGGCGCAATGGCAGGCGCACATGGCCTCGGTTCAGGACAGCACGCACACGGACACCTGCCACCTCCAGTTCCGCATCCGCTCCCGCGACGGCCACACGCGCTGGATCGAGCACGTCTGCCGGCCGGTGACCACCCCGGACGGGCGCTTTCTCGGGCGCCGCGGCATCAACCGGGACATCACGCCACGCCACGACGCGCAGGAAGCCCTGCGGCGCAGCGAGGCCCGCTTCCGCTCCATCTTCGATGCCGCCCCCGTGGGCATCGCCCTGCTGGACAACGACGGGCGGCCGGTGATGACCAATCCGGCCCTGCAGCGCTTCCTCGGCTACAGCGGCGAGGAGCTTTCGCAGCTCAGCTTCCGTGACTACACCCATGCCGAGGACCTGGCCGCGGAGACCCCGCACTTCCGCGAGCTGTGCGCCGGCCGGCGCTCGAGCTACACCCGCGAGAAGCGCTACCTGCGCAAGGACGGCAGCGTCGTCTGGGGGCGGCTCACGGTGACCCGCGTCGAAGGCGACGACGATAACCGCTACACGCTCGCCATGATCGCGGACATCCACGAGCAGCGTACCGCGGAGCAGGCCCTGCGCGATCAGGACCGCCGCTACCGGGCGCTGTTCGAGTCCGCCGGCGAGGGCATGACCATCATCCAGGACGGTGTCTTCCGGTCCTGCAACCAGGCCGCACTGGACATGCTCGGCTGCACCGACGCGGCGGCGCTGATCGGCAAGCGCCCCGCGGATGTCTCACCGCCGGTGCAGCCGGACGGCGAGCCCACCACCGCGAAAGAGACCCGGCTGCTGCGCGAGGCCGCAAACGGGGGCGTGGCGCGCTTCGAATGGGAGCATGTGCGCAGCGACGGCAGCACGCTGCCCGTGGAGGTGACGCTGATCCCGGTGGAGATCGACGGCCACCCGGCCCACTACGCCATCTGGTACGACCTCACCGACCGGCGCATCGCCGAGCAGCGAGAGGAGCGCGCCCGCACGGTGTTCGACAACACCTCCGAGGGCATCGTCGTCACGGACCCGGAGCAGCGCATCGTCGCCGTCAATCGCGCCTTCACGGAGATCACCGGTTACACCGCGGCAGAGGCCCTGGGCCAGACTCCCCGTATTCTGCAGTCCGGGCGCCAGGACGCGAGCTTCTACCAGACCATGTGGGCAGCACTGGATCGCACCGGCCAATGGCGCGGGCAGTTCTGGAACCGGCGCAAGAACGGCGAGCTCTACCCGCAGCTCAGCACCATCAGCGCCGTGCGCGACGCCGGCGGGCGACTCACCAACTACATCGGCGTGTTCGGCGACATCACCCAGCTGAAGCGCTCCGAAGAGGCGCTCTACGAGCTCGCGCACAAGGATGCCCTCACCGGGCTCGCCAACCGCACCCTGCTGCGCGCCAGACTGGAGCAGTCGCTCGCGCGCGCCGGCCGCGATGGGCGCATGCTGGCCCTGCTCTTCCTGGACCTGGACCTGTTCAAGAACGTCAACGACACCCTGGGCCATCCCGTGGGCGACGCCCTGCTGCAGAGCGTGGCCGCCGCCATGTCCAAGCGCGTACAGGATGCAGTCAGCATCGCCCGTCTCGGCGGCGACGAGTTCGTCGTGCTGCTGGAGGACATGGCAGCGCCCAACGCCGCTGCCGAGCTGGCGGAGGATCTGCTCAAGGTCTTCACCCAGCCGTTTCCGGCACAGGGCCGCGAGCTGCACATCACCGCCAGCATCGGCATCAGCGTCTACCCGCCGGACGGCGCGGACATGGATGCCCTGCTCGCCAAGGCAGACGTGGCCATGTACCGCGCCAAGGAGCAGGGCCGCAACACCTATCGCTTCTTCAAGCCGGAGATGACCGAAGGCGCCGTGGAGCGCCTGCGCCTGGAGAACGCGCTGCGCGGCGCCCTGGCCCGGGACGAGCTCAGCGTGGAGTATCAGCCCCAGGTGCATCTCAAGGACGGCTGCATGCACGGGGCCGAGGTGCTGATGCGCTGGCATCACCCGCAGCTCGGGGCCGTGCCGCCGGCGCGCTTCATCCCCATCGCCGAGGAGCTCGGGCTCATTGTCGAGCTGGGCACCTGGGCCCTGACCCACGCCTGCCGGCAGCTCGCGGACTGGGATGCCCGTGGCTTCCTGGTGCCGCGGCTCGCTGTGAACCTGTCGGTGCTGCAGCTGGAGCGCCCGGGGCTGGTGGAGGAGGTCGCCGCGGCACTGCGCGCCGCCCGCATCGAGCCGGACCGCCTGGAGCTTGAGGTCACCGAGTCCATGCTCATGCGCCATGCGGAGCAGGTCATCGCCAACCTCGCAGCGCTGCGCGGCATGGGCATCACCATCGCCGTGGATGACTTCGGCTCCGGCTTCTCGTCCCTTGCCTACCTCAAGCGCCTGCCCATCCACCGGCTCAAGATCGACAAGTCCTTCATCGATCAGCTCACCGCGGATGCCAACGACGACGCCATCGCCCGGGCCATCATCGCCCTGGGGCGCGGCCTCGGGCTAGAAGTCATCGCCGAGGGTGTGGAGACCGAGGCACAGGCCGCATTTCTGCGCCGGGAGGGCTGCACCGAGGCCCAGGGCTTCCTCTACGGGCGTCCCATGTCCGCGGCGGACCTGGAGGCGGCCGTCGCCCCGGGCCGGCCCCTGCGCGTCGCAGCCGCCCACTGAGCACACCCACTGAGCCCCGCCCCCCGCCGGCGACCTCACCGGCGCCGGCCGTGACCGAGCGGCACGCCGCATGAAGATCATCGACAACGACCTGTTCAAACGTCTCTGCGAGCGCGCCGACGACGACCCACGCCGGCGCGTGCATCATCTGCTGCACGATGCCCACGACGAGCCCGTGCAGCGCATGCTCATCGCCGTTCAGCCCGGCACCTACTTCCGCCCGCACCGGCACAGCGATCCACCCAAGTGGGAGCTGATGCTGGTGCTGAAGGGCGCCGCCGCCTGGCTCGCCTTCGACGACGCGGGGACCGTCACCGCCCGCCACGAGGCCGGCGCCCACCGCGGCGCCAAGGGCCTGGAGTACCCTGAGGGTCTCTGGCACGCCCTCGTCTGCCTGAGCCCGGACACGGTCCTGTTCGAGTGCAAGCAGGGCCCCTTCGCGCCGACGGCGGCAGCCGACTTCGCGCCCTGGTCACCGGCCGAGGATGATCCGCGGGCCGGCGACACTGTGCGCTGGATGCTGCGGGCGCAGCCGGGGGAGACGTTCGCGGGTTGAGCGAGCCGTCGCGCGCAACAGCCCCGTTCGAGATGCGGCTCCCCAGCTGCGCCGGCACTCCATCCCGGCGAGAAGAAGCCGCATCCAGGTGTGGTCACGACGCCGACCATGCCCGGACACGGCGGCATCCATCCATCCTGCACGGCGATGTACCCAAGAGAAACCCTGATGCTCTTCCAGGGATCTGTGGCAGGGATCTGTGGCCGGAATAGGGATTAGCCCCGAGGCGTATACTGGAATGCCCCATTCCATTCATCATTCCCTTCAAGCCATCCCGGCGCCGGCCTCCATCACAACCTCGGCGAGCAGCTGCGCGCCGCGGGTGCGACGTCCTCGCCGCGACCGGCCAGGATCGCCCGGCGCACGGCGCTCCAACAGCAGTGGGCGGACTTGCCCTCGGCGCCTACCCCCTTATTCATACAATCCTTTACATTAAAACAGATCGGCATGCACTAGATTCTCGATGACGGATGTCATTGCCCAGCCGGACAGCAGGGCGGCCGCCGGCAAGGATGTGCTCGGCGGTGGATCGGATGCCTTTGATCAACATCTTGCGTTGAGCACGACACGAATGAGATCGAACACGCACTTATATCGACAAGAATCAGGCGCACACGCCGCCCGCAATCGCGAAGACGTCCTGCTGCTGTGCTGCCGCACACAGGGGGTGGACCTGGTTTTCGACGTCAACGCCCGCGCCGACGGCCTCACCTGGACCGCGGATGCGAACCTTTTCAGAACGCAATGCCGCAGCGACCCCGGCCTGGTGGATACCATCATCGCACGGATACCAAGCGTCACCGATGCCAACGACACCCACTACCTGACACCGGCAGAGTTCGATACCGACACCGGCGCGATGACCTGGTGGGCGGCGCTCGCCTGGACGCAGTGGCTGAATTACACCCGATTCGCCGGCGGCGACAGCTGGTGCCTATTCTCGGCCACCTCGTGCGACGGCGGCCAACCGCGCGCCGGACGGCAGAATCCGTGCAATGAAATCGGCCGGCTGTGCTGCGGCAGCTGGAGTCCCGACGCCGCCACCAGCGGGACGCGGCGCAAGAGCAGGGCATTGTTCACCCATCTCCAAGACGGCTTGTACTGGGGCCGGACCGAGTATGCACCCAATACGAAAGGCGCCTGGCTGTTCTGCACGCGCAGCGGCAACCAGTACTTCGAGCCCAAGCACCGCAAACGGCTCGCCTGGGCCGTCCATCCCGGAGCCGTCGCGGCCACGGCGTCCGCACCCAGCCGGGGTCTGGACGAGCATCTGGCCGCCCTCCTCGGCTTGAGAACGCTGGACGTCACACAGTCCGTCACGAGCGGCGCCCACCTCGGATGACAGCCGCGCCCGGCGGCATCCCGAGCGCATCGCCCGGGAGCAACGCGTCATCCCGGATCCGCTGTCTGAGTCACGAAGCGCACGAAGAGCACATAAGAGGGCCGGCAGGATAGGCAGGTTTGCGGCGTCATCCAGCAGGTGAGCGAGACCTCCGGCGAAGCTCGCCTGCACGCGTCTCTCTGTGCTCGTGCGCTGCGTATGCCTCGTGGTGCAGTGTTCTTCTTAAGAAGCTTGCTCTCGTGACACCGCTCGGTGGTGCCGCCCTCCACGCTCCACGCGGCGGCTCCGGGCGCCCCTGACAGCAGCCGGACTTTTCCGCCTTGGTGGGGCGCAACGCCCCGCGGACGCCTGACACGGCAAAGCGGTATCAGGCTCGGCAACCAGGGCTGCCGATCCACCCGGCTTGCGGTTACCACGCTCGCGCCCCCGCGCTCAACCCCAAACCAAACAGTGCACGCTGAACAGCGCATCCGGGTCGGTCCAGACCTGCTCGGCCGTGAAGCCGGCCTCGGCGGCCAGGGCGTGGAAGCCGTCGATGCGGTATTTGTAGGAGCACTCGGTGTGGATGCTCTCGCCCTCGGCGAAGCTGAAGGTCTCGCCGGCCAGGGTGACCTGCTGCGGGCGGGTGCTGATCAGGTGCATTTCGACCCGGCTTAAGCTCGCGTCGAAGACGGCCTCGTGGCGGAAGGCGTTCAGGTCGAAGTCGGCGCCGAGCTCGCGGTTGATGCGGGTCAGCAGGTTCAGGTTGAAGGCGGCGGTGACGCCGTCGGCGTCGTTGTAGGCCGCCTCCAGCCGCTGCCGGTCCTTGATCAGATCGACGCCGATGAGCAGCCGCCCGCCGGGCCCGAGAATCTGCCCCACCCGCGCCATGAAGCGCGCGGCGGCCGCGGGCTCGAAGTTGCCGACGGACGAGCCCGGAAAGAACGCCGCCCGTGGATGGTCATGATGGTCCACCGGCAGCACGAAGGCGCTGGAGTAGTCGGCGCAGACCGCGTGCACGTCGAGCCCCGGGAAGGCCGCCGCCAGGTCCTGCGCTGATCGCAGCAGGTGCTCCTTGGAGATGTCCACGGGCATGTAGACTGCCGGCCGCAATGCCTCCAGCAGGGTGCGGATCTTGAGGCTGGAGCCGCTGCCGAGCTCGATGAGCAAGGCCTCGCGACCGAGCCGCTCGGCCATCTCGGCACCGTGGCGGCGCAGGATGCCGATCTCGGTGCGGGTGGGATAGTACTCCGGCAGCTCGCAAATGGCGTCGAACAGCCGCGAGCCCTCGGCGTCGTAGAAGAACTTGGGTGACAGGCGCTTCTGCGGCAGGTCAAGCCCCGCCAGCACCTCGGCGCGCATGTCCGCGGGCGTGGGATGCAGGTCGTGGAAGTGGACGCGGCCTGCG
>PR_CR_10_Liq_1_inCRDRAFT_1001910_pt1 | contig 11166 bp, 10 predicted proteins | sample PRCRCaboRojoPR_3_FD_10241 | JGI IMG/M metagenome (IMG submission 10241) | reverse complement strand
GCCCGTCGTGCTCCGGGGCCGACCCGGACCGTCCGGCGACCGCGTGGGAGCGTACTCCACTTCGCTCCACTTTAGGGGGAACCGACCCCACGCGTCAACCGGATCGACCGGCAGATGCCATGAAGAACCCCGCAGAACGCCCGTTCAGGCGGTTCTACGGGGTGGAGTGGAGTGGTGGGGTTCGGGCCGTGACGGGCCCATCGGTGGCGCACCGGTGGAGCGAAAGGTGGAGCGAGGGGTGGAGGGGGCGGCGCCGGGTCAGTGCCCCCGGGTCAAGGCCCCCGGGCCCGTGCCCCTCGGGTCAGTGCCCCTCGGGCGGCCCCTGCTGCTGGCGGGAGCGGTCGTTCGCCGCGCCGGCGCCGAGCAGGATCGCGGCGAGGAGCAGGGCCATGCCCAGCACGCCGAACAGGATGTCGAAGGTCAGGGAGAACACGCTGACCACGCCGATGACGGCGAGCACGATGGCGGTGCGCAGCCGCACCTCCGGCGACCAGGCCCGCAGCCGCCGCCGCGTCCGCGCCACGAACCGCGGGTCGTCCTCGACCAGCTGCCGTTCGATCTCGGCGAACATGCGCTGCTCGTGCTCGGAGAGCGCCATCGACCCCATCCTCTCGTGCGGGTCGGCCACTGTACCGACGTGCCCGACACGTGCAGGGTCCGAGGACCCTGGTGGCGAAGGTTCGGACCCGCACCGCGACCGGACGGCCCGATCCGCCCCCGGCTCAGCCGCCGGCCCCGCCGAAGTGCGGCTCCCGTCCCTCCATCGCCGCCCGGAACGCCTCGCCGACGTCGTCACCGGCGAGGATGCGCCGCTGCAGCCGTGCCTCCGCCGCGAGCGCCGCGGCCCGCCCGCTCCCCGCGGCGTCGCGCACCAGGCGCGGCAGTGCCCGCAGGACCTCCGGCCCGGCCGCCCAGCGGGCCGCGACCGCGTGCGCGGCCGTCCGCGCGTCGTCGCCGTCGAGGGTGAGCTCCGCCAGCCCGAGGTGCAGGGCCTCGGCCGCGTCCACCCGGCGTGCCGACACGAGCAGCTCCGTCGCGCGTCCCTGACCGACCAGGCGCGGCAGACGCCAGCTCGCCCCCAGGTCGGGGACGAGCCCCCAGCGCGGTTCCAGCACCCCGAGGCTCGCCCGCGACGTCACCGCGCGCAGGTGGCAGGCGAGGGCGAGCTGCAGCCCGCCCCCGAGGCAGACCCCGTCGATCGCCGCGAGCACCGGGGCGTCGAGCTCCTCGAAGGCGGTGAACACCTCCTGCACCCGGGCGATGGCGTCCTCGTCCGGCACCGACGTCGCGAGCGCCGCGAGGTCGGTGAGGTCGAGCCCGGCGGAGAAGTGCGTGCCGCTGCCGCTCACCACGACCGCCCGCACGTCCCCCGCGGCGATCGCGTCGGCGACGGCACCGGCATGGTCGCGGAGCCGCTCGAGCATCGCCATGGTGAGGGCGTTGCGCTTCGCCGGCCGCTCGATGACGACGTGGGCGACCCGGTCCACGACCGTCAGGCTCGTCGGCGGCCCCGCCGCCGGCCCCTGCGCGTCGTCGGACATGTCCACCCCCGTGCGGCGTGCAGCCTACGCCCGGACCCCGCCGTTACGCTCCGCGTCCCGCCGATGGACGGAGCTGCGGTGATCGACCGCGAGTGGGTCACGTTGACCGACCCGAACGACGACCTGCGCCGCTACACGTTCGACGTGTCGTTCCTGCTGTCCGACTACACGTGCGTCTACGGCCGCGGGTGCAAGGGCATCACCGGCCGTCCGGTGATCGGCTGCTGCGCGCACGGCGCGTACCTCAACGAGGACGACGACGCGGCGGAGCTCGAGCGCATCGTCCGCGAGGACCTCGACCCGGACACGATGCAGTTCCACCGCAGCGCGCTCCGCAAGGGGCTGTTCGAGGAGGACGACGAGGGCGACGTCCACACGCGCGTCGTCGAGGGCGGCTGCCTGTTCGCCAACCGTGAGGGGTTCGCGGCCGGCGAGGGCTGCGCCCTGCACCACCTCGCCGTCCGCCGCGGCGAGGACCCGATGACCTACAAGCCGACGGTCTGCTGGCAGGTCCCGCTGCACCGCACCATCGACGAGAAGGTCGGCAACGACGGCCGCACCGTCGAGGTGCACGCGATCGCCGCCTTCGAACGGGGCGACTGGGGGGACGGCGGCGCGGACTTCCGCTGGTGGTGCTTCGACGACGCCACCGCGTTCGTGGGCGAGCAGCCGCTGTTCCGGACCATGGAGCGGGAGCTGCGGCTGATGGTCGGCGACGAGGTCTACGACGAGCTCGCCGGCTACCTCGAGGAGCGCATCGACGCCGCGCCCCGCATCCCGTTCCTCCCCATCGTCTGACCCGTCAGCCGCCGGACCCGTCCCGCTCCTCGTCGTCGAGCAGCGAGGCGAACGACACCGCCGGCTGCCCGTAGCGGTCGGCGATCGCGTCGGCGGCGCGGTCCAGCGCCGACCAGCGCTCCCCCGGCTCCTGCCCCTCGGGCAGCACGGTCGTGCCCCCGTCGTCGAGCAGCGCCAGCTGGGCGGCGCCCTCCGGCGCCCCGAGCCCGCTGAGGCGGAAGCCGATCAGCCGCACCCGCGTCCGTCCGAGCCGCAGCGCGGCGAGCAGCTCACGCCCCGCCGCGACGAGGTCGTGGGTCCGGTCGGTCGGTCGGGGCAGCGTGTGCGACCGGGTGACGTCACGATGGTCGGCGAAGCGGACCTTCACCGTGACCGTCCGCGCGGCCAGCCCCTGCGCACGCAGGCGGCGGGTGACCCCGGTCGCGAGCCGCTGCAGCCGGCGCTCGAGGACGACCGGATCGTCCACGTCGTCGTCGAACGTCGTCTCCGCCGAGACGGAACGGGCGTCCTGGACGGGCTCGACGCGCCGGTCGTCACGCCCGTGGGCGAGGTCGTGCAGCCGCCCGCCCAGGGCGTCGCCCACCAGCCGGCGCAGGACCCGCACGTCCGTGTCCGCGACGTCGCCGACCGTCGCCAGCCCGTGCTCGACCAGACGCTCCGACGTGCGCGGCCCCGCCCCCCACAGCAGCCGCACCGGCAGCGGGCGCAGCCGCTCGACGACCTCGGCCGCCGGCCAGTGCAGCAGCCCGTCCGGCTTCGCCAGGCCCGACAGCAGCTTCGCGACCGACTTCGTCGGACCGACCCCGACCGAGCACGGCAGCGACAGCTCGTCGCGGACGCGCCCGCGCAGGTGGTGCCCGATCGTCGGCGGATCCCCGAACAGCCGGACCGCACCGGCCACGTCGAGGAACGCCTCGTCCAACGACAGGGGCTCGACCAGCGGGGTGACGTCCCGCAGCAGGGCCATCAGCCGGTGGGAGACGTCGCGGTAACGGTCGAAGCGTGGCGGGACGACGACGAGGTCGGGGCACAGCCGACGGGCACGCACCATCGGCATCGCGCTGCGCACCCCCGACGCCCGCGCCTCGTAGGACGCGGCCGCGACGACGCCACGGCCGGTCGGCGACCCCACCGCGACCGGACGCCCGCGCAGGTCCGGGTCGTCCCGCTGCTCCACCGACGCGTAGAACGCGTCCATGTCGACGTGGAGGATCGGCTCGGGAGGACGCGCCACCGCGGTGCTCACCGTCCCCTCCCCCCGCTCGGGCCCCCGCTCGGGCCCCTGACCGGGCCGCCGTTCGGGCTCCTGGTCGGGTCGGACCGTACGTCGCGCCACCGGCCCGGGGAGGACCGGTCGGCGACGACGTGCGGTGCGGGTGTCCCACGTTCGGCCAGCGCGGCGGGGAGCGCCCCGTCCTGCCATGCACGCCACAGCCGGGTGAGGTCCCAGGCGCGGCGTCCGACGACGGTCGCTCCGCGCCGGCCGCGCCGGGCGACCACCCCCTCGGCGACGACGAGCTCGGCGGTGCGCACCACCCACGCACAGTCCGCGAGCGCACGGGTGAAGAAGGTGACCTGGCTCTGCCCGGTCCGGTCGTCGAGCGTGAGGAACAGCACCCGCTCCCCCGACCGCTGCGGCGGCGACTGCAACGCCACGCGGATGCCGGCGACCCGGACCCGTCGACCGCTCGGCACCTCCCGCAGCCGCGACGCGTCCACCACGCCGAGCGCAGCGAGCAGCGGGGCGTAGAAGCCGACGACGTGCGCGCTCAGGTCGACCCCGGTCGCGCGCAGCTCCGCCCGGACACGGGCGGCCGACGGCTGCGGCGGCAGCCCCACCTCCGAGGAGCCCAGCGGGAGCGGCAGCGCCACCTGCGCCGTCCCGACGGTGGGACGACGCCGCGACGACGACCAGTGCTCCTCCACGAGCAGGCGCAGCGTGCGCCGGTCGGGCGGACCGTCCGGTCGGCCGACGCCGGCGAGCCCGTCCAGCGCGCCCGCATCGACCAGGGCGAGCGCACCGTCGCGGGCGACGCCCCCGCGGTCGCGCAGCGCGAACAGGTCGGCGAAGGGGCGCTCGGCGAGCAGCCGGGCGACGTCCTGGGCGCCGAGCTCGGCGACGACGCCCAGCCCGAGCCGGACCGCCCACCGGGTGCCGTCCGGCCGACGTCCCGCGTCCCGCCCGGTCGGGGGCAGCGGGTCGTCGGCCCCGTCCGGCCAGGACCAGCCGGCCGGCAGGTGCGGGTGCGGGTCCTCCCCGCGGAGGTGCGCGGCCCGGGCGGCGACCAGCCCGAGCCGCGCGTCCCCCTCGTCGGCGGTGACGACGGTCACGTCCGGGTCCCGTCCGGAGCGCTCGACGTCCGGCGCGAGGACGGGCACGCCGAACAGCCGGCACTCCTCCACGAGCAGGCGCCGCGGGTACATCCCCGGGTCGTGGGCGATCAGCCCGGCCATGAACTCGGGGAGCAGGTGGGCCTTGAGGAACGCGGAGCGTTCGGTCGGCACCGCGAACGCGGCCGCGTGCGCCTTGCAGAACCCGAACGCGGCGAACGACGCGACGTCGGCGAACACCTCCTCGACGACGTCCCGGTCGAGCCCCCGCTCCGCGGCACGCTCGCGCACGAGACGGTGGACGAGCCGCTGCCCGTCCGCATCCCCCAGCCGCCGGCGCAGCAGGTCCGCCTCGGACGCGTCGCAGCCGGTCAGCGCCGACAGGACCCCCATCACCTGCTCGTGGTAGACGATGACGCCGAACGTCTCGGCGAGGACCGGCGCGAGCGACGGGTGGGCGACCCGGACCTCGTCCTCACCGTGCCGGCGGGCGACGTAGGGCGTGATCATGTCCGCCCGCATCGGCCCGGGACGGAACAGGGAGATCTCGGCGATCAGGTCCCCGAAGCGGTCCGGCTGCAGCCGGCCGAGCAGCTCCCGCTGGCCGGGCGACTCGATCTGGAACATGCCGACGGAGTGCGTCGAGCGGATCAGGTCGTAGGTCGCCGGGTCGTCGTGCGCGACCAGGTCGAGGGTGAACGGACCGTCCTGCCAGCCGGGCACCGCCGCGTCGGCGGCGCGGCGCGTCGGCGTGCGCGGCTCGTCGGGCTGACGGGTGACCCCGTTGACCAGGTCGAGGCAGTGCCGCATCGCCGACAGCATGCGGACGCCGAGGACGTCGAGCTTGAGCAGCCCGAGCGCGGCCACGTCGTCCTTGTCGAACTGGCTGACGGGGTAGCCGTGCGCGCTGCGCTGCACGGGCGTGCGGCCCAGCAGCGTGTCGTCCCCGAGCAGGATCCCGCACGGGTGCATCGCGAGATGCCGCGGCATCCCGTCGACCCGGGCGACGAGGTCGAGCAGCGTCCCGAGCCGGTCCGTGTCGAGGCGGCTGCCGGCGAGCTCGGGGAGCCGGTCGAGCGCCCGACGGACGTCCCGGGCACGCAGGTGCGGCAGCTGGCGCGCCACGTGATCGACCTCCTCGGGCGGGAGGCCGAGCGCGGCGCCGACACCGCGGACCGCCGAGCGGGCCTGCAGCGTCTCGTACATGCCGACGGTGGCGACCCGGTGCTCCCCGTAGCGGGCGATCACCAGGTCGTAGACGTCCTCGCGCCGGTGCGACTCGACGTCGAGGTCGATGTCGGGCAGCTCGTCGCGGTAGGGGTTCATGAAGCGTTCGAACGCGAGCCCGTTCGCGACCGGGTCGACGTCGCTGATGCCCAGCGCGAAGCAGACGAGCGAGCCGGCGGCCGAGCCGCGGCAGGCGACGAGGATCCCCGCCGCCCGCACGTCGGCGACGACGTCGGCGACGGCGAGGAAGAGGTCGTGCAGCCCCTCGGTGTCGATCGCGGCGAGCTCGTGGTCGAGCCGTGCGAGGACGGGGTCGGCCGGGTCGCCCAGGCGACGCACCAGTCCGGCCCGGGTCCGTGCGGTGAGCGCCGCGGCCGCCTGCGACGGGCTGCGGCCGGTGAGCCGCGGGGCGTGGACCTCCCCGAGGGTGAACGGCAGGGCGCAGCGTTCCGCCAGGTCCGCGGCCGCGGTGAGCAGGTCCGGACGTTCCCGGAAGCGGCGCGCCTGCGCCGCGGGGTCGGTGAACCATGCGGCCGAGGTCGTCCGGCCGACGTGCCGGGGACCGAGGGGCACGCCGAGGCGCATGCAGCGCAGCACGTCGGCGACGACGACGTCCTCCGCGGTCGCGTACCGCACGTCGTTGACCGCGACGGCCGTCGTCCCGCTGCGCCGTGCGAGCGCGAGGGTGCGCGCGATGCGGACGTCGTCGCCCGGCTCGTGCGGGTCGGCGCGGCCGTGGACGCGACGCCCCCCGGGTGCGACCCGATGGTTGCGCACGCCGAGCACCGTGTCGCCGCCGAACCGTCCCCGCCAGTGGTCCAGCTCGACGGCGGCCGCGTCGAGCCGTCCGTGCGCGAGCAGCCGCCCGACGGCGGAGTCGGCCCCGAGCAGCGCGACGACCCCTCCGGCCCCGGCGAGCTCGTCGAGCCCGTCGGGGTCGAGCACGGCCGCGCCGCGCGGTCCGCCGTGGGCGCGCGTGACGGCACGGCACAGGGCCGCGTAGCCGCGCGCGTCGCGGGCGAGGAGGGTGGCCCGGGCCGGCTCGGCACCGTCACCGCCCGCCGCGGACGGGGTGCGCCGCTCGCGGTCGACCGCGAGGTCGACGCCGACGACCGGTGCGACGCCGGCCCGGGCGGCGGCGCGGACGAAGCGGACCGTCCCGGCGAGCCCGTCCCGGTCGGTCAGCGCGACGTGGTCCATCCCCGCCGCGGCGGCGAGCTCGGGCAGCCGCTCCGGCGGGATCGTCGCGTCGCGCAACGAGAAGGTCGATCCGACCCGCAGGTGGGCGAAGCGGGGCGGCGCCTCCCCGGCGCCCATCAGTCCCAGACGCGGTCGAGCCGCCAGCCGTCACCGCGCCGGACGAGCTCATGGATGCCACCGCCCGACGGGGCGCGCACCTCGACGCGCCACAGGTCGGAGCGCTCCACCGTGAGCACGGCGCCACCGGAGCGGCGCCACCAGCCGGCGTCCTCATGCCAGTGGCCGAGCACCTGCACCACCTCGTGGCGCAGCCCCCGCCATCGGAACGCGACGGGGGCGTCCCCGTCGACCTCGACCTCGTCGAGCACCTCCCGGTACCGCTTCATCCCGCCTCCGGATCGCGCAGCACGTCGCGGGGCCGGGGACGGGCGGACCGGACCCGACCGGGCGACGAATCGAACAGATGTTCGGATGCTACGCGCCGGGGGTGACACCCGCCAACGCTGCCCCGGTGGCCGCACGCAGGCGTGCGGCGAGGTCCGCCGCGACCGCCCCCACGTCCCCGCCGCCGGCGACCGCGGCGTTCGCCCGCCCGAGCATCCCGGTGGACAGCCGCTCGACCAGCGGCGCGAGCGCCGGACCGAGCGCCGGTGCCGCCTCCAGCACCTCGGTCCGGACGACGGGGGCGGGGACGAACGCGGGGAAGAACCGCAGGTCGTCGACGAGCGGCCGCAGCCCGGCGCGCCAGGCGCGCCCGTCGGTGGCGTGGCTCAGCCCGGCGACGCAGTCGCCGGCGCGGACCCGGCGGACCGCCTCCGCCGGTCCCGACGCGAGGAACGGCCGGTCCCGGCGGACGCTGTAGGTGCTGAGCAGCGCCGCGAGCCCGTCGGGCCGCCCCCCGAACTCCGTGTCGATGCACAGCGACAGGTCGGGCCGCTCCGCGAGCCGCAGCGACAGGTCGGACAGGGATCGCAGGTCGGCGTGGACCGACGGCGGGCCGGCGACGAACAGCGCGAACGTCGCGTTCGCCGGCGGCTCCTCCACCCCGCGGCCGACCGTCGGCACGAGCCAGGTCAGCCCCCGCGCCCGGTCGCTGCGCTCCAGCGCCTCGAACGCCCGCTCCGGGTCGGCCGGCGGGTCGGCGCGGCCGAGCCGTGTGAGCCACTCCTCCCCCGAGTAGGCGACGGTCAGCTCGGCGTCGCCGAGGTCGACGGCCTGCCGTGCGCTGCGCGCGTCGGCGAACGCCACGACCTCCGCGGGGATGCTGCGCTCCGCGAGCAGCAGCAGCATCGTGCGGCTGAGCAGCCGCGCCTCCGCCTCCGGCCCCGTCGCGATGCGCAGCGGTTCGGGGCCGCTCGCCGCCGGCTCCGCCGGCGTGCACGCCGCGAGGGTGAGCGCGACGGCCGTGAGCGCGGCGGCGAGGACCACCGGCGCGGACGCGCGGNGGGGACGTCCCTGCGAGGAGCCGGTCACCCCGACAGGCTGCCATACCCTCGGGGGCCGTGCCGACCCGCGCCGGCAGCACGTCCTGGGGACGTCCCTGCGAGGAGCCGGTCACCCCGACAGGCTGCCATACCCTCGGGGGCCGTGCNGACNCGCGCCGGCAGCACGTCCGCCACCGCGCTCCCCACCGCGCCGCGCGCGACCCCGAGGGGTGACCCCGAGCGGTGGCACCGGAGGGACGACGATGCGGAACCGCTGGAACCGTCGGAACCGTCGGAGCGGGGCGGGCGCCCTCCTCCTCACCGTCGCGCTGCTCGCGGGCGCCTGCGGCACGGCGTCCGAGCCGGCCGCGCCGGCGGGCCCCGGTGACGGGGCGGACGCGGCGGCGGGGCTCGCGATCGCCCCGGCCAGCTTCGACCTCGCGGTCGGGGCGGACCGCCGGCTGCTCCTCGCCGTGTTCACCGACCAGCGCGAGCGCGTCGCCGGTGGGGAGGTCACCGTGCGCCTCGCCCACCTGGGCGACGAGCCCGGCGGCGAGGCGGCGCTCGGGGACCCGCACACCGCGACGTTCCTGCCGATCCCCGGTCTGGACGTCCCCGCACCGGACGTCGGCCCGGCGGTGGTGGGCACCGACGTGCTCACCGGCGTGTACCGGCTGGACGTCGACCTGGACCGCCCCGGCTTCTGGGGTGTGGCCGTCACCGCCGACCTCGTCGACCGGGGACCGACCGTGGGGCGCACGATCGTCCAGGTGCTGCCGGAGGCGGCGGCCGTCGCCGTGGGCGACCCGGCACCACCGACCCCCAACGTCGTCCGCGCCGACGTCGACGCCGGCCGTGCACCGGCGTCGGCCCTCGACTCGCGGCTCACCGACCCCGACGACCCCGACCGGGCGGCGGTGCTGCACACGACCCGGGTCGACGAGGCGGTCGCGGCGGGCCGGCCCGTCGTGCTGGCGGTCGCGACGCCGGTGTACTGCCAGAGCCTCGTCTGCGGCCCGCTGACCGACTACCTCGTCGACGTCGCCGCCGACTACGCCGACCGGGCGGACTTCGTCCACGTCGAGGTGTGGGAGGACTTCGAGGCGCAGCGGCTCAGCCCCGCCGCGGCCGCGTGGATCCAGACGGAGACGGGCGGGAACGAGCCGTGGGTGTTCCTCATCGGCCCCGACGGCACGGTGACGGCCCGGTGGGACAACGTCGTCGAGCCCGACGAGCTCGTCGCGGCGCTCAGCGCGCTGCCGGTCCTCGACCCCGCCTGAGCCGACCGCGGACCTGCGGCGGCAGCAGCGTCACGTCGTCGGAGGCCAGCCGGTCGCCGCGCTCCCCCGCCCGCAGTGCGGCGGCGACCGCCGCCCCGCCGACGACGACGACCTCGACGAGCAGCGCGAGCAGGACGGCGACGCCGACGAGCCCGGCGAGGTCGCGCAGCGTCGGCCCGTCGGTGAGCAGCCCGCCGACCAGCCAGGCGGTGAGCGTCGCGGCCGCGAGCAGGACGAGCCAGCGGCGCAGCCGGCGTGCGATGCGGGCGTGGTCGACGAGCCCGCTCACAGGTCGGGGGCACCGAGGTCGAGCCGCAGGGTGGTGAGCACACGGGTGAGCTCGGCGGACACCGCCTCGATGTCCAGCGGCAGCCGCACGTCATGCTCGGGGAACAGCTCCATCTCGCCGGGCTCGCCCGAGCTGGCCCGCCAGCCGCGGTCCGCGAGCACCTGGCCGACCGCGCACGTCCAGGTCAGGACCACATGGTCCTCGTAGTCGTGCAGCATGAACGTGAGCACCCGGTTGAACGTCAGGTCCCAGCGGCGACCGCCGCGCCGTGACAGCGAACGGGCGCGGAAGCCGAGCGCCTCGAGCTGATCGTCGAAGGTGGGGACGGTCGGGTCGCTCACGGCCACTGCGCCCGCTGGCGGGCGAGCGCCGCGTCCGCGGCGTCGGCCGGCCAGCCGATCAGCGACACCTCCGACAGGGCGACGCCCTGGGAGGCGGTGCCGGGGAAGATGCGGTCGACCCGGACGGTGACGCGGGTGGTCAGCTCCGGCTCGGCGAGCTCGGCGATCTGCGCCTGCCGGCCGATGTCGAGCAGGTCGATGCGGTGGTCGCGGCCGCCGTCGAACCGGAGCAGCCCGCGCTGCAGCCGGCCGCTGCGCTCGTACGCCTCGGACGAGCGGTGGTCGCCGTTGCGGAACTGGATGCGCGCCACCCACGCGGGTTCCTCGAGCACGAGCTGGATGACCTCACCGGCGTCGTCGCCGGCCGCCGGCAGCCCGACCCAGGCGGTCTCGCCGTTCCCGTCGATGAGGTTGAGCGGGCCGAGGTCGCGGTCGGGTGCGCTCGCCGTCGTCGTCGTCGCGACGGTGGCGACGGTCAGCGCGGCGGCGTCCTGCGGGTAGGCGGCGCGCAGCAGCAGCGCCGCGTCCAGCCGCTGCGACGGCGCGAACGGTCCGATGCCGAGCACGGCGAGCAGGGCGACGGTCGCCGCCACGACGACGACGCCACCGACCCCGAGCAGGACGAGCCGTTCGCGGTTGGCGGCGACCCGGCGCGCCGCCGGGCGGGCCGTGCCGGTCTCGAGGGGCAGGCCCGTGTCGAGGTCGGCGCCGCAGACGGCGCACAGCTCACGGCGG
>PR_CR_10_Liq_1_inCRDRAFT_1001909_pt1 | contig 11167 bp, 6 predicted proteins | sample PRCRCaboRojoPR_3_FD_10241 | JGI IMG/M metagenome (IMG submission 10241) | reverse complement strand
TTACCGCTGCGGAGCGGTAGTTCAGTTGGTTAGAATACCGGCCTGTCACGCCGGGGGTCGCGGGTTCGAGTCCCGTCCGCTCCGCCAAAATGTCAAGTAAAGTAGGCGCCTTCCGGCGTCTTTTGTTTTTTCCCCACAGGGTTCCCCACACTTGTCTCGCCCCGCCGCTAGGCGCTCATTGTTTGAGACTTCGCTTGACCCCAACAAGCATAGGCATCAATCGCCCGGCTCCATCATGCGCCTCACCTAATTTAGGATTAGGTTGGCACCAGCTAAAACCAGCAGAAATCATTGACCCCACCATACCCCCACCCCAAAACAATGCTTTGGGACTCCTCAGAAGACGTAACAGTGTATTCCGGACGGACGATTGGCGGTGAAATGGGCTCAAGCTTGCGTTTGATCTAATGCCGCGTTGCTGAAGATTCAGGCGCAACCCAACTAACTGAGCCGAACCGGCGTATGCATGAGCTGCGGAGTCATTGGGTGAAGAGCTCGAATCGAAGCCTCACGAACTCGAGATGCGAATGCATCGAGTGTGCCCAGACACCTCTACCACTCTCAAGTGCGATGGCGTTCTGCGCGATGAACGGCCATGTTGAACCGCAAAAATCGGAAAACAGCAGCTCGAGGATGGCCCTACGTACCCCACATGCAATGTCAACCTATTCTGACGAGAACTAGTGCGACGGAATTGGCGGTCCGTGTCGCATGTGTAACACGACACACATATGAATATAATGAAGTAAGCGTCGAGAAGCGCTTGCAAATAGAGCTTTTATAGCACCTCTCGAAAATATAGAGCCAACAGTCAAAAACTATCAGCCAACCTAAAAAGGAACGAGACTAAAAGCTACAGATATCAATTTTCGAAACTATACTATGACTGTTATAAGGCCTAAAGCTACTCACGCACTTGATAAGCGGGCCGTGGTAAACCAATTAAACGAAGATAATAATAAGCCATAGCTTCAGATGCAATACCAGCAGGACACAAATAGAGCCAGTAAAAAACTTAGATAGGCAATTAATTTGAAACAATATAGATGTTAAAGGGATAGATAACTGAAATCCAAATCAGTATAGCCTGTGAAATACGCGTTATGCCAACAACACAACATAAACCACCAAACTTGATTTAAAGACCGAGACAACCTGTTTGTCGTGAATTGTGCGTACTTATGAACATCTCTTATAGACAACCCATGAACAATCAGAACAATACTAATTTATATGTAGACCAAATTCTTGAACCATTCGCGCATCAACACGTTCCTGAAGGAAGTCAGGTTGAAGCAGTCGTTGATCAATGGAAACATGCTATCGCGACACAAAGCCAACTTTACTGTAACCCAAGTATAATTAACCCAGAGCAGCTTAAAGAGAACATCATTAGCGAGCTGAAGGATCATTGCTTATACACCACACGCAGGGCATTTTTTAATGATGTTTTTGGTTCGCTAAAGTTAAAGCCGCATTTTAATGGTCGCTTTAAATTCATAGACCTATTTTCAGGAATTGGTGGCCTTCGACTTGGCTTTCAACAAAACCGCGGCATTTGCGTATTCTCCTCTGACTTCGATAAAAACGCACAAACGACATATAAACACAATCATGGCGAAATGCCATTCGGCGACATTACAAAAATTTCCCCAATAGAAATTCCTGACCATGACGTTCTATTAGCGGGATTTCCATGTCAACCATTTTCCCACGCAGGCCTAAAATTAGGGATAGCAGATACACGAGGCACTCTGTTTCACAACATTACAAATATACTAGAGGTCAAAAAACCGAAATTTGCATTGCTGGAAAATGTGAAAGGCCTGATCAGCCACGACGAGGGCCACACACTGACTGTGATTCTAAAAGCCATTACGGAAAAAGGATATAGTTGTAACATACCAAAAAATATAATTGAAAACGGCTCTACAAAAGAAATTCAGAGATTAGCCAAAGCGATGGTGCTTAAATCCAAAGATTTTGGAGTGCCTCAAAATAGGGAGCGAATCTATATCGTACTATGGAGAGATCTCGAAATAGATAGATTTAGTTATCCAAAACCGCTAGGAACGGCTGTAAAAGTTGGTGATATCCTTGAAACAAAACCGGACCCAACGTTGACTATCTCAGACACCCTATGGCGCGGACATCAGCGACGAAAGATTGAAAACAAAAAGAAGGGCAAAGGCTTTGGGTTCGGGTTGGTAACGGCGCAATCGCCTTACACAAACACAATGTCAGCGAGATACTATAAAGATGGTAGTGAGATACTGATAAGCCAAGCCCCTCTGAATCCAAGAAAAATCAGTCCTAGGGAAGCCGCGAGACTACAAGGGTTTCCAGATGAGTTTGAACCATGCCCCTCTCGGACACAAGCCTATAAGCAATTTGGCAATAGTGTTTGCGTCAAGGTGGTTTATGAACTGGCAAAAACAATCGAGAAGATATTAGATTGAAGGGATTGAGTTGTATTTGAGCAGACTGAACACAACTGTAGGATTTCAAATAACTTGATTTTCATACAACTAATGGGTCTTTCTAAAAGTTTACTTTGTCAGTAATGTAAAAGAGTTTGAAAACAATGATTTATTAAATGCGGTCACCCGTTCACAATTGTCGAAGATGAGGCGTAATCATGAAATTGGTTGCTCTAGGTGAAGAGTATAAGTACATAAAGGATTCCGTACGAAACCTAAAATTTGAAGACATCAAGCTCACTAAACAATTTAAAGAAATTTACGGCCAATTTATAAATAAATATAAACCAAGCGGCTATTCCGAAATTGTTTGGAAAGAATATTCAGCCAAAATCATCAGCTCGTCAGGTAAAGATATCTATATCCCTAATTTCTGGTTTTATATTGCCTCTAAGCTTTCCAATTATTTTGATGCGCTATCTGTTTATAAAGATATATTTGAGGACATATATCGCGATACGGATCGGAAGGCAGCAGCGGTAATGCTCAGGGCTGGCGTTTCCTCTTCAGAAAGGCTGAAGGTGGAAAACTATTTTAAATCCCAGGGCTATACGGAGGAAGATCTCAACCGCTTTCTATCATTTGTTTCAAATTATGACAGCTGGGGGGGTGGTAAAACCATAGATCGCCAAGACTTTTGGGTGTCACCTTTGCTATTAGCAGGTAACTTATTAGCGGAAACACAAGTGGCCGTCGCTGAAATAGCAAAGCATATGAGTAGCCAGCCGACTTTGAAAGGGCTAATTCAATCTAACTCAATAGCTTCAGTAGTTCAACCCCAGAAAACAAATGACATTTTGGTCAGTGAAAAAACTCAACGGGACTTTGTGAATAGCCTTATATCATTTCTGATTGAGCACAACTTGGAAAATCCTTTATGGGAGTGCTTGGTCCAAAAGGATGTGGAATATGGAAATGTTAATCTCGAATGCAACGGATACAAGTTGTCTTCAGTATTCAAGGTTTCTGACAAGAGGCTTGACCCATCAGAGTTAATTAGTGGTAACGTTAGACGCTATTTCTTGGAACCCTTCGTCGTTAACGGTCAAAACTATTATTTATCCAACCAGTGGGTGGACAACAAGGAGAACGCTCGATTAGATATCGTGAATTTAAAGGGAATTATCGAACACTTATATCCCTATTTTGAAATTACAAATCGTGATGGATTATATTTACTCGCGAAGAAGGCGAAAGAAAGTGCTGATAGGGTAGTAACATTACCCAAGCCATTCCTTCTACTTGCTGGTATTTCTGGTACTGGTAAGACGCGATTTGTGCGTGAGCAGGCGAAAGCTACAGGCCAATTTTCTGAAACTTACTGCCTAACCTCCGTACGTCCTGATTGGCATGAACCAAGTGATTTGCTCGGCTACACGTCTCATTTGAGCGGGAGTGCTGAATACATAACTACCGATGTCCTGCAGTTTCTTGCTAAAGCGTGGCGAGCGCTAGTTGACAGCGGCTTAAAAGTCGAGGTCCTAGAGTGCGCGGGGCTAGGTCAAAGGCTAGTTGTTTCTGGCGATAGAGATACTGTTGAGAGGGTACCTGCATACTGGCTGTGTCTAGACGAGATGAACCTAGCTCCAGTAGAGCAGTATTTTTCAGATTATTTATCCGTTCTTGAAACACGGGAGTTGATGTGGGATGACGAGTTGTTTACCTATAGCAGCGATCCGTTGCTCAAGCCCGCTACGATCAAAAGTGTCGCTAATAACGAAAAGCTACGCGTGCAACTTGGGTTCAGTAGTGACCAATACGGAGACCTATGGCAGAGTATTTGCGAATATGGTCTAGGTATTCCATTTAACCTTATTGTTGCGGGCACGGTAAATATGGATGAGACAACCCATGGCTTTTCGCGCAAGGTGATTGACCGAGCCCTTACCTTCGATTTTGGTGCTTTCTTCCCCAATAATTATGACGAATTTTTCGCACCAAAATATTACAACAATCCACTTAGTTATCCACGCCTCACGCACGTGAAGGCGCGTGATTTAATCAATACTTGCGATCCTGATGGCGAAAGAACAGTTCAATTCTTGGTGGCTGTAAATGGTGTTCTAAAAAATACAGCATTTGAACTGGCGTATCGTGCTCTTAATGAGTTGTTACTAGCTGTTGCCAGTAGCAAGCCGCAAGATGATCTGTCCTTGAAAGCTGTTTGGGATGATTTTATTATGTGCAAAGTATTGCCTCGTATCGAAGGGGATACTGAAAAGTTAACAAGATCAGATGGAACAGCTCTATTACAACAGCTAGAGGACGTGCTTTCGGCTCAACTAGCCCCAATATGGCTAGCGGAGGGGAACGAAGAACCCCAACGCCCTGACCTATATCGAGAAAGGATAGTGGGGAAGGTTTCGACTCATCATGAAAAGCTAATAGGCATCCCCTGCCGTTCTAGATTAAAGCTCGCATGGATGAACGATCGGTTATTAAATAGCATGTTCACTAGTTTTTGGCCTTAATTAGTGAATACCAGTTTTTTATCTTTCGTAGATAGCACTTTCAGAAGTAATGGTGAGCAATGCCGGATTTAATACGCTTACAGACACCGGAATTTGAGTTTACAGTATGGTCGAACGATATTAATCGGCGCTCGCTTGTTTACAGAGACACCATTGCGAAAAGAACAATATTTTATGCAACCAAGGGCTGCAATACCGAAGTTAACCATTCGACAGAAACAGCTCAAACAAGTGACTGCATGGGACCTACGGGGCACGGAAATAAAGAGGTCGGTTGTCATGTCTTACGCTTTTCTCCAGAGATTGCAATTTCCAATGCATGCAAAACGGAAGGACTCGGTTTTAGGTGTTTTGACCATAACCCGTTGTGTTGGAACGAACCCCTGATAAATGACGCTACTGTTCAAGAATACACGAAACACGAGAAGTTGATATTGGAAAAACCTGTATTTTTCGAGAACACTCAATATCAGTTTGAATGGTTATTTTTTGTGACGGTGTCTAATGCGTGGCTGACACACCGGAGCCAAAGTGTTAACGCTGCGTTCCGGTTTACGCCTGAGTCAAAGACTGCAAGGGGTGTCGTGCCGGCACGCTTAACTGGAACAATTGATACGGGTAATGATGTGGGGTGGTTGCGCTTGCCTCTAGTTTTTGAGATTAATGGCAAGACACACTTCCAACATATTTCTTTTGAGGTGTTACCAACCAAAATTGCAATGCACCAAGATCTACCGATGATGTACAAAACAATTGACAAAGTTTACCCGCTATGGCGTTTTAGTTTAGTCGAAAAAACTGAGCAGGAGGCAGCGCGTAATCGGGTTAGCGGTAATTTTCCACTGATGTGGTTGAGCAATTTCGCAATCCTGAGAGAGCGATTTGTGCAGAGTTTAAAAGTTATTTGTGCTGCACCTCATAGTCGCTTACAGATGAAGGCCGATAATATTAAAGCGATAAAGCTTAGGGGTCGCTTACGCTACAAGCTAGCTGAAAAGGTAAGACAAGACATTACAGCCGGTCAATTTGACAACCACTACGTTGTAAAGACAAAGCAGCTCAGTATCAACACCCCAGAAAATCGATTTATCAAAATGGTCGTCAGCAAAAGTAAACGGCAATTGTTAGATTTCGAATTGAAGCTTAGGAAAAGTAACCAGGCACCAGAACGACAAAGGTTATCCGATTCTTTTTTGTCTGAAATACACAGCTGGCAACAGCCTCTTCAAGAATTACTAGGCCAAAGTTTTTTAAAAGATATCGATGTGCACAGGGGTATCGGGCCCGCATCACTGGTGCTGCAGCAAAAAACTGGCTACAGCGCGGTATATCGAGTCTGGCAAGAGTTGAAACTCTATTTAGATTTGTTCGGTAATCAAGCGAGTATATCCACGAAATCGGTAGCAGAGATTTATGAGATATGGTGCTTCATAAGTCTGAAACAGATATTAGAGGATGATCTTGGCTTCGAGTTAATCGAAGACAGTGGTCAGAAGCTTTCAACAAATGATTTTTTTGAGTACCAGTTGAAGGATGGCTTTGCTGGGGCCTTCCGTTTTAAACGCGTCGATGGTATTACTGCACGGTTAGCACACGAACCTAAGTTCACTAGAGTAGGTAAATTAATCCGTTCTTACTCGGTAAATCAAGAACCGGACATCGTGTTGGAAGTAACGCTCCCCAAGACTGAATACGCAGACCGAGGTTCCGCACCAGAGACGCAATTTATTTGGGTATTTGATGCCAAATATCGTGTGAAAGCAGAAAAAAACCGATTTGACGATAAAATAGAAGACATTGATGGTATCGACTATGTGCCTGACGATGCAATTAACCAGATGCACCGGTATCGAGATGCACTTATCCGTTTATCAAAGCCCCATTTGACAGAGGCGGCACCAAATTTGAAACTAGATGAACCAGACACAAAGAGTCGTGCGGTTTTCGGAGCGTTTGCGCTTTACCCAGGGTTTTTTGATCAAGGCACAATGCAAAATCCATACGCGGCTTCGATAGAGGAAGTTGGTATTGGTGCTTTTGCCTTACTACCCAGCGAGGCAAGTTCTGGGTACTGCGGTCATCGTTGGTTACTAGAGTTTTTACAGACCCAAATAGGCCCAGATCCCGATAAAGAAACTTGGGAAGTCGCTGAAACCGTTCCGTCAATTACTGAACTCGCGGAACGAGTATACGTGCAAGAGCCTGCAAGAATTCCATATCACGGCATGCGTCAAGTGCTTTATACAGACTTAACACTTATAGCAGAACCGTGTGATCATAGTAGCCAAGATTTTCACTTCATTCAAAACCTCAAAGGTTGCACTCGGAAGTGCTATCGAATACCGCAAGAATGTTTTTTGGAACACGCTGGGTCTCATATTATAAAAGAGATCCGCTATTTGACGGTGCCTACTGTCTCTACCGAAGATGATGTAACCAAAAAAATTGAAAAAGTTTGGCCTGTTGTAGATGTCAGATTATTACCGAGCAAAGGTCTTACCGCGGAGCAAGTTGGTAACGGTTCGGAAACTGATGAAATGTTTTTTGTTTTTGAGCTTGCGCGTCCTCTTTACCTTGAATCTCCGGTAGTCGTTGTATCAAATAGTCTTATCAATAAATCGATTAGGTTAACAACGCTTCAAGCATTAGAGGATAATAGGACCTTTTTCGCGGCATACAGCTGTTTGTAAAGATCGAATTAAATAGTGCTAGGGATCATTTGAACAGCCATATGGAAGTTGAAACCGACTTTGTTTTAGCGGGTGGCCGGATTCGGTGTTGTCGCTGCCAAGCCCAGTCAAAGCGTACCAAACGGCAATGTCAGGCTCCAGCGATGAAAGGTAAGACCAAGTGCCGGTTTCATGGCGGCAAAAGCACAGGGCCGAAAACACTCGCAGGCAGGCAGCGCATTGCTCGCGCCAAGACCATCCACGGTAACGAAACTCGACAAATCCGCAAAGAACGTCAAGCGGGTTCACGTCGCCTTGCTGAACTTGAAGATTTAATGCACGAACTGAAGATGACCACGGCACCTCGCACTCCAGGCAGGAAACCAAAGGGGTGCCGGGAATGAATTTGACGCAACACTTCTTGTACCAGTGAGTACGACATGCGGAGGTTAACTTTTAAAGCACACGGCTCTCACACGTTTATCTGCATCTTTCTTTTGAATGTCACCACCGACACCAGTAAAAAAGGGGGTGTCACCAGTAGTTTTTAGCTGCTGGTGACGGCAAGACCCGCATGAATAAACGCCGTCACCAGTGTCACCAGTAATGTCGCCATATAGTGAATAAATAAAAAAGCACTCGGTCGGGGGTACACACTGTTGTGAGGCAGTAAAAAGCAAAAAAAACTCGTGACACTGGTGACAGGGGGCGTAGATCCAGTATTCACGAGGTTCTCCGCGTCACCAGCAGCTAAAAACTACTGGTGACAACCGTGCTTTTACTGGCTCCACCGGTGACAAACTAATTCAACACCCAGAGATAGGTTCATCCCCCCAAGGCTCATCGAGTAGACCCATGTATTGGCAGAATGTCTTGCGAGCCTCAACCAGAGTCGGGAGCTTATATCCCCACGCTCTGCCTGACCATGTGCGTGTTTGTCGGCGTTCCGCACCAACAAGCTGTTTTATTTTCCTGCCAATAACCGCTTGGTTTGGCGTATCAAAGCGAAACCGGTATCTATCCCTGCAGTATGCATTGACCAGTTCCATAAGCTCGTGCGACGTTATCTCTAGAGTACTATCTGATTGCCACTCACGATGCCCCAACGAGCCCTGATATAGCGCATCGTAGATAGCACTCTCGATTGCACCGAGGCTCTGCAACTTCTGGGAATCTAGACCTACGGTGTTTGGTACCGTCCGAACGTCGAACTTCGATAGATCAATCTGCTGCAGGTAGTGCAGGAACCCCGCCGCCCCACCATTATCTATAATGTGGTTAAGCTGTTGCCAATAGGCAACCTCTCCCCGCCGCTCGTCAGAAACATCCAATATAAAGAAACGGCGCTCGTCAGCCGTCGCAGGTACGACCCAATCGCTATTGCTACACATCAAAATCTTCAGTCGGTTGCGAGCCGTTACCGCATCGACGCCCTTTTTCTCGACCGTAATATTACGCTCTGTCACTAGTCCTTTTAGTACGTTTTCGCCTATACGATCCCCAGCAAAAAACGCTTCATCTGCGAATAAGAATGCTGTCTTTTGTAAATGACCGTTGAAGTTACCTACCAAGTGTCTGCTGTTTGTGATCTGCATACCATGTTGCCCGTAGATCTTTAGCATAAGGCGGCCCAAAGTGCTTTTCCCAATTCCCTTCGACCCCCGAAGTACAACAGCCACTTCCCCCTGCCGCGCTGGATACTGAACGCCAACCGCAAGCCAGTTAATGAGGTACTGGTAGTTAGTCGCGTCATTTTGGGCGACAACTTTGAGCAGGTAGTCAAGAATTGGGTCTACGTCACTGGGTATCGGTGCAATGCCAAATCCCCGCCATAAGTTGTAGGTGTGATCGGGGCAGTTGCCACTGGGTATAAAAGCCATACCGTTAACGTAGGTCCGCCGAACTGGGCTGTTCAGCCAAAAATCTGCCATACGCCTAGGTTTACCGCCAATAGACACTACTTGGTTATGTAGGCTTTTGAATGCTGGGAATGTAAGTTTTTCGAGTATCCCATGTCCCAGCTCCGGATCAATCGCCTCTCTGAACACAAAGGTGTGCGCCCCCTCGTTTGTGACAAAGTGGTTTTGGTTGAATAACTCAACGATTTCGTCACCCGACGCAGTCAATATCGGGAGCTGCTTGGGCTCATCAATGTCAATGGCACTTGAATTTGAATGCGGGACGGTTTCTATAGATTGCACAGTCCTATCGCGAGCCGGTAACCCGGATCGCTTTGTATCGCTGTGCTGTGCATAAGCGCAGGGAAAAATTGCACCTTTTAGCTTAGCCAACTTATACAGGGAACCTATACCTACGGCATTGCTCTTTGATGCGTCATAACCGTTCCAAGCATTCTCAAAGCCGTCCTCATCATATCGGGCACTTTGCATCGACCATTTACGGGCTATATTTTTGCCTACGTTCCACCCGAGACTTGCGATGGCCCAAACCACGCCAAGCCAATAATCCGGCACCGGGTACCCAGCAGAGTCAAAGATTGAACCATTACCTCTACCAACATCAGGGCTCAGGTAACTTAGCGCTGACTCTAGCTTGGCGACTTCCTCTGAGACAGTCAGCGGTTGCTTGCTTCCGATGATAGTTAGTGTGGTCTCATCCATGGGTCTTAATGGCTGGCCAAACAGGGTGTCGACGGGGGTGACAGGGGCAACAGGGTTAGTGGGGTCTGGCGCTGCTCTTTTTGAACCAAGCGCCTCGATAGTCTTTTTTAGAATTTCAACAGTAATAGTCATAGCTGCTCCATGCGCGCAACGCGGTAGGGGGTTTTGGGGGTGTTCTCGCCTTTACGAGCGACAGTGCCCACAACTTTTGTGATTCTTGAGGCGTTGTGGACCACTCGATCGACTTTTACGGTATCGGTGTCAAAGCTTCGGGCGAGTTCAGCTAGAACCCGTTTCACTAGGTCTGCACTTTCCGTTGTATTGGGCATCTGACCAAGGTCGTAGTACAAGTGGTAGCCATTGCCTGACATGACAACAAGACCGGGATCACCCCAACCATCAACCTTCAGATAGTTTGCAACCTCAACTGCCAGTGCTCGGGCAGCATCCAACTCTTCTTGCCTCGACGGTCGCTTTTCCGCGCTCGCTTTATCGATGTCTATTAACAACCACTTTCGGTGAAGGATGTCATCGTCTTTGGCAGCCTTGGTAGAGAATTCCGGTCGAATTGGATTCATCACCGTATAGATATTGAATCCGCTGTTATTGAGCTCGATCGCGTCTCGCTCAAAAGCAGCTTTTAATCCATCTGGGCTTTTGTAGTTCTCGCTGCGGTAGTGCCTGGTGATTGGTGGCCGAGAACCGAACGGGCTGATTGCCCGAAGCTCGATGACGCTAGTGTCATTAACTGGCAGTAGTTGCCAGACGTTTTTGATCTGTGCTGGATCGGCCTGAACATCGACTAACCCAGTAGATGGTTGACTAACATTTAAGGTTTTCATATAATGTCCTTGTAATAGTTGTGTTGTGCGTAAGCACAATTGATTGCACTGAGGGCCCAGCCGCCCTCGTTTTTTTTTTTTTTT
>PR_CR_10_Liq_1_inCRDRAFT_1001908_pt1 | contig 11167 bp, 11 predicted proteins | sample PRCRCaboRojoPR_3_FD_10241 | JGI IMG/M metagenome (IMG submission 10241) | reverse complement strand
ATCAGCGAAAACCGAAGCCGTAGAATGCCAGAAGATTCGTCGGCGAGGGGCAGCGAGGGGTATGGGTAGGGTGCGATTGAGCGGCAGGACCGGTGCCGCTATAATCCACCACAAACGACATCATCAGTGCAATTCGCCGACCAAACTCCGCCTGCCGCATTCTCCAGTTCCTCATCACTGAGGCTCTGGATTCGGCCAGCTTGCTGGCGAATCAGCTCAGCCTGGGTGATCGAGAAACCTGCCTCCATGGCGATGGCCACAGGGTCGGCCCCCTCGGCCTTGAGCTTCTCCTGTAGGGAGGGGTCCTGTTGGACGGCTTCGAGGAATTGGGTGAGATCTTCTTGGGACATGGGTCGTTGGGTTAGGTATAGGTTGCTGTTGGACGGATAGGAAATTCAAGCCATCCTGAGCGCCCAGCTTAGCTCAGAAGGGGAGGATAGCGGGGGCGGGATGTGTGGTCAACACCAAACAGCGGGGCTGACGGGCGTCGGGGCGGTGTAGGCGGCTCCACGATCACGGCCGCAGGCCCACCGGAACCGGGGCGCCCGGCTAGACTGTATATAAATTCAGTCAAGCGCCGAATTCCAGCCGGATACCGACATGGCCGCCGCATCACCGGGATGCGGACCTACCCCGTACTGTCGCCGCCATCCCGAGCAAACCGTCCTCTACCAAGTCGTCCAGCAGCACCTGGAGACCTATCTGGCGCTCGCAGGGGAAGACGACTGGGACGGGCAGCGCGTGCCGGCCTACGTGGAGCGTGAGTTCCGCCACGACCTCGAATGCGGCATCCTCGCCTATGGTTTTGCGAGGGCCAGAGGCCCGGGCTGCGGGCATGACTTCCTGGTCGCCTTCTCGCGCAAAGGGCGCGGCCTGTGTCCGTCGTGCAACGCCCGGCGCATGGCAGAGACCGCGGCGCACCTGGTCGATCACGTCATCCCGCCGCTGCCGGTGCGCCAGCGGGTCCGCTCGGTGCCCAAACGGCTGCGCTGGCCGATTTGAGATCAGGCGGAGCGCGAGCCGCGGGCGCTCAGCGCCGTGCTACGCATTTGGTGTAGGCCGACACCTGGCCGCAGCTCGACGCATGGATCAAGCGTCGTTGGCTATCAGCCAGTCCGTCGGGCACCTGTTTCCCCTGCAGTTCCTAGTAAAACCCTCACTTGGCATCGCCGGGCGTGGCGTTTATAGTCATGCTCGGTTTCGGAGCCGCGGGAGAGACCGGTGACGTGCGGGGCAGCTTTGCCATCGCGCGCGCCGGCGCCGAAGGCGCAACACCGCCCGGAATCGCTCAGGCAAAAGGACCGCGGCACCCAACACCGACTCTGGAGAGCGGCCGACGCAGACGTTGATGCGCCGGCCCACCGACGGGGCAGCAGTGGCAAATGGCCCACCATCACACTGCGATGGGGCCAAAGCGTGCAAAGCAATCCGGCTGCGCATACAGGCCACCGCAAACTCTCAGGTTCAGGACAGAGGGGCGGCGTGCAGATTCGTGAGTCATCTGCGCGTGCGCGCATGTCCAACCTGCCGGCCCCGCGTCGGCGCGACCGGGAGGCCCGCATGGGTTCCAGAACGCCGCTCTACGACGCCCACATTGGCCTCAATGCCAAGATTGTTCCCTTCGGCGGCTGGGATATGCCGCTGCACTACGGCTCCCAGCTCGCAGAACATCATGCCGTGCGCCGCGGCGCCGGCGTCTTCGATGTCTCTCACATGCAACCGGTGGATGTCACCGGACCCGCCGCGAAGCCGTTCCTGCAATACCTGCTCGCCAATGACGTCAACAAGCTGCGCGAGCCCGGCCGCGCCCTCTACAGCTGCATGCTGAACGCGCGTGGCGGTGTCGTCGATGATCTGATCTGCTACTACCTGGCGCCGCAGCGCTACCGGCCGGTGGTGAATGCGGCGACTGCGGACAAGGATCTCGACTGGATGCGGGATCGGGCCAAGGGCTTCGATGTCGATATCACGCGCCGCGACGATCTCGCCATGCTGGCGGTGCAGGGGCCGAGCGCCCGCAACCTCGCAGAACCGCTCCTGCCGGCGTCCCTGCGCGACCGCGCCATGGCCCTCAAGCCGTTTCACGCCGCCGAAGGCGATGGCTGGCTCGTGGGCCGCACCGGCTACACCGGCGAGGACGGCTTCGAGATCATGCTGCCGGCGGCGGACGTCGGCACGCTCTGGCAAGGCCTCCTGCAGGCGGGTGTGGTGCCCTGCGGCCTCGGCGCCCGCGACACCCTGCGACTGGAGGCCGGCATGCATCTCTANGGCCAGGATATGGACGAGGAGACCGACCCCTTGTCCGCCGGTCTTGGCTGGACCGTGTCCTGGCAACCGCCGGAGCGCAACTTCGTCGGTCGTCAGGCGCTGCAGGCGCGGCGTGAGNCAGCGAGCCTGCCGCACTTCGTGGGCCTGCTGCTCACCACCCGCGGGGTGCTGCGTGCACATCAGCGGGTGCTGCACGCCGGCGTCCCGGTGGGCGAAATCACCTCGGGCGGCTTCTCGCCGACCCTGGAGCGCTCCATCGCCCTGGCGCGCATCGACGCCGCAGCCGCCGCGGCCGAGGGCACCGAAGTCGCCGTTGAGATCCGTGGCAAGGCGATGCCTGCGCGCGTCGTGCCGCCCTCTTTTGTGCGCAACGGCAAGCCCAAGATCACCGTCTGAGCCGGCGTGCGGGCGGACCACGGGACTGCCGCACCGCCGTCGTCCAGCGTCTCTGCATCCGCAACTGCCCCCAACAGGAGTCAGCCATGAGCGACATCCCGAACGACCTCCAGTACACCGAGTCCCACGAGTGGGTCCGCGACAACGGCGATGGCACCGTCACCGTCGGTATTACCGATCATGCCCAGGACGCCCTCGGTGATCTGGTGTTCGTCGAACTGCCTGAGGTGGGCAAGCAGCTCGCCGCCAAGGACGCTTGCGCCGTGGTTGAATCGGTCAAGGCGGCATCCGATATCTATGCGCCAGTGGCGGGCGAGGTCGTGACAGTCAACGAGGCGCTCGGCGATACCCCCGAGACCATCAACTCCGACCCCTACGGCGAAGGCTGGATCTTTCAGCTCAAGCTCGCCGACACCGATGCCGACGCGGGCCTGTTCGACGCCGAGGAGTACCAGCAGGTGGTTGAGGACGAGGCCTAGCGCGCCGCCGCCGCACCCATCCCGCCGGGGTGGGACCAACCAAAAAGCGGACCAGCATCCCGCCCAATCAGGCCCCGGCGCCCACTGGCCGGGGTCGGTGACGACCAGCAGCGATCGTAATCATGCCGTTCATACCCCACACCGACACCGACGTCACCGAGATGCTCGCCGCCATCGGCGCCGGGAGCATCGACGACCTATTCGATGAAATCCCGCCGGAGCTGCGTGCCCAGGGGCTCGACGGCATTCCCGCCGGCCTGTCCGAGATGGACGTGACGCGCCTGATGCAGGGCCGCGCGCGCACGGACGGCCAGCCGTTGTGCTTCATCGGCGCCGGTGCCTACGAACATCATATTCCCGCTGCGGTGTGGCAAATCACCACCCGTGGCGAGTTCTACAGCGCCTACACCCCCTACCAGGCGGAAGCCAGCCAGGGCACACTCCAGGTACTCTACGAATTCCAGTCCATGATGACGGCGCTGACCGGCATGGACGTCTCCAACGCATCGCTCTACGACGGCGCCTCGGCGCTGGCGGAGGCGATGCTGATGGCGGTGCGTGCCAACCGCAAGAGCAAGAGCCAACGGGTGCTGATCCCCAAGGCACTGCACCCGTCCTATCGCCGCACCGCCCGTGGTCTGGTGGGCAACCAGGGCATCGAGCTGGTGGAAGTGGATTTCGACCGCGAGACCGGCCGGACGCCCGTGGCTCAATACGAAGCCGCAGCCGCGGATGGTGAGTTCGCGGCACTGGTGGTCCCGCAGCCCAACTTCTTTGGCGCGCTCGAGGACGTTGACGCCATCACCGACTGGGCGCACCAGCGCAATATGCTCGCCATCGGCGTCGTCAACCCGGTGGCCCTGGCGCTGCTGAGCCCGCCGGCGACTGGGGCGACGCGGGTGCCGACATCGCCTGCGGCGAGGGTCAGCCACTCGGGATGCCACTCGCCTCCGGCGGGCCCTATCTTGGTTTTCTGACCTGCAAGCAAGACTTCGTGCGCCAGCTGCCCGGGCGCATCGCGGGCAAGACACTGGACGCCGACGGCAAGGTGGGCTACACGCTGACGCTACAGGCGCGCGAGCAGCACATCCGCCGCTCCAAGGCCACGTCCAACATCTGCACCAACCAGGGCCTGCTGGTGACGGCGGCCACCATCCACATGGCCATTCTCGGCGCCGACGGTCTCGAGCGCGTCGCCGCCAGCTGCCATGCCAACACCCGTCGGCTCACCGAGCTGCTCTGCGAAATCCCGGGAGTCGAGCCGCTGTTCGACGCGCCGGTCTTCCATGAGCAGGCGCTGCGGCTGCCGGCGCCCGCCGCCCGGGTGCTGTCCGCACTGGCGGCGGATGACATCCTCGGCGGCTTCGACCTCGGCGCCGAGTATCCGGAGCTGGACCCGGCGGTACTGGTCTGCGCAACCGAAATGCGCACGGACGAGGACATGATGGCCTTCCGCGACAAACTTGCATTGGCTTTGCGTCACGCGTGATGAGGACAGCGCGCCTGTCTGCAACCGCTCTGCAACCGCGTGACCTGACCCCCGCGCGCCCCCAAGCCGCCTCTCCCAGGAGACCACGACCATGGCCCAGACCGCACTCCAAGGCAGCCCAGTCAACCTGGCCGGCGAGCTGCCCGCCGTTGGCAGCCCCGCACCGGACTTCACGCTCGTCGACAAAGATCTCGGTGATCAGTCCCTGGCGGACTTCGCCGGCAAAAAAGTGCTGCTCAACATCGTACCGAGCCTGGACACGCCGGTTTGCGCCACATCCACCCGCAAGTTCAACGCCTCCTTCGCCGGACGCGACGACGCCGTCTGCCTCGTGGTGTCGGCGGACCTGCCCTTCGCCATGGGCCGGTTCTGCAGCACCGAGGGTCTCGAGAACGTGCATCCGCTGTCTATGATGCGGTCGAAGAACTTCGCCAAGGACTACGGCGTGCTCATCGCCGACGGCCCGCTCGCCGGCATCACCGCCCGCGCAATCGTCGTCGTCGATGAAAACGGCAACGTCGGCTACACCCAGCTGGTGCCGGAGATCGGTGAGGAGCCTGATTACGATGCGGCGCTGCAGGCGCTCGGCTGAGCGTCGATCGAGCCGGTGTCGTGGCGCCATCGCACGGCACAGCATGCGGCATGACCGACAGCGCTGAGCGCAGCCCGGATTTCACCGCCCCAACGAACCGAAAGCTGAGCATCCCATGCTGATTCAAGAGCAATCCCGCCCCGGCCGCACGGCCCCCGCGCAAGCCCCCCTCCACATGGCCGACGTGTCGGATCTGCCGGCCGGCCTGCGCCGCCAACGCCGCGCCGCGCTGCCGGAAGTCTCGGAGCTGCAGGCGGTGCGCCACTACACCCGCCTGTCGCAGCAGAACTTCGCCATCGACACGCACTTCTACCCGCTTGGCTCGTGCACCATGAAGTACAACCCGCGGGCCTGCAACAGCCTGGCCTCGCTGCCGGGCTTCCTGGCCCGCCACCCGGCGGCGCCCGAGAGCCACAGCCAGGGCATCATGGCCTGCCTGCATGAGCTGCAGGACATGCTGAAGATCGTCACCGGGATGCATGCGGTGTCGCTGGCGCCCGCCGCCGGGGCCCAGGGTGAGCTCGCCGGCGTAATGATGATCCGCGCCTACCACGACGCCCGCGGCGACCATGCGCGCCGTGAGATCCTGGTGCCGGATGCCGCCCACGGCACCAACCCGGCGTCGGCCATCATGGCCGGCTTCACGGTGCGCGAGATCCCCACCGGCAGCAATGGCGACGTCGACATCGCCGCGCTGCGCGACGCCGTGGGGCCGCAGACCGCCGGCATCATGCTCACCAACCCGAGCACCGTCGGCGTCTTCGATCGCAACATCCAGGCCATCGCCGAGACCGTCCACGAGGCCGGCGGGCTCCTGTACTACGACGGCGCCAACCTGAACGCCATCCTGGGCAAGGTGCGCCCCGGCGACATGGGCTTCGACGTCATCCACATGAACCTGCACAAGACCTTCTCGACGCCCCATGGCGGCGGCGGTCCGGGTGCGGGCCCGGTGGGTGTCTCCAAGCGCCTGGAGCCCTATCTGCCGGTGCCGCTGGTGATCAGGGACGGCGATGCCTACCACTGGCAGGTGGAGTCCGACCGCCCCGAATCCATCGGCCGCATGACCGCCTTCGGCGGCAACATGGGCATCCTGCTGCGCGCCTACATCTACGCCCGGCTGCTCGGCGCCGAGGGCATGCGCCGGGTCTCGGAGTACGCCACGCTCAACGCCAATTACCTGCTCGCCCGGCTCAAGGCGGCCGGCTTCACCGCCGCCTACCCCGAGCGTCGCGCCAGCCATGAGTTCATCGTGACGCTCAAGAAAGAGGCCAAGGAATACGGCACCAACGCCATGGACTTCGCCAAGCGTCTGCTGGATTATGGCTTCCACGCCCCCACCACCTATTTCCCGCTGCTGGTGCCCGAATGCCTGCTGGTGGAGCCCACGGAGAGCGAGTCGAAAGAGTCCTTGGACGGGTTCGTCGAGGCCATGACCAAGATCCGCGCCGAGGCCCAGGACAACCCCGACACGCTCAAGCAGGCCCCCTACACCCTGCCCGTGCGCCGGCTCGACGACGTGCGCGCCGCCCGGCAACTGGACCTGGCGTGGAAGCCTGCGCAGGTGGAGGGCTAACGCCCGGAGTCGTCCGGGCTGGGTGTCGCGGCTGAGCACGCCTGCAGCATGCGTCCAGCCGCCCTGCGCCACCCAAGGCAAGCACGATGGCCAACCGCAACGTCCATGGCTGGAAACGCGTCCTCTACGCCTTCGGCTATTCCATGAAGGGACTCAAGGCCTGCTACGAGGGCGAAGAGGCCTTCCGCCAGGAGCTGCTGGTCCTGATCCCGCTGCTGCCGCTGGGGCTGTGGCTCGGCGAGTCGCCGGTGGAGCGTGCCATGCTCGTGGGCAGCCTGCTCATGGTGCCCATCGTCGAGCTGCTGAACTCCGCCATCGAAGCCAATGTGGACCGCGTCGGCACCGAGCGCCATGAGCTCTCGGCGCGGGCCAAGGACATCGCCTCCGCGGCGGTGTTCACCAGTATCCTGTACGCGGCGGCGGTCTGGCTGCTGATCCTGGTGCCGAAATGGCTGTGACGCGCCGCGCTGCTTTTGGGGGAGCGCACGCTTGACCTCAACCGCGTAACCGCCCAGATTCAGCGAATCCCAGTGCCGACCAAGCCGATGCCCGCATGAGCCGAACCCCAGACGACGCCCCCTTCCGGTCGCCGCCCATCGCAGTGCTCACCGTCTCCCAAAGCCAAACCCGGTCCCGCGACTTCGCGCCGCCCACCGCGCGCTTCGGCGAGCACTGACATGGCCGGTGCCCACGACTGTGGCGATCCCGGCCGGGCCATGCACTCCGTCGAGGCGGCCCTGGCGCTACTCCTGGCCGAGGCGCGCCCGCTCACCGACAGCGAGCCCGTCCCGCTGGTCGGGGCACAGGGTCGCGTGCTCGCCTCCAGCCTCGTCAGCCCCGGCGACCAGCCCGCCTGGGACAGCAGCGCCATGGATGGCTATGCCCTCCGCGCCGCCGACGCCGCACAGGGCCCGCTCCCCGTCTCCCAGCGCATCCCCGCCGGCGCCATGGCCGAGCCGCTGGCGCCCGGCACCGCCGCGCGCATCTTCACCGGTGCCCCGGTACCGGCGGGCGCCGACACGGTGGTGGTGCAGGAGGCCTGCGAGCGCCTCGGCGACGGCCGGGTGCAGCTCCCGGCGGCGGTCGACGCCGGCCACAACATCCGCTATCGGGGCGAGCGACTGCGCGCCGGCGATGCAGTGCTCACGCCGGGTGTGCGATTGGGGCCCCAGCACCTCGCCCTGGCCGCCTCCGTAGGGGCCACAGTGCTGCATGTGCGCCGGCGGCTGCGGGTGGCCATTGTCGCCAGCGGCGACGAGCTGGTGGAACCGGGAGAGCCCCTCGGGCCCGGCCAAATCTACAATTCCAATCGCACCCTCTATCAGGCCCTGCTCGCGGGTCTCGGCTGCGAGATCATCGATCTCGGCATCGTCCCCGACACCCTTGCGGCGACCCGAACCACCCTCGCCGACGGCGCCGAGCGGGCCGATTTGGTGCTCGCCAGCGGCGGCGTCTCCGTGGGCGAGGAAGACCATGTGCGCCCGGCCGTGGAGGCACTCGGTCGGCTCGACCTCTGGAGCATCGCCATACGCCCGGGGCGGCCCCTCGCCTTTGGCCATATCGGGGAGACGCCCTTCATCGGCAGCCCGGGCAATCCGGTGTCGCTGTTTGTGACTTTCTGCCTGTTCGCGCGGCCCTTCATTCAGCGTATGCAGGGGCTGGAGCCGCTACCAACCCCGAAGCGCATCCACGCCACCGCCGGCTTCGACTGGCCGAAGCCGGATCAGCGTCGCGAATACCAACGCGCTCGATTGATGGTCGACGCCACCGGCCATGCCCGGGTCGAGGTCTTCGCCAGCCGCTCCTCCGCGGACCTCAGGTCGCTGACCTGGGCAAACGGTCTGGTGGAGCTGATGGAGGGCCAGACCTTGCGTGCCGGCGACCCGGTGGCATTCATTCCTTTGACGGAGCTTCTGTCATGATCCGTGTGCGCTACTTCGCAAGCCTGCGCGAGGCCCTGGGCACCGCCGAAGAGACCCTGTCCGCCGCGCACGCCGGCAGCGTGGCGGCGATTCGCGCCCAGTTGTGCGAGCGCGGCGGCCCCTGGACCGCAGCCCTGGGCGATGACCGTCGCCTGCTCACCGCCGTGAACCAGCAGATGGCACAGCCCGACACGCCGGTCGCAGACGGTGACGAGCTGGCCTTCTTTCCGCCGGTCACCGGCGGCTAGGGCATCCTGCGGCCCCTGCGTGCATCCCGGCGCCCGAGGCTGAGCACGGGCATCACGTCAGCGCGCCCGCGAGATCGGACGCCGCCGGTATCCGTCTGCAAGGGTCAGCGCTCCAGGATTTGCCGCACCGCCCGTTGCACCCGATTGGCGGGCACCGAAAACCCGATGCCGACGTTGCCGCCGCTCGGACCGATGAGCGCCGTGTTGATGCCGACGATGCGTCCCGCCAGATCGATGAGCGGACCACCGGAGTTGCCGGGATTGATGGAGGCATCGGTCTGGATGAGCTCCCCCAGACTGTCGTCGGCGATGCCCGTGCGGCCGACGGCACTGACGATGCCGGAGGTCACGGTCTGTCCCAGGCCGAAGGGGTTGCCGATGGCGAGCACGAAGTCCCCCACCTCCAGCGCGTTGGAGTCGGCGAAGCCCAGATCAGGCACGTCCAGGGGCATGATGCGCAGCACCGCGACGTCCGTGCCCGGATCACGACCGATGAGCCGGGCCTTGAAGCTGCGCCGGTCCTTGAGCGTGACGGTGATGTCCCGGGCGTCTTCGATGACATGGGCATTGGTGAGCACGAGGCCGCGGTGGGCGTCGACGATGACACCGGAGCCGACACTCTCGCGTCGGCGCAATTCCTCGGACGTCGGCGGCTCGATGTCGAACTGCTCGAGAAATTCCCGGAAGGCCGGGTCTTCCAGAAAGGGGTGGTCTGCCAAGTTGACCTCGGAGATCACGGCGACGTTCACCACCGCCGGCGTCACCCGCTTGAGCAACGGTGCCAGCGATGGATAACCGCCATCACGCTTCCAGTAGAGGGCGCCGCCGCCGACAACGGCCGGCAGCGGCCTCGCGGCCGCATCCACCGGCTCCCGCACGGGCAGATCCGGACCGGCGCAGCCCACAAGAAGCATCAGCAGCCATGGCGCCAGGGCCGATCCGATCGGGCGCCGCCGACCAGACCGACGCCAGCCACGGGGCCGGCGTTGCGCGCGCCCGACGCCGATGACGCCATGGTCCTGGCGAGTCGCTCGCACCGCTGCCGGCTCAGTACCGCGCCAGTCTCGGTGCCGTCGCCAGCGCACTGGCCACCTGATGACGGAAACCATAGGCCACCGGCTGGTTGATGAGCAGGCTGAAGGCTGCCCAGCCGCCGTCCCGGCGCACCCAGCCGGCATAGCAGCTCACTCCGGAGAGGGTACCGGTCTTGGCGCGGACATTGGGGTTGCCATCCTGCACCGGTACCAGCTGGCGGTAGGGCACCATGGCGTCGAGCACGTCGATGAGCTGGCGCCCGCTCAGGCGGTTGCCGCGGGAGAGGCCGGCGCCATCTTCGATGGTGAAGCGGTCCCAGCCGAACTGACGCCGCGCCCACGCCTCCATGGCCCGCTGCGATTGCGCCATGCTACTCACCCCGCCGCGCTCGCCGAACAGCAAAAAGAGATCGTTGGCGATGAAGTTGGTGGAATACTCCAGCATGTTCTCCACCACGGTGGCCAGGGGGCGGCCGTTGCGGTGGACCAGCAGGACGTCGGCCCCATCCGGCACACGCCCGACGCGCACGTCGCCGGTCACGCGCACGCCGGCGGCTTCGAGCTTCAGCGCCAGCAGCTCGCCGAAGTGGCTGAGCGCATTGTCACGGCTCTGCAGGTTGATGCGGTGCTCGCCGGTGCCCATGCGCATCCCCAGGCGGCGCGCCGTGGGCGTGAGCCCGGTTTGCGCCTCGGCACTGCGTACGCGGCCGCCGGCGACACGGACGTTGACCGTATTGAAGTTGACCGCCAGCGCCGTCACCGGGGCGTCGTAGGGGTTGTGGCTGGACGCCCGTCCCGGGATGCGGTCCCCCGCGACGAACAGCGTATCGTCCAGGCCGATGCCGTTGACAGTGCTCAGCCCCTGGCGCCGCAGGGCGCGCACCGCCTGCTCCAGCTCTTCGGAGACGAGGTAGGGGTCCCCCCGCCCCACCACCCAGAGCCGACCATCCCGCCCCCGCCGGAATTCCGTCGTGAAGCGGTGGTCCAGGCCCCAGCGCTCGATGGCGGCGAGCGCCGTCAGCAGCTTCATGGTGGATGCCGGCACCATCCCCCGATCGGCATTGTCGGCGATGACGGTGCGATCGTCCTCAGCCACCACCAGGCTGGCGTTGCCCAGGGCGAGCGCCTGGCCGATGGGATCGGCTTGCGTGCCGGTGGCAGCC
>PR_CR_10_Liq_1_inCRDRAFT_1001906_pt1 | contig 11175 bp, 8 predicted proteins | sample PRCRCaboRojoPR_3_FD_10241 | JGI IMG/M metagenome (IMG submission 10241) | reverse complement strand
TGCCGGAGCTGGAGCAGGCGATCCACAAGCTGTTGGAGACCGAACGGCTGGTTCTCGATCCGGCCCGGCAGCCGGATTTCGATTTCGACAAATTCGAAGCCGCCTGGGCCGCCTTTGAACGGGCCCGCACCTAGGCGCCACTTGGCGGAAATCGGCCAGTCCGCAAGCCGCTGAATTGTGAGGGTCATAGCGCTGGCCTAGGCTGGTAGTGTCATGCGTATCAGCCGTCGCCATTTTCTGGTCGCGCTCGGGGCGTGGGGCGTCGCTTCTTGCAGCAGCGCCCCGGTCCCTGCTCAAACCACAACGGGCCTTGCCCCCGACCTTTTGCCACAGCCCAATGCACGGTTTGATGCTTGGCTGGCGGCGTTCCGAGGCCGCGCGGCATCCCGGGGTATCTCGGCGGAAACACTTGAGGCGGGGTTGGCCGGGGCTGGCTACCTGCCCGGTGTGGTCCGGCGAGACGGCAGTCAGATTCAGACTCGCCGGACGTTCGAGGAGTATCTCTCGATCGCCACGTCCGACGAAAGGCTGGCCAACGGGCGGGCGGCGCTGGCCCGCCATGGCGGAACGCTCGCGGCGGTCGAGGCGCGCTACGGCGTGTCCCAATACATCCTTGCCGCCATCTGGGGTGTCGAAAGCCAATTCGGTGACAAGCGCGGACAGATCCCGGTTGTCTCGGCGACGGCGACACTGGCCTTTGCCGGGCGCCGCGGGGCCTTCTGGGAGGATCAGCTGCTGGCCGCGCTGCGTATTCTGCAAAGCGGTGACACCACACCGGATCGGTTGCTGGGCAGCTGGGCGGGGGCCATGGGCCATACGCAGTTCATTCCCACATCCTACTTGGCCTTTGCGGTGGATTTTGATGGCGATGGACGGCGAGATATCTGGGCTGAAGACCCCGGGGACGCGCTGGCCTCGGCGGCAAGCTATCTGGCGCGCAATGGATGGAAGACGGGCCTTGCATGGGGTGAAGAGGCTGGAACCGGTCAGATGTCGGGTCGCAGTATCCGGCCTCAGGCGGGCGGCCCGGCCTTCATCGTCACGCGCAATTTCGACGTGCTGAAAACCTATAACAATTCCGATTTCTATGCCCTCTCCGTGGGCCACCTGGCTGATCGGCTAGCCGGGGCGGGGCCGCTCCGAGGTGGCTTTCCGCCCGATGCCAACGGACTGACCCGCGCCGACCGGATCGCGGTGCAACGCGCCCTTGAGACACGCGGATACGAGGTTGGGACGATCGACGGGGTGATCGGTCCGCTCAGCGAGGCTGCGATCCGCGATTTTCAGGCGTCTCGGGGTCTGGTCGTGACGGGTCGCGCCACGCCGGAGCTGCTTTCTGAATTGCGCTAGGGCGCAACCGGTTTGCCAAAGCGAAAGCCGGGCGCTAGCTTTTCGCGGACCGACCATTTGACCCAACCGGCGCGCCTGCGCCTTCACCTCTGACCACAGGGCCCGAGATGACCAAATTCGACAAATCCAAGCTTCCCAGCCGCCATGTCACCGAGGGCCCGCAACGGGCACCGCACCGGTCGTATTACTATGCCATGGGCATGACCGAGGACGAGATCCATCGGCCACTTGTCGGTGTGGCCACCTGCTGGAACGAGGCCGCCCCCTGCAACATCGCGCTGGCGCGGCAGGCCCAGTCGGTCAAGACCGGCGTGAACGAGGCACAGGGAAGCCCGCGCGAATTCACCACGATCACCGTGACCGACGGCATCGCCATGGGGCACGAGGGGATGCGGTCGTCGCTGGCCAGTCGCGAGGCCATCGCCGACACGGTTGAACTGACCATGCGCGGTCATTGCTATGACGCACTTGTGGGGCTGGCGGGCTGTGACAAGTCGCTGCCGGGGATGATGATGGCCATGGTGCGGCTCAACGTGCCGTCGGTGTTCCTTTATGGCGGGTCGATCCTGCCGGGCAAGGCGCCGCAGGACGATGAAATCCCCGAGGATTTCCGCAGCCGTGACCTGACCGTGCAGGACATGTTCGAGGCCGTGGGTCGCCACCAGAACCAACAGCTGTCCGACAAGGCGCTGGCGCTTCTGGAAAAGGTGGCCTGTCCCAGTTCGGGTGCCTGTGGCGGGCAGTTCACCGCCAACACCATGGCCTGCGTGTCCGAGGCGATCGGGCTGGCGCTGATGAATTCCTCGGGCATGCCCGCCCCTTACGAGTCCCGCGACCAATATGGCGAGGCGTCCGGCAAGGCGGTCATGAACCTGCTGGAAAAGAACATCCGCGCCCGCGATGTCGTGACCCGCAAGAGCATGGAAAATGCCGCCCGCGTCGTGGCCGCCACCGGCGGGTCCACCAATGCCGGTCTGCACCTGCCCGCCATCGCCCACGAGGCCGGGATCGAGTTCTACCTTGAAGATGTGTGCGACATCTTCCGCGAGACGCCCTATTTCGTCGATCTGAAGCCCGGTGGCACCTATGTCGCCAAGGACCTTTACGAGGCCGGCGGTATCCCCGTGGTCATGAAGGAGTTGCGCAAGGCCGGGCTGATCCATACCGATTGCATCACCGCCTCGGGCCGGACCATCGGCGAGGAACTGGACCGGATCGAGCGCGAGGCTGATGGCCGCGTGATCTACCCCATCGAGAAACCGCTGACCGAGACCGGCGGCGTGGTGGGCCTCAAGGGCAATCTCGCCCCGCAGGGCGCCATCGTGAAGGTCGCGGGCATCGCGCCGGAGCACCAGGTTTTCACCGGCCCCGCGCGCGTCTTCGAATGCGAGGAAGACGCCTTTGCCGCCGTGCGCAAGCGCGAATACGAGGCAGGCGAGGTCATCGTGATCCGCAACGAAGGCCCAGCGGGCGGCCCCGGCATGCGAGAGATGCTGGCCACCACCGCCGCGATTTCGGGGCAGGGGATGGGCAAGAAGGTCGCCCTGATCACCGATGGCCGGTTCTCTGGCGCAACGCGCGGCTTTTGTGTCGGCCATGTCGGCCCCGAGGCCGCGCATGGCGGCCCCATCGCCCTGATCGAGACCGGCGACGTGATCACCATCGACGCCATCAAGGGCGAGTTGAGCGTGGACCTGTCGGACGAGGACCTGGCCAAGCGCAAGGAAAGCTGGGCCGGCCCGCGCGAGACGATCTATGCCAGCGGCGCGGTCTGGAAATTCGCCCAGATGGTGGGTGAGACCTACAAGGGCGCCGTAACTCATCCCGGCGCCAAGGCCGAGAAACACGTCTACATGGATCTCTGACCCGAGGGCCCGCGCGGTCCGGGCATCAAGCCCGGCCGCGCATCATCCCTCAGGGCCGCTGCAACCCGCCGGTGTCGATCTCGATACGTTCGGACAGGCTCAGCACGCTGTCATGCAGCAACTGCAACGCATAGCGCGGATTGTGCACCCAGGCCCCGCCATCCTTGGCGACGATCTGGTAATTGTAGGCCGCCATCAGCAGGCGCGGCGTCCAGCTGTCATACTGGTTGGGATAGATCGCCTCGTCCGCGTCGATCGTGCCGTCCCCGTTCCCGTCGATGAAGAAATAGGGATAGCTGTTCTTGTTGTAGCCGATGGGCTGGCCCGTGACCTCGGTCGCGTAGGTGCGGATCGCCGCGTCGAGCCGCGCGTGCAGCCCGTCGATTTCGTCCCGGATGCCGCCGCTGGTCACGCCGTCGCCATCGAAATCCGCGTGCTGGGTGCGAATGGCGGTGATGTCGTCCACACCCTGGTGGCAGGCGGCGCAGGTCTCGGTTGCGACCTCGGTCGTATGCGGCTCGTGGCAGGCCACGCAGGAATTGGCGCTGGGCACATGGCTGAAACGCCCGGCATAGCTCTGGCCACCGTATTCGAAGCCACCGCGCACCTCCGACCCGTGCATCACGGCGGCAGCGACGCCGTAATGGACATTGATGAAGGCCAGATCCGCCGACACCGTATCCAGATCCATGCCGCCGGTCGCGCCGATCACGTTATCCGTCGAGGCACGGCCCGAATGGCACATGGTGCAGGTGGCATCGGCGCCCAGCCCCGATACCGTCACGCCCGAGGGGAAGGGGACCGCGTCCAGCGCCTCGGCCTCGGACACATGGCAGGAGGCACAGCCGATCACGGTATTGATCGTGCCGGGATGGTTGACGACGCCGGGCTCGGTGCCGTCGGCGCCCAGCCAGTCCAGCATCCCGCTTTCCGAATGGCACGCGGCACAGGCCTCGGGCACTGCCCCGTCTTCGTTCCAATGGGTGAAAGAAGGCGAGTCGTAGTCGCCATGCGGCCCCATCAGCCAGGCCTCGGTGATATCGGAGAGGCTCATCTCCTGCGCGGTCACAGGCGCCGCCACGGCCAGCAGAACGGCCGATACGGCCAGGGATTGGAACGAAAAACGCATGATGGACCCTCCGCGATCGGGTATCGTCACCCTGTTGACGTGTAGATCATGTTAGCACGAAACCATGACGAGAGGTTGACTGAAATCAAGGATGCGGGCCGGGTTTGGCTGGACAGATTGGGTCGAAGAGGACACGGGAGGCGAGATGCCGGAGATTGGGAAGGGATCGGATCGGAAAGAGGCGGAGGTCGCCCGTTCCGAGGTAAGACAAGGTTTGCGCCTGCCGGTAGGCCTTGTGGCCATGCTCTATCTTCTCGTTTGCCTGGCGCCGCTGGCGCTGGCGCTCATGCGTTCGGCCGCACCCACGGTGACCTGGGAAATCGCAGCCGCGGGCCTAGGCCTGATAGGCTTGGCGGCCATGGCGGTGCAGTTCGTGACGTCGGGTCGGTTCGAGGTCATTTCGGGCCGCTTGGGCATCGACCGTGTCATGGCCTTTCACAAGACGGCCGCCTGGTGGGTTCTTCTGGCGCTGCTGGTGCATCCGCTGGCCTATGTGATGCCCACTTATCAGGCCGACCCGGCGCTGGCTCAGGAACGGCTGATCGCCTACCTGACCCTGCCGCAATACCGCACCGGCGTGATCGGGCTGGCGGCCCTGGCGGTGCTTGTTCTGGGGTCGGCCCTGCGCAATCGCCTGTCGCTGCGCTACGAGGCCTGGCGCGGGGCGCATGTCATTCTGGCGATCGTGGCCGTGGGCGGCGGGCTGCACCACGCGGTAACAGTGGGCCGGTTCAGCGCGGAAGGGGTGCTGCATGACTATTGGTGGGCCATCGGCGCGGCAGTGGCTGCGGTCATGCTCACGCTATACGGCTGGCGCTGGGCGCGGCTGCGGACGCGACCCTGGCGGCTGGCCTCGGTCGAACAGCGCGCGGATCGGATGTGGGAGCTGGATATCCAGCCCGCCGAGAGCACGCCGCCTCTGGGCTACCGGGCCGGACAATTCGTCTGGATCACCGCAGGACGCCGCCGCTTTCCACTTTTCGATCACCCGTTTTCCATCGCGGACAGCCCGACGCGGCCCGGCCTGAGCCTGATCATCAAGGAGGCAGGCGATTTCACCAACCATATCGGAGACCTGGCCCCGGGCACGCCGATGGGCATCGATGGACCCTATGGCCATTTCACGCTGGAGGACCATCGCGACGACGCGGTGCTTCTTATCGCCGGCGGTGTGGGGATCGCCCCGATCATGGGGCTGCTGCGTGACCTGCGGGCGCGCGGACACGATCGGCCCGTCCGTCTGGCCTATGCGGTGGGGACGGTTCAGAACCTGGCCTGCCTGGACGAGATTGCCGCCGCCGAGGCCGATCTGGACCTGCGCAGCCTTCTGCTGAGCGAAACCGAGGCGCCCGGCTTTGCCGGAGAGGTCGGGCGACTGGACCGGGCGCGTTTGACCGAAATGATGGAGGGGTTGGACCCGCAGCGCACAATGGCGATGATTTGCGGGCCGGGGCCGATGGTCACGGCGGTGGCTGACCAACTTCTTGCGCTGGGCCTGCCGATGGATCGGGTCATGTATGAACGGTTCGACTATTCCGAGGGCGCCTCGCGCCTCGATATCCGCATGCGCCGCCGCTTCCTGATGTTGGGTAGCGGACTTCTGGTTGGGCTTCTGGGGTTCGTCGCAGCCATGGGCTAAACCAAGCACGCTACCGTATTGTCCGACTTGCTTCGTTGGATCACAGCAGGCAATGTTGGACGTACGAGGTGGCGCATGGCTGGGGAATAATGCCGGAATGGATCTTTGAAGCCGCAGGTCTGGCAGGCGTGGTCGTCTACCTGGGCGGATACGCCTTTGTTGTAGGCAGGGATCATTCGCGGCACCGGGTATCTCTACGCCTCGCTCAACATCATCGCCGCCTCGCTCGTGCTGGTCAGCCTGTCGGAGAATTTCAACCTGTCCTCCGCGCTGATCCAGTCAAGCTGGATCATTATCTCGATTGTCGGCATCACCCGGTTCTACCTTATCAATCGCGGGGTCAGGTTCTCCGACGAAGAGCTTGAACTTCTGAGCGAGACCCTGCCGCTATCTCCGCGGTCCGATGCGCGTCGGTTCTTTGACGCCGGCCATTGGGAGGACCTGCCGGCGGGCACGGTCCTGATGACCGAGGGCGAGACTCATGGCGTTCTGATCTACCTTGCTCGTGGCGCCGCGACGGTGCGCGCGTCCGGCAAGACCATCGGGCAGTGCGAGGCCGGCACCTATCTGGGAGAGATGACGGTCCTCTACGATACACCCGCCACGGCGACGGTCGAATTGACCGAACCGTCGCGGGTCTTTCGGATCACCGCCGATGAACTCAAGGCGATCCTTCGGCGGCGACCGGATTTTCGGGTCATTCTCGAAGGTAGCCTGACACGCGACACCGCCCGCAAGCTGGTGGCGGCCAACAGGCGACTGATCGCAGAAGGCTGAGACCTGGGCCCGGACGAGGCGTCGGGCAACTTTCGAATTTCACCAATGCCCAGGCCTAGCCGCCGTTTCTGGACGCGCCCTAGATCACCATCATTTCCTGTCAAAAAGAGGGTGCCCCTGGGCGGAACGACCACGCGGGCGGCGGAGCATTTTACAGGGCAGGCACCTGCGACTATCATATCTCCAATGCATGCGGATTTTTCGCGCGTAAACCCGTCGGAGGGGGCGAGCCCCGCGAGGACGGCGGAAACGGGGCCCGTCAGCAGAGGCGGGAAAGATGGGTTGTCGGAATGCGAGAACAAAAAATAAGAACCATGGAGGATTTCGCGGCCGCGAGCGGCATTTCGCGTCCGACGGTGTCGAAATACTTCAACGACCCCGAAAGTGTCCGCCCATCCACGCGTCAGAAGATCGAAGAGGCGCTGGAGAGGTTCGCGTATCGTCCGAACATCTACGCGATGAACCAGAACCGACGGGCGACCAAGAACATCGGGATCGTGGTGCCCTACCTGGCCGACCCTTTCTTTGCGGAGATCGTGCGCGTGATCGAGCGGCGCTGTATCGATGCCGGGTTCTCGCCGTCACTGTTCAGTTCGCATGGTGAGCAGCAGCGCGAGATTGATATTCTAGACAACCTGCGCTCGATCAAGCCGGCGGGTGTGCTTCTGGCCCCATTGGGGCGGCAATCGGACAAGGCCGCGATCGAGGATTTCTGCCGCGCGGTGCCCACGGTGCTGTTCGACAGCAGTATCGAAGGCATGGGTGAGGCGTTTGTCGGATCAGACAATTACAGCTTCGTGTCGCAAACGGTGGAATATCTCAGCCGCACCGGGGAGCCGCCCTGTTTCTTCGAGATGCAGCACCCTGCCAACCCGAATGCCAACAAACGTCGGGACGCCTACCTGAGCATGATGCAGCGCCTGCAGCTGGAACCGCACGTGTTGCGCATAGCGGGCGAAGGTTGGGCCTTCGAAGAGATCGGTCGTCAGGGGGGGCTGAAACTGATCGCAGAGGATGCCTTTCCGACCAATACCGTTCTGTGTTCGAACGACCGGCTGGCGATCGGCTTTCTTGCGGCGTGCTATGAAAAAGGGGTGCGGGTCGGCCGAACAGAAGGCTGCGACCTGCGTGTCGCCTCGCATGATGGACACCCGTTTTCGCAATTCACCTGCCCCGCCCTGACCACGTCGGCGCATGACTACGCCATGGTGTCGGAACACGTGGTCGAGACCCTGTTCCGACTCATCGAAAGCGGCGGGCGATTCGAAAAGCGGGAGGAAACCCTGTTCCCGGCGCGGCTCATTATGCGCGACTCGGCCTGATTTCCTTAAAATTTACGCGCGTAAAAAAATAATTGACGCCGCGACAATTTACGTTCTAGCCTCTCGGCCACGTCATCCAAACTGAGGGAGGATAGGATGAAACTTAAGAACGCACTGCGTGCGGCGACTGCACTGACTCTGGTTGCTGGCGCGGCACAGGCCGAAACCATCACCATCGCGACCGTGAACAACGGCGACATGATCCGGATGCAGGGCTACACCGACGACTTCACCGCCAAGACCGGCCACGAGGTCGAATGGGTCACGCTGGAGGAAAACGTTCTGCGTCAGCGTGTGACCACCGACATTTCCACCAATGGTGGCCAGTTCGACATCATGACCATCGGCATGTACGAAACCCCGATCTGGGGCGCCAATGGCTGGCTGGTTCCGCTGGATGACCTGTCCGAAGAATACGATGTCGACGACATTCTGCCGGCCATGCGCGGCGGCCTGTCCCATGACGGCACCCTCTATGCCGCGCCGTTCTATGGCGAAAGCTCCATGGTCATGTATCGCACGGACCTGATGGAAGCGGCCGGTCTGGAAATGCCCGAAGCGCCGACCTGGCAGTTCATCCGCGAAGCGGCGGCCGCCATGGATGACCCGGAAAACGACATCAACGGCATCTGCCTGCGCGGCAAGGCCGGTTGGGGTGAGGGCGGGGCCTTCATCACCGTCACTGGCAACAGCTTCGGTGCGCGCTGGTTCGACGAAGACTGGAACGCCCAGTTCGACCAGCCCGAATGGAAGAACGCGCTGGAGTTCTACGTCAACCTGATGAACGACTACGGCCCCGAGGGCTATGCCACCAACGGCTTCAACGAGAACCTGTCGCTGTTCCAGCAGGGCAAGTGCGGCATGTGGATCGACGCCACCGTGGCAGCGTCCTTCGTGACCAACCCCGAAGACTCCACCGTTGCTGACAGCGTCGGCTTCGCACTCGCCCCGAATTCCGAGGGTGTCGAGAAGCGCGCCAACTGGCTGTGGGCCTGGGCCCTGGCGATCCCCGCCGGCACCCAGAAGGAAGAGGCCGCGAAAGAGTTCATCGAATGGGCCACCTCGAAGGAATACATCGAGCTGGTCGCCGAAAACGAAGGCTGGGCAAACGTGCCCCCGGGTGCCCGGACCTCGCTCTACGAGACCCCGGAATACCAGGAGGTGCCCTTCGCACAGATGACGCTGGACTCGATCAACGCGGCTGATCCGACCGATCCGACCGTCGATCCGGTGCCCTATGTCGGCATCCAGTTCGTCGCCATCCCGGAATTCGCCGGTATCGCCACCGAGGTGAGCCAGGAATTCTCGGCCGTGTATGCCGGCCAGCAGTCGATTGACGAGGCCCTGGAAAAAGCCCAGGCCCTGACCAACGACGCTATGGAAGCCGCCGGCTACCGCTAAGGTCTCGGACCTTCTCAAGGCCGGGGGCGGCCTCAAGGCTGCCCCCGGCTTTCAAAACCCGCTCATTCCGCGCATTCTTCGTCTATCCCGGCCCCGCTCGGTCCGAAGGAGGAGGTCATCCCATGGCGACCAAAGCTTCCCGATCCGCTGCACGCATCATGATGGCGCCCGCAGTTGTCCTGCTTCTGGGCTGGATGCTGATCCCGCTTTCGCTGACCGTGATCTTCTCGTTCAAGAAATTCCTGCCCCTGCGCGGCGACCGGATCACCGATCGNGGCGAGGGCTTTGGCGATTTCATGTGGGAATATNTGCGTGGGTTNCCCACGCTCGATTGGGTCGGTTTCGAGAACTTTTCCCGTTTCGTGGGGTCCAGCAGTTTCTGGCCTTCGGTCTGGACCACGCTTGTGATCGTAGGCGGCGTGCTGGCCATCACCGTGGTTCTCGGCATCCTGTTGTCGCTGTTGCTGGATCAGCCGATGTGGGGGCAGGGGGTCGTGCGCATCCTTGTCATCGCGCCGTTCTTCGTCATGCCCACCGTCTCGGCGCTGGTCTGGAAGAACATGTTCATGGACCCGGTGAACGGCCTGTTCGCGCATCTGTGGCGCTTTTTCGGGGCGGAACCCGTGGCCTGGCTGTCCGAGGCGTCGATGGGGTCCATCGTGATGATCGTGTCCTGGCAATGGCTGCCCTTCGCCACGTTGATCCTGCTGACCGCGATCCAGTCGCTGGACAGCGAACAGCTGGAAGCCGCCGAGATGGACGGTGCCGGACCTCTGCAGCGCTTTGGCCATATCATCTTGCCGCATCTGGGCCGGGCGATCACCATCGTGATCCTGATCCAGACGATTTTCCTGCTGTCGATCTTCGCAGAGATATTCGTGACCACCGGCGGCGCCTTCGGCACCCGGACGCTCACCTACCTGATCTTCCAGCGCGTTCTGGAAAGCCAGAATGTCGGGCTGGGATCGGCCGGCGGTGTCTATGCAATCATTCTCGCCAATATCGTTGCCATCTTCCTGATGCGCATCGTCGGCAAGAACCTGGACGCGTGAGGAGGACCTGATCACATGGCACGCGCCGTCACCACCAACGCAAGACACTGACCACCGCCCTCGCCTGGGGTGTCGGTCTGCTGATCTTCTTTCCGATCCTCTGGACGATCCTGACCAGCTTCAAGACCGAGGCGCAGGCCATCGCCAACCCGCCCATCTTCCTGAACTTCGACTGGACGCTGGAAAACTATGCCATCGTGCAGGAACGGTCGGATTACATGCGGTTCCTGTGGAACTCGGTGATCCTTGCCGGTGGCTCCACCCTTTTGGGGATCATCATCGCGGTGCCGGCGGCCTGGTCCATGGCGTTCGTGCCGTCCAAACGGACCAAGGACATCCTGCTGTGGATGCTGTCCACCAAGATGTTGCCCGCGGTCGGGGTGCTTTACCCGATCTACCTGCTGTTCATCGAATTGGGGCTTCTGGATAGCCGCGCCGGCCTCGTCATCGTGCTGATGCTGATCAACCTGCCGATCATTGTCTGGATGCTCTACACCTATTTTCGTGAAATTCCGGGCGAGATCCTGGAAGCGGCGCGCATGGACGGGGCCACGCTGAAAGAGGAACTGCTCTACATCCTCACGCCGATGGCCATTCCGGGCATTGCGTCGACCGTGCTGCTCAACTTCATCCTGGCCTG
>PR_CR_10_Liq_1_inCRDRAFT_1001905_pt1 | contig 11178 bp, 8 predicted proteins | sample PRCRCaboRojoPR_3_FD_10241 | JGI IMG/M metagenome (IMG submission 10241) | reverse complement strand
GCGAGCCCGTGCCCGTGGCCAAGGCCGCGGGGGATGAGCTCAGTGCCGGGACGGTGAATGGCAGCGGTTCGCTGACCTTTGACGTGACCCGGGTGGGCGGCGAGACGGTGCTCGCGCGGATCATCGACATGGTCGAGCGCGCCCAGGCCGAGAAGCCGCCCATCCAGCGCATGGCCGACCGGGTGGCCGGCGTGTTCGTCCCCATCGTGCTGGTGGTGGCACTGGCCACCGCCGCCGTGTGGCTGACCATCGGGCCCGAGCCGGTCCTCTCGTATGCATTCGTCGCGACGGTGAGTGTTCTGCTCATCGCTTGCCCATGTGCCATGGGGCTTGCCACCCCGACGGCGATCATGGTGGCCACCGGCAAGGGCGCCGAGCAGGGCATGCTCATGCGCCGCGGGGCGGCCCTCGAGTCGCTGGCCCGGGCGGATACGGTGGTGCTGGATAAAACCGGCACGCTCACCGTTGGTCAGCCCCGGATGACGGATCTGGTGGTCCCCAGCGGCGCCGAGGACGAGGCCCTTGCCATGATCGCCGCGGTGGAGCAGCACAGCGAACATCCGCTGGCCGAGGCCATTGTCAGCGCCGCCCGGGAGCGTGGCCTGTCCCTCTCCGCGGCCACGGACTTTGACGCGGTGAGTGGCTATGGCATTACCGCGCAGCTCGAGGATCGCTACGTCCACGTGGGCGCGGCCCATTACATGGAATGGCTCGGGGTCGACACCACGGCGGTGGCCGACGCCGTGACCAGACTCGCCCGGGACGCCCGCACGGTGGTCTATGCCGCGGTGGATGGCCAGCTGCTGGGGGTGGTGGGCATCGCCGATCCGCCCCGGCCCGAGAGCGCCGCGGTCATCCACGACCTCAAGGCCGCCGGCCTGCGGGTGGCCATGGTCACCGGTGACCAGCAGGCCACCGCCGATGCGCTGGCCCGGCAGCTGGGCATCGACGAGGTCATGGCCGGGGTCCTGCCCGATGGCAAGGCCCGCGAGGTCGGCCGGCTGCAGGCGGATGGCCAACGGGTGATGTTTGTCGGGGATGGCATTAACGACGCCCCGGCCCTGGCCCGGGCGGATGTGGGCATCGCCATTGGCACCGGCACCGACGTGGCCATCGAGTCCGGCGACGCGGTGCTGATGCGCGCCGATCTCAATGGCATCCGCGATGCCTTGAGCCTGGCCCGGCGCACCCATCGCACCATCATCGGCAACTTCGTCTGGGCCTATGGCTACAACGTGTTGCTCATCCCGGTGGCGGCGGGGCTGCTCTTCCCGTTCACCGGCTGGTTGCTCAACCCCATGGCCGCGGCGGCGGCGATGAGCCTGTCGAGCCTTTTTGTGCTCACCAACTCCCTGCGGCTGCGGCGGTTTTCGCCGGCGCCCTCCGCCGGGTCGACCACGCCACAGCCGGAGGTGGCCCATGGATGAGCAGACCCATTGCGAACTGGCCCTGGATGACAATGTTCGCGAGGACGCGCGCCGGCGACTGGCCTCGGTGCGGGGGCATGTCGAGGGGGTGGTGCGGATGCTCGAGCGCGACGATGTCTACTGCGTGGATGTGCTGCGCCAGTTAAAGGCGATTAACGCCGCCCTGGACCGGGTGGGTGACACGGTGCTGCGCAGTCACCTGCGCCACCATGTCACCAACGCCCAGGCCCGGGGGGATGACGAGCGCATCGTCGCCGAGCTCATGGAAATCCTCAAATACCGCCAGGGCTAGCCGGCGTCGTTCAACGGCAACCGGACCTCGATGATGTCCCGGTCGTCGGGGTCGGTCCGCTCGCTGAATCCCAGTTGCCGGCAGAGCGCGAGCATGGGCTGGTTCTCGCGCAGGACCTCGCCGGTGATCGCCCCGATGCCCCGCTGCCGGGCATAGTCGATGACATGCTCCATGAGAATCCGGCCCAACCCCTGACGGGTGAGCTCGTGGCGGACCACGATGGAGTATTCGGCCTGCTCGCCATCCGGGTCGGCGTGGATGTGCACCGCGCCATAGAGCTCGGCCTCGCCGGGCACCCGGTCCGGATCGGTGATGATCAGCGCCATCTCGCGGTCGTAGTCGATCTGGGTAAAACGCGCCGCCGCCATGTGGCTTAGCTGCTTCATGGGGGCAAAAAACCGCAGCCGGATCTGTTCCGGGGTCAGATGCGAAAACGCCCGGTGCAGCGCCGGTTCATCCTCCGGCAGGATGGGCCGGAGCAGATAGTCGCTGCCGTCATCGGCACGGACCCGTGTCTCGAGCTCGCGGGGATAGGGCCGGATGGCCAGCCGGCCGGCGCCGTCGCCGGCCTCACCCACCCGGATGCGGGCGTCCAGCGCGATGGTGCCATCCGCCGAGGCCAGCAGCGGGTTGATGTCGAGCTCTTTGATCCGCGGCAGATCGGCGGCGATCTGCGCGATGCGGGTCAGGGTCAGCGCGATGGCCTCGAGGTCCGCCGCCGGGCGGTCGCGATAGCCCTGGAGCTGGCGGTAGATGCGGGTGCGCGAGACCATGTCCTTGGCCAGTTTGAGGTTGAGCGGCGGCAGCGCCAGGCTCTGGTCGCGGATCACCTCCACCGCCGTGCCCCCCTGGCCGAACAGCACCACCGGCCCGAACTGGGCATCCTCGGTGAACCCGGCGATCAGCTCCCAGGCGCCGGCGCGCTTGACCATGGGCTGGACGCTAAAGCCCTGCAGGCGCGCATCCGGATAGGTCTCGGCCACCCGCCGCTGCATGGCCTCGGCGGCGCTGCGCACGCCCTCGGCGGTCTCGAGATCCAGCACCACCCCACCGACGTCGCTTTTATGGGTGATATCCGCCGAGAGGATCTTGATGGCGGCGGGCAGCCCCAGCCGTTCCGCCGCCTCGCCCGCCGCCGCCGGCGTGGCAGCAACCTCGGTGGGCACCACATCGATGCCGTAGGCGGCGAGCAGGGATTTGGCTTCGGGCTCGCTCAGGATGGCCCGATCTTCATCCACTGCCCGGTCAATCAAACGCTTGGCCCGGTCATGGTCGGGCTGGAAGAGCTCGGGCACCGACGGCGGGGTCTCGAGCAGCTGCTCCTGACTGCGCCGGTAGGCCACCATGTGCATGAACGCCCGCACCGCCGCCTCGGGGGTGGTGTAGCTGGGGATGCCCGCCTCGGCAAACCGCCGGCGGGCATCCTGGGCGGTGTGTTCGCCCACCCACGAGGTCAGCATGACCGGGCGCTGACCGCTGCCCGAGGCCTGCCAGCGTTGATGCTCGGCGATCACCGCCTCGGCCGCATCCATGCTGTCGGCCACCGCGGTGGGGCAGTTGAGCACCAGAATGGCATCGGTCTCGGCATTGTCGGCGAGCACCGCCAGGGCGTCGGCGTAGCGTTTGCCCGGGGCGTCGCCGATGATGTCCACCGGGTTGCCCTTCGACCAAGTGGCCGGCAGCACCTCATCCAGCGCGGTGGTGATGTCGTCGTCGAGCTCGGCGAGGTGGCCGCCCTGGCCGACCAGTGCGTCGGTGGCCAGAACGCCGATGCCACCGCCGTTGGTCAGGATGGTCAATCGATCGCCGGCCGGGGGTTCGGTCGAGGCCAGCGTCTCGACGGCGGCAAAGAGCTCGCCCAGGGTGTCCACCCGCAACATGCCGGCCCGCCGGAAGGCGGTGTCGTAGACCGCATCCGAGCCGGCCAACGCCCCGGTGTGCGAGGCGGCCGCCTGGGCGCTTGCCGCGTGGCGGCCGGATTTGACCACGATCACCGGTTTCATGCGGGCCGCTGCCCGGGCGGCGGACATGAACTTGCGTGCGTCGGTGATGGCCTCGACATACAGAAGGATCGCCCGGGTGTCCGGGTCGTTGGCGAGATAATCGATGGTATCGCCAAAGTCCACATCCGCCATGTCCCCCAGCGAGATCATGTGCGAAAAGCCGATGCCCCGGCGCTTGGCCCAGTCCAGCACCGAGGTGACGATGGCGCCGGACTGGGTGACAAAGGCAAGCCGTCCTCGGGGCGGTGCCAGGTGCGAGAAGCTGGCATTGAGCCCCATGCCCGGCACCAGGATGCCCAGGCAGTTGGGCCCGATGATGCGGGTCAGCTGCGGCCGGGCCGCATCCAGTACCGCCTGACGGCGCTGCTCGCCGGCCTCGTCGCCGCCCTCGCCAAAGCCGGCGGTAATCACCACCACCCCGCGGGTCCCCCGACGCGCCAGTGCCTCGACGATACCCGCCACGGTATCCGGCGGCGTGCAGATCACCGCCAGATCCGGGGTCATGGGCAGGGCATCGATATCGGGATAGCACAGGACCCCCTCGATGGCGTCATGCTTGGGGTTGACCGGCATGATCGGCCCGTCGAACCCGCCGCGAAAGAGGTTGCGGGCCAGCACCGCACCCACGGACCCGGGACGGCGGCTGGCCCCGATGACGGCGACCGACCGGGGCTTGAAAAGGGCGTCGAGGTTGCGAATGGTCATCGGATGCTCCTGGCATGCTGCATAGCAACATGCCCAGTGTAACGAACATCAGCGCCTGCGTTGTGACAGCCGGGATCAGCCCAGGTGGCGGGCAAGCAAAGCCAGCACCAGCGGCAGCGTCAGCGCCGAGATGGCCGTCTGCAGCGTCAGCATGCCGGCGACCAGACGAAAATTGCCACCCATCTGACGGGCCAGGATGTAGGCCGAGGTGGCGGTGGGCAGCGCGGCGAAAAGCACCAGGACCTGGGTCTCAACCGTGCTCAGGCCGATGGCCACCGCCAGGGCCCAGGCGATGGCCGGCATGGCGACGAGCTTGACGGCGGCCGCTCCCACCATCGGCGCGCCGGTACGCCGGAGCGCGCCCATGCGAAGACCGGCGCCGACGCTGATCAGCCCCAGCGGGACGGCGGCGCTGCCGGCGATCTCGAGCAGGCTGGCAAGCCACGGATGCAGGCCGATGCCGCCGACGTTGAGCAGCAGTCCGAGCACACAGCCGATGATCAGGGGGTTTTTCACCAGGCTGCCGGCGACATAGGCGGCGGTGGTGGGGGTGTTGTTGAAGCGGCTCAGCACCAGCACACAGCCCAGGTTGATCAGCGGCACCATGATGGCGATCACCACCGCGGTCACCGCCATCGCCGGCTCGCCGTAGACCGCCAGCACCACCGCGATCCCCAGGTAGGTGTTAAAGCGGATCCCGCCCTGGTAGAGCGAGGTCAGATCGGGCCCGTTGAGTCGCAGCAGGGGCTGCAGGGCGAAGGTCAGTGCACTGCCCAGGGCGATGGTGCCACCGGCGGCCAGGAACACCGGGACCAGCCGGGCCGGGTCGACATCAGCGGTGGCCAGACTCTCGACCAGCAGTGCGGGGAAGAGAAAGAAGTAAATCAATCGACCCAGATCCGGCCAGAACCCTTCGCCGGGGAAATCCGCCCGGGCCAGGGCGGCGCCGATCACGATCAGGCCAAAAAGCGGGACCAGGGCCCCGAGGATGGCGGCCAGGGTGTTCATGGTCGGGCGGGCTCCGGGTGGCTGTCCTCAAGGCCGGCAAGCTGGACGCCCAGCAGGCGCACGGCCCGGTGCAGGCGGTGGGCATAGAGGCAGGCGCGGGTGGTCTGTGCCAGTGTTGCAAAGTCATCGGTGGGGCCGGTCAGGCTCTGCGAACGGGTATGGGTGGTGAAGTCGCGATAGCGGATCTTGACCGTCACCGTGCGGGCCAGCAGATGGCGTTGGCACAGCCGGGTGTGGACCTCGGTGAGCATCTGCTCGGCCTCCCAGGCCAGTCGGGCACTGCTGCGGCAGTCGGTCTGGAAGGTGCGCTCGCGGCCAATGGATTTGCGCACCCGCTGCGACTGGACCGGCCGTTCGTCGCGCCCGTGGGCGGCGTCATGCAAAGCCCGGGCGTGGCGCTCGCTGAACTCGCTACTCAGGGTCGTAAGCGGTGTCCGGGCCAGGTCTCCCACGGTCTCGATGCCCAGGCCGGCGAGACGCGCGCCGGTTTTGGGCCCCACGCCGTGGAGCACCCGGGCGTTGAGCGGCCAGACCCGATCTTCAAGATCGCCCGGGCCCAGACAGGTCAGCCCGTCGGGCTTTTCCAGATCCGAGGCGATCTTGGCCAGCAGCCGGTTGGGGCCGATGCCCACCGAGGCCACCAGGCCGGTATCCTCGCGGATCGACTGCTTGAGCGCCCGGGCGAGCGCCACCGCATCACCGGCCCGGTCGCTGACATCGAGATAGGCCTCGTCCAGCCCCACCGCCTGGATCACCGGTGTGACCCGGTGGAGATGCCGGAACACCGCCTCCGAGGCCTCGCGGTAGGCGGCCATGTCCACGGGCAGAAAGACCGCATCGGGGCAGAGGCGTGCGGCGGTGCGAAGGGCCATGCCCGAGTGGATGCCATAGACCCGGGCCTCGTAGGTACAGGTCGAGACCACGCCCCGCCGGGACGGATCACCCCGGCCGCCCACGACCATGGGCTGGCCGCGCAGCTCGGGCCGCCGGCGCAGTTCCACGGCGGCAAAAAAGGCATCCATGTCCACGTGCATGATCCGACGCCGGGCGGGCGTGGCCGGATCAAGCCCGGGCAACGCCAAGGTCGTCGAGGAAGCGCTGTTCCCAGGCACCAATGTCGTTCTCCCGCAGGGTGGTCATCATCGCCTCGTGCCGCCGGCGCCGCTCGGGCAGCGGCATGGCCAGCGCCTGGTTGACGCCGGCGGCGATGGCATCGATGTCGTAGGGGTTGACCAGGATGGCATCGGCGAGCTCGGCGGCGGCGCCGGCAAGCTCCGAGAGCACCAGCACGCCGGGGTTGTCCGGATCCTGGGTGGCGACAAACTCCTTGGCCACCAGGTTCATGCCATCGCGCAGCGGGGTGACCAGGCCCACCCGGGCGGCGCGGTAGAGCCCCATGATCGAGCCCCGGGCAAAGGTGCGATTGAGATAATGCAGCGGTGCCCAGTCCAGATCGGCGTAGGTGCCGTTGATATGCCCGGCCAGTCCCTCCAGGCGTTGGCGCAGATCGGCGTACTCGCTGATGCTGCTGCGCGAAGGACTGGCGATCTGCATGAGCACGGTGTGACCGCGGCGGTGGGGGTAGTCTTCGAGCAGCGCCTCAAAGGCCCGGAAACGCTGCTCGAGGCCCTTGGAGTAGTCCAGCCGGTCGACACCGATCATCAGGTCGCGCTCGCCCAGGCCGTTGAGCAGCCGGCGGACGCGGTTGGTGGTCAGCGTGCGCGCTGCGGTGCGGGCCAGCTCGTCCACGGCGACGCCCACCGGATAGACCCCGGTGCCAAAGGGATGATTGCGGTGCCGCAACGCCCCGGGGGCGTGGACCAGCGCACCGATGGCCCGGCCGGCGGATTCCTCGAAAGCGTGCTGGTCGTTACGGGTCTGGAAACCCAGAAGATCAAACCGGCACAGATCCTCGAGCAGCTGGCGGTGGCCGGGCATGGCCCGCAGCACATCGTAGTCGGGAAAAGGGATATGCAGGAAAAAGCCGATGCGGTTGCCGATGCCGCGTTCGCGCAGTTCCCGCGCCAGGGGCATGAGGTGGTAGTCGTGGACCCAGAGGATGTCATCGGGCTCGATCAGCGGCGCCAGGGCATCGGCGAACAGCGCATTGACCCGGCGATAGGCCTCGCCATAGCGGCGCTGGTAATCCATGGCCCCCAGGTTGAAATGGAACACCGGCCAGATCACCGCGTTGGCGTAGCCCAGGTAGAAGTCGTCGTAGTCGGGTTTGGCAAGGGGCAGGGTGGCGTAGTCGATGCCCTCGTGATGCGCCACCCGCGGGCGGGTCACCGCCGACTGGCTGAGCTGGCCGTTCCAGCCAAACCAAAGCCCACCCCGGCGTTTGAGGGCATCGGTCAGCGCCACCGCCAGTCCACCGGCCTGGGGTTGGCCCGAGCCGGGATTGGGGACCCGGTTGGAGACCACCACCAGACGGCTCATAGCGCCTCCTCCCAGCTGCGGCTCAGGTGCATGGCCGAGTTGATCAACCCCACCATGCTGTAGGTCTGCGGGAAGTTGCCCCACAGCTCGCCGCTCTGGGTGTCGAGATCTTCCGAGAGCAGCCCCAGCCGGGTGCGGTGGCCGAGCATGTTCTCGAAAAGGGCCCGCGCCTCATCGCCCCGGCCGATGGCATCGAGGGCATCGATGAACCAGAAGGTGCAGATGTTAAAGGCGTTCTCGGGCAGGCCGAAGTCATCCTCGGCGGCATAGCGAAAGAGGTGATCGCCGCGTCGCAGGTGCCGCTCGATGGCCTCGACGGTGCCGACAAAGCGGGGGTCATCGGCGGCCATGAAGCCCAGTTCGTGCATCAGCAGCAGACTGGCGTCCATGGTCTCGCCGCCGAAGGTCTCGGTGAAGGCGTTTTCGCTGGCATTCCAGGCCTGGTGGCAGATATCGGTGTGCATGCGATCGGCCTCATCGCGCCAGCGCCGGGCATCGGCGTCGAGCTCGAGCTGGCCGGCGATGCGGGCCAACCGATCGCAGGCCGCCCAGCACATCATCGCCGAGTAGGTATGCACCCGGGCCCGGCCGCGATACTCCCAGATGCCGGCGTCGGGCTGGTCATAGAGCCGGGCGGCCTCCTCGCCAAGGGCGCAGAGGCGATGATAGAGCGCCCGATCGCCGGGACGGTCGAGGCGCTGGTCAAAGAACGCCTGGGTGGCGGCGAGCACCACCGTGCCGTAGACATCGTGCTGGTTTTGCCGGTAGGCGGCATTGCCCACGCGCACCGGCTGCATGCCGCGGTAGCCACCCAGCGCATCGGCGGTGGTCTCTTCGATGCGGCGCTCGCCGCCGATGCCGTAGAGCGGCTGCAGCCGGCTGTCATCCGTGCCGGCCACCAGGTTGATGATATAGCGCAGAAAGCCCTCCATGGTGCGGGTGGCGCCCAGGCGGTTGAGGGCATGGACGGTAAAATAGGCATCCCGCAGCCAGCAGTAGCGATAGTCCCAGTTGCGCTGGGTGGCCGCCGCCTCGGGGATCGAGGTGGTGAACGCGGCGATCACCGCGCCGGTGTCCTCGTAGGCCGAGAGCTTGAGGGTGATCGCCGCCCGGATCACCGAGGCCTGCCACTCGAAGGGAATGGCCAGCGAGCGGGACCACTCGCGCCAGTGGTCCTCGGTCAGCTCGAGAAAGCGCCGGCCCATGGCATCCACCGACTCCTTGACGCTCTCATCCGGGCCAAGGACGAAGGTCATGGTCCCATCCACCACAAACGGGGTTTCATCGAGTACATGGGTGAGCGGGGCATCGGTGGTCACCCGCAGCACCTGGTCGTTGCGCAGAAACCGGACATGGTTGCTGCCCCGGGTGGTGGCCGGCGCTTCGCCGTCCCAGCCCATCGACGGGCGCAGCCGGGCGCGGATCACGGGGTTGCCCCGCAATACCTCGAGCCGGCGGATGATCATCACCGGCCGGTAGTAACGGCCGTATTGACGAAAGCGCGGGCAGAAATCGGTGATGCGCAGCACCGCGCCGTGGCGGTCGGTGAGCTCGGTGCAGAGCACCGCGGTATTGCGTCGGTAGTACTGCTGGGTATGGCAGGGGTCGCAGAGCTCGATGGCAAACTGCCCCCGATCCTGGGTGTCCACCAGCCGCGAGAAGGCCGGTTCGGCGTCAAACCGGGGCAGGCAGGACCAGACGATGCTGCCCCGCTCGTCCACCAGTGCGGCCACCTGGCAGTTGCCGATGACCCCCAGCTCCAGGTCTAGCGGTGGTCGGCCAGTTGTCTCGCCAGACGGTTCAGCCATTGCAGTGCCTCGTTAACAGAGTCGATGGTGTGGTGCGCGGCGGTGGCGCGATCGCCATCGCCCACCCGGATGGTATGGCCGCCCAGTTGATTGACCGCGGCGAAGGCGTACTCGTCGGTCACATCATCGCCCATGAACACCGGCACCCGGCCGGCGAAGGGGGGCTCGCGCATATAGGTCTGGACCACCGTGCCCTTGTGTTGATCCGCCGGCTTGAGCTCGAGGACCTGTTTGCCGTCCATGAGCACGAACTCATCACCCATGGCGTGGCAATGCGCGTTCAGCATGGCCCGGGCGGCGTCGGCCGCCGCCGGGGCGCCGCGGAAGTGCAGCGTGATGGCATTGCCCTTGTCCTCCATCACCGTGCCCGGGTGGTCTTCGACGAAGGCCTGGACCGCCGCCCGGGCCTGGCGGAACGCCGGGGTGCGATCAAGCGGCGCGTAGGTCTGGCCGCGTCCATCCCGGCGCTCCAGCCCGTGGACCCCGGCCATGGCCGGCAGCGCCCCGTCAAGCAGGGCATCCAGGCCCGCCAGGCTGCGCCCCGAGACGATGGCGACCGCGCCGTCCAGGGTCGCGGCCAGTCGCTTTAAAAGCCCGGGCAGGGTCTCGGGCACCACCACCGCGTCGGGGTGGTCGGCGATTTCCACCAGCGTGCCGTCAAAATCCAGAAAAAGCGCCCAGTCGCTGGCCGGCTGGGGCAGGGCGTCCATTCGTGCATCGCCAGCGTGCATCGTCGTGGCTATCGTCCCGTGGCCAGAAAGCGGGCCAGTTCGTCGTCCAGCAGCTGCCCCAGCGCACGGCTGAGGGCGGTGTTAATCGCATCGGCGTTGGCATCCGCTGTGGGGGGCAGGGGGCGTTGCCGGGTGAGGGTGGTCCCCGCTCGGGTGGTGTAGCGTTGACCGTTCGCGTAGCCGGTGGCGGTCAGCGCCACCTCGGTGGCCACCTCATAGGGCACTCCGGCGGTGACCTGGTGGTCGAGGGTTTCGATGCGGATTTCAAGCCGGGGGGTGCGGGCCTCGTCCCAGAGGCTGGGCTCGAAGTCGTAGCCGCGCAGGGTCTCAGCCGCGGCCAATTGCAGTGTGTAGGTGATCTGCTGGGCAGGCATCAACCGGGCGATGCTGCCATCGAGGTTTTCCAGCATGCCCAGGTCGCGATCGGTGCGCGCGTCCTCGACGGTCAGCCCCAGGCTCTGTCCCGAGCCGACCAGCGATTCAGCCCCTGCCGGCGTGGGTGATAACCGCAGGGTCTGCGTGCCCTGGGCGCAGGCGGTGAGGATGACCGCGGTTGCGGCCAGAAGGATCAGTCTAGGTAGATGTCTCATCGATGGCGTCCTCCGGCTGGCCAGCACCAAGATTAACATCCTCGCGCCGGCGGCTGCCGGCACTTGACGCGGTGGGGGCCGCATCAGAGACTGCCGGGTCTTTTCGACGATGACCCGCTTCGGAAGCCATTATCCGTGAAAACCGTACTTGAAGCCGTTCCGCCGGAACGCCACC
>PR_CR_10_Liq_1_inCRDRAFT_1001904_pt1 | contig 11179 bp, 12 predicted proteins | sample PRCRCaboRojoPR_3_FD_10241 | JGI IMG/M metagenome (IMG submission 10241) | reverse complement strand
CTAACATCACCGTTCGCAACGCTCTTGAGGAAAGCAACTCACCCCGCGCGCGTCAGAACCAGACATTCATGCGTTCCGCAGCATCGGTCGAAAAGGGCTCGGAGCGGTCATTGCGCTCTGAGCCCGCTGCGGGTTCTCACCTGCATCATTTACTGCAAGGGGCTGGCTCGGCTATCCGAAGCATTCAAAAGCCGTAAAGCCGTTTCGCCCACTGAAGTCCGATGAACACGCCTTTCACGCGCGGCAGGATAAACAGCGCCAGCACCGTTGCCAGCGCCATCATCGACAGGGCCACCAGAAGCGGTTCAGGTTCGAAAAAGCCATAAATCAAAGCAAACATTGGAAAAATCATCGCCACGACGACCAATAGGGTAAAATAGGCGGGCCCGTCATCGACGCTCGCGTGATGAAGTTCCTGCCCGCAACAGCCGCATTCGTCTTTGACCTTCAGGTATCCAGAGAGGACCTTGCCCTTGCCGCAGGACGGGCATTTCAGCATGAACCCCCTGAACATTGCATTCCGCGTATCACGATCGTCTTCTGGCTGCACCGGACTCTCCTTCCAAATCTGTCGGTACGGGGAAACCTGCACCCCGAACCCATGTTTGACAAGCGCGCCACTTCCCCGCAAAGCCGCGCGCCTTCGCCCTACTCCACCGGCTCCAGAACCGTCACCCCCACGGAGGCCGCACGCGCAAGTTCGGGGTCGAGCGACATGGGGATATACTCCCCCCGCCGCCAAAGCTGTGCCATGTCATCGTAATGCCGTGACAGGAAATGCCCCGATTGCCCGGTCGAGGTGATGAACACGCTGCTGTCGGGATCGGCGAAATCATAGACCCCGCGATACCCCGCGCCATGCACGTTCTGGAATGGATCGGGGTCCCGCCCACTGGTTCGGCCCCGCATCAAGGTGTTGTCACCACCCGAGGTGCTTTGCCGGATATTGACGAAATAGCGCAGCACGGGCACATCGCCCAGCACCTGATGGTCATGGGTGGCTTGGTGTGCATCGCCCCAGCGCAGCGATTCCAGCGCCGTGCCATGGTTTTCACCGATCCAGACAAGCGCATCGTCGAGCGCCATGCGCGCGATATCGGTGCAGGTCTCGGTGGGTGAGGATTGCTTGACATCGCACCACGCTTCGGCCCCGTCCTTCCGCCGGTAGACCCGTTCGATGAAAAGCGGGTTGGGGTGGTTGAACTCATCGGCCAGGGGCCCGAGATCGTCGCGGATCAACCGCTCCTGCAAGGCGCGCAACCATGCGGCATAGATCAGCGGCTCGGGCAGGTGTTCGTTCATCTCGCCGTTCCACTCCGACAACAGTTCAAGCGCGCGCTGGCGCTGTCGTTCCGGGGTGCCTTCGGGCGCGGCTTCGCCGGTGAACCACAGGTCGGCCCCGATCAGCGGCAGCAGCGACCGGGCCGTGAAGCTGACCGTATCAAGCTGTGCCTCGATGAAACTGTCGCGGGTGTGCACCTCGCGGTTTTGCATCAGCCGCCGCCAGCGATAGACCCGCTGCGTGTCGCCCCAAAGATAGCTGACATGCAGCGGGAAGGGGCGGTCGACCGTCTTGTTGTTGGTATTGCCCAGAAGGCCGCCCGCCGGATCGCGGAATTCTGGATTGGCGGAAAACGGGCTGACGCCCTGCCAGCGGTTGTCGCTGACCCAGCCGCGCGAGGGCATACGCCCCCGGCTTTCGTGGTCGGCATGGCGTCGCGGCATGGCGCCAATCGTCTTGAGCGCCACCCGCTCATCGTCCACCAAGGTCAGGTTCTGCGACGGCGCAACGTAAAGCCTGGCGGCCTCCAGCGCCTCGTCGATCGTGGCCGCATTCATCAAGGCAATGGCCGAGGACATGGTCGTGTCGCGCGGCGAAAGCGCGGTCCAGGCCAATGAGGCGACATGCCCAGGCGGTGTGACCTCGGCCAGATCGTAGTGCGAGCCGGGCAGGACGGGGCCGTTTTCCGTCCAGCGCAGGGTCATCGTCACCGGATCGGCATCCTTGATCCGAATGATCGACCGTTCGGTACGGAAGGGCTTGTACCCCTCTGGTGTCAGGTATTCCTGCGGGTTTTCCGGATTCAGCTTCTCGATATAGAGGTCCTGGTCGTCCATGTAGGACGAGGTGACCCCCCAGCCCAGNTTGGCCGACCGTCCTGCCATGATGGCCGGGATACCCGGGATCGTGCCGCCGATCACGCCCCCGGCTTCCAGCTCCAGGCGCGCCAGATACCAAATCGCGGGCGCCGAAAACCCAAGGTGCGGGTCATTGGCCAGAAGTGTGCCGCCCGAGGCCGACCGCGTGGGGGCAGCGGCCCATGCGTTCGATGCCCCCGCGAAGGCACGCTTCTTGAAGGGCGACAGCGGGTGATCGGTGATGTCCGAGGCCCGCGCCATCCGCATGCCGCCCGCGCCGGGAAAGAGCTGCGCATATTCGGGAAGCGCGGCGATGCCACTGCCCGGTGCGACCGGCATGATATCATCCAGCCGGTCGGGCGTATCGAGCGCCAGGGAGGCGCGGGCAAACAGCACCTCGTTGCTCAGATGCGCCGAAAGCTGCACCGCCATGAGCTTGATTATGGCAATCGAATCGGCCGGCTGCCACGGGGCCACGGGGGCGTTGAAGATGAACATCTCGGGCGCGCCGCGGCCCAGGGCCTCGGTATTGATCTCCTGCAGGCGGGCGTTGACACCCGCGGCATAGGCGTCGAGCGCGGCGCGTGTCGGATCGTCCTGGGCGGCCACCGACTCGCGCGCCAGACGATACAGACCAAAGCGGCGCAAGGTCTTGTCGATCTGGAGGGTGCGCGGGCCAAAGACCTCGGACAGGCGCCCCTGCACCGTGCGGCGCAGCATGACCATCTGCCACAGACGGTCCTGCGCATGGGCGTAGCCAAGGCCATAAAAACTGTCGGCATCGCTCTGGCCGAAAATATGCGGCACATTGGCGTTGTCGCGGACGATCTCGACCGGCGCGCCGATGCCTGTCACCGAAAGCGTCTTGTCGTAATCCGGCAAGGACCGCGACAGCAGGAAATAGAGCACCAGAACGGTCGCGACCCCCAAAAGGATCAATCCGCCCGTGATCCGCACCAACCACCGAAAAAGACCAGCCATTCGCATGCCCTTGATTTGCCTTGCATCCTTCCGTGGGATAGTCAGAAATCCGAGGCGAGACAATGAAAAGGGGAGAGACAATGACGAAACTGGCATTCCTTGGCCTTGGTGTGATGGGCTATCCGATGGCAGGCCACCTGCAAGCGGCAGGCCACGACGTCTGTGTCTACAACCGTACGGCGTCCAAGGCCGAGGCCTGGGTATCACAGCATGGCGGGCGCATGGCCCCGACCCCGCGAGAGGCCGCCGAGGGCGCGGATTTCGTGATGACCTGCGTGGGCAATGACGATGACCTGCGCAGCGTGTGCACGGGCGATGACGGGGCCTTTGGCGGGATGAGCAAGGGCGCNGTGCTGGTCGATCACACCACGGTTTCGGCCAAGGTCACCGAAGAAATGTATATTGCCGCCAAGGAGGCGGGGCTGAATTTTGTCGATGCGCCCATCTCGGGNGGTCANGCGGGGGCCGAAAACGGTCANCTTTCGATCATGTGTGGCGGCGACCAGCAGGCGTTCGACGCCGCCCTTCCGATCATGGAGGTCTATGCCAAGCTCTGCCGCCGGATCGGCGAGTCGGGCGCGGGACAAATGACCAAGATGTGCAACCAGATTGCCATTGCCGGGCTGGTCCAAGGCCTGTCCGAGGCGCTGCACTTCGCGGAAAAATCGGGGCTGGATGGCCGCGCCGTGGTCGAGGTGATCAGCCAAGGCGCCGCCGGAAGCTGGCAAATGGCCAACCGCTATGAGACCATGCTGGACGATGAATTCGAGCATGGCTTCGCGGTGGACTGGATGCGCAAGGATCTGGGAATTTGCCTTGCCACGGCGAATGAAAACGGCGCCTCCCTGCCGGTTACGGCGCTGGTCGACCAGTACTACAAAGACGTGCAGAAAATGGGCGGCGGTCGCTGGGACACCTCAAGCCTGTTCAAGCGGTTGCGCAAACTGGGCTGACGCTTATCAGGCCTTGCGGCCTTCTTCGCGATGAAAGCCCGTCTAGGGCTTGAAGAGCGCGCGGTACGTATCTGATACCGCGCGCCTAATCCACGAGGGGCGGGAGCGCTAAAGGTTCTGCGTCAAGGCCCCCAAGAGCGCCGCAGGCGCGTCTTCGTGCACCATATGCGCCGCGTCAGGGATGGGGGTAAANCTTTCAGCTTTCAGCCGTTTCTTNACCNCACGTCCTTGGTGTTCGGGGATAAAGGTATCGCGCAGGCCCCATATCAGATGCACATCGAAATCGGGCTTTGCATATAGCTTTTCCACCTCTTCGATATTGCCAAGGTCGGCTTGGGCAATCTGCCGGTAAAAACCCGCCTTGCCCGTTTCATCCGCCCATGGGGCAAAGTAGGTCTGGATCGCCTCTTCGCGCAGCGGGTAATGCGCCGCAGCTTGGATATAGGCCCGAAAGAGGGCTTCATGCGCATAGTCGGGCAAGCCCGCGAAGGCGGCTTCGTGATGCCTGACATGGGCATAGAACGGTGACCCCGAGGGCAGCACCGCCACCGCGTTGACCAAGTGCAGCTTGCCATAGTCGATGCCATTTACGAAATGCCCGCGCAGGGCGCAAAGCCCGCCGAAATCATGGCCGACAACCTGTGGCCGCGTCAGGCCCCAGTGGCCGATCAACGCTTCGAGAAGGTCACTCTGCACGCTTTCCGTCACCTTTTGCCCTTCGCCTTTTTCCGAAAGGCCCGTGCCCAGCATATCAAAGTAATAGACCTTGTGTGTTTTAGCGAGCCAGGGCGCAATATTGCGCCACGCCTGGGAAGACCATGGAAAGCCATGGATCAAAACAATCGGCGCGCCCTCACCGATCGCACCCCAAGCCACGGATTGGCCCCGAAAGGAAAACCGTTCGTTCAATTCCAGCATGGCGAATCTCCAATTGACAATTAGCATATTTGCTATATGTCTATATTCATGTCGATCAGAGAAGACCAAGTCAAGGCACTTGCCAATGAAACCCGGATTGAGGTGCTGCGCGTGCTGACCGATCCGGCCAGATATTTCTCGGCACAAGAATCCGCCGACCCTGTAAAGTTTGGCGTTTGCGTTCACCTTTTGGCGGCGCATTTCGAGGTGAGCCAACCCACCATGAGCCGACATATCGAGCTTTTGAAAAGGGCCGGCTTCATTCAGGCCAAGCGGCAACAGAAATGGACCTATTGCTCGCGCAACGAGGCCGCATTGACCGACTATGCGAACTGGCTGAAGGCGTCACTAAGCATCCAAGATGCCTAAAGCGCCGTGATTACAAACCCAGCTTGTCGCGCATGAAGGCCAGCGCCACTTGCAGCCCATCGGGGGCGATGCCGTGGGCGGTGCCTTTCATCACATGGGCGTAAACATCCTGCCAGCCTGCGGCTTGCAGGGCCTCGGCAGCTTCGGGCAGGGATTGCGGCGGCACCACGTCATCGGCATCGCCATGCACCAGCAAGACCGGCGGGCGGCATTGCACCTCGTCTTTCAGCAATTCGGGCCGCAACAGCCGCCCGGAAAAGGCCACGATCCCGGCCACCTCATCCTCGCGGCGCGGGGCCACGTGCAGGGCCATCATGGTGCCTTGGGAAAAGCCGAACAGAACGACCTGTTCGGGCAGCACATCCTCGTCCACCATCAGCGCATCGAGATAGGCATTGAGGTCATCCACCGCGGCCATCATCCCGCGTTCGGATTCTTCCTCGCTTGAGCCGTCGATCCACGGGATCGGGAACCATTGATAGCCACCCGGCATCATCGGAATTTCCTCCGGCGCGTCGGGGGCCACAAACAGCGTATCGGGCAGGTGTTCGCCCAGCACATCGGCCAGCCCCAAAAGGTCGGCCCCATTGGCCCCGTATCCGTGAAGGAACACCACCACCGAGCGGGTCTCGCCGGAATGCGGGCCTTTGCGCCCTGAGTTGAGTACGCGTGTCATCTGATCCCTTCCCTGTCCTTTGCCACATGGTAGTAGGCCCAGAGCTGCCGGGCCGCAACCGATCTCCAAGGGCTCCACGCTGCGGCCATGTCGCGCAAGTGACGTTCCTTGGGGCGCTCGGGCAAGTCATAGAGCAGGCGCGCGGCCTCCTGCAGGGCCAGATCGCCGGGCGCGAAGACATCGGCGCGGCCAAGGCTGAACATGGCGTAAATCTCGGCGGTCCAGACGCCGATCCCCGGCACTTGGGTCAAGGTTTTCACCACCTCCTCGGTGGGGGCATCGCGCAGGGCCTTGTAGTCAATGCGCGCCTCGGCCAGCGCCTTGGCATAGCGCAGCTTTTGGCGGCTGAGACCGGCGGCGCGCAGCTCCTCCTCGCTGGCCCGAAGCACCTTGCGCGGACCGGTCAGCCGGGCAGCCTGCATCTTGGCCCAAATCGCGCGGGCAGCGGCGACGCTGACCTGCTGGCTGACGATTGCGCTGAGGAGTTGCGAGAAGCCGTCGGGGCGGCGACGCAGGGGGAGCGGTCCGGTCAGGCTCTGCGCGTAGGCCATGCGCGGGCATGTTGAGGTAATATGTGAAAGTCCTTCCGTAACATCCTGATCAGTCGTTATAATTCTTTCTGTCATAACGCCTCTATCCAAGCCAATGCCTCGGCCACTGTCGCCACCTTGGGCGCCGGGGGCTGAGGCGGGCGGTTGATCACCGCGACCTTGATCCCCAGTTCGCGCGCCGCAATCAGTTTTGAGCGGGGTGCCTCTCCGCCAGCGTTTTTCACAACCACCCAATCAACGCCCAGTCTTTTGAATAGTTCTCTTTCCTCGGAGATCGAGAACGGCGGACGCCCCACCAGAAACTCACCATTGGGAAAGGGGAAAGGCCGATCCGGCGGGTCGATCTGGCGACAGATCAGGCGGCAGTTCGACAGATTGGCAAAGCGGTCAAGCGTTTGCCGCCCCGTGGCCAGAAACACGGTGGAACCGGGTGCAATGTGCTTGGCGGCCTCGTCCTCGCGGTTCAAAAAGGTCCAATCATCACCCGCCTCGGCTATCCATTCTGGCCGGAGCAATTGACAATAGGGAATATTCTGCTCGGCGCAGATATCTGCGGTCCGATTGGAAATCCGATGCGCAAATGGGTGCGTGGCGTCCAAAACCGCCGATATGCCCTCCGTCCGAAGGTAGGCGCGAAAGCCATCGGCCCCGCCAAAGCCGCCGGTGCGCGTGTTCAGCCCCGTGGCGCGCGGCGCGCGTGTCGCCCCGGCAAGCGAGGCCACGGCAGGAAAGCCCCTGTCGGACAGGGCCTTGGCGATCTGCTGCGCCTCTGTCGTTCCGGCCAGCAACAAAAGCGTCATACGCCCGCCCTCGCGATGATCTTGCCCTCGCGGTCAATGACCACCGTATCGGCCTTGACGCTATCGGGCAGCATGGCGCGGACGGTTTCAAGCGCGTGATTGGCCACCCATGTCGCCATATCTTCCCCAATTTTTTCATAGGCTTGCAGGGCGGTATTCATGTATTTCAACTCGTCCTCACCCAATGCTTTGGCAAGTGCGTCAAAATCCACCTGACTGCGGCCCGAATGCAAATCCCGCGCCCCCTGGGCCAGTTTGGTCATCTTGCCGATGCCCCCGCCGATGGTAATGCGCGGCACCGGGTGCTTGGCCAGATACTTGAGCAACCCGCCTGCAAAATCCCCCATGTCCAGCATGGCATGATCCGGCAGATCATAAAGCGCCTGCACGGTCTTTTCGCTGGTCGCACCCGTACAGCCCGCCACATGCGGCAGGCCTTGGGCACAGGCCACGTCGATCCCGCGGTGAATCGAGGCGATCCAAGCCGCACAGGAAAAGGGCCGCACAATCCCGGTGGTCCCCAAGATCGACAAGCCCCCTTTGACACCAAGGCGCGGGTTCCACGTTTGCCGGGCCAGTTCCGCGCCATTGGGAATCGAAATCTCAATCACCACATCAGGCACCTGACCAAGCTCCTGCGCCAGATCGTGGACCACGCCCTTCATCATCTGGCGTGGCACCGGGTTGATCGCCGGTTCCCCCGGCGGAATGGGCAGCCCCGGCATGGTCACCTGCCCCACACCAACGCCTGCCTTGAACCGCACGCCACTGTCCGAGGGCGAAACCCGCGCAATCACCAGTGCGCCGTGGGTGACATCCGGGTCGTCACCCGCATCCTTGATGATCCCGGCCTCGCACCAGCCCGGCCCTTCGTCCCAATGGGCCACCTCGAACACGGGCGTTTCCCCCTTCGGCAAGGTGATCTGCACCTCGTCGGGCTTGCCCTGCCCCCACAGCCCCAGAAGCGCCGCGCGCGTGGCAGCGGTGGCGCAGGCACCCGTGGTCCAGCCACGGCGCAGGGGGGTGTCGGGTTTGCGGGCCATCTGCGCCCGGACTATAGGCGCGACAGGTCTCAAGACAATCGCCAAATTGCGCCACCTCACGCCCAAAGGCAGCGCGCAAATGCCGCAAAAGCCGGGCAAATGTGTCGCCCCGGGCCTTTCCCCGCGCCCGCGCAGGCGGCATAAGAGGGGCATGGACGACTCACTTCCCCTTCCCACGGGCCATTGGCCCCAGATGCAGCCCGGCTGGGTCTGGCTCTGCGGTGCGGGCCCCGGTGACCCGGGGCTTCTGACCCTGCATGCGGTCAATGCCCTGCGGCAGGCGGATGTAGTGATCTATGACGCGCTGGTGCAGGAGGCGATCTTGGACTGGGCCCCGCAGGCCGAGCATATCTATGCTGGCAAACGCGGCGGCAAGCCTTCGGCCAAACAGCGCGATATTTCCCTTCGGCTGGTCGATCTGGCCCGCGCGGGCAAACGCGTGCTGCGCCTGAAAGGCGGCGACCCCTTCGTCTTTGGCCGTGGCGGGGAAGAGGCGCAGACACTGGTACAGCATTCCGTACCCGTCCGCATCATCCCCGGCATCAGCGCCGGGATCGGCGGGCTGGCCTATGCCGGTATCCCGGTCACCCATCGCGACGTGAACCAATCGGTGACCTTCGTCACCGGCCACGACCAATCGGGCGAAACGCCCTCCTCGCTGGACTGGGCGTCGATTGCCAAGGGCAGTCAGGTCATCGTGATCTACATGGGCATGAAGCATGTGGAGCGGATTTCCGGCGCGCTGATGGAGGCCGGTCGCCCCGCCTCCGAGCCCTGTGCCGTGGTCTGTTCGGCCACCACCGGCGAACAGCAGGTACTGGAAACCACCCTTGGAACCATGACCGAGGATATCGCCCAAAGCGGGCTGGAGCCGCCCGCGATCCTCTGTGTTGGCCGCTCGGTCCTGATGCGGCAGGTGCTGGATTGGCAAGGCATGCTCGCGGGCGAGGCACCGCGCAACCTTGATCCGCTCGGCCGGGGGCGCCCCGCGGAAAGCGCCTAGGCCTTGGGCGGGCTGATCTTTGCCGCCCCGGCCTCGGGCAGCGGGAAAACCACCGTCACGCTTGGATTTTTGCGCGCCACCGCGCGGCAAGGCGTGCCGATCCGGTCCGCCAAATCCGGGCCTGATTACATCGACCCCCGGTTTCATGCTGCCGCCTCCGGGCGGGAGTGTGTAAACCTTGATGCTTGGGCGATGACGCCCGACCGCCTCCGCCACCTTGCGGCGCATTCCCCCGGTGAAACCCTGCTCATCGAAGGGGCCATGGGGCTTTTCGATGGCGCGCCACCCGATGGCAAAGGCTCCTCCGCCGACCTGGCGCGTCTGCTTGGCCTGCCCGTGGTGCTGATCATCGATTGTGCGCGCATGGCAGGCTCCGTCGCCGCTATCGCCCATGGCTTTGCCACGCTCGACCCGCAGGTTCAGGTAGCAGGCGTGATCCTCAACAACATCGGCTCCCCCCGGCATGAAGAAATGCTGCGCCGTGCCCTGCCCGAGACCCCGTTGTTCGGCGCGGTGCCGCGCAACAGCGCCCTGTCGCAGCCCTCGCGGCACTTGGGTCTGGAACAGGCCGAGGAACGCCCCTGACCTTGACCAATTCCTTGAAACCGCCGCCGATATCATGGCCGAAAACTTAGATATTGAGGCTCTGCTAGAGCTTGCCGCGCAACATGACGTGCCAAAAGGCACCGCAACGCCCCTGCCGCCCCCGGCGCAACGCATCGCCGTGGCCCAGGATCGCGCCTTTGGCTTTTCCTATCCGCATATGCTGACCGATTGGCGCGCGGCGGGCGCGGAGCTGGCTTTCTTCTCACCGCTGGGTGACGATCCGGTGCCGCAGGCCGATTTCATCTTCCTGCCCGGCGGCTACCCGGAGCTTCACGCCGGACAACTTTCCGCAACGCAAAACTTCCTGCCGTCGCTGCGTAAGGCCGCGCAAACCACGCCTATCTACGGCGAATGTGGCGGCTACATGGTGCTGGGCGATGGGTTGATCGACGCCGAGGGCACAGGCCACGAAATGGCGGGGCTTCTCAGGCTGGAGACCAGCTTTGCACAGCGCAAACTCCACCTTGGCTACCGCACGCTCTGCGCCCTGCGCGGCCCCTTCCCCGGCAGCTACACGGGCCATGAGTTCCACTATGCCTCCACCCTGCGCGCCGAGGGCGACAGCCTCTTTTATGCCGAGGATGCCATGGGAACACAGCTTGGCCCCACGGGCCTCACCCAAGGCCATGTGCACGGCTCTTTCGCGCATATCATCGACCGGGCGACATGATCCATCTGGACCATTCGGTTCAGCAGGAGTAAGCCTGCCCCCATGACAGACACAGCCGCCCTCCCCGACGACAGCCGCGCCAAGCGCAATGTCACCGTCCTGACCCTTGCGCAGGCCTTTCTTGGCGCGCAAATGGCGATGATTTTCGTGGTGGGCGGGCTGGCCGGTCAAACGCTGGCCTCCAACATCTGCTTTGCCACGCTGCCGATTTCGCTGATCGTTCTGGGCTCCATGCTGGCGGCCAATCCGCTGTCGTGGTTCATGCAGCGCGCAGGCCGCAAGGCGGGGTTCTTCGTCGGCGCGGGCGCAGGCGCGACCGGAGCGGCCATCGGCGCCTACGGGCTTTACCTCGCCTCCTTCCCGGTCTTCCTCTTGGGCAGCCTGATCACCGGCATCTACATGTCGGCGCAAGGCTTCTACCGCTTCGCCGCCGCCGATACCGCCTCGGATACCTTTCGCCCCAAGGCGAT
>PR_CR_10_Liq_1_inCRDRAFT_1001902_pt1 | contig 11185 bp, 11 predicted proteins | sample PRCRCaboRojoPR_3_FD_10241 | JGI IMG/M metagenome (IMG submission 10241) | reverse complement strand
ATTGATTTTATTTTGGATGATTGTAATCGATTTAATATATCTTCACGAGTGAGTTTTCTATCCGTCTCGGTTAACACAATAGGTATATTTAATTTGATTATTAATTGTATCAAATCTTGTTTTTGCCATCCTGCAGTGCATACTTTTCCGCGAAATACTTTTCGTCTATCTTTCGCTGCTGTCTGTTTTTCTTTTGTTTTATCAACAATTCTAAATTTGTCATCTGATATAATAGCATATACACCAGATGGATTATTAATTATATCAGTTGATTTTTGTTCTTTGACCTCATTTATATACTTGGTAATATCTTCGATCATTTTTTTATCACAATTCGACCAACCTGTTTCTTTTGTCCAGCATCTAAAATTACCATATTCACCTTTTGTAGCATCTACATATATGTCATCTTTTTTCGTTTTTTCTAAGTTATGCACGATCATTTGTTGATCTTCGAAATAGAAAATATTGTTCTTAAATGTGTTTCGTAAAGCATCTAGAACGACACGTTGTTTTTGAGACATTTCATCATTGGACATGTTAATCAAATATTCTAGTAAGAATATCTTAGTCTCTAAATGTAGTTTTTGCATTTGAACTTCTATATTTTTATAGTTAGTCGTGTCCAATGTATCAATCAGTCTTTCATCCTCAGCATAAATAGACTCATCTATCACCGTCTGTAAATCAGTAAATTTGTTTATGTACGGAAATTCGGTGTACCATGAATTTTCAAGTTTATTATTTGATGTAGTATCACTTATAAATAAAATATTCCCATACAATGATATAAACCCTTTTTGTCCCCAAGAATTATAAACGACTTCGTTTGTTTCCAATAATGTTTCTATCGATAACAATATTAACTTAAAGGTTTCTAAATCTAACTGTTTATATAATTCATCTAGATGAATTTTATTATATCTACGTAATAATATTTTTATTTGCCGTTGGACTTCTTTTATTTTATCTAAACTGTAATAAATTAAAAATGTGCTATAATCTATTTCTCCAGCAGGAACCGCATAGACATATTCTCCACGTGAATTTACAATGGGTTCTATACCGATACATTTAAAATGACATGTTTCATAGTCACAGTTTCGTGTATAGTCTAAATCGATATCTTTTACATTTCTTCCATAATTTAATGCACAATCCCAAGCAGATTTCTTTAGTACTCGTTCTATTAATTTATTTTGAATATCTTTTGTTTCAGACATTCTATACATATGAATGTCCATGTTTTCATTTATATTCAATTTATTGTTTACAGATGCATATTGGTATACATAGACCTTTCGTTCTTGTGATGGTAGATGTAACAATGAACTTGGTCGTATTCCTCTACCTATAGCTTGTTCTGTTACTGAATTATTCCAATATGGGGATAGTACCACTTCTCTACGTATATTTGTCAAATTATTTCCTTCTGCTATACTTTTAGTCCCTATAAAACAATGTATCATCTTTCCATTTTCATTGTCAGTGCTATTCATTGTTTCAAATATTACTTTTCGTAGTGTTTCAGATTTCTCTTCACCTGTTATAATAGCAAAACGTTTTCCAGGTCGTGTTACTTTTCCAGTTGCTCGTGAATACTCAAATAACTTTAATATTGCACTAAAAAACAATGCGCCTCCTGTTCCAGACACTAATGGATTAAATATATATATCGGTTCATTAGGATATTGATTAAGTAATTTTATTAATTTATAAAATTTAGTAGAATATATTTTTAAATTTTTTCGTATATCATCACGAAACTCTTGCTTAATGGAATAATCTGTTATTTTTACGGATTTCTTGTTTACTATAATTGTTTTTTCGTACTTTCTCATTAATAGATTATATGCTTTTTGACCCCATATGTATTCATCTTTATATTTATAGACAAAATTCAATGCTTGTCTTGAATTTCTCCACAATCCTGCTGTTTTGTTTTTTTCAAAGTTTCTATCTTCTTTATATGCTTGTATGCATCCTAATGTCTGTAACTCACTCATATCACATAATGTTAATTTCAAAAAATTTGTATATTCAGTACTACCTTGATCCACTCTCATAGGAAAACTACCTCCTTCACGCACATAAGACACACGTCCTTTAAAATAATCAAACAGTTCCATCTCGTTTTGTAATGATACCGAGTTTTCTTTTTTTGATAAATATCGTACATTAAATGCACGACCTGTTGGAAGTTGTTTATATAAAGGTAATATTAAGTTCATTAACCCTGCAATTTCATTCGGTCTGTCGATTACTGGTGTTCCAGATAAGAGTATGATTTTTTTATTTTCTATCACATGTAAAAAACGATGAAATGCTAAATAACGAGTTTTTGACTCTTCTGCTGTTTCACTAGATCCATGTGTTTGAATACGTAAATTATGAGCCTCGTCTATTATTATTAATGTATTTGAATATGATCGTCTTAACGATTCATCATTTACTGAATCAATATAACGACGCATTCTTTCAATACTCGTTATATGATATACTGGTGCTAATAACTTACCCAGTCGTATTACTTTTTCTAAATTTGTCAGTTTATCTAACGGATTTGTTGCAAAATAGTTTTCTGGCACATATTGTCCTTCAGTACAACGAAATGCTATTTCGTTTCTCCATTGTGTGATAAGTGTTTCATTTGGTACTATTATCAATATTGGTTTTCTTAATAATGGATCTACTTTATTCATTTCACTTACTGCTATGGTAGCACACGTTTTCCCAGTTCCTGGTTTATGAAAGATTAATTGCTCCATATACGGTGTATACGGTGATAAAAACCGTTGAATTAATTTTTGATGTTTCCAATATTCTCCTGGATTTGTTACTTCTTGTGTTTCATCTGTACTTTTCAATTCATAGAATTCTTGTTTGCGAAAAATATCGGCATTGAATTTTTTATCATTTATGTCAGGATACTCTGGAATAAAATCTTCTATCTCCATATTCTTATTAAATTGTAATAAAATATTCGTAAATACTTTTTATTACAATTTACAATAATGTTAATAGACATATCTATTTTTAGGACTATCTAATGATTTATCCCACAATGTTATTAATTTATTTTTTTTTATATCTATTACTCGTTTATATTCATTATTGTCTTTATGTATAATAAACTTTCTTTCTGTCTTATTAAACTCCAAGTTCTTAATTCCGTCTATATGTTTATCGTTAAATACTATATCTTTATCTGTAATCCAATTAAATACTATACCTAATGAAATTATTTTAAACAATTCATTCAATTCTTCTTTAGTTAAGTCCCATTTATCTTGTAATTCTATAATATATGTTCGCAATATCGCTTCTTTGATATTCTTTTTTCTAATTTTCTTCCATTCACCTGAATAGGATCCTTCTATCTGTTGTTTGATTTCTTCAATATTTTCTTTTATTTGTTTTCGATCTTCCTTACTACGCATATTTAAATGCTGATATAATAAGTTTTTTATGTTTAACATATCTTCTTTGCTATCATTTGTCAGTTTGTATTTGATCGTTTCATTCCCATTCTTGATTTGAAACGTTTTTATGACATCTATATATTGTGTATTTTTTGGAAACTTACCATATCCACAATCTTTAAATATCTGTTTCCAATACGGATCTAATGTGTATTCACTACATTCATGAAAATTAGCATAAGTAACTTTCTTCTCGTATTTGTTGTTAATAAATGTTTTTTTATTCATTTACAGTATTGACTTTTATTTCTTTCTTTTTACTAATTTCAATTTTTTTAATTTTACAAATAATTATATATATTATTAAGAATGATATATGGAATATATGATACTATACGGTTAGATAAATTACAATTACTTATCAAATTTGCTTTACAAAACAACAATGATTTTTTTATTCTTCATTTGTTAAATATTACTAACACACGATCTCTTACTATTTATAATAAATTATACGAATGGTTATTTCAACTCATTATACAAGTCGATAAACTTTCTTTATTCACATATCTTATTGAACACACTTCTCCGTCTAAATGGTCTTATTTATTTTCAACATATCCTATTTCAAAATATTCTATTGCGTGCTTTACACATCCTTTATTATCTTGCATACGACATAATTCATATAAATGTTTATATTATATACTGAATCAAGACTTAAGGTCTTTTAATATTAATGTCATGTTTCAAAAATCTATACAATTATCTTGTTTATATCATCAATTACAGTCTATTCTCTATTTACTCTATTATTATGATATGCATGAACACGAATTACATACTTCTATACATGATATCAAGTCCAATTATTTACACCACGATAATTTATATCATGAACTTATTCACATTGTTTTGTTACATAAACATATCTCTATTTTTGATTTTATTCTTTCACAAGAACTAGACCCAAACTATATATTTTTACGTTATATTCATTTATTATTTCAAGAACATAATACTCTCTATCATGATTTTATTGAATCCATTTTCAATATTTCAGATATGCCAGACTGGGTTATTGACTCTTTATTTTCTAAAATGTGTTTTTTTGATCATATTATTTCAATACAATGGTGTGATATTATGTATACTCATCATTTCTCCAATCATATACATACTATTTATTTGAAAACCATACAATATGATTCAATTGACACTTTTAATTATCTTTTAGCATACAAATATAATAGTAGTGACACTTATCATAATACTTTTATCTCTTGTGCATTACAATACAATAGTTATCATATTTTTAATTTAATGATTCATATATGGAATGTAGACACTGCACACTTTCGTATTGATGATACTGAGTATGACCTCCTTGATTATGCATTGTTCTATAATAGTAATGATTGTGCATTAGTATTATTACAAAAACAAAATCGCCCACAGTATAAACTTAATATACAATATCTCTCTTTTTATAAACAATCCACCGTAATAACACATTTACTACCCTCAGAAATTATTCATTTAATTCAGAAAACCAAAGGATCTTTTTATTTTAATTTAGATGATGAACATAAAGAATTATATCATTCTACTTATATTAAATCACTACAGAATGTTATTGAAAGAGAAACACAAGATATTTGTCTCATTACTCGTGAACTACCAATTCATTATATTTTATGTATTAATAAAATACGTCCTCATGTTATATCTCTTGAATCTAGTACCAAACTCAACCCTAAAATGTGTCCATTATGTCGTTTAAAACTAAATGAGAATCAAGTCTATATCAATACTATACAGCAATAGAGTTTTTATCTTTTGTTATTATAATACATGAAAATACACGTTAAATCTGAGACACATAATCATATTAGTATGAATCTCGTTTGTTATGACGGAGAAATTCATCCATATGATTGGTATTTCAAACAACCTCAAAATCTTACTAAAGGAAGAACTATTGATTTGAATCCTGAAGGACTCTGTACAGAAGCAAATCAAGCACAATTTCTTATTAATATATGGGACTTTAATAACAGAGGATTTCCAGATTCATATATTATTATTACAAATAAAGGCGAGATTGTAAAACAAAAAGAAAATAATTATAAATTTAATCTTCCTATCCCTCCTCCATCATCTCTTCTATTACGACCTGAAGAAAGTGAGATATTTCAATTGAACATATCATCTATTGGTTTCTTTCAACGATACTGGTGGGTTATTCTACTTATATCTATTCTTATTCTTATTTTATTGTTTTTAATTTCTTTTTCTGTTTATAAATATTATACATAATCAATTATACATTAAACGATTTATAAATATTCATTAAGATAATAAACATGTATATCTTACATCCAGATACAGATATTTTAACCGAATATGGATATTATACCAAAGTATCTTCATTAAAAGCTGGTGACCGTATATACAACTCATCATTAGCAGTAGTAGAAGTAAAAGATGTTGAATTAGTCCATGAGGATATTGAATTGCAAGAAATAAATTATGAAAACTGGTATATGCCTCTGTATTGTGGCAAAGATACTGAACTCTTGGTTTCTAAAAATAATCCTGTCAATTATATTAAAAATACTCTAATAGATATTGATATATTAGAGTTCAAAACAGCCAAACAGATTGAACCATCTGATAATTTAGGAAGTTCAAAGAATATTTATCGTAATATTACAGATAACATACAACTTATAGAATATGGTGACAATCAAGTTGTTCATGTAAATTATTATTTAGGATTATATAATGGACTCTATTTAGGATTTGGTAATATAACTAATGAACATATTATTGAATTTAAATTTGGACCAAAACCAGGTTTATGTGAAGAATTAAAAAATATTATTCACATTTTATTTGGTGATCATATAATGGTAGATATAAGCCATACAGATGAGGTATTTTATACACTATCTTTATACGATATTAACGTGGTAAGATATACTATAGTAATGGGTATCGGCGATATGAAACTATTCCCTACTCAGTATATGATACCAGATGATGACTACATGAAGGGTATCTTTGATGGATTAACCCATTATGGTAGTCTACAAACGTTGATTAAATATATTAGTGTAAATAAAAGTGTTGCTCGTTTTTTTAATTATTGTTGTGGTATACTAGGTATTAGATTTTTTAATAAAACTAAGTTATTAAATAATGAATTGACACGTTATTTATTATATCTTAAAGATAATCAGCCTGATGATAGTTTTATTGCTACAGTAATGTCTACTGATACATATACAACGAATGAATATATAAAACTTGTTCTATGCGAACAAGAAACTATTATTGCCGGAGGAATTATTTTAAAAACTTAATTGTATTATTTAATTTCATATGAATATTACAATTTTAACCAAAGAAAATACTTGTGTTCATAATTTCAAACATACTTTACAAACAAAACTTAATACATCTATTACTATTATTAATAATATTCAGTTGTATGATAATAATTCTATACTTATTCTTTTTTTCTCAATGAATGATGCATACTCTTATTATGCATTGAAAACACATTGCGAATTATATGATTCTATGTTGTCTAATAATGCTTTTTTGGTAGGATTTAGATTAAACACAAATAATACATATAGCGAATTAAAACATGGAGATATAGTTTTACAACATTATCTTAACATTCCTATATTTATTGTATATGAAGATTATGTACCCCCTTCTTTTCTGTATACATTACTAAAAATATAATAAACAAAAAATATATTTTAAAATGACTACTTATTTACAACCGCAAAAACCATCTATAAAACTGAATCATCTATTTTCTGTTTATACATCAACAGGACTACCTATTTACAACTGTAAAAACCATCTATAAAACTGAATCATCTATTTTCTGTTTATACATCAACAGGAATACTTAACCAATATATCAATCACAATGTCGCTCGCTCAAAAAATTGCCAAATCTGTTACAAAGATAGTTCAAAATAATCTTGGTTCTGTCATAACCGAAGATCTATCTGATGCTCTGACTGAAAAGTTCAACTTGGACCGACAAGAAGTCCAAGAATTTTTAACTTGCTATTTTGAGAAACAAATGACAAAATCATCCAAGAAAGGAAAAAAAACGGCATATAGTGTATTTCAATCTGAAAACAGAAAAGATTATGCAAAAACATTAGAGCAACAAGGAAGCATTACATCTGATATGAATTCAAAAGAAAAAATGAGTGTCATCAGCAAATATACTTCTGAAAGATGGAATTCTATTAAACTTCGTCATCAGGATAAATTTGATGAATACAAACAAAAAGCAATCATGTATAAAGAACCAGTAGAAAAGAAAGAAAAAACTACAAAAAAAGGTAAAGAACCAGTAGAAAAGAAAGAAAAAACTACAAAAAAAGGTAAAGAACCAGTAGAAAAGAAAGAAAAAACAACAAAAAAAGGTAAAGAAAAGGAAAGAAGACAAAAAGTGTATACATATCTCAAGACAAATTATGTAGATACTGGCGTGTGGTCAAACGATGATTTAGAAGAGAATTTTGAAACTATTCTAGCTTCTTATACTGAGGATATTACATGGGATGATTTCATAAAACAAGTTGAAACTACATATTTTGATGTGGAAGAAGAAATGGAAGTTGAGGCTATGAATGAGGATGATAATATTGATGAATATGAAGATGATGATATTGACGAAGATGATGGATTTTAGAGTGGTACTGATTATCTAAATGACAAGATATATTAAAAAACAAAATAAAAATCATGTTATAACGAGACAATATGTCTCATTATAACTTTAGTAAATCCACAAGAACTTAGATGACGGAATAGTCATTTATGTAATGTCTGTTAGAATCTTTTATGAAAGAACAGAATTTACAAGTTTTTACTTTGGTGTTTAGAATGATATATACAAAATCTTTTAGTATAATAATGTGTTATACACTCGAAGATTCTAGAAATAGTTATATCCTTAACTTTATATGCTCAATCATACTTATATATTTAGCACAGTCTAAAAAAGAATATTTAGTCATTGGTTATTTTTTATTGTTTGTAGGACAGATGCAATTATTTGATTATTTATTCTGGAAGTATCCACCACCATCTTATATAAATACACTGTCTACAAAACTGGGTATAGTATTTAATAATATTCAGCCTATAATACTACTATTATTATTACATTATTATAATGTTCAATTATCAAGTCTATCAATAGTTATAACACTGATATATGTATTATATGGTGGTATATATACATTAGATGCACTTTTACGGATAAATCATACGAATACAAGAAATAATATAATGTATTGGGAGTGGCAACATCTTAAAGGGAATAGAATAACATATGCATTGTTTATATTATCATTTGTTTGTTTATCATTGAATTTTAATAATATGTCACTCAGAATACTTAGTATAGTATCTATTTTATTTACATTATATATTGGTAATAAACAAAACATAATGGATATTTCTACTGGAAGAATGTGGTGTTATTTTGCAAGTTTCGTTCCATTAATATTCATTCTTCATTTATTTTATTATAATGAATAGAATGTGTCTTCTACTAATAGGTTTTACGACCTGGTTTGTAATCTTCACATTCATGGTTACGTTGTCTCATGAAGTAATCGATATATTCACCCATTATGTTATTACGGAATTCGTTACTATCTCTATTAAAAGCACTTTGTCGTGTAGTGAGTCCTGGTTTGCGTGTATCTGTTATATGACAAGGTTGTGTGTTTTGTACGTATAAATCATCTTCAAAATAACATTTGGGTTGTGGAATATTCATATCTGGGTTTTTATTAATTGTATAACCTTTGGGTGTATCACTATATTCATTACACCATTTTGAATCATTCCTCCATACTTGACGTAATGGGGCAGGTGTGTCTATTGGTATTAAGCGATATTTAGCATGTGTATAACTTCGTAATCCATCATTCAAATGTGTATATTGGTTATGTGGAGATACTTCGTATTTTTGATCGATATATGGTAGATAAGAGTCTTTACCACATGACCCACAACTACGACATGGATTAAATTGTCCTCTATGAGCACTAAAATGTTCTGCATGATCATTGTTTCTTAATAGTAGAATTAACAAAATACCTACTATCAATACTGTTTTATAACTTTCCATATCATACATGTATAATCCAATTGTTATGATAATTAATAAACGTGTTAGTGCATTTAGTCGTTCTGCTTGTGTCATGTGTTTGTTTGGTATAAATTCTAAATTACGAAATAATACAAAAGGGTCATCTAACCAAAATGGTTCATGATTTAATAATGTTTCATCTATATTATCTATGTTAAATTGCATATTATTTATTTAGTATAAACATTTTAATAAAATGTTTATATTTATTAGTTATAATTAATGAAAAACACGCCTTATGCTTGGAATATTAATCGAGTTAAAAAATCACCATTTAAAAATCTTGAAGACGCAATGCGCGCCGAAAAACTATATAAACAAAATAAATCAATTGGTTTTACTCAACTATCTTCTTTGAAATCCATGGGACGTATAGCTCGTTCTCATGGTAAATATGAAATCGGTCATAAATACAAATAATTAATTGTTTGATACTAACTGTGATACATAATATCCCAGAAAATAATGTTTCAATACATCTTTTTGTGTATCTTTATCATTTATTTTTTCAGTTAATCTTGTCCATAATAATTCTTGCATTCCTTCTGATAATTCATTATTATCTAATTGTGTTAAGTAATATTCTAATAATTTTTTCAATTTATATTTTACCATTATCTTTAAAATCTATATTTTTAACTTTTATACATTAATCTCGAGATGTATATATACACGTTATAATATACCTTCTACTTGTTTTTGGTAATGAATACTGGAAGTATTATGATAGTTTTCATTACTTGTTATGATACTGCGATTCTGTATACACACACCATAAAACTGATTAACACACTAGCCTCATATACCAAAACACAGACCTGTATCTAACTACAAACAATTGCTTTTGTCTTATCTGCATCTACTTGAATAATGTCGCACGTCAGTCGCAAATACCATCTCAAGTTAACTGAAAACCGCAATCACATTCGATCATGTATCGACTCCATGTCTGAAGACCAAGGTCGATATGTCATAGCACTTATACTCCAAGACATCCGTGGAAGTTGGGGCGTCTGTGTGTATTCTCGTCTTCGTATTGCAATAGAGATCGCAATACACATTAACCGAATGGATATATTATCTGTACTTCTAGACCTATTTCTAGAAAGTGAAGGGTATCAAGACAAGGTTATTATTGGAAACATCACTGAAGTCATTCATGATAAGATAAATGAAACCTATAAGTTTATGGGTAAAAACACTAATGATAGAGATGTGTTAGTGTCTTTTAATACTGACTTTACTCGTACATGTTTGTTCGTGTACTATGAAAATCTTACAGATGTAGATCCAGAAGAGTCCGAGTTTGATGGTAGAATGGCAATGTTGACACCTTACTCTCAATATCTAGAAGAAGAACTCCCTGATATAACAAAAGAAATGAAAAACATGCTATCGATTGTATGTATATGCGATTGATATATTAAAAAACGAAAATACATAAAAAAGAAAAATATAGAACCTCATTTAAATAAGACATTGATAATGATATATAAATATCATTATCAAAACTGATTTGAAACATAGTTGATTAAATTCAACATCTTACAATGAATAT
>PR_CR_10_Liq_1_inCRDRAFT_1001901_pt1 | contig 11187 bp, 11 predicted proteins | sample PRCRCaboRojoPR_3_FD_10241 | JGI IMG/M metagenome (IMG submission 10241) | reverse complement strand
TCAATGCGTTCTAATAGCTGAGCAAGAAGATTTAGTTTTGACTGGGGCATGATTTTATGGTTTTGTGAGAACCCCAAATTTGGGGAAAACCTTCATGCCCCTCTTTTATTTATTTTGGACGGATGTGTTATTTTTCAATGCTTTTCCATCTTTCGAGCTGTCGTTAGTGGTTTGCGAGTTTTTCCAGCAGCCTATCTACCTTCATTGCGGCTTTTCTTATAAGTTCCTCCTTTTTTCGATTTAGCCATTATTACCCAAGTTTACGGTTAGTAAATATTCTTTATTGCACTTTGGACAATAGATAATTCCTTTTGTCACGAGCTCGTCCATTGATTCAATAAACTGATGACCACAGTGTCCACATTCTATTCGAATAATTTTTTCTGATATGTCAATGTGTATTGATTTCATTTATTGATGTTTTAAAGAGCCGCACCTTATTTTGATGCCGCTCTAATTTTCAAATTGTACGGATGTAAGAACCACTTTCTTTGCGGAGTTCCACTTTACCGTCTTGTTTGGTTACAGCTATATCCGAGCCATTAAACCTTGCATCAGTAGCTTTATCAGTAATTGTTCGAATATAGCTACCACTTTCTTTTCTCAATTCAACTTTGCCATCTGTTTTGGTAACTACGACAAGGTCACCTGAAGAATTTAGTTGAGCTGAAACGGCTTTGTCTGTAATAGTTCTAATATAAGAACCACTGTCTTTTCGGAGTTCTACTTTATCTCCATTCATTTTGATTAAGTTCATATTACTTTATGTTTTGATTATGCCTACTTCAATTTTTAAGGTCTTATTCGGCTTGTTCCGACCCGCCATGAGAATTAATATGCGTTTTCAAATCGACCAATCTATTAATCCCGATTAAGTCGGTGTACTTTGTCGATTTTGGTTCTTTTAAATTGCCTATAACGTTTTATAAACGCTACAATACGCAATCCGTTGATGTAATCATTAAAATTTTGACCTAACTGCTGATTGAGAGCAGCCGTTGGGGGTAATACTGACTTTTGCTATTCAATACATTCACTGGCCTAGGTGTTTATATAGACTGGCCTGTAATTTCATATATTTTTCTAGGAATTCTTCGTCCGATTTACAGCCTTCTACTTTTTCAGCCCAATCGAGAGCCTCAACAGACAAAGTAGCAGCTTTGGTTATCAGTGTTAAATTTTCAGGCTCAGCCTCCAGACCTTTAATAATTTCAATATAATCTTTAACATATTTCTCATAACCCTCAAGAAACTCACTGCATCTGTTTGCATTATTATCTACAGCTTCAGGTATTGCATATTCATCTTTGATCTGGCCAATGGCTTTATAAAAATCTTCTTCGGAAAAGTTTTCCAACCCTTCATATTCACCAACTTTCATGTTTTCAACGCTAAGATCATCCCACTCAACAACTTCTAGCCTTCCAACCTTGTGTATTTTCAAAACTTCATTATTGTAAAAGACACCAAGTCCTGAAATAACATACTCAACTAGCGTTTTTACCTTAAAAACTGAACCCGATTGGTTAATTGATTCAATCTTGATTAAGGAAATATTATATCTATCATGATATGGTCCGCAAAGATTATTAACTCTTTTTTTAGAGTATATCGCATCGGATGCCAATAGTTTAAGGAATTTAGAATTGTCAAATTTAACGTCACCGCTAAAATAAGCCTTTTGATTGTCTGCTTTGCTTAGTTCAAGAGAACTATAGAACTGTTTAACAAAATCTTCAATCTCGGCCTTAGATATGCTTACTTCTTCAGTATCCTTAAATTTTTGCTCAGAGGATGACTTGGTAAGCTCTGGTTCTTGACTTGGTAAGTCTCGGTCTTCCACGGAACAATTACTTATCTCCTTTAAGAATCTAGCTGTAAAATTGGTCTTTTCATTTAAGCTTGAGAATTCTTCAAGGGCTGCAAAGTAACCTATGGCTTCTTGGCAATTTTCATTTACGGCAATAGCCTTTTCGCTTTCTTGCCGATTTAAACACTCACAGTAAGCTTCTGCAAGTTCTTCGGCTCTGTTTTCAGAAGGGTTGCCAAGAAACAACGGAGTTACCAGAACCAGAATAAATAATACTCCAGTGCCTAAGCCAAAATAGGTATTCACTTGCTTTGGGCTTAGTATGTAGCCTTCATCTTTAACAGCTCTACTTTTCGCAAATTGGTAAGCTAGGCCAATCATCGTGCAAAGCACTATAGTGCCACCTGGTAGAATAATAAAATCTAAAAAATACTCCCATCCAAGATTGAAAATGCTGCGAAATCCAATCGAGGCAATTCCTAAACCTACCATATAACCGCTACTGCTCCCAATAATTATCTTTTTAATATATTTCCGAATCAAAATTAGGATTGCGCCAGCACCCAGAAGGATAACCCAAGCAATGTATTGTGTGCTATCTATACCGCTTGCAACAGAAAATATGGCCGCAATGAAAATCATAAGAGATACAAGCAACCAATAAGAATAAATGTAAGTAAATATTTTAGCAAACAATAAAATGAGTATACTAATAAGAATTATAAAATAGTACGCATAACGCAAATAGTTTGAACCAATAAACATATCATCTAAATAGTACACAATAGCTAGATTAGGGATAGCAAAAGATATAGATAGAGATATATTAAAATATTTGTTACCATAAAGGGCGAGAAATAAACCCGTAACAACAAGAATAATGCTTATGGTGTAATACATATCAAATGACAATTTTTGTTAATGCGATTTTTTAATGATTATATTTTGAAACCCATTTAAAACAAAACCCCCCGTGACTTTTATAGTAATAAGTGATTTTCATTTTTGAGTATTCAATTGGTGCATGTAAATCTTCCTGCATGAATTTGAGATATTTGTAGACAGCCCTTTCGCTGATGTTCATTTTGTCGGCTAAGTTCTTTGGAGAACCAGTGGTTTCATTTTTAATATAGGCGTCTATTTGAATCACTTTGCGTATGTCCATAAAAAGAGTTTAATAACTACGGGTTGTTACTGCATTGTGGGTTCAGTCTGATAGTAGACATTCGCTATTATGACGCATTGCTCACAAGATTGTACTACTAGCTAAGTGAATATTTTGAAAGAAGAAATTGTTAGAAGCTGGAACCTTTACAGATTAGGAGATAATGAAGCCCTTAAAGGGGTTTACATGCAGTACTATGCCGAACTCCTAATTTATGCAAAAAGCCTCACAAAAGAAACGGAAGACAGTAAAGATTTGGTAGCCTCTGTATTTTTGAAATTATTTAACTTTGATAAAGCGCGAAGAGCTCAATTACCTACTGGTAATGATTTTAATCTCTCCGCTTATTTAAGGGTTTCAATAAAAAACAGATTTTTAGACTCTATTAAAAGGGATACTGTGCGCTCGGATTTCAAACAAACCATCATCAATAGAGTTTTAGGACCTTTCACTCGTCCTAAAGTTGAGGATTCATTTGCTGAAAACAACTTTAGAGAAATGATGGATGTTTTACCCAAGGCACAACGGCAGGTGTTGCAATTGCATCTAGATGGCTATGATCATCATGAGATTGGGAAGCAATTAAACATTACCTACAATACCAGCAGAAATCAGTTATCTTCTGCTAAAAATAAAATTAAGGCACTTTGGTCAACCTTTATGGACTGATGAACAGCAGACGCGCAAATATTACTTTTCAGGACATCAAGTTGGCTTTTTCTGATTTGGATGAGTTATCGATATTGCTTGACAGGCTTAAAACAGAAAAAGCCACAGGGGATGAAATGCTTGCATTGCAGTATTTTTTAGAGCAAAACAACTATGATCCCGAAAAGCTAATTGACCATTTTGAACCAAATCAAGAAGATTTTGACGCTTTATTGGAAAAGCATAGCGCTCAAAAAAGAGGTTTTAGCTTTATCAAGGTGGCCGCAATGTTAATTCCGTTAATCAGTATTGGGTTTTTATGGTTTTATGAAGGAATATCAGAAAATGAAAAGATTTTTGATGAGTATTTTCAAGAAGAGTTTGGCATGCCGGTTACTATGAGGGCTGTTGATAATATTGCTTTTTACGAAGCAATGAATATTTATAGAGATGGGGATTATAAAAGAGCTTTTACTGCGTTTGAAAAACTTCAACCCTCTGAGGGCTTAAATGATACTTTAGATTATTTTATGGCCTGTTCTTTAATCAACTCAAAGTGCTACACTGAGTCAATGTACTATTTCAATAAAATTGATAGATCAAGTATTTATTTCGAAAAAGCACAGTTTTATATGGCACTAGTTTTTTTGTATAGTGATGACATGAGCAAGGCAAGTGAAACTCTTCAGGGCATTTCAAAAAAAAATAAAAAGGCCTTGAAACTTTTGGCAGAGCCTATTTTTGAAGGAGCCTAATACCTGCAATCATTGTAGGCACAAGCACTAATAACCAATACTTTTGAGAGCGAGGGTTTTTGGTTAGCTTGATAGCTCTTTCATTTCCCATCAAGATATAGGGCGCCCAATACAGTGGCTTAAATTCCTCATCTTGTTTAGCTTGGTGCCAATAGTGTTTCTTGGCTTTCCATAAGGCTTTATTTTTGGGCAATCCTTTAGCTATATTTTCAAAAAAATTCTCTAGTATTAGGGCATTAGTTTTATCATCAATCTCCCAGCTTGTTGTTATCGTACTTTTTGTGCCAGCATATCTGAAAGCCTTTGAAAAGTTGGCCGTGGCTCCTTCTCCGTTCCATTGACGTGATTTATTGCTACTACATGCGGTAATAATAAATAGCTCATTATTTAGGTTTTTATCAAATAATTGAGATGCTGAATACATGATTTTTGAGGTTATCTTTATTTTTCCATTTTGCTCAAAGAAGTTGGCATCACCATGTGCTAACAGAATGCCAATCTTATACTCACTTATGTTAGACTCAAAGTCTGTAATATCTGCTTTAAAGTCATTTTCAAGTAATTCGGTCAATTGGGCTGAAAATCTCAGGTTTACATCTGAGCTATACTTACCAAGAGTTACACCGAAGTGTTTCAGAGAGGGGCTATCATGTTCAAGACTATTTACATAAGACTGGGCATTGAGGGCGTAGGAGAAATTATATCTATGAAATAAATAAGTGAGATCTCTCCAAGAAGTGCCAGATGTATCGCTAATCAATAAATCATAATTTAACATGGAGTTGCGGTCTGAGTTAGAGATTACCACGTTAGAAATACCTTTGACTTTAAGCAAAGAATCAACCTTTTTAAAGTATGCCTCGTAAAAAGCATTGCTGGTTTTTTTAAAAAACTTTAGGTCCTTAAACCGGTATAAATTACTTTGGCGTACCACACTTAGGTATTTTTTATGGGGTGGTGGATCTAAAAAGTCGATGGTTTTTTTGGTAATAACGAAGTAATAGGATCTAATTGGTATTCTACTGGAAACGGCTTGAATAAAGGCGGTGTTTGAATCTAAGACTTCTTGCAGTTTATAAAGTGTTGTTGATTGAAAAGGGTTAGTTCTGTATTTTGAATTCTCTGCGGCTTGAAACGATTTATTTATAAAACTACTATCACCCGTTTCCTGAAATAGTCGGTAATAGTTCGCAGCAAGTTTGTTGTTTACCCCTACACTATAACCATCGTGCAGGCCCTTATTTTTCTGCGCATTAATGGTGTAATAAACACTCCAGCTACTAAGGCTCTCTTCATAAATTCTAGTTGCCTCACAAAGCAATTCAAGCCTCTGTTCTTGTTCGTATAATTTATCTAAATTCCAGCCTCGCCATTTTTGATTTATCATATAGGCATACAAGTTCTTGATACTATCGCCTTGTATCAATAGGCTATCGGCAATCGTAAATAGTGAGTCAGCACTTTTGTAATCCCTAAAATAGAAAGTAGATAAGCCCATAAGTGAGTAGGATCTTGCTTGTTTTGCTGGCGCAGAGGAAAGAAGAAGAGCTTTTTTATGACAATTAAAACTCTTCTCATACGCCCAGGGTTTAACACTATCACAGCTATATACTTTAGCTGGCGATATTATATCTCCAAGGACATTAGCTTTTTTCTGTAAGATATCTGCTCGCCTAAAATTGTTAGTAGCATAAGAGAGTGCGGTGTCTAAATAGTTCAAAAGTATTTTTCTATAGACAAGATCATTACTTTTATAAGGCGTTAGGTTATGGTTCAAATTACTAGGTCCTAAATTTCTGTTCACGTTGCCGTAGCAGGCATACACGCGTGATATCATGTTGGAGTCGGCTTCTTCCATGTTCCTCTTGAGCAATTTTAATGCCTGCATAGAGTTAAACACCGCAGAGTCCGTTATTAGCATGTAATGGTAATAATTTGCACGTTGTGTATGGTAAAGTGCTTTGGCCAGTGCCTTATTGGGGTTAACTTGCTTTATTAATTCAATAGTTCGTAAATAGGCAGGTAAGTAGTTAAGCTCTAGATACGCTTGTGCCAATAATTCGTAAAGCACAAAGTGTGCGCTATCTGTCTCAGCGTTTATCAATTGAACGTTACATTGATTAACTATTTCTGCAAAATCACCATTGTTAAGGTATGTAGTTAAATCACGCTTTGTGTCGTTTGCTGGTAGATAGGTGTTTAGAAGCAGGTAAACAATAATTAGGCTAGTGATTTTCACCTTTGTAAAGGATTTAGGCAGTTATATGCTCAAAAGGATTCCTATAATTAAGATAGCATTGAGTGCGGAAGGTTAATTTTAAGGTCTCTAACTATAATTTGCAATTTAACACATGTACCACTAATTATTACTAAAGATATAAAAACTTGTTGAATCACGTTATCTAAACCCTTATCGAGGCCCCCAAATCTATAAGTCGCTTGAAATGGTTTTTTCTAAATATCCCTGGTGCCAATTTCTTAAATTCTTGCATACTGTTGCTAAAATGACCATAAAAATGTGGAACATAGGTTTCAACTACCAGTTTTCTATTGCAACGCAGGTTGGACGAATGTGATATACTGCTTCACACTGTGTTGGCTTACAGTTTCAGTTGGCGGAGAGTTACCTTTTAAGGCACCCACACCACGGAGTTGCCCGAGCCGTATTCATTGCCCTCCCAGGTGGGGTTGCTGGGGTCTAAGATCCATTCACCGTCTACAATGAGCTTATAGCGATTTTTCCCCCTGGGCAAGTGCAGTTTAATACGCCATAGCTCTCCTGAACGGTAAAGCCTAAATCCCTGCTCTTGCCAGCCGTTAAAATCTCTGGCTATTCCAATTTCCCCGGCTTCGGGAAAAGTATCCAGCTTTTTAAAATCGCCCTTGGGTTGGGGGCGCTCCAGCATTAAGCGTGGGTTCCAAACCTTTTCAAGCAGGGCTGGCGCGCCTGCACTGCTCAAGCTTAAGCAGAAGCCTACTAAAAACAGGCTTAATTTTTTAGACACCTTGTTGCTTTTGACGCAGTTGCTCGCTGGTTTGCCGGCTACCATCATGGCTGTAGCCGGGTTTGCCAAAAATGTACTGCCAGGCGTGGCGGGGGTATTTTACCACGTCTTTAAAAATGCTTTGCCACTCATGCGTGGCAATGTGCAAGGGGTTAAAGCTTTTTATATTTTGGGTTAAGCCGTAGGTAGGTCTTTCTTCCTCGGCTTGAAAGGTGCCAAACATTTTATCCCAAATAATCAGAATACCGGCATGGTTGCGATCCAGGTATTTATAGTTGCTGGCGTGGTGCACCCGGTGGTGACTGGGCGTGTTGAAAATAGCCTCAAACCAGCGAGGCATTTTTTGAATCACTTCCGTGTGAATCCAAAATTGGTAAAGCAAGCTAATGCTGTGCATAAAGAGAATCATCAGGGGCGGAAAGCCCACTAAAGGCATCCAGAGGTAAAAGATAAAACTACCGGTGATAGAGCCAGTCCAGGTTTGGCGTAAAGCTGTTGCTAAATTGTACTTGGTAGAACTGTGGTGAATCACGTGGCTGGCCCAAAAATACCGCACGTTGTGCGCGGTACGGTGGAACCAGTAATAGCTGAAATCATCGGCAAAAAAGACCAAAACCCAAGCCCACCAGGTGTAGCCCATTTCAAAGAGCCTGAATTGATACACCAGGGTGTAGGCCCCTAAGACCAGTCCTTTGGTAAGCAGCCCAATAATCACATTGCCTAGTCCCATGGCAATGCTGCTGAGGGCATCTTTGGTTTCGTAGAAATCAGATTTGCGGTAGGCGGTAATGGCTACCTCCAAAACAATGAAGCCCACAAAAAAGGGAATGGCGTAATGGATTAAATTGGGAAACATGTTACTTCTAAATGCCTGGTAAAGATATTAAAGCGGTTGAAAATAATGGGGGCTTTTGAAAGCGAACTAGCATGGCGACCAGCTCCCGCCTTATTTCTACCTTTGCTCCAAATACAAGGTCCTTGATTCTAGACTTGCTCAAACAAATTCTTGGCGATACCATTTCGGTGTTTACCATCATGAACCCTCTTTCGGTAGGGGTAATCATGCTCTCGTTGCTGGATGATAATGCCTCTAAGCAAGAAATTAAGCAAACGGCCCGTAAAAGCGTTAAAGCGTCCTTTATCACCATGCTGGTGATTTTTCTTTTGGGCACCTACATTTTTGGCTTTTTCGGTATTTCCACCAACGGCCTCAAGGTTTTTGGCGGCATCATTCTCCTCACCATGGGCTTTAATATGGTGCAGGGTTATGGCAAAAAGGTAAACCACAATGAAAAAGACCAAAAGGCCGCGCAAAACCGTGATGACNTCAGTATTGTGCCTTTGGCCATACCGGTTACCGTGGGGGCTGGGCTGGCNACCACACTTATTACCATGAGCGTTGAGGCCCGGGTTTGGCAAGATTACCTGAGCGGTGTTTTGGCCATTGTGATTTGNTCGCTGGCAGCNGTGCTGATTTTACAGCGCATGCCTTTTATCAAGAAAACCCTGGGCATTAACGGGCTCAAGGTTTTTAACCGTTTAATGGGTTTGATTGTGGGCTCCCTGGCGGCCCAAATGATTATCAGCGGTTTATCGGCTTTGGTAAAAACCTATTATGCCTAAGGAGCTGTACATAGCGTTGGCCTTGGCTTTAGGGGCCTTTTTAGGATGGCTAATCAGCCGTTTAAAAGGGTCTAAACTAAGCACTCAAAATCAAAATTTAGTTCAGCAGGTCGCTTCCGCGGAAGAGCAACTGAAAGAGCTTAAAACGGAAGTTCAGGACTTGCAAGAACGTCTGCGTCTCGAGGGAAAGCAACTGGCCTCAGTAGAAACTTTAAATGGGGAGCTNCANCGNAAAGTAACCGAACTGGAAAGCCGCTCCGAAAAAGAAAATCAGCAGCTTCTGCTGCAATTTGAGCGCTTGGGNCANAAAATNCTGGAAGAGAATTCGCAGAAAATCACCCACCTCAATAAAGATCAGCTGGGTCAGCTTTTAGANCCTTTGCGNGAGCGANTNNTGCTTTTTCAAAANCGGGTAGAAGAAAGTCACCTGGCGGGGGAGAAGCGCACATCGGCCTTGAGCCAACAATTAAAAAGCCTGCAAGAGCTCAATCAACAAATTACCGAAGAGGCCAAAAACCTGAGCCAGGCCTTGCGGGGCGATAGCAAGCTGCAAGGCAATTGGGGCGAAATGCAACTGGAGAAAATTTTGCAGAAAAGCGGCCTGGAAAAAGGAACCCATTATCGCAAAGAAGAAAGCTTTAAAAATGAAACGGGCCAGCAGCAGCGCCTGGATTACATCATTGACCTGCCCGATGGCAAACACCTGATTATTGACTCTAAAGTTTCGCTAACCGCCTACGCCAATTATTACCAGGCCACAGAGCCTAAAGATCAGGAGCGCTATAAAAAGCAGCATTTGCAAAGCGTGTATGCGCATATGAAAACGCTCAGTGCCAAAAATTATCAAGAGCTGTACGCCATTAACACGCCAGATTATGTGATGCTTTTTGTGGCCAATGAGCCGGCCTTAAATTTAGCCCTGCGCGAAGACCCTGAGCTGTATGAAAAGGCCCTGCAACAGAATTTGGTTCTGGTAAGTGCCAGCACTTTAATGGCCACCATGCGCACGGTGAGTTACATTTGGCGGCAGGAAGCGCAAAACCAAAATGCCCAACTGATTGCCCGGCAGGCCGGAGCCCTCTATGACAAGTTTGTAGGCTTTACCGAAGACATGCAGAAGCTAGGCAACCAAATGAACACGGCCACCAAAACCTACCATGAGGCCATGAAAAAACTCAGCGAGGGATCCGGGAATCTCATCCGCAGGAGCGAAAAACTGCGGGAGCTGGGAGCCGAAACCAGTAAGAAATTATCGGATGGATTACGTTCTAAAACAGACGATTAACTCCAAACTCATCAAGGACGGAGGCTTATTTTTTGGACGACCCCACGTTCTTCATCTACCAGCAGGTACAAACCGGGTTGATGCGTTTTAAGCCTCAGTGTGCGTCCAGTTTGCTCAAATGGCAGCCTTTGACCATTAAGCGTTAAAATTTTGAGTTGCTTACTCCAGCTGGGCCCTATTTTAAAGCTTCCCCGGCTGGGGTTCGGGTATACGCCATAGTCTTGGTTTTTTAGGATATTGGTCAGGTTTACCCCCGTGCACCGCAATTGGTTAAGAATAGTCCAAAGGTTGGGGTCAAAGCCCGATANGGCCAGCAGGCTGCTATCAGCCGCGTTTCCCTGGCGCACCACCACTAANTTCTCCGAGGGCACTACGTAAATACGCTGGTCATTTTTGCCGGCTGCCATGTACATATCGGCCGGAGCATTGGGCACTATGGGCCCGTTAAAACTAAAAGGCAGTCCGGGTTGAATATAGCTGCTCTGGCCATTCAGCCAGGTAAGGTACCCGTAGGCGGGGTTTAAACTTTGGCTGGGACTAACCATGGCCTTAAAGTAGAGGCTGTCGTTTAAAATGCTTTGGCCGTTCCATTTTCCCTCTGCCAGCATCAGCAACCCAAAGCGAGCCATAGCGCGGGCGGTGCTAATGTACAGCGTACCGCTCCAGAAACCACTAAAGCCAATGCTCTGGTGAAGTTGTTGAAAAGTGTAAAGGTTAGTGCTGCCGCCAGTAGCATTTTCCAGCACATCATGCACCAGCAGATAGGGCGCGTTATGGTAATACCACTGATTTCCAGCCGGGGCTTTGAAGTTTAGGCAGGCAGGCTGTGTACAATCTAAATCGGGAACCTGGTAGTCCAAGCCTGTAGTCATTTGCAGTTGATCCAACACCCTAAT
>PR_CR_10_Liq_1_inCRDRAFT_1001900_pt1 | contig 11193 bp, 2 predicted proteins | sample PRCRCaboRojoPR_3_FD_10241 | JGI IMG/M metagenome (IMG submission 10241) | reverse complement strand
TGGGGTCTCCTCGGTCTCTGGCTCTGGAGCAGCGGGGGCTGGGGTCTCGGGGGTTGGCTCCGGAGTAGGAGTTCCACCATCGCCGGGGGCCTCTCCCTCATCGCCATCAGCTTCTGGCGCAGGGGGGGCTTCTGAACCAGAGGGTAAAAGCTTGCTAGAGATAATATTGTTTGCTTTTTCCCCGGGGAACTTGACCTTTACCTTGTCCGTGTACGTATACACCGTACCAGTCTTTTTGTCTTTGACAGAGTACGTTTCGGTGAGGGAAGTTACCACTCCCTGCTTTCCGCTGTTCTTACCCGTTCCAACATAAGTAACGGTGTCTCCAACCTTAAGTACTGTCTCTCCGTCAGCAGAAACGTAAGACTCTTTCTGCTTGGGAGCTGCTGTAATCGGGCCAGCAGTGCTAACAGTCTCTTTCTTTGAGTACTTAAGAACCGTGTTCGGCTTTATCTCGGCTTTAGCTGCTTCGCGCTTAATTAACTTATTAATTGCAGTGAATGAGTGGGCGCGGCGGGCCAACGTCTTGACACGAGTGTCTCCGGTTTCAACATCTGTGATTCGATGGTAAACGCTAAAAGTGTTGTCCGAATTGCGCTTGGCAATAAGGTCATAACGCTTGTTTCCGTGAAAAATTGACTGAACAACAATGTGTCCATTCTCAAGAACCGAGGCTTCGTACTCGTCTTTAATGTTGGCCCAAATAATGTCTGGGTCCGTAGGGTTAGCAAGCTCCTCGGCCAGCTCTTCAGGAGTAAGGTCTGCTTCGGGAAGCTCGGTGTCGGCGACATCTTCAGCATCATCTTCCGGGACAAGGCTTTGAGCCACATCTTCAGCGAGCTTTTCTTCGGGGGTCTCCTTCTCTTCTGGTTCGTCGGGAGCAGTAATGTCCGAAATAATTCCGTCAATAATTTCTGGGTCGTTGCCCGAAACGTTTTTAAGGTTATTAAGAATCTCAATTACCTTGTCGGAATCAGCCTCGCCGAACATTGCATTAGCCACGGCCTCTGCTGTCTTAAGAAGTTCGGCTTTGGCGTCAGGAGAAATTTCGGTGGGCTTCTCCGCGGGCTCTGGGGTGCTGTCTTCTGGAACATCTTCAAACCCAGCCTTAGACTCTTCTTGCTCTTCAGGTGTTGCACCTTCGTCAGGTGTTGCACCTGACTGCTCCATGTTGACAAGGCTGTAGCTGTAATACTTTCCGTTCTGNAGCTTTCCAACAACGTTGACGTTACCCTTTTGCGAAGTTTTGACCTCTTCAGGAGAAAGCTCTACTTCTTTGCCCTTGTAACTGAACTGGATGTTCTCTCCGTTGGCAATAGCCTCTTCAATCTGAGGAGTAAGGTTGTCAACCTTGTCATCGCCGTCTTCGGGAACGTTGAGAACCTTCTTGGCAGCTGCAGACTCTGGTACTTCTGGTTCAGGAGTTTCTTCAACGCTGTACTGGTCAATGAGCTCTTTGCGACGACGCTTGAGGTTTTCCTTGAGCTTGTCGGCAATGTCAGAACTGTTTACAGTGTCGAGGGCTCCAAGGAACGCGGCATCCACTAGGTCGTCAATCGTGGCCTCGTCGATTTGCTCAACAAGCTTTGCAGACTCTGCAATCTCTGCATCAGTCATGTCGCCAAAGATGCTGGCAGCCTGCGGGTTGACATCGGGGTCACGCATCGAGTCAATCTGCTCAGAGACGTTAGTGTCCATCTCTTCTGCCTTAGACTTGCCCTGTGCACGGAAGAGCAACGCTCCACCAGCGTCAATTCGGTAAGGCTTCATCCCGGCAACAATGATGTTGTCCTTCTCAAGACCGATGACATCGTAGTTGTTCATCCAAGCATCAACTGCGAAACCCTTCTTGATTTCGTCAGTAATGTTTTGATTCGGTGCAATATCAGCAAGAACTCCATCGGTTCCGTCGATAACAGGGGAGACAATGACAGTTTCGCCCTGCTTGTTCTTGCCGAGGAATGCACGTCCTACGTCGAGTCCAGCTGCCTCGTAGAGAGCAGAAGCCAGAACTTCGTTGACAGCCTGCATGTCTCCGCCCTTGGGCTTCTTGACGTAGTACTGCTGTCCGCTTTCTGGGTCAACGTAGAATCCGCCAGCTGCGGTGCCCTTCTGGCCACCAACCTTCTTCCAGTTGGAAGTGTCGTAGGTCGGCCCGATACCCTGAGGCGTTACCTCGTTGGGGGGTGGTGTAGCGACTTCTTTGTCGTCAGCGTCATCAATTGCGTAGCCCAAAATGGTGTCTGCAGTCTCTGCAAAGTCAGCCTGAAGGTCTCCGTTTTCGGCCATCTTAGAAATCTGCTCGGCGGTAAACCAGCCGGTCTCAGAGTTCTCTCCGTCAGTAGGCTTCAGGTCGTTAAACTGACTGGGCCCAACTTCAAAAATTTCAGTTTGGTATGACCAATCAGGTGCAACCGGGTTATTGAAGCTTCCCACCTTGACGGCGTTGTCTGGCGTAATCTCTCCGCCAACTTCTTCCTTGAACTCGTCAATAGCTGTCTTGTCTGTGGCAGCGTCTTCCTTGTTCTTGTGAGCACCGCCGGGGTAGCCCCACTTTCCGCCACCCTGCGAGAGACCAGCGGAACGCTTTGCGAGGAAGTACTCGAATTCGCCTTCGTTGTTCTTGCGACGGAGCAAAAGACCTGCGGCACCAAACTTGCCCCAGAAACGCTTTCCGTTGCTAGAAAAGAAGTAGCCATCACCTTGGTCGGGCTTGTTGCCTCCACCCATCGGGGCGAAGAACGGAAGCTGCGGAGGAGTGAGTTGTCCGTTGCGAAGTTTCTGCACGTCCGAAGCGGAGATACCGTCAGCGTAGAAGACACCATCAGCATCTTGCTTGATGTCGTAGCCCTGCCACTTTTCAACTGTCGCTTCTGTGTCAATCTGCGGTTCTGATTCTTCAATGACGGGAGCATCAACAGCGTTATTGCGACGACGAATCTGATAAGACTTAAACTTGTTCCACGAGTTTTTTGTTCCATACTCTTTACCGTTAGCAAGGAGCTTGCGTCGAACAAAAACTCGATTCTCGTCTTCTGGGTCAGGGATAATTTCCTGAATCTCAAACCAGCTACCCGACTTTGAGGTAATAAAGTCACCGGGCTGCCACTCTTCAACGGGGACGGGCCCCATGTCGGTAGTGTTCTCGTCGTCTTCAACCCAGTTGTTGGAGATAGTACCGCCAAGAACGGACTCGACCTCGAAGTCGCCTTGGGAAAGCTTCTCTTCTGGAACATCCGTGGCGTCTGTGGTGTCCTCGCTCGTTGGCAGACTCTTTGGAATTCCATCAATAATCTCGTCAACGCTTGGAAGGTCTTTACCCTCAAAGGCAGCTTTAACTGCGTTGGAAGAGGCAAGGCTAGTGTCAGCAACCTTCTTTTCAGCGATGTCAGACTCGAACTTCTGCTTCTTTTCGTTGAAGGCATCCATCTGGCCGTCATAATCAAAGACCTCAAGGCCTTGCTTGGTTTGGCCCATCTCCCCGAGGAGGTTAAACAGGATTGGCTCAAGAACTTCTGTGTCAACGGTTGCATCATGGAAATCGCCGTCAGGCTCGACTCCGTAGTAGCTTGCCAGCTCCTCCAGCTTGTTGCCCCCGCTTCCGCGAATTGCTCGGGCGAGAGTTAGGGAGTCAATCTTTCCGGCAGGGTTATAGGGCAAACCATACTGAGCGGCGTAGCGTTGCATAATTTCGTCGTCAAAAGCAGCTTTGTGCATGACAACAATGGTGTCTTCGTCAATAACGTCTGCAACCTTTGCGAGTGCCGCTTCAATGGACTGCTGCTCCCCGAGGAATTCGTCAGAAACATTCTTGCCGCTTGGGTCCTTTAAAACCTTGTCGGGGTCTTTAGGGTTTGTATAGAACCCAGCCAAAGGCTCTTCAGGGTTCATCCACTGGCTGCCAGTAGACACGGACTGCCCATTCTCAACTACGTTGTAGGCAACCTGAATAGGTGTGGGGGTAGCAAAGCTCTGACCAGTAGTCTCAAAGTCTAGGAAGACAAGCTTTTCGTTCTTAAGAAGAGCCATAAACTCAACGGGGTCACCGTCAGCTTGCTCAATAAGCTTTTTGAGCTTGTCGCCAGAAAAGGCTGGATAGTCAACCTTAGACGGCTGCTTTGGAGTCTTCTTCTGCTCTGGTGCCTCTTCTGGGTTCAGCGGAGGCGTGAAAGTCTCCGCTGAGGCTTTCTTTGTCGCGTTAAAGTCGGCCTTCTTTTCTACGAAATTCGGGTCGTCCTTCTTTGGACGCTCAAGAGCTGGGAGGTTACCGGGCTCGGGGAGCTCAGTAGCACCACGCATAACAGTAATCTCTGTTGTGGCGTTCCACTCTTTGTCCTGAGACTCGTGTCCGGGGTAGAAACCCTTAACAACAGCTTTGCCGTCTTTTTCTTCAACGCCTTGAACAATGAAGTACTCAAAGAAGTCATTTCCGTATTCTTTCTTAAAAGCAATGTCTCCGGGGAGAACTTCTGTCGCCTTAACTGTTGTGATTCCAACCGAGTCGGTCGGGGTGAAAGGCTCCTCTGCCTTTTCGTCCTGCCACGAAGGCAAGCTTCCGGGCTCAGGAGCGTCAGCCCACAATCCCTTAGCGGTTGCAAGGTCCTTGTTGTACTGGTCGAGTTCGTCGAGGTACTTGCTGCGAGCTTCTGCGTCTTTGGGGACAAATACGCCGAGCTGCTCGTCTTTGAAGATTTTGCCTTCGGGGTCAAACTCTTTTGGCTTGGGCTTGGAAAGCTCGGGCAGGTCACCCTTCTGCGGAGCTGTAACGTTGCGATATACATCAACCTCAACGTCCTTGTTCCAGAGCTTGGTCTTCTGAGTCTGGTGTCCGGGGTAGTACCCCTCAACCCAAACACTGCCGGGCTTCAGCGCCTCGGACTCTTCGTCAGAGAAGACATTCTCAATCGTGAAGTAGTCAGCAGCTGTAACGTCTCCGGGCTTTAAGTCTTCTGCTCGTGCAGTAACTTTGGCTGGTCCGTCTGGCTCTCCGGTTGCAACTCCGTCTCCGTCTGGGTCGGCATCTGCGGGGAGCTCTGCTTGCGCGGGGGCAGGCTGTTCCTCGGCCTCGGGTTCTTCGGGGGCTTCGACTTCTTCGACATCTTCTCCTTCTAGAGCATCTTCAATCTCTTCGGGTGTCGGTGCGTCATCGTCTTGTCCCTTAAAACCTTCTGCGTAAACGTCGTCAATAATCTCGTCAGTGTCAACGCCCTGAAGCTGGAGAGCATCACGAATCGCCTCGGCGGGAACGTTGGCATAAAATATCTCACCCTCAGGGGTCATCATTGCCAAAATGCCATAGCCGTCATTGACAGCGTCGGGCGAGAGGGCACGGCGAAGCTCTGCAATTAAGTCTTCGGTTTCGTAGTCGTTGGCAATGTCAATAGGGTTGACAGAGAACCCTTCGGGTGCTCCCTCTGGAGTATCTTCTGGAAGTTGGTTGTAGGGCTCTTCGTCAATCGCGTAATAGCCCTCGGGCACATCTTCGGGGCCGTAAACCTTGTTCTCTGGCAGGTACTGCTTGTAGTCACCGGTCTCAAAGAACTCTTGCTTCTCATCGTCGGTGAGGCCGTCAACCAGTGGCGGAATAGTTGGCTCGGTGGGAGTGCCTTCAGCAGCTTCGGGAAGGTCCTCGCCCAGAGCCTCTTCCACGTCTGGGGTGACGTCTGGAGTTTTTTCATCGAGACCTTCTTTGTAAATGGTGTCCAAAATCTGGTCGGCATCTTGGCCTTGCTCCTTAAGAGCGTTGTAGATTGCCTCTGCCGGTACGGGCTCAAGCCCCTCGTTGAACGGCAAGGAGCCGAACCCGATTGCGGGGTCTTCGGGGGTTCCAATAACTGCCTCTTTGAGAGCTGTAGTCAGGTCTGAAGCCGAGTACTGCTCTGCCAGCTCGGTGGGGTCGTCAGAGTAGTCGCTTGACTGCTGACCCTCGGTTGCTCCCTCGGGAGTGTAGTCTCCACGGTCTACGTCGTAGTAGCCCTCTGGAGCCGGGACAAAGTCATCAATAGTTTCTACATCTAAAGCCTCTAGCTCTTCGGCCTCGGACTCTTCTCCCAAATCAGCTGCGCGGATAATCTCGTCACGCTCTTTATATTCGCTAAGGCCGAGGCTGCCGTTAGTTGTGGTTACTGTGTACTGAGTGCCATCATCAAGAGTGTAAACAAAATCTTCAATAGTTGCGTCGGCCTTACCAGCCTTGTCAGAAGCACGCTTAGACTTTTTACGCTTTAGGTCTACAATCTTCCGCCACTCACCGTCGACCTTGATGTAATCACCCTTACGGGGGCGGTGAATTTGTACTTTTTCAACGACGCCTGTCCCGGGTGCATTCTCATCGTATCCGGGGATTTCACTTACTGTCCAGCCATCTGCTGGGTCGATTTCAATGCCTTGTTGCCATGCGCCACCGCCATATTGACCAGTGGTCTGGTCCCACGTGCCGTCTTCGTTCTTTGTGTATGTAAAGCCAGCTGGACCAATGACTTTAGTTCCAGCGGGTAGATAATCAAGATTGTCGCCAGCCTGAGTCTGCTCGCCGGGGACTATCCTTCGTGTTTTCTTGGGCTTCTCTTCTGCCTCGGGGGCTTCTGGTGTATCGGACTCTTCTGGGGCCTCGGGGGCTTCTTCAGCATCGGGAGTTTTGGAATCAGGAGCATCTGCTTCTGGTCCATCAGCATCCGGGGCGGGCTTAGACTTTGGCTTGCGAGGTTTCTTTGGCTTTGAAGCAGGAGGTCCTGCATCGGGCTCGAACTGGTCGTCCTCGAAAGGAACGGGCTCGTTCTGCCATGCGTCCGGATTAGCGTTACCCTTGTTGTCGCGAATGACAATGCCGGTCTCGGAGTCAATGATTGTTCCGTCGTCAAGAATGAAGTGGTCGCGCTCTGGGTTGATGGGGACCTCGCCACCCATCTCCTTCCACTTCTTAAGCATCTTCTTGTAGGCTGCCTTAGCTGCTGCCATGGCAAGTTTGTTTGGCTTGCGGACCTTAGCCCCCATGCCGTCAAAGTCATTAAGGTTTACCTTGTTACCAACCTTGAGCTTGGAGGGATTGAGAACACCAGCCTCTTTTGGACGCTCTGGGGCGGGAGGAATATTCTCGTCCTTGTTGGGGACGTCCTCTCCGAGCAACTTCTGGACATCAGCCCAAGACTGCACGGCAGCGAAGTTGTCTTCGTCCTCGCCCTTACGCTTGAGGAAGAACAGAGGTAGCTCTGAGTCTAGCTCTCCGTCTTCGCCTTTACCAAAGGCAACAACATTTTCGCCATCTGATTCACGCTTCTGCTCAAGCTCAAACTTGTGGGCAGCGGCGTTGCGAGCCTTATCAAATTTGATAACTTGATAATTACCCGTCTGAGTAACGTAAGCCTTACCTAAGTCCTCGTCTTCGCCGTAGTACTCGACGTCAATTGGGTCTGGGCTCCAGTCCGAGTCTGGTCCCCAACCGTGCGGAGTATCGACTTTCTTAAGGTCTGCTTCGTCTACAACAGTGTCACCAGTCTTGACAGAAACGGGGGTTCCGCTGTAGCCGTCTTTCTGAAGCTGGCTAGGAATGACTGCCTTAGTTCCCTCGTGCGCGTTCGCTGGAGACTCAACGAGAGAGCCGTCTGGTTGCTCAGTAATAATGTCTTTGGTGTCGGGGTTGGAGGAAACAACTTTTCCAACCATAGATTCAACGACACCGCTAGCTCTGCGGACAAGTTTTCTCACCCAACCAAACTCGTCCATAAACTGACCAAGACGGTCACGAAGCTGGACAACCCAGTAGTAATCGTTAGCTCCGGGGCCACCAGTTCCAACGGCAAGAAGAGCCTCGCGAGGCACCCGACTTGCGCCCATTGCAGTCAGTCGAGCAAGTGCGTAGTCACGCTCCGGTGAGTTCGGCGGTGCCGAGAAAGCGGAAGCAAGAAGCGAAGCAACAAGGGGGTCACTTACCCGTGGGTCCTGAGCGTACCAACGGCTGTGCATGATGGAAAGCTCGTGCGTGTTGAGGGAGTGCTTCTTTGTAGAAAGTGGGTGAGCTACGGGCAAGAGGTCGGTGTTCTTAGCCGAGGCTTCGACAATCTTGCTCTGCTGTACAAGAACTGCAAAGCGAGACAGTGCTGTCAAAGCTTTGTGGCGACGAACCGAGTAAGTCTCTTCCGAGTTTTCCGCAAGAGAGCGCGTAACGACTGTGCGAGCACCGTTGGGGGTAACCCTACGAAGCGCTTGATGGCCGTCGTTTAGATTTGCCAAAGATGCAAGAGCATCGCTAAGAATCTGAGCATTCTGCTGCTCTAGCGAAAGCTTCTTGTCCGAAGGCTTAATCGGGTAATTACTCATCGGTGTCTTGCTCCTTGGGCAGAAGGTCCGCATCCAAGCTGTCCTCGCCTAAAGTGGCAAGTAGCTTAGCCCTGCGGTAAGGGTCTTCTCCGTTGCGAACAGCACGTAGCCAGCTTGCACGGATTGCAAACTCTGCGTCGTAGCCGAAGTCTGAATACTCTGAAAGAGCAACTACAGCCTCTTCAACAGTGTCAAAGGTGTTTTCCTCAGGCAGCTCAATAGTTAGCTCTGCCTCAGCGTTAGCCGAAGCGAGAAGCAACTCTAAGTTGTCTTCGCGGCGAAGCGGAATCTGGTCACCCTGAACAGCACCCTCCGGAAGCATGGCGAAGCGGCACTTGCCCTCTTCCTCAACCTTGAGGCTGATAATCGCGCACTGGTCGCCTCCCTGATAGAAAACGCAGTTTCCGCACTTGACTCCGATGTCTTTGTCCTCGTTGTCATAAGCGGGAGTGTATCCAGCCCAGACGCCATCGCCGTCTTGGTCAAACTTTCCGTGCTTTTCAACAACCTCAAGGATTGCGTTAGCCATGTCCCGCTCTTCTGGAATAAGAGCCATACCGCCAGCGAGCATTGGCTCAACCGAGTTCTTCTTTTTGGTCGAGCGTGGGTGGCTTGCGGGCAGAAGGTCATTGTCCTGAGTGTAGGCAGCCTTGGAAGGCTTGCCAGACTTCAGTAGACGGAGAAATGCGTTAACGCGAGCCATGGCCCAACCGTTTCGGGACTGGCCGGGGCGGTGACTTGTTGAATAAGCACCAGCACCACGGCGGTAGACAGCCTTGAGCATTCTCAGGGTTGCTCTGCGTCCCTTTGGAGCAGTTTTGTTGTGCTTGTCGCGCTTGTTTTCTAGACCCTTTGTGACCTTTTTAGAGAATTTAATTTTCTTGCCACCAGCAGCAGAACCGGGCTTGTTTTTCTTAGAACCTTTCTTGCGCTTGCTGGGAGGTGCGGGAGTCTGAGCTTTCGTTCTAAACTCTGCACCCTCTTCTGATTCTTCAGCAGAGTCGACAGGGACGCAGTTGGGAACCATCTTTCCGTCCTTGCCCTTCTTCATACCAACCTGCTTGTACCCATCCCAGCAGGGGTCGCCTGCGGCAGCTGTGATTGTGTCCTTGTTTTCGTCCGTGACGGGACCACCCGCAGCCCATGCGTTACATGTACGCTCAGAAGCGCATTTAAAGTCAAGTGCATTGCAGTAGCCAAGCTGGCCAGCGGCAATTGTTCCTTCTGCCTCTTCGTCGGCTCCAATGCCTTCCTCGAGACACTCCAGCATTTCGCTGGTCCTTACAAAAAAGATGCAGTTTCCACAAACGGCGGACTTTGCTTCCTCAACGCTGGTGTCCCAGCGGTCAGCTTTGTCCTGCCAAAACTCTTCGTTGGGCTCTGCAGGGTTTAGCGGACCATAACCAACATTGTCAATTGCGTTTTGACGGTTTTTCAGGTTTAGCTGAATATCCTGCGTTGCCGGAGGGCACGAGTTGTTTTCGTCTTTTTCTGAAAACTTGGTGTCCTTCTCGCGCTCTTTGCGAGCAAAGTGGTCTTCACGAACCTGCTTACGCAAAGTGCTGACGCCCTCTTCGAGGTTCGCCAAACTTTTCAGCATCTGAGAGGGCGTAGGAATCATGTTCTCGCCCTTTTTCAGGTTCTCCCACTCACTCATTAGTACGCCTTTGCTTCTTTTAGGTGAGCTTTAATCTGCCACTGCCACTTCTTGTGCATGTCAATACGCACGCCAAGGAAGTCAGCAACGCCATACTCGCGGCACTTTTCGGCAAGCTCAACGCCACGGTTCATGGACTCGATGAAAACTGCGTTGGACTCGTAGAGGTCTTTCAACATGTCATAAACGTTGTTGCACTCAGGTGAGTCCTCAATCTCTGAGTACTTAGCAAACTCAATCAAACGGAATGGGGCCTTGTTGCCACACTTCAGAATGTTTTCCGCCATCGGGTCGATGGAATCTTGAACGTCTTCGTAAATCTCGCCGAAGAACTCGTGGAACATGTGGAACTTCATACCTTCAACGTTCCAGTGGTGTCCTTGCGCCTTGAAGGTGAAAACGACAGCGTTACCCAAGTTGCGGGCTAGGTTGTTAACGAGCTCGGGAAATTCTTTAGCCTTGTTGTGCATTACTCACTAGACTCCTCGGGTGCTGTCTCTTCGGGCGTCTCTTCTGGCGTCTCTTCAGATTCAGCAGCCGGGGATTCACCAGCGGCTCGCTTAAGAACTTCCTCCACCTCAGGCGGAATCGGGCCAACCGAACCTGCCTGTTGGGCAGCTCGAATGGCTTTCATAATCTCAGGCGAAACAACGCCAAGCATTGCTTCGGTGAGGTCTGGCGTAATCTGTGCGCGTGACTGCAACAGACGCAGAGCAACCTCGTTCGGGGTTGGAGCGTCTTGGTCGCTGAAGCCGTGGGCACGACGCCAAGTGTCGAAACTGATTGCACCGCGGTCGAATCCCATGTCGGCGTCGGCAGCACGGTCGTTGCGTGTGCTGACTGCTGATGGGTCGTACCAAACGGTGAGGCGGTTTACCTCGGACTCTGTGTAGCCGTTGGCCAACAGGTAGGGGCGGAGGTAAACGACGGTAAGAGCGTCGACGATAAGAAGCATGAGGGGCTCAATGTGAGCCTTGTAAAGTGACTCGTCAATCTGCAGAGCGTTCGAGTACTTAACGTTTGCCATACCAGACACAACGTCCTTAGGAACATCCAGACCCTGCATAATGCGCTCAAGCACACGGTCCGAACGCTCGGCCAGTGCTGGGTCAAAAGAACGCTCAAACTTAAACTGCTTAATCGCATCACCAAGCTCAGCAGGCCCACGAATAATCAGCGGAACAACAGCAGAGGCAGACTCCTCATCACGAATCGGAGTC
>PR_CR_10_Liq_1_inCRDRAFT_1001898_pt1 | contig 11205 bp, 11 predicted proteins | sample PRCRCaboRojoPR_3_FD_10241 | JGI IMG/M metagenome (IMG submission 10241) | reverse complement strand
GAAGTCAGCCGGTCGAAGAGCATTTTGAGCAAACCCGCTTTATCTGGCTTAGGCTGCACTCCATACATTCGGTTAAGGGCACGCTGAATGGTAGCAAATACAGTAGTAGAAGTAAAAAGCAAGGCTCCTATGCTAACCGCTGAAGTTACCCAGTTGCCCTGGAACAAGCCGATCTGATCCAGAGTGGTGGCCAGCTGTGACGCACTGTCCTGCCCTACAATATCGGCAATTTCGCCAAAGATGGTCTTCCGGATCGCGTTGCGGTCGTAGAACAGCGTTGTGGAGTAAATGATGACCATCAGCATAGGGGGCAGAGAGAAAATGGTGTAATAAGACAGGCTTGCGGCGTAGGTGAAAGCCTCCCGCTCTGAGAAACGCTGTACGGTGGTTTTGAGAATTTGGAAGTAAAACTGACCCTTTGATTTAAGTTGGTCAATGCTCATTATGATGGTGGTTGTTGTTCTTCTGCCGGGGCAGCTTCATCTGCCGGTGGGGTGTAATGCTCGTTTACCTTTTCCAGCATTTGCTCCAGAAACAGCAGCCAGGAGGGCTTCCCCGCGCTCGATGCACTTTCCTTATATAGCATTGAGACTAAGCCACCGGCCCCCAGCGGGATAAGAATCTTGCGGATGATATTGTTTTTGACGGTTACCTCTGTGTTTTTGAAACCCGCCCCAATAGCCTGACGGGTCACTTTCATCTCCAGTTTAAGGAGTTCTTTCCGGCGGCGCAGGTCTGAGAGGCTTCGGATTTGGTGGTTAGGCTTTTCGTGTTCCATAGGACTAATCGTTTTGAAAGAATACTTTAATGATCCGGCTCAGTATGGGATTGGTGATGATAACCCTTCGGAAAATGAGCAGGAAAAAAGTGAGCACCGCATATCCGCCGCTCACCGCCAGGAATGCCCTTGGGTAAGACCCCCACTGCTCGCCCCAGTAGATGCCAAGTGCCAGGGAGGCAAACATCAAAATCATGAGGAAGAGCAGTGCGAGCACGAAAATAGTAATGGCCAGAGACAAACTTCGGGAAACCCGCTCTGCCATATCCAGCTTAAAGTATTCCAGCTGTTGTTGAAAATAAGCTTTGGAATAACCGTAGACTTCTCCCACGGCCTCAGAAATGGAATCCGTTGGTTTCATATTGCTTTTGTGCTGATGAGGTGCAATGGTGTAGGTATCCAATTTACAAAAAATGGGCAAATGGAGCGATTCCATTTGCCCATTCTGTTCACTAATGCTTTTTGCACGTTTGGAGTACCACCTGAAGGTCTAAGGTATTGCAACAGTCCTTCAGGTAGTCAGGCTATGCAGGAGCACGAATCCGGACAGATTGTGATCCCTGTTCAACACGTTTACTATCGGCTGCCGTTTTGCTTGCTGAGTTCTCGTGCTTTACGCTGTATATTGTCTATGGCGTAGTTGATGCCCGCCTGAAAGTCTTCACTTGCACCCTCAACGTTGGATGCAGTGCGCTGGAACTGGTTCTTTAACGTATCGCTAGTTTTGCTGATGTAATCGCGGCTTTGTTCGTAAGCCTGATTAAGATTGGTGGATAAGCGATTCGCCTGGTCATTCAACCTGGTAGACAACTCTCCTGCCTGGCGATTTAGGTTCTCTGAAATTTGATCGGCTTGCTCTTTAGCTATCTTGCCGTATTCGTTGGCTTTATCGGCTGCTTCTGAGCGCACTTCACGCCCCTTATCACTATTTAACCAATAGCCGAGTGCGCCACCGGCGATCAATCCTAATCCTAATGCTATTTTTTCTTTAGTTGACTTTTCCATCTTACAGATTTTTTTGGTTTGTAATTAGTTTAACTCTCATCTATACATAGAAAACAACAAAATTCGGTCACGCGTTCACTTTTCATCAATTAAATGAGAAAAAAAAACACATTTTGCGGATTATTTTTTCATTTTTGATTTAATTCGTCTTCAGAAAAGAAATTTTGGTCAATGGAGATAGAAAACCACTTATCCAGGAACATACGCTTCCTTCGTAAATCGCGCCACTGGAGCCAGGAAGAGCTTGCCAATCAGCTGCAAATAAAGCGGAGTAATATTGCCGCGTATGAAAGTAAAAATGTAGAGCCCCGCCTAAGCCTTATATTAAGGATGGCGAAACTCTTCGACGTCAACATGGCAGAGCTGATACATACCGACATCGCACAGAACGGCGGGATTCGGCAAGCTTTTCGTGAACCAGAGCCAGACAATACCCCGCCGTTGTTCTCAGCCGCCCTGAGCGGGCAGATTTCAGCCGAGGCACTTGACAGCTTTGTGGAGCAATCCCTGAGCGTCCGCAAAATGCTGGAAGGGTTCAAGATATTTTATGAATACAAGAAAGAAGCCAGTGCTGCTGACCCAAATACAGGAAGTGCAGTGGATATTGATAACTTTCTTGATTTGATCGGGCATATGATCAACCTCAATGAGTCACTAATTGATCTTTTACGGCAAAATGACGCAGAAGAATAGCACTAAAATTCACAAAAAATGATTAAATACAATCACTTTGATGTTATTTAGTCATTTCTTGTGCTTATTTTTAACCAATACCCTTAAAAACGCTGGGCTTAAGACTTTGGCACGGCTTTTGGACTATAGTTTGTGTATTTAATCAACAATTGATCATTAACCAAACTAAATATATGTCTACCTTAGAATTCAGCCAAGCATTTAACGGATTAGAAAGTATCCTGTTCTCTTTTGCGATGAAACTGACCCGTAACCGGGAAGACGCTAAAGACCTGATGCAGGAAACCGCTATGCGTGCCTACAGGCACCGCGAGAAGTTTACGGTCGGCACGAATTTTAAGAGCTGGTGCTCAACCATCATGCGCAACACCTTTATTAATCAGTACCGGAAGAAAAAACTGCGCCGCAACGTGAATGAGCCCATTGAGAGCTTTCTGTTCGCGGTAGAGAACAAGAATGTCATTCCCAACCGAGGTGAGATGAATATCCGCATGAAAGAATACAAAACGATCTTTGGTGAAATTGGCGAAATCTATAGCGTACCGTTCCTGATGTTCTACAAGGGCTATGAGTACAAAGAGATTGCCAGCCACCTCGACATTCCAATCGGTACGGTGAAAAGCCGCATCTTTCTGGCGCGGAAGAAGCTGAGAGGTCTGATCAAAGATCGCTACGGTGTCCGTCCGGATCATAATGGTTAATGCTTGACGATGCCCATTTACCGATGAAGACAAAAACCAACCCCAATTAACCCTCGAAAGATCACAATGATGACAAATGGGCATTGCTCCGGCAGTGCCCATTCTTTTTTTATGCAAAACCAGTATATGAGAACCATAAATGCTATCCTGACCTGCCTGTTGGCAACCCTCTTTCTAACCACCCTCAGCAATTGTGGGTACGAAGCCAATGAAGGCACAACCAACCAAACGGTAGCGGAAGCCGCCGATACCATCGTGCCCCCGGCTGATGAAACCGATGGTGCGGATAATGTCAAAGGCTACCACACGGTACAAATGTCTACGGTTTATAAAGACATGATCCCAATGCCGGAAGCCGTTATTGAAGGCGAAAACACCTATGCTGCTTATTACCCGGGGAAGGCAGTATTTGATTTTTCACCCGACCGCTATGTTTTTCGGTATCTGATCCCTGATAAAGATGCAGAAGTAGAGCTCCTTAATCAGCAAACCCGTCAGCCGCCGCTTTTCAAAACCAGCTGCGCCCGGGCTGAAGTGCCTTTGGAGTGCTCTAATGCTGCTTACCTTGCTTATAACGAGGCACAGCAAACCCCACTAAACCGGATCGTTTATGCCTATGTCACGCTGAATGAAAAGGGGGCGTTGGAAAGCATAGACCACCTCCAACCTGCCAATGATGCCGCCTGCAGCCCATGCAGGGCGAAAGCGCAGGCTTACCTGGAAAATCTGCCTGAGTGGGAACCGGCTTCCTTTAATGGTTCGGCCGTGAAAGCACAAGTGATATTACCCATTAAAATTTAAGCTTATCAAAAAACTCAAGCTTCGAGTTGCCCTTCGGAAGATTTCCGAAGGGCTTTTTTTTAAGACTTGTACTTCCGGTTGAAGTAGTTGGAAAGACGGTATCGGGCATGGTCGTATTCATTGAGGAATTTTTCTGCGTCGCTGTAAACATCGCTGCTCAGCAATTCGCTTACGGGCTGCAGTGGGGCGATGTGTTCCATGACGACCTTAAGCACCGCTACGAAAGGAAGCGCCAAAATCAAACCTGATACCCCCCAAATCATACCACCCACAAACAGGAATACGATAGCAGCAAAGGGGTTGATGCTTACGCTGCTGCCTACTACTTTGGGTGTGATGAAGTTGCCCTCCAGCGTTTGAATACTCATGTACAGGAGGACAACTGCCGCAGGTTGCCACAAGGTGCCCGTGGTAGCCAGGGCATACACGAAGGGGAAAGTGCCACCCAGCGTTGTCCCGATATAGGGTATGATTGCCAGGCAAGCAGCCAGGAACCCCCAGAATGCAGCATAGTTGATGCCAATCAGCCATAAACCAATACTATTTAGGACGCCCAGAATCAAGATCACCGCTAACAGCCCGGTCAGGTATTCTTTCAATACCCGCTCTACCTGTTCCATAATCACTATCGCTTCATCCCGTTTGGACCGGCTGAACTGCATCAGGAAAAAGTTCTTGAAGGAAGTACGGTAGAGCATAATGAAAAAGGTGAAGAGCACGGTAAGCAAAATGCTAATCAAAATATTGGAGCCGGAGCTCAGGCTTTGCCCCAAAATCTGTAGCGGCGCCTCAATGAGCTGGCTGAAATTTGACTTGAGTGACTCTTCGATACTAAAAGTTTCCAGATCTATATATTGGTCAATAAAGGCGATGACCTCCTCCAAACCACTAAGCAATTTTCGTCCAATAGCCGGGATGTCATTTACTACAGTAGCAAACTGGACAGAAAATAAAACCATAAGTCCGATAACCGGAAGGAGGGCAATCAGCATCGACAGCACGATAGCCAATGGAATATATGGAATGACTTTTTCCAGTTTTCTGGAAATCGGCAGCAATAAAAAGGAAAACAAAGCTGCAAAAGCAATAGGGGACAAAATACTCTGACCAATGATGGTGATGTACCCGCCCAGAAAAAGAATGATCAGCAGGGAGGCCAATCGGTGCAGGTTTAGCGTATCGTTTCGCATACAGGTTGGTAGTTAAATAGTCAAGTAGAGATAACCGATACCCAAGGTATTCGGAATACCTCAAAATTGCAAAGAACTCCCAGGGAAGCAGCAGTGCTATTAGACCGGATAACTCGATAGCGTATGGGGCTATCAAACATTTATGGCTCAATGCACCAGAAATGAATCCCTGGGAGCCCTGTTCTTTTGTATTGGATATAGTTGGCGATTTAAGCGCTCGCACGCGCTTTTACCTTTACCTTGTCCATAAATTCGACAAGGTCCATGTCAGCGTACATACCATAGGAGGAAACGATTATGCCTTTATCTCCACCGTGTGTTTCAACAGCAAATAAAATCGATAGGTCGCTTGGGTTGGACATGCCTTCGAACCGGTGATATTCGACAATTGACATATCACTTGATTTGTACTTTTTATTGTTGCTCAGATTGCGCATCCACTTCTTGCCTTCCAATTTGAAGTCGTCTTTGAAGCCTCGCTTCCTTAGTGCCTGCGTAGCATGTGCCACAGAGGTGTATTGGTTGAGTCTCATTACATATGCATTTCTGTTTAATCAGGATGAAGAATGGGAGAAAACTAATGTTGCCTGTCCACATAAAGTAAAACCTGATTCAAAATGTATTTTGTTTGTGATTATAGTTAGGCATTGCCAGAAGAAAGAACCTCCGGCAATGCTCACATCATCGATACGCTTTAGGCAGTGACATTCGCTTCTTTCTTGGCTTTCCAAGCGTCAAGCATCCAGCTGGACTTCTCGAGGTCTGCAAGGAAACCGCCAATCATGTCTATTGTGCCCTCGTCTTCTACCTTATCGGCACTGCGGATAATTTCACGCATATTGTCAATGATGATTCGGTGGTTCTCCAGAATGGTTTCCACCATTTCAAACTCATCTTCCAAAATCTCTGATTCCTTCACAGCAGCGCGGTCAAGGTAGGAGGACAGTTTACTCACGGGACGCAGGCGCAAGGTTAACACGCGCTCTGCTATTTCATCAATTTTCTCCCGGGCATCGTCATACAATTCTTCAAACTTCTCGTGTAAGTCAAAGAAGTTCTCACCATCCACATTCCAGTGGAAATTCCGGAGATTTTGATAGTAGATGTGATAATTGGACAGCAAGTCATTTAAGCGGTCTACTGTCTTTGCTACTTCTTTGCGGTCTAATCCTAAATAATTCATATTCAGTTGTTTCGAATTTTATTTTCAATTATAGAACGACTTCATGCCATCCATGTTCGAAACCAACTATATCTGATTATTTGTCGATAAAGTCCTTACGGTTGATCCCCAGCTTTCGCATTTTTGAGGCCAGAGTCCGGGAGTTCAGCTCCAAAAGCGTAGCAGCACCTTTAGGCCCGCTAATGCGCCAGCTGCATCTGCGCAAGGCTTCAATTATGTAGTCCCTTTGCATTACTTCGAACGGCTTAAAGACCTGAGCATGGCTCCTCTTATCTGTAGCCGGATTGGAAGACTTATGATAGGCATCTGAAAGCGAAAGTGATTTGCCCTTGGAAATAATAACAGCCCGCTCAATCATATTCTCTAACTCCCTGATATTCCCCGGAAATTCGTAGCGCATCAACTCGTCGAGATCGGATTGACTAATGTGCTCAATTTCTTTGCCCTGCCTGGCGGCAAATTTTTTGACAAAATGCCGGACGAGCAAAGGGATATCCTCTCTTCTTTCCCGCAAGGGCAGGTTCTGGATCGGAAAAACATTGAGCCGGTAGTAGAGGTCCTCCCGAAAGGCCCCTTCGTTGACCAGATCCACCAGGTTTCGATTGGTAGCGGCTACTACGCGAACATCCGCGCTCAGGGTAGCGGTGCCGCCTACACGCTCGAACTCGCCCTCCTGTAGTACACGGAGGAATTTGGATTGAAGCTCCAGCGGCAGCTCGCCGACCTCATCCAGGAAAATGGTCCCCCCATCTGCCAGTTCAAAACGCCCTTTCTTGCGCTGATAAGCATTTGTAAAGGCCCCTTTCTCATGGCCAAACAGCTCACTTTCGATTAAATTCGCTGGCAGGGCCGCGCAATTGACTTTGATCATGGGCTCGTCCTTGCGGTTGCTTAAGGCATGAATGGACCGGGCCAGCAGTTCCTTACCAGTCCCTGTCTCGCCAATGATCAAAACAGTAGCCTCCGTAGCTGCCACCTGCTCCACCTGATGCAAAACTGTTTTGTAGGCTTTGCTCTCGCTTATGATGTTTTCGAAGTTGTAATTGATCTTGATTTCTTCCTTAAGCAAGGTATTTTCTGTCTGCAGCCGGTCGGAGAGCTCCTGCACTTTATCCAGGGCAGCAGCCAGCTCTTCATTTTTTGCCTTCCTCGCAGAAATGTCTCTCAGGAATGCACAGGCGTAATCCTTGCCCTCAAAGCTGATGAAATTGATGTACACCTCAACGGGTAGCCACTGCCCGTTTGCCTTGCGCACCTCTGTTTCTTTGTAAATTACCCGGCGGGCGTCTGAGGCCTTCCATAAATCCTGAAAGGCCAGCGCTGCATCTTTTGGGAACAGTTCGTCCCATTGCTCAAAGGTTTCATAGCCAAGGTTCGTGTAGGCGGTTTGGTTGACAAATTTGAAAGCGCCGGTGTCATCCACCCAGAAGATCATATCCACCGCTTCATCCAACGTAAACTGAGATAGGCGGAGGCGTTCGTCCCGGGCTTTTTTGCGGCGCCAGTCTTTAGCAAAAACACAGTTGATTTCCTTGTCTTTATACCGGATGAGGTTCATAGAACAGTACACCGGAATGACCGTTCCGTCCTTTGCTTTCAGCTCCCCTTCCCAATCCAGTACCCGGTGTTCCCGTAGTGCAGCCCAGGATTCGGCCCTGTTTGCAGCGGAGAAGTTGTGCACCAGTTTGTCTACCTTCATCGCTTTGAGCTCAGCATTGGTGTAACCCAGCTTTTCCCTGGTCGCCAGATTGCCGTACAGGAATGAGCCATCTGCGGTTTCCCAGAAAATCATTTCCCGGGCGTGGTCCAGCGTGTACTGTGTGAGCTCCAGACCTTCTTGTCCGGACTTCAACTCCGTAATGTCTTGTAGGGCTCCGTATAGCTTGATGGTTTGAAATTCGGACTTCTCCGGGACAATGGTCACCGACATTTTGGTGTAATGGCCTTCGGGCTGCAGCACTTGCAGATCGAAACGACAAGGTTCACCTGTCTCAATAGCGCTCCTAATATTTAGATCGAAGGCTTTGTGATCTTCCGGCGGCAACCGGTCTTCCAAAAGCGCGGTCCATTGCGCTTTGTCCATGTGCTGGTTGGGAATCCGCAGCAGATCATACACGCCCTCTGTCAGCATAATGCGGTTGGTGACCAAATCCCATTCCCATCCCCCGACCTGACTCACCTCCGTGGTGAGGCGGAGCAGCTTTTTATAACGGTTGGCATGTAGGAGGTTTTTGACACTCACCAGGCAAAAGGGTTCGCCATCGTGCTCGATGAGGGACAGCCGCAATTGAACCGGGAATAGCATCTCAGAGGCATTCATAAACTCCGTCTCCATTTCCAGGTGACGGGCTTCTACCAGTTCTTTCCATTTCTTCCGCCACTGAATGAGGCTGAGGTGTGGATTGATTTCGAAAATCCGCTTTTTGGACAGCAGCTGGGATTCGTAGCCCAATTCCTGAGCTACACGATTAGAGGCCAGATGAATACTGCCATCTTTACGAACGATTAGCGTCCCAAAGCCAAAGGATTCCAGGACTTTCTGGTAATTGATCAAATTATTCGAGGCTCTAATTTCAGAACCCCCTGGTATGGAGAGCGAACGGCTCATCTTGTCAGGTTTGTCTGTTTCCAGTATGAGTGTTTATTACGAACAGGCTGCCTTTCGCACTCAGATAATACAAAGCGGAAGAGCCCCTTGCTTCAAAGTGATGCAGGAATAGCACTGTTAGTACTTTACAGTAAATCAGGCTTTTGGCAATCTTGGCTTCTGCGGTAGAGAAAACAGATGTTCCCGATCCCGTAGTTAATCGTACAAATCCTGACTCAAACAATAAGAATAAAGGGTTTTCTCGAAAAAACCATATTTCGCATAGCCTCAAAAGGTATGACTTCTCGAATACATACCCGAGAGGTTTGCAGTTTAGTCGTTACGGAGACCCTGCAAATAACTGAATTACGGCAAACGCTAATAGATGGAAGCATCCTTTCGGCGGCGGTCAAGTTCCTCTACGATGATCTTTTCCACAAGGCTTGCATCACGGACAGCCCGGTATTTTTTGTTCAGGATCATATTGCCCGCTGTAAAGCCAATGATCGAGAGCGGCACCATAGCAAGGGTTGCATAAACACCAATGGAATAGTCGAGGCTTTGGAATAAAAAACAGAAGGCAATCCAAAGCGTGGTGGAGGCGCCAATGATAAATACGATACGTCTGTAATAGGCATGCAATTGTACTTTCATCTCTAACTGCCTAAGTAAATCCTGCAAATCGGGCGTAGAATAACACTGTGCCCCAAAAGACAGGATTTGCAGGAACTCATCATTGGCTTCCCGCTCTATTCTTTTTAACTGACGGTCGAGAAAGTACTGTTTCATCAAGCCGGTAACTTTTTTACGCTTTTACTATGGTTTTGAAAGGATGACGATGATTGGATGCCTGGATGAAACACCTGCAGCGCAGGATTTAATCTACAGCAATCGGTGTTTACGACCAAAAATAAGATAAATTAGCCGGAGAAGTCATCTTTTGACTGCTTCTTAACATCGGTTTAAGAAAGGTTGTTTAAACTTTGCGGCTGTTATCACGGATGGTGATGTTCTGTAGCGAACACCGGTCAGGCAGGAACCGTTCCCAAAATGAACCAAACCAAACGTAAATGGCCATCCTGGGCAGCATTGTCAAATCTGCAATTACTTTAAAACACAATCTTAGCACCGATAAACAAGACCCCGCCAAACAGCAGGAGGAGCAACTCCTAAAATTACTGCAAACCGCCAGTACCACTGCATTTGGTGTCTATTATGGCTTTTCGGGCCTAAAAAAAGCGGTTAACCCGATAGCTGCTTATCAGCAAGCGGTTCCCATTTTTGACTACGACCAGATGCATAATGCCTGGTGGGCACAGCAACAAAAACTGCCGGATATCACCTGGCCAGGCAAGCCTGAATATTTTGCGCTCAGTTCCGGCACCACCGGCAAGGAAAGCAAACGCATCCCTGTAACGGAAGCCATGCTCGACTCCATCCGCTCGGTGGGCATCGCTCAGGCGGAGCACCTGGCACAATTTGACCTGCCTCCCGAGTTGTTTGAAAAAGAAATCCTGATGCTCAGCAGTTCTGCGCAGCTGCAGCAACACCCTCACGGTCATCTGGAAGGAGAGATTAGCGGCATCAACACCAATAACATACCAGGTTGGTTTGGTGGTTTTTACCGCCCGGGGCTTGAAATTGCGCAGATCGACAACTGGGATGAGCGGGTGCGGGCCATTGCGGAGGCAGCCCCGGACTGGGATATTGGCGCACTTGCTGGCATCCCTTCCTGGATACAGCTGATGCTGCAGGAGATCGTCGATTACCACCAACTCGATAATATTCATGAGATTTGGCCAAGCCTGTCACTTTACGCTACGGGGGGCGTGGCATTCGAGCCTTACCGCAAAAGCCTGGAAAAACTTTTGGCGCGCCCGTTAGTCTACCTCGACACCTATCTGGCATCGGAGGGCTTCTTCGCCTACAATGCCCGGCCCGGCACTATGAATATGCGGCTTGCGGTAATCCATGGCATCTTTTATGAATTCATCCCCTTTGATGAACGCGGCTTTGATGAAACCGGCAACTTGCTCGACCACCCCAAGGTTTTCACCCTACAGGACGTAGAGGAAGCAGTAGACTATGCGCTCTTGGTGTCCACACCCGCTGGCGCGTACCGCTATATGATTGGAGACACCATTAAATTCACGGACCTGGACCAGCTGGAAATCAAAATTTCCGGGCGTACCAAATATTTTCTCAATGTGGTTGGCTCACAGCTGTCTGAAGAAAAGATGAATGCTGCTATTCAGGAGCTGAGCGAA
>PR_CR_10_Liq_1_inCRDRAFT_1001897_pt1 | contig 11206 bp, 9 predicted proteins | sample PRCRCaboRojoPR_3_FD_10241 | JGI IMG/M metagenome (IMG submission 10241) | reverse complement strand
ATGCTGGATGGCACCAGAGACGCCAAAACAAAGATAAAGCTCGGGGGCAACAATTTTACCCGTCTGCCCAACCTGCATATCGTTGGGCACGTAACCCGCGTCGACCGCCGCCCGTGAAGCACCCACCGCGGCACCCAACCGATCAGCAATCCGATAGATCAGCTCGAAATTCTCCTGGCNGCCGACACCCCGACCACCGGANACAACGCGTTTGGCCGACTGCAGATCAGGACGATCGCTTTCACTGGCAGCCAGCGCTTCAAAGCGGGTGTGTGAGGGCAGCTCGACCTCGAGGCTCATCGCGACAATCTCGGCATTCCCACCCGATTCAGCCTCGGCAAATGAAGCCACCCGCACGGTACCGACCACCAATGAGTCCGCCGGCGCTTTGACCGTGGTAATGATGTTGCCAGCATAAATCGGTCTGCGAAAAGTATGGGGATCAATGACTTCCATGATGTCGCTGACCTGTGGTGCAGCCAACAGTGCTGCAGCGCGCGGCAGCACATCCTTGCCATAGGTGGTCGATGGCATCAGCAGATGACTGTAATCGGCAGCCAGCGCAGCAATCTGCGGGGCCAATACGGCCGCCAGCGGATGGGCATTCTCTGCACGCTCGACCACCAATACCCGCTCCACGCCACTGAGCTGCGCGGCCTCGGCAGCAATTGCCCCGGCATCAGCCGCCAGCACGGCAATATCCACCGGGTGCCCGATCGCCTGAGCAGCACTGAGGGTTTTGGCCGTGGCGGCGTTCAGGCTCGCTCCATCATGTTCAGCAATGATTAAGGTACGATTCATCAGACCACTCCCCGCTGTTTGAGCTCATCGACCAGCGCCTCAACGCTCTCCACCCGATGACCCCCCTGGCGCGCCACCGGCGCTTCATAACCGATCACCTCCAGCATGGGCGGCGGATCAATACCCAGTGATTCCAGCGAGCGTTCGTCCAGCGGTTTGCGCTTGGCTTTCATAATGTCCGGCATTTTCACCAGACGCGGTTCGTTCAAACGCAGATCACTGGTCACCACGGCCGGCAGCTCGACGGCAATCGTCTCAAGCCCGGCATCCACCTCGCGGGTGGCGTAGAGCCAATCATCTTTAATCTCAATGGCCGAGGTAAAAGTGGCCTGCGGGCGATCCCAGAGTGCCGCGAGCATCTGACCGGTCTGGTTGGCATCATCATCAATCGCTTGCTTACCCATCAGCACCAGATCGGCTCCCACCTCTTCACGCATCGCCAGCAACACCCGAGCAGCCAGCGGTGCCTGCACCAGCGCATCTGTCACCAGCAGAATCGCCCGGTCAGCACCGGCCGCAAGCGCGGTTCGCAACTGCTGTTGTGTGTCCGCCACACCGATGCTGACGGCAATAATCTCTTCAACCTGCCCCTTTTCCTTTAACCGCACGGCCTCTTCCAGAGCAATGCGGTCAAAGGGGTTGATGCTCATCTTCACCCCGTCGGTGGCCACACCGTCGCCCTCTCGCGTAATCCGGGGCTTGATGCTGTAGTCGATGGTTCGCTTGATGGGTACGAGTACTTTCATCCGCTCGCTCCTTAGAGATTCTGATAGTTGGGCCCCGAACCACCTTCCGGGGTCACCCAGTTGATCACGCCATAGGGGTCTTTAATGTCGCAGGCCTTGCAGTGCAGGCAGTTTGCCGCGTTGATCTGCAGCCGCATCTGACCCTGCTCCTCGACCATTTCATAGACATTGGCCGGACAGAACCGGGTGCAGGGATTACCGTATTCCGCCGCACACCGGGTCACGCAGATTTCCGGATCCATCACATGCAGGTGAACCGGCTGACTTTCTTCGTGACTGGTGGCCGAGTAGAACACCGAGCCCAGGCGATCACGAGGGGCCAGATCTCGGCTCACCCAGGGCCGATCCACCGGCGGATGCTCGTCAAGCTTTCGCAAGCTACCGGCATCATCGCGATTGGCAAGCGTCCATGGCAGACGCCCCGCGGTAATGGTCTCAAGGGCAGCATTGGCAAGTCCGCCCAGTAGCCCTGCGCGAAAACCCGGGCGGATATTACGCACCCGACGCAGTTCCTGGCCACCGGCAGAGGCACGGAATCGGGCATCAAAGCCCGCCGTATCGGACTGGGACTGCCAATGCTCGGCGGCTTCCACACCGGAGCGAATCGCCTGATGGATCCCCTTGATGCGGGGAACATTCAGTGTCCCGGCGCTATCGCCAATCAGCATGGCCCCGGGCATATCCATACGCGGCAAAGATTGCCAGCCACCCTCCACCAGGGCCCGGGCTCCGGTCGAGATAATCTCGCCGCCTTCGAGCAATGGTCGAATAGCCGGATGATGCTTGAGCTGCTGAAACGCTTCGAAGGGCGAAAAACTCGGGTCCTCGTAGTCCAGACCCACCACAAACCCGATATACACCCGGTCAGCATCCAGGTGATAAATGAATGACCCCCCATAAGTCGAGCTATCCAATGGCCAGCCGATCGAATGCTGAATGAGCCCCGGCTCACCGCGGCCTTCCGGTAACTGCCAGAGCTCTTTCATACCCAGCCCGTAGGTTTGCGGGGAAGCATCCCTGTCGAGGCCGAACTCGGCAATAAGCTGTTTGGAGACACTGCCGCGGCACCCCTCAGCCAGAATGCTCACGCCGGCACGAATATCCACGCCGGCGGCGTAATTCGGCCCCTGTGTGCCATCGGATTCAACACCCATGTCCGCACAACGGATGCCGACAACTCGGCCTTCTTCGATCAATGCCTCTGCTGCCGGAAACCCAGGAAAGACATCCACGCCCAGTCGCTCAAGCTCCTCTGCCATTTGCCGGCACAACGAGCCCAGGGAGATGATGACATTGCCTTCATTACGCATGGGTGGCGGCACGGGCAGGCGGCGGGCACGAGCACCCGAAAGCCAGAGAAATTCATCACGTCCCGCGGGCACAAAAACCTCGGGAGGATACTCACGCCAGGTCGGCCAGAGCGCATCGAGCGGCTCCGGATCCATCACCGCGCCCGAGAGAATATGCGAGCCAATTTCTCCGCCTTTCTCCAGCACGCAGACTGACGCATCCGGATTGAGCTGTGCCATGCGCATGGCACAGGCCAGCCCCGCCGGCCCCGCGCCCACGACCACAACATCATAGTTCATGACATCCCGCGATTCGGTCATGCCGCACTCCTGAGGACCGGTCGCAAGCCGGCCCGATCTGTGGAAGACTGAATGGATAAAACCCGCATCACTTTCGGAGGAGTTACTCGGTGGATACTGATCCCAATGCCAACGTCGGTCCCGTTATGCAGGCCCTCAGCGACTACATGGCCAGCCAGGTGACCACACCGCTGCCCGAAGCGGTCGCAACCAAAACCAAACAGCATATTCTCGACACCCTCGGTGCGATGATCACCGGCACCCGACTTGAGCCGGGTGAACGCGCGCTGGCTTTCGCACGCTCGCTGGGCGGCCCGGAGGAGGCCTGCGTTCCCGGAACCGATCTGGTTATTCCGGCGATCAATGCCGCGATCACCAACGGCATGTGCGCCCATGCCGATGAAACCGATGACTCCCACTCTGCCGGATTCTGGCACCCCGGATGCGCTGTAGTACCGGCTGCGCTTTCGCTCGGCGAGCGGCGCGCCAGCAGCGGCCAGACCCTGCTGAGTGCGGTCGCGCTCGGCTATGACATCGGCAGCCGGGTCACCATGCTGCTGGGTGCGCGCGATTTCTCGCAGCGAGGGCATAAAAGCACCCACAACGTTGGCGGCAACTTTGGTGCCCATGCCGCCTGCGGCGTGATCGCCGGTTTTAATGCCCCCAGAATGCGCTGGCTGCTTGCCTATGCCGCCCAACAGGCGTCGGGGACCTACGCCTGGCAGCGCGATGTGGCGCATATCCAGAAGTCGTTCGACTTTGGCGGCATGAGCGCCCGCAACGGCGTCTGCTCGGCACTGATGGTGGATGCCGGCTGTACGGCAGTGAACGATATTTTCTCGGGCAAACACAATTACTTTGAGGCTTTTGCGCCCGAGGCCGATCCCGCCGGGCTGATCACAGAAATCGGCCAGACCTACGAGATCATGAACGCCAGCATCAAAAAGTGGGCCGTCGGCTCTCCGATTCAGGCGTCGCTGGACTCGCTCCAGGCGATTATCCTTGAGCATGACCTGGCCCCTGATGACATCGTCGCCATCCGCTCTCATGTGGGGGATGCCGAGGCACACATCGTCGACAACCGCGAGATGCCGGATATCTGCCTGCAGCACTGTCTGGCACTGATGGTGCTTGAGCGCACGGCGGGCTTTCATGCCCTGCATGATTACGCACGCATGCAGGACCCGGCCGTCCTCAAGGAACGGGCCAAAGTCACATTGATTCCGGATGCCGAGCTGGGCAAAGCACTGCCGAGACGCCAGGCCATCATCGAGGTCGACACCACCGATGGCCGGACGCTGACGCATCGAACGGATGATGTCCGCGGGACACCGGATAATGCGATGACGCAGGCCGAAGTGGACGCCAAGGCCCGCGAATTGATGGCGCCGATCCTGGGTGCCGATCGCACCGATGAACTGATCGCCGCGATCGGATCGCTGGAGACGATCAGCGATCTGCGCACGCTCCGGCCGCTGCTCATAGCCTGACGCATTCATCGGGCTAGCGGCCCTCACTATCCGCGCTCTGCGCAAGGATGCGTCGAGCGCGCTCAATCACCGGGGCGTCGACCATGCGCCCGTCGATCGACACGGCATGACGATCTGACTGTTCAATGGCCTCGATAACCCGTCTGGCCCAGTCGACATCGGCAGCCGAGACACCAAACCCTTCATTAACCGCCTCGATCTGTCGGGGATGAATGCAAAGTTTGCCACCAAAACCCAGGCAACGGCCGCGTTCAATATCCTGCTGCAATCGATCCGGATCATCGAGCTCTACGGTTACTCCATCAATGGGCGCCGGCAGGCCGGCAAGCCGCGAGGCCAGCACCAGACCGGATCGAAACATCAAAAGCGCATCACCGGCATCACTCTGGATATCCAAATCCAGCTGAAAATCGAGCGTGCCGAAAACAAGCCTCGCTACACCCTGCGCCTGAGCAATAGACTCAGCCGAACGATAACCTCTGGCCGTCTCGATAATCGGCAGCAGCGGGACGGTCAGACCATCATTCAAAAGCTGGCGGATCTGATCAGATGATTCGGCCTTGGGCAGCAGAATGCCACGAACATTGCCCCCGGCGCAGACCGCCAGATCGGCGATGATATCGTCGGTATCCGGGCCGTTGACACGCACCAACACCTCCGCCCCGGCACGCAATGCCTCGGCGAGTGCCTCGCGGGCAAACGCCTTTCGCTCAGGCGCAACAGCATCCTCAAGATCGATAATCACCCCATCAGCGTTGGCGCTCAGCGCTTTATCAAAACGCTCGGGGCGATCACCAGGCACAAAAAGCAAAGAACGATGAGAGCGCACCGACATCAGGCTGCCTCCACCGTGCGTGCCGGCAACAGTGATCCGACCACGGCCATCTCCGGCAATGCCCGGACCCAGGCAATCAGCTGCTCGGCCTCATCCGGTGTGGCGGCACCGGAGAAGGCCACCAGGCGCCGGAGCTTGTCTTCGAGCTCCTGCGGCGAGAGGGTATTGCCCGGGTCGCCCTTGGGCTCATCCACCCGGCCCTCAAGCTGCCGTCCATCGCGTGTCTGTACCATGACTTTTCCGATCCAGCGCACGGGATAAGCCCCGTCGACCTCGGCATCCAGCACCATCTCCACCCGATCTCGAAAATCCGCAACGGCGGGTGCATTAAAGTCGGCAGAAAATCCGGCCAGATCCGCTCGACGATGCAGAGCAATCAGCCCGAGCGTAGTGCCCATGGAAAATTTGGCCTGATGAACGGTCTTTGGCACAGTCACCCGACCAAGGACATCAATGGCACCCTGATGAACCCGCGCGGTAACCTTTGCAATGTCATCAATCGCCAGATCATGGTCGAGCAAAACCTGCAGCAGAGCATCTGCTGCCGGATGAGTATGGCGGCATGAAGCATGGAACTTAAACGACGTCTCGGCCAAGGCCCATCGCTCACCTAACCGGTCGACAAGCCGGCTCGGATCGGCATCGCTCGACATGCCAGCCGCCATACCCTGCGGACCCTCGAGGATATGTTCAGCACCGGTGAGCCCCTCCTCGGCCAGCCAGGCTGCAAGCAGCCCATCAGCCGATGCTTTGCCGGTATGCAGTTGTTTGGAATCCGCCGCATCCCGCAAAAACTCCCACAAACCCGCCGCCTGAGTGCCGGCAGAGCCAAAAGCATGCAACATCTGCTCAGCATCCAGGTTCAGGAGCCGGCCCGTGGCCGCGGCAGCCGCCACGGTGCCGGCAGTGCCCGTGGTGTGAAAGATCCGGTAATGCGAGCGCCCGAGGAATTCACCAATGCGAATCCCTGCCTCATAGCCCGCAACCGCCGCGGTCAGCAGATCTCGCCCACTGCAGCCTCTCTCCTGAGCGGTCGCCAGAGCCGGCGGAAAGATCACTGCAGCCGGATGAAACACCGAGCCGTTATGCACATCATCCTGCTCGGCAAAATGCGATGAGGCGCCATTGATCATCGCTGCAAACAGCGCCGATGTACGCCCGCGGTGGATCAGTGTCTCGCAGGCACCCTCGCGAGGCCCCATCGCCTCAGCGCAGCCGGCAATGGCCTCCACCGGTCTTGCACCGGATCCAGCAAGCGCCGAACCCACCCAGTCCAGGAACAACTCTTCGGCGCGGGCACGCACATCCGACGGTATCTGCTCCCAGGTCAACTCCGCTGCAAACCGCGCCAATTCACGACTAGGATGATCAGTCATCACTCATTCTCTCCCTTTAGATCACCGCATCGGCGCGCAGCTGCCCGATCTGCGATGAGGAATAACCCAATTCACCCAGAACGGCCTCAGTATGCTCGCCCAGACCGGGGACCGCGCCCATATCACTCATTAGCTCTCTGCTCAGCCCCGGGGGTTGTAACGCCGGAATCGGGCCGGCCGGTGTCTCCACCTCATGCCAACGCTGACGGGCAGCCAGCTGCTCGTGGGCCCAAACCGCTTGCATATCGTTCATCCGGGCATTGGCGATACCGGCAGTATCCAGACGCTCCAGCACCTCGGCGGTGCTCAGTGGTGCAAAAGCCTCAACGATCAGCGCTTTTAATGCGTCGCGCTCAGCCACACGAGCGGCATTGCCGGCAAAGCGCGCATCCTCGAGCAGCTCGGGGCACAAGATGACCTGCTTGCAAAACACCGACCACTCCCGCTCGTTTTGCAGGCCGAGCATGACCGTCCCCCCATCACCAACGGGGAAGGGGCCGTAGGGGTAGATTGCCGCATGAGACGCACCACTGCGCGGCGGCGGCGGAGCACCATCAAAGGCGTAATACAGCGGGAACCCCATCCACTCAACCATGCTCTCAAGCAGCGAAACATCCAGATGACAGCCTTCACCAGTCTGCTTACGCTGCAGTAATGCGGCAAGAATGCTGCTGTAGGCATACATCCCGGCAGCAATATCGGCAATCGAGCAACCGGCCTTGCTCGGTGCATCGGGCGTGCCGGTAATAGAGAGAAAGCCGGATTCGGCCTGCACCAGCAGATCATAGGCCTTTCGATCACGGTAAGGCCCGTCGCCGCCATAGCCAGAGATATCGCAGACAATCTTGCGCGGATCCTTTGCGCGCAACGAGTCAGCACCCAGCCCCAGCCGCTCGGAGGCGCCGGGAGCCAGGTTCTGCACCAACACGTCCGCCTGCTCGACGAGCTGCGCGAGTATTCTGGCGCCGGCCGGCGTTTTCACATCCAGCGTGACACTCTCTTTGGAGCGATTCGTCCAGACAAAATGCGAGGCCAGCCCGTGCACGCGCTGATCATAGCCCCGGGCAAAGTCCCCCGAACCGGGACGCTCAATCTTAATGACCCGGGCGCCGAGCTCTGCTAACTGTCGGGTGCAGAACGGCGCAGCAATCGCCTGCTCCAGCGAGACTACCGTAACCCCTTGCAGCGCTGCCATATCAGCCCCTTAGAATGACCGTGGCAGGCCGAGGATGTGCTCACCGATATAGGCCAGAATCAGGTTCGTGGAGATCGGCGCGACCTGATACAGCCGGGTCTCACGGAACTTGCGCTCAATATCGTATTCGCGGGCGAAACCAAAGCCTCCGTGGGTCTGCAGGCAGACATTACCGGCTTCCCAGGAGGCATCGGCAGCCAGCATCTTAGCCATATTGGCCTCCGCGCCACAGCTACGGTTTTCATCAAAGCGGCGGCAGGCGTCGTAGCGCATCAGATCCGCCGCCTTCAAATCCACATAAGCTTTGGCGATAGGAAACTGCACACCCTGGTTCTGGCCGATCGGGCGACTGAAAACCTCACGCTCGCCGGCATACTCAACAGCCCGGTCAATAAACCAGTAACCATCACCAATACACTCAGCAGCAATCAACGCACGTTCGGCATTCAGCCCATCGAGCAGATATTTAAAGCCCTTGCCCTCCTCGCCGATCAGGTTCTCAGCGGGAATCTCCAGGTCATCAAAGAACAGTTCGTTGGTCTCGTGATTGACCATATTGGCGATCGGGCGGACCGTCATGCCCTTGTTTACCGCCTCGTGGAGATCAACGATAAAAATGGACATCCCTTCGGACTTGCGCTTGACCTCATCGAGCGGGGTGGTTCGCGCCAGCAGAATCATCAGATCGGAGTGCTGTACCCGCGAAATCCACACTTTCTGTCCATTGACGACATAGCGATCGCCCTTGCGGACCGCCGTGGTTTTAATGCGCGTGGTGTCGGTGCCAGTGGTCGGCTCGGTCACACCCATCGACTGCAGCCTCAACTCACCGCTGGCAATCCGCGGGAGGTAAAGGGCCTTCTGCTCCTCTGAGCCATGCCGCAGAAGTGTGCCCATATTGTACATCTGCCCATGACAGGCACCGGCATTGGCACCAGCCCGATTGATCTCCTCCATGATCACGGAGGCCTCGGTAACTCCCAGGCCAGAACCACCATATTCTTCGGGAATCATGGCAGCCAGCCAACCCGCCTCGGTCAGTGCTTGGACAAACTCTTCCGGGTAGCCTTCCTCGGCATCCACGCGCTGGAAATACTCATTGGAAAACGTGCCACACAGCTCCGCTAGGGCCTCACGAATATCCTGATACTCATCGGGCTCCTGAACCATTGCGCCTCTCCCTCAAAACAATTAACAACAAGTTAAGGTTGCGCGAGCAAAATTGATGCTGACAATTTGTAATTTGTAAAGACTCCCTTAGGACTGGCTTGAGGCTCTTGCACTCAAGCGATGCTAAAGTTACCGCATGAACAGCCTGTTCTTTGATCTGATTGATCTGCGGTTATTTGCCAATATTGCAGAGGCAAAGAGCCTCACTGGCGGTGCGGAGCGTTCGCACATGTCTCTGGCGGCTGCCAGTCTTCGGATCAAAAACCTGGAAACCGCCCTTGCGACACCGCTGCTCTATCGCGATCGCACCGGCGTCACCCTCACCCCGGCCGGTCAGGCATTTCTGCGTCATGCACTACTTATGCTGCGCCAGGGAGAGCGATTACATGGTGACCTACAGGCGTTTTCCAAAGGCCTCAAAGGCCGTATTAGGCTGCTGGCCAACACCACGGCCATTACCGAGTTCCTGCCCGCGGTACTGGGCCAGTTTCTGGCCGATCATCCCGATGTTGATGTCGATCTCGAGGAGCGCTTGAGCCGCGATATTGTGCATGCCGTAGCCGAAGACACCGCGGATATCGGTATTATTGCCGGCAATGTGAACGCCGGTGACCTCACTGTGATTCCGTATCGCTCCGATCGACTGGTCCTGGCCGTCCCGACCGCGCATCCGCTTGCCGGCGTGGAGCAAATCAGCTTCGCCGAATGTCTGGAGTATGAATTTGTCTCGCTGCACGCCGGCAGCGCGATTCACTCATTTATTAATGAAGTTGCCCAACGCCAGGGCACAAACCTTGCTCTGCGCATCAAAGTCAGCAGCTTTGATGCACTCTGCCGCATGGTTGAGGCCAGGGTGGGGATCGGCGTGCTCCCGCAATCTGCCGCGCAACGACAACAGCAGAGTACCGATATCGCATTAGTCGAGCTGACCGATGCCTGGGCCAGGCGGGATATGAAAATTTGTGTGACCAGCCTCGAGGCGCTCCCGGTATTCGCTCAGCAGCTGGTCCATCATCTGGCAGGCACCGATTCGGCCGGCGGAGCGCTTAGTTGATAAAGAAATCCATCACACCGGTATAGCCCAGACGCAGCGCGAGCAGCGTGAGCACCCCCCTGAGCAGGTTTTGAAATAAAGCCTCATTCATCTTGCCGATGGCATAGCGCCCGGCCCAGGTGCCGAAAAACCCGATGATCATCAGCGCAAGGATAAAGGGAATAAATTCGGCGAATGCAAATCCGATCCAGACAAAAGCGGCGGCCTTGAGCGCGTTCTGGAGACCCAGAGTGAATGACAGTGTGCCGATGTAAGCAAATCGATCCAGTTTAAGCGTGCGCACATAGGCAGCGACCAGTGGCCCGGTCGCACCAATCAGCATGGATAGAATACTGGTGAGCAGCCCGACAACGCCATGGAGCCAGTTGGGCGGGCTATGCATTGTAGGCATGGTGCCCCAGACCGTATAAATCACAAACACACACAACACGATCTGCATCAGCTCAGCGGGCGCGTTGGCCACAATACCGGCACCAATTCCCACGCCTACCAGAGTACCCAGACCCAGCCCCAGCGCGACCGGCCATCGAATTGAGCGGTAGCTAATAGAAATACGCGAGAGGTTGGAACTCAACTGAATTACCGAGTGGACCGGGACCACCACATTGAGGGGCATCCACACCGCCATCGAGGCGACCAGCAGTGTGCCGCCGCCCACACCGCAGACAACAGAGAGAAAGGAGGCCAGAAAACTGACTACAAGCAGAGCAGAAAAAGCAAACACACTTAGATCAGCAGGGATCAGCAAAGCAGCCAGAGTTTCAGACATCGGCCCTCTCGGCTCAGCCTTTTTCAAAAACAATAAGCCTAGCAGATCCAGCCACTGAATCGATGTAATATATCTGTAACTCCATATATATGGTCTTACGTATATACTGTTCGCCACTTATCGGGAGAGCAGTTCAATGGCGCACTACAACGTTTTATTTCTCTGCACCGGCAACTCAGCG
>PR_CR_10_Liq_1_inCRDRAFT_1001896_pt1 | contig 11209 bp, 12 predicted proteins | sample PRCRCaboRojoPR_3_FD_10241 | JGI IMG/M metagenome (IMG submission 10241) | reverse complement strand
TCCAGCGGCTGCGCGCGCAGCTGAAGGAGCGCGGCCGCGACGTCCCGATGACCGCCTTCCTCGTGCGGGCCGCGGCGCTCGCGCTGCGGGAGTTCCCGGTGCTGAACGCGAGCGTCGACGACGACGCGGAGGAGCTCGTGCTGCGCCACCGCGTCAACATCGGCGTGGCCGTCGACGCCCCCGACGGGCTGATCGTGCCGGTCATCGACGACGCGGACGTGAAGGACGTCGTGCGCATCGGGGAGGAGCTGCGCCAGCTCGCCGCGCAGACCCGCGACCGCACCGTCCCCAACGAGCGCCTGCGCGGCGGCACGTTCACCGTCAACAACTACGGGCCGCTCGGCGGCTGGTTCGGCACGTCGCTGGTGAAGCCGCCCGAGGTCGGCATCCTCTCGATCGGACCGGCCCGCGACCAGGTCGTCCCCCGCGACGGACAGATCGTCATCCGCCCGGTCGCGGCCATGGTGCTCGCCGCCGACCATCGCGTCGCCGACGGACGCGAGATCATCGGCTTCTGCGTGAGCGTGCGACGCATGCTCGAGGCGCCCGTCAACCTCCTGCTCGAGGGCTGAGATGGTCGTCGGAGAGATCGCCCGGCCCGTCGACCTGCTCGTCATCGGCGGCGGTCCCGGTGGCTACACCGCCGCCGCCCGCGCGGCCGAGCTCGGCCGTGAGGTCGTCCTCGTCGAGGCCGACCGTCTCGGTGGGGTCTGCCTCAACGTCGGCTGCATCCCGTCGAAGGCGCTCATCACGCTCGCCGACCTGTGGGAGCGGAGCCGCGCTGCCGCGGATCGCGGCCTGCCCGTCGCCGAGGGCGGGGTCGACCTCGCCGCGGCGCGGACGTTCAAGGACGGCGTCGTCGACGACCTCGTCGCCGGCGTCGGCACGCTGCTCAAGGACGTCGAGGTCGTGCAGGGCGTCGCCCGGCTGCTCGACGACCGCCGCGTGTCGGTCGAGAGCGGCGACCAGGTCAGCCACTTCCAGTTCGACGCCTGCATCCTCGCGACCGGCTCCCGACCGGTCGTCATCCCCGGTCTGGAGCCCGACGGCGTGCGCGTCGTCGACTCCACCGGCGCGCTCGACCTGGCCGAGGTCCCCGGCGACCTCGTCGTCGTCGGGGGCGGCTACATCGGCCTCGAGCTCGGCACGGCCTACGCCAAGCTCGGCAGCCGCGTCACGATCGTCGAGGCGCTCGACGCGATCGGCGGTGGCTTCGACGCCGACCTCGTCAAGGTCGTCAGCGGTCGGCTCGCGGCGCTCGGTGTCGAGGTCCTCACCGGCGCCCGTGCCGCCGGGATGGAGGACGGCGGGCTGCGCGTGGAGCACGGCGNTGACACGCGGGTCCTGCCCGCGGACGTCGTGCTCGTCGCCGTCGGCCGCGTCCCCAACGTCGAGGAGCTGCAGCTCGAGAACGCGGGGATCGTGCTCGCCGACGGCCGCATCCCCGTCGACGGTCGCGGCCACACGTCCTCACGGCGCATCTGGGCCATCGGCGACCTCGTCGCCGGCCCCGCGCTGGCCCACAAGGCGGCGACCGAGGGGCGCGTCGCCGCCGAGTGCATCGCCGGGCTCGACGCCGCCGTCGACGCCCACGTCCCCATGATCGCGTTCACCGACCCCGAGATGGCGTCGGTCGGGGTGACCGAGGCGGCGGCGAAGGAGGCCGGGCTCGCTCCGGTCGTCGGCCGCGCCCGCTTCGTCGTCTCCGGCCGGGCCCGGACCCTCGGCGCGACCGACGGGATGGTCAAGGTCGTCGCCGACGCGGCCGGCACCGTCATCGGCGTGCAGATCGTCGGGCCGGAGGCGAGCGACCTGATCTCGGCGGCCGCCATCGTCGTCGAGAACGCCCTGCACGTCGCCGACGTCGTCGGCACCGTCCATCCGCATCCGACGCTCGGGGAGTCGCTGCACGAGGCCGCGACCGCCGCGCTCCGTCGGCTCGAACGCGCCGGGGCCGCCGGCGGAGGAGCATCCCGTGCCTGAGCTCGCCCCGACCGCCGCGGCGGTCCAGCACTCCGGCATCCGCGAGATCGTCAACATGGTCATCGGCCGGCCGGCCGGCGAGGTGGTGCGCCTCGAGATCGGTGAGCCGGGCTTCTCCACGCCGCAGCACATCGTCGACGCGGGTGCCGCCGCCGCCGCGACCGCCCGCTACGCCCCCAGCGCCGGCCACATGGCCCTGCGCGAGGCGCTCGTGCGGCGCATGGCACGCGTCACGGGCGTCGACGTCGCCCCCGAGCAGGTCGTCGTCACCCAGGGCGGCGTGCAGGCNTGCGCGCTCACGATGACGGCGCTGCTCGCGCCCGGCGACGAGGTGCTCGTCCCCGACCCGGCGTGGCCGAACTACGAGATGATCGTCGACATGCTCGGCGGCCGGGCGGTCCGCTACCCGCTGCCGGCGGCCACGGGGTTCGTGCCCGACCCCGACGACGTCGTCGCCCGCATGACCGACCGGACGCGCGTGCTCGTGCTCAACAGCCCCGGCAACCCGACGGGCGCGGTGTTCCCCCGCGACGTCGTGCGCGCCCTCGTCGACGCCGCCGCNGCGCGCGGCATCGTGGTCCTCTCCGACGAGGTGTACGACGAGCTGATCTTCGAGGGTGAGGCGGCGGCCGCGATCACGCTGGACGATGAGCACGTCGTCGCGGTGCACAGCTTCTCGAAGACGTACGCGATGACCGGCTGGCGGGTCGGCTGGGCCGTCGCGCCGACGTGGCTCGCCCCGACGATGGCGAAGCTGCAGGAGCCGCAGCTGTCCTGCATCCCCGACCTGACCAGCGCCGGCGCGCTCGCCGCCCTCGAGGGCCCGCAGGACGCGATCGCGGTGATGCGCGAGGCCTACCGCGCGCGTCGCGACCTGTGCGTCGAGCTCATCACGGCCGCCGGCATCGACGTCGCCGTCCCGCGCGGCGCGTTCTACCTGATGGTCCCGCTCGCGGCGGGCGTCGACAGCCGGCTCGCCGCGATCGACCTCGTCGACCACGGCGTGTCGGTCGCCCCCGGCACCGCGTTCGGCGACGCGGCCGGCGACCACGTGCGCATCTCGCTGGCCAGCGAGGAGCCGGACCTGCGCGAGGGCATCGGACGGCTGACCGCGTGGTACGCGGCCACCGAGGGAGGAGCACGGCGATGAGGTTCGGTGCCGGACTGTGGTGCCTGCAGAGCACGGCGACCGCACCGCGACATCCGGCCCGTGCCTACGACGAGCTGCTCGAGGACGCCGTCGTCATGGAGCGGCTCGGGTTCGACGCGCTGTGGCTCTCCCAGCACCACTTCTTCTACGACGGCTACTGCCCGTCGACGGTGACGGCCGCCGCCGGTGCGCTCGCGGCGACGGAGCGGCTGACCGTCGCGACGGGCATGTCGCTCGCGTCGATGCGCGACCCGCAGCGGCTCGGTGAGGAGTGCGCTGCGCTCGACGCCCGAAGCGGTGGCCGCTTCGAGCTGGGCCTCGGGCTCGGCTACCGCGACGTCGAGTTCGACGGGAAGGGCGTGCCGCGCAAGGAGCGGGTCGGTCGGCGCAAGGACGCGATGCGGGCGGTGAAGGCCGCCGCGCCGGACGTCCCGATCTGGCTCGGCTCGGCGCTGCCCGAGGCGGTCGCGCGCGCCGGCGCGCACGGCCACGGCGTGCTGTTCTCCGGCGCGAACCCGCTCACGCTCGTCCGCGACCTCGCCGCCGCCCACCGTGAGGGCTTCGAGGGCTCCGACCGGGGCGGCGAACGTCCGCGCGTCGCCGCGCTGCGCAACGTCTGGGTGACCGACGACCCGGCGGAGCGGCGTGCGGTCATGGACTGGTTCCGCGCCAGCTACGTGCTGTACGCGGGGCTCGGCTGGTCGGTCCCGAAGCGGGGGGAGACCGCCGCGATGGACTTCACCCGCGAGGTCGACAAGGCCCTCGAGGACGCCGTGTCCACGGCCATCGTCGGCAGTGCCGACGAGGTCACCGAGGGGCTGCAGGAGGTCATCGACGCCGGGGTCGACGAGCTCGTGTTCCGCATCGTCATCGAGGGGGCGCCCCAGCCGGCCGTCCACGAGGTCCTGCACCGCCTCGCCCTCGAGGTGATGCCGCAGCTGCGCGAGCGCGAGGGGGTGGCGGCATGAGGCTCGGTCTGGTCCTGCGTCCCGGCGAGGAGGCCGGCGACGCCCGGGCGGCGGAGGAGGGTGCGTGCGCCCTCGTCGCCGTGGCCACCGACCGCGGTGGGGCGTTCCCCGCGGCCGCGGCCGTCGCGGTGGCGACACGGCACGTCCGTATCGTCGTCCCCGTGCACCTCGGGGCGGACCATCCGGTGACGCTCGCCGAGGACGTCGCGGTGCTCGACAACCTCTCGGGCGGCCGGGCCGTCGCGCTCGTCGACACCGGCGACCTCGACGCGGCCGCGGCCGCGGAGGACCTCGCGCTGCTGCGGGCGGCGCTGCGGGCGCGCCCGGTCCGGCATCAGGGGGAGCGCTGGCGGGTGCCCGCCGGCATCGAGGGGCACGAGGCGCCCGAGGCCGTGGAGGTGACGCCCAAGCCCGTGCAGGTGAGCGTGCCGCTGTGGCTGACCGGTGCGGTCGCACCGGCCGTCGGCCCGGCCGCCGGTGTGGTCGTGCTCGCGGGCGGTGGCGTCGCTGCGGATCCGACGGCGGACGTGCAGCCCGCGCTGCTCGACGTCGGCGGGTCGGAGGCGACGCTCGACGCGGACCGCGACGCCGTCGTCGCGCTGGCGGACGCCGGTGCGACGCACACGCTGCTGCGGGCGCCGGACCCGACCGTCGCCGCGCCGCTCGTCGCTCGCTTCCTGATCCCCGAGGTCGGCATGACCGGCTTCCCACGGGTCGTCGCCGAGACGATGCTGCCGCCGGCGTGGCCGGGGCCCGCCCGCTACGTGGGTGGTCCGGAGGACCGTGGGGCATGGCGCGACGGTGAGGTGGGCGCGTGAGCGGGTCGACGGTGACGACGGATCGGGCACCGGAGCCGCGCGGTCCCTACCCGCACTCCCGCATCGACGGGGACCTCGTGTTCGTCACCGGCCAGATCGGGCGTGACCCGGCGACGGGCGANTTCGTGCCCGGCGGCTTCGCGGCCGAGTTCGAGCAGGCGATCGCGAACCTCACGGCGATCCTCGCCGAGTCGGGCGCGACCCTCGCCGACGTGCTGGCCGACGTGCTGCACGCGACCGTCCAGTTCGTCGAGGAGGACGATCTGGACGCGATGAACCGGATCTTCGGGGCGCACTTCGGCGACCCGAGGCCGGCGCGCACCTCCTACGGCGTCGCCTTCCTGTGGAAGGGCGCGAAGGTCCAGATCGACGCCGTCGCCCGGCTGCGCCCCCGCTGAGCCGTTCGGGACCGGCCTGCGCGGTGGTGAGGCCGCCAGTTTGAGAACGAGTGTTCGTTCGCTAGCATGANNGAACGAACGCACGCTTGGGAGAGCGAGCGGTCAGCGCGGCCCCCGCGGCCGCCACAGGGGGGAGCGAGCCCGTGACCGGACAGGACGCCACGGCACCGGTCGTGCGCCTGCAGGGCATCAACAAGTGGTTCGACGACAACCACGTGCTGCGCGGTGTCGACCTGGCGGTCAGCCGCGGGGAGCACGTCGTCGTCTTCGGCCCCTCCGGCTCCGGCAAGTCGACGCTGCTGCGCACGATCAACCTCCTCGAGGAGCCGCAGAAGGGCTCGGTCGCGATCCTGGGGGTCGAGTACGGGCCCGGGCTGGACGGGGAGATCGCCGGCCGGCGGCGCGGTGACGCCCGCGAGCTCCGTCAGCACGTCGGCATGGTCTTCCAGCAGTTCAACCTGTTCCCGCACATGACGGTGCTCGACAACGTCGCGATCGCCCTGCGCCGCGTCCGTGGGGTCGACCGCGCCGAGGCTGAGGAGCGTGCCGCCCGNCAGCTGCGTCGCGTCGGGCTGCTCCAGAAGGTCAGCGCGTTCCCCGCACAGCTGTCCGGCGGGCAGCAGCAGCGCGTCGCCATNGCCCGTGCCCTCGTCCTCGACCCCGACGTCATGCTGTTCGACGAGCCGACGTCCGCGCTCGACCCGGAGCTCGTCGGTGAGGTCCTCGGCGCGATGCGTGACCTCGCCGAGACCGGCATGACGATGGTCGTCGTCACCCACGAGATGGGCTTCGCCCGCGAGGTCGGTGACCTCAACGTCTTCATGGACGAGGGCGTCATCGTCGAGCAGGGCGGCCGCGAGATCTTCACCGAGTCGCGCGAGGCCCGCACCCGCGACTTCATCAAGGCCGTCCTGTGAGCGCCCCCGTGCTGCCCGTCCTCGCCCAGCAGGTCGTCACCTTCAGCTGGAAGGTGATCACCGACAACCTCGACGTCCTCTGGGCCGGCGTCCGGCTCACCGTGTTCGTCTCGGTCCTCTCGTTCACGATCGCGACCGTCCTCGGCGTCTTCGTCGCCCTCGCCCGCATGTCGGAGCGACGGGTCGTCGCCGCCGCGGCCGCCGCCTACATCAACGTGCTGCGCGCCATCCCGCTGCTCGTCTTCATCGTCTTCATCTACTACGGCGTCGCCATCTACTTCGGCCTGACGTTCGCGACCGGCATCCAGGCGGGCATCTTCGCCTTCTCCCTGCAGTACTCGGCGTGGCTCGGGGAGATCTTCCGCTCCGGCATCCAGGCGGTCCCCAAGGGGCAGCGGGAGGCCGCGATGGCCGTCGGGATGGGACCGGTGCGCACCTTCGTCACCGTCATCCTGCCCCAGGCCGTCCGCGTCGCCACCCCGCCGACCGGCAACATGATGGTCGGGATGGTGAAGGACTCGGCGCTGCTGTACGTCATCGGCGTGCAGGAGCTGTTCCGCAACGCCCAGCTGCTCGCGAACCGCACGTTCCGCTACTTCGAGATCTACCTGGCGATCGTGCTGATCTACCTGACGCTCACCACGACCGTCTACTACGGCATGAAGTTCCTCGAGCAGCGGCTGCAGCCCGTCGACGTCCTCGCGACGGCGCCGCGCCGCTTCGCACCGTTCGAGCGTCGCCGCCGCGAGCGGCTCCTCGAGCTGCGCGAGCGCATCGGCGCCGAGGCGGCGCCCACGCGCATCGTCGCGCCGGAGGCGGGCGCATGACGCCCGCACGTTCTCACGATCTGCGTCGCAACCGCGACGGGGGGAGATGCACGATGAGCACCATAGGAGGGAGAGCATGAAGCAGTTCCGACGCTTCGGCGCTGTCCTGGCGGTCGCCGTCGTCCTCAGCGCCTGCGGTTCGGGCGAGGAGGCCGCGGAGGAGACCACCAGCGCGCCGACCGGTGACGACGGTCCCGTCGTCACCGTCCAGGACCCGACGTTCGACCGGGTCGCGGAGATCAAGGAGCGGGGGACGCTGCGGGTCGGGATGACCCTGCAGTTCGAGCCGCAGATGTACCGCGACGAGAACAACGAGCCGGCGGGGTACGACGTCGTCCTCGTCCAGAAGCTCGCCGAGGACCTCGGCGTCGAGCTCGAGATCAGCGACCTCGAGTTCCCCGCACTGATCCCCGGCATGCTCGCCGGCCAGTTCGACATGATCTCCGTCGGCCTGGTCAACCGTCCGGCACGTGCGGAGCTCATGGGCTTCACGCGTCCCTACGTCCCCTACCGACAGGTCGTCCTCGTCAACTCCGGCAAGGGCTTCACGTCGCTCGACGAGCTGAACAGCTCGAGCGTGACCTTCGCCGCCCTCGAGGGCTCGACGGCCGCGCAGCGGGTGACCGACAACTTCCCGGACGCGCAGCTCGCCGAGCGTGAGCAGGCCGCGGCGTTCCTGGAGGTGGCCTCGGGCCGTGTCGACGCGATGATCGTCGAGGAGTACCTGGCCCGTGGGTTCCTGGCCGAGAACACCGGCGTCGAGATCCTCGGCGAGCCGCTCAGCCAGTCCTACGGCCGTTGGGCCACCCCGCGTGGTGACGTCCTGTGGCTGGACTACGTGGACAACTGGCTGGACTTCTACACGGCCAGCGGGGACCTGAACCGCTGGTACGAGGAGACCGTCGGTCCGACGGAGGGTCTCCCGGGTTCGTGATGCACCCATGAGCACCCCGCAGTCCCCGGCCCCGGGCGCCTTCGTCACTGGAGGCGCCCGGGGCATCGGGCGGGCGATCTGCGAGACGCTCGCGCGACGCGGCGACGTCGTGTTCCTCGCCGACCGCGACGCGGACCTCGCCGAGTCGTCCGCGGCCGAGCTCCGCGCCGAGGGCCTCGACGTCCGCGCCCGCACCGTCGACGTGTCCGACGTGACCGCGACCGCCACCAGCATCACCGCGGCGGACGACGAGGTCCCGCTCGCGACCCTCGTCAACAACGCCGGGGTCGCCCTCACCCGCCCCCTGCTCGACGTCGCACCCGAGGACTTCGACCGGGTCGTCGGCGTCAACCTGCGCGCCGTCTACTTCGCCCTCCAGGCCGCAGCGCGTCGCATGGTCGCCCGCGGCACCGGCAGCATCGTCAACGTCGCGTCCACCTCCGCCTTCACCGCCTCGACCTCCCCGATGTCCGTCTACGACCTCACCAAGGGTGCGGTCCGCATGCTGACGGTGACCACCGCCCGCGAGCTCGCCCCGACGGGCGTGCGGGTCAACGCGGTCGCGCCGGGCACCATCGACACCGAGCTGACCCGTGCGGTCGCGAGCACCGGGCGCGGCCTCGACGACCTCGCCGCCACCCGCATCCCCATGGGTCGGATCGGCCGGCCCGACGACGTCGCCGGTGCCGTCGCGTTCCTCACCGCGGACGACGCCGCCTACGTGACCGGCCACACCCTCGTCGTCGACGGGGGGTGGCTCACGTGAGCGCGGAGTCGGCCATCGGCCGCGTCGCCGTCGTCTCCGGGGCCGGATCCGGCATCGGGCGCGCCGTCGCGGTCGCGCTCGCCACCGACGGGGTCCACGTCGGCTGCCTCGACCGCGACGCCGACGCCGCCGCCGCCACCGCCGCACTGCTGCCCGACGCGACCCCGCTCGTCGCCGACGTGCGTGACGCGGCCGCGGTCGCGGGAGCCGTCGACGCGCTCGCCGCCGCGACCGGTCGCGTCGACGTCGCCGTCGCGTGTGCGGGCATCGAGATCCACGGCACCACGCACGAGCTCGACCTCGAGGTGTTCCAGCGCATCCAGGACGTCAACGTGGCCGGCTCGCTCCACCTCGCCCGGGCCGCCGCCCGGCACATGGCCGCCGGAGGTGACGGCGGGCGGATCGTCCTCATCGGCTCGGTCAACTCCCAGGTCGCCCTCGCCGGGCAGGTGTCCTACGCCACCTCGAAGGGGGCGGTCCTCATGCTCGGCCGCGCGCTCGCCGTCGACCTCGCGCCCGACGCCATCACCGTCAACGTCGTCGGCCCGGGCGTGACCGACACGCCGATGAGCGCCGCGAGCCTGGCCGACCGGGAACGGTCGCAGCGGCTGCTGGACCGCATCCCGCTCGGACGGGCCGCCGACCCCGCCGAGATCGCCGCCGCCGTCGCGTTCCTCGCCTCGCCGGCGGCCTCCTACGTCACCGGTGCCTACCTTCCGGTCGACGGTGGCTGGCTCGCGCACGGCTGACCGGCCCGACGGCCGCGACGTCCCCGAGGCGGCCGCGGCACCCCAGCACGGAGGGACGCACGGTGGACACCGCGCTGATCGTCGACACGCTCCTGAGCGCCCCCGTGCTCGCGTTCGCCGTCGCGGTGCTCGCCGGGCTCGCGCGCTTCGACCTGCGCCTGCCGGACACGCTCCCGCCGATCCTCTCGACGTTCCTGCTGTTCGCCATCGGCCTCAAGGGCGGCCGCAGCATGGGCGGCGCGTCACCGCTCGAGCTGCTCGGACCGCTCGTGGCCGTGCTCGCCATCGGCGTGGTCGCGCCGCTCGTCGCGTTCGCGGTCATGCGCGGCTTCGTCCGGCTCGGCCGCGTCGACGCCGCCGGGGTCGCCGCCCACTACGGCGCGTTCTCCACCGTGACCTTCATCGTCACCATCGCCGTCATCGAGGACCGCGGGCTCCCCTTCGAGGGGCTCCTCGCGGGCCTGCTGGCGTTCGACTTCATCGGCATCGTCGTCGGCCTCGCGCTCGTCGGCGCCGCAGGGGGCACGGCCACCCGGGGCGGCCTGTCGGGCACCCTCGGACGGATCCTGCGGGGCCGGAGCATCGCCTACATCCTCAGCGGGCTCGTCATCGGCGCGCTCGCCGGCGACGCCCGGCTCGGCCCCATCGACCCGTTCTTCGTCGGCCTGTTCCAGGGCGCCCTCGTGCTGTTCCTGCTCGAGATGGGGGCGATCGCCGCCGAGCGGCTGCGCACCGTCGCCGCCGTCGGACCCCGCCTCGTCGTCGCCGCCATCGCGCTCCCGCTGCTCAACGGCACGTTCGGTGCCGGCGTCGGCGCGCTCATCGGCCTGTCCACCGGCGGTGTCCTCATCCTCGCGATGCTGGCGGCCAGCAGCTCCTACATCGCCGCGCCGGCAGCGGTCCGCCTCGCGCTGCCCGAGGCCGACCCGGCCCTGTCGATCACCGCCTCCCTCGGGCTGACCTTCCCGTTCAACCTGACCGTCGGCATCCCGCTGTTCCTGTGGGTCGCCACGGCGCTCACCTGACGGCAGACTGCGACCCGGGGGCGGCACGGGGGCGGCCGCGAGGAGGCATCACGTGGACACGACGCAACGCCAGATCGTCACCGTCATCGCCGAGGCGGCCGTCGAGCAGCAGCTCATCGACGACGTGAAGCGGCTCGGCGCCAAGGGGTACTCCGTCGGCCACGTGCGGGGGGAGGGCACGACCGGCCGGATGCTGCAGGACCTCAACGGGCCCAGCGTCCGCCTCGAGACGATCGTCACCGAGGCGGTCGCCGACGCGATCCTCGCGCACCTCGCGGAGCGCTACTTCGGCCGCTTCGCCGTCGTCGCGTGGGTGTCGCCCGCCCGGGTCCTCCGCTCCGAGCGGTTCTGACGGCCTAGAGTCGGGGGACGCGAGGAGGCAGTGACGGTGGCGGTCGGTCTTCAGGTGGCGCTGATCGCCGTCCTGCTCGGTGTCAACGCGCTGCTCGCCGGGAGCGAGGTCGCTCTGATCTCGCTGCGTGAGGCGCAGATCGCCCGGCTGGAGGAGCGCGGCGCCCGTGGGCGGGCGGTCGCAACCCTGGCGAGGGATCCCAACCGCTTCCTCGCCACCATCCAGATCGGCATCACCCTCTCCGGGTTCCTCGCCAGCGCGACCGCCGCCGTCTCCCTCGCGGAGCCGCTCGTCCCTCTGCTCGACCCGCTGGGTGCGGCGG